>Ga0299913_10006585_pt1 | contig 10073 bp, 11 predicted proteins | sample RVTome_9_FD_201360 | JGI IMG/M metagenome (GOLD analysis project Ga0299913, IMG submission 201360) | Soil microbial communities from uranium-contaminated site in the Upper Colorado River Basin, Wyoming, United States - RVT155D38 (version 2) ... | reverse complement strand
TGCTCGTCGACCTCGCCGCCATCGCGGAACGCCGCTAACGGGCACGAAGGCCTCGTGGCGCTCGGTTCGCCCGTGCGAACGCGTATGCGTGGGTGCGGGCATGTCGGCCAGGGCCCCGCCGTTACCCCCGCGGGGACGGCTACGAGCGAGTGCCGACGCCGCTAGCGCTCCGTGCCGCGGAGGCCTTCGACAAGCTGGAGCACCGCGCCGGGGTCCGCCACGAGCGCGTCGGCTGCGGCGGCGACCTCGGGCGGCACCTCTCCACCCCCTCCCACACCGATGACGGCTGCGGCAATGCCAGCCTCACGCGCGCGGTGGGCGGCGCGGAACATGTCGAGGTCGGTGACGTCGTCGCCGATGACGACGAGACCGCGGAGACCGAACCGCTCCACCACCGAGTCGACGGCGGTGCCCTTGTCGCCGGCGCCCTCCGGCCGCAGCTCGAGCGACATGCGACCCGGCCGCAGGGCCACGCCGGGGATGGCCGCCGCCTCGAGCGCGGCGCGCACGCGGGCGCCGGCCACGAGCGGGTCCGGTGCGTTGCGGAAGTGGACCGTCGCCGACAGCCCCTTCGCCTCGGCCGTCACGCCCCGCTCGTCCGGCACGGCGGCGAGCGCGCGCTCCACCGCCCGTGCCGCGGCCGCCAGCTCGGGTGAGGCGACCGGCGCGTCCGCGCCGGGCTCGAGCCACTCGAGCCCATGGTTGCCGATCACGAGGATGTCGTCCCGACCCAGGATGCGCCGCACTTCGGCGGCGGCGCGCCCGGAGACGATGCCGACCACCGCGATCCGGCGCGCCAACGCGACGAGCGCATCGGCCGCACCGGGCAGCGCGCGCGCTGAAGGAGGGTCGGCGACGATGGGCGCCAGGGTGCCGTCCAGGTCGCTCAGCAGCCCGGCCGGCGCGGCGGCCAGCGCCGCCCGCGCCAGGTCGAGAGCGGGGCGAAGCTCCGGGAGCTCCATCGGTCTCACGGGGGCGTCTGGCGCGTACCGGCTAGACTCCGGCGCGTGAACCGACGGCTGTCATCGGGCATGGTCCTGCCGCTCCTGCTGGCGGTGGCTGGCGTGGTGCTCATTATCGCGGGCCAGCTCGGCCTCGACGCGCCTCCGGTCAGCAGCCTGCCCCCCATTCCGGACCCGACCTCCCCGGTGGCGCTCGCCACCCCGACCGCCACGCCCGAGCCGAGCCGGGACGGCACGCCGGACGCCACGCCGGACGCCACCCGAACCGAGCGTCCCACGCCCTCGCCCACGCCGATCCCGGACGACTGGGTCGCGATCCAGATCCAGATCGAGGCGGTGGGCATCAACGTGCCGGTGCGGCACGCGGTCGACGAGGACCACTGCGACTTCCCGCCGGCGGATGCCGCCTACGTCCTGTGCGGCGGGGCGCAGCCGGGTCGCGGGGAGAACGCGTACATCTTCGCCCACGCCCTGAACGAGCTGTTCAAGCCGCTCTGGAACGTGCGGCTCGGTGACCGGGTGCGCATCCGCATGTCCGATGACGCAGTGCTCGCCTACGTCGTCACCGAGGTGCACCCCAATGTCTCGTGCCCGGACGACCGCGCCGATCCGCATCCCAGCCCGCCGCTGGCCCTCGCCCTCGCACCGCCCGGGTGCGAGGAGGGCGCGGCCTGGACGCGGCCGACCGACCACGAGCGGCTCACGCTCCAGACCAGCCAGGGCTACAACCGGAACTGGGGTGAGCTCATCATCGTGGCGGAGCCTGCCGGCTCCTGAGGCGAAAGCGCCCACCGACGAAGGCGGCGGGCAGCAGGGTCACGATCGCCACGACCAGCGCCAGCGTCAGGACGAGCCGGAGCACCTCCGCTGCCTGGTCGCGAGACCACATCTCGAGCAGGTCGACGAGGGCGAGGCTGTTGCGCGGGTCCACCCTCACGAACTCGGGGCGGCCCAGCTCGACCACCAGGGCGTCCCGGCGGGGCGCGTCGTTGATGAGCGCCGTGAGCTCGTCGATCCGGTTCTGGCCGATGCTGGTCAGGAGCGCCAGCCCGACGCTCATGCCCAGGGTGCGGGTGATCTGCAGCATGGCGCTCGCCACGCCATAGGCCGATGACCCGGCCGCCTCGACGGCGGCCGTCGCGCGGGGCGAGACGGTGAGGCCGAAGCCGGCGCCGTAGATGGCGAGATCGCGCACGAGGCGGTCGAGGCCGACCCCGGTGTCCCAGCTGGTGGCCAGGTAGAGCGCGAGGACGGTGACCGCCACGCCGCCCAAGGTCGTGACCCGCTCGCCGAGGGTGCCGCTCAGGATGCCGCCCACGACGGCGCCGGCGGCGATCGCCACGGTGAGCGCGGTGAGCGCCAGCGCCGACTCGTCGGCCCCCGCGTTCAGGACCCGGTTCACGAACACCGGCCCGCCGATGATGGCGGTGGCCAGGGTGTAGCCGGTGAGCAGACTGACGAGGTTGGCCGCACTGAAGCGGCGGTCGGTAAAGAGGCGCGGGTCGACGATCGGACTGCGCAGCCGGAGCTCGAGTGCCACGAAGCCGGCCAACGTCAGGCCCGCCAGGGCGAAGCCGCCGAAGATGAGCGGGTCGGTCCAGCCGCGCTGCCCGGCCAGGGTCAGGGAGGCCACGCCGGCGAGCAGGGCCACGCTGACGAGGAGCGCGCCGAGCAGGTCGATGCCGCCACGCGCCCGGGGCGTCTCGATGCCGCCGGCCACGACGTAGATGGCGAGCAGGGTGATGATCCCGGCCGGGACGTTGAGGAAGAAGATCCACTGCCATGTGGCCAGATCGACGCCGGGCAGCGGCAGGTTGAAGTTCAGCAGCACCCACGCGCCGTAGGCCGGCCCCACCGCCATGCCCACGAAGGTGGCCGCCCCCTCGATCCCGAGGGCCGTGGCCCGCGACCGGCCGCTGAAGAGGTGGCTTGCCAGCGACATCGACAGCGGGACGAGCGCGCCACCGCCGAAGCCCTGCACCACCCGCGAGCCGATGAGCCAGTCCATCCCCGATTCCGGCCCGGCGAGCCGCGAGAGACCGGCGCCCAGGCTGCCGACGCTGAAGAGGATGAGGGCCACCACGTAGAGGCGCCGCGCGCCCCACAGGTCGGCGGCACGCCCGGCGAGCGGCATGGCCACGATGTAGGCCAGCAGGTAAGCGTTCACGATCCACGACGCCCGGGCGAGGTCTGCCCAGCCGCCGAAGTCGGCGACGATCGAGGGCAGGGCGATGGCCACCACCATGAGCTCCGCCCCGCCCAGGAAGACGCCGAGCGATGCGACGACGAGGACGGCCCAGGCCGCGGCCGGGTGGAGCTGGACCCCCGGTCGTTCGGATGGCCCGCTGCTCACAGGTCCGCCCGCTCGAAGATCACCACAACTCCGACGAGCACGACCGCGGCCACTCCCAGTGCCACGCCGGCGGCGCGGAGGCCGTCGGCCACGGGCCGGGCGGCGGTGTCGAGCTCGGCCAGCACCCGCACGCCATCCGCCGGGAGCCACCAGGGGCCGGACGCGCCGAACGCCGGCGGCACGAGCAGTGCCGTCCCGGCGACCGCTGCGACGGCCGCCGCGGGCCAGCGGGGCAGCGCCGCCCCGGCGAGCAGGCCGATCGCCAGCGTTGCTCCTCCCGCACAGGCCGTCGCCGCCGTGGCGGCGACGAGGGCGCCCGGCCCGCCGAGCAGGAACGGGCCGAGCGCGAGCCAGGCGACCGCCGCCACCGGCACGAGCCCGATCGAGAGGAGCAGCGCGAAGGCCACGAACCAGCTCAGCGCAATCGTCGCGCGCGGCACGGCGCGAGACGCCATCCAGCCGGCGGTCCCGCGCCGCCGTTCGCTGGCGAGGGTGGCGGCGGCGGCGGCCGCAGCAAGCGCCATGGCGGCGGCCGTTGCCACGGCGAGCCAGTTCAGCGGGTCCGGCGGGGCGCCGGCGAGGTCAGGCGACATGACCGCGGGCAGCAGCGCCGCCGGCAGCCCGGCGAGGAGGAGCGCACCGAGCACCACGAGGAGGCGGAAGCTGATCCACAGCTCCCGCAGCGCCATGGCGGTGAGCGTCACGAAGCGGCTCAACTCGCGGCGGCGTCGGCGAGGGCTTCGATGCCGCGCGCGTTGAGCGGCAACGCGGCGGCGGTGAGCTCCTCGACCGCGGCGTGGAGCGCGACGCGGCCGTCGCGCACGAGCGCGACTTGGTTCACGATTCCCTCCTCGCTGGCCGGGTAGCGGCTGGCGATGACGAGCGTGACCCGCTTGCGCGGGAGCCGGAGAAGGCGCCGCCGCTCGGCTGGGTCGAGCGCACGCAGCGGTTCGTCGAGCAGGAGCACCTCCGGCTCGCCGAGGAGCGCGGCACCGAGCGCGGTGCGCTCGAGGACGCCGGGCCCTCCCCGGCTCACGGGCCGGGTGGCATCTGCCCCGAGCCGGAGGTACTCGACCATCCCGTCCACCCGCCGCTGGGCATCCATCCGGTCGATGCCCGCCAGGTCGGCGGCGAGGAAGAGCGCCTCGACCGGCGAAAGCCACCCGTAGATCGCGGGGGCCGCGGCCACGTGGGCCACCCGGCGGCGCCAGCCGGCCGGCGAGTCATCGGTCCGTGGCATTCCGGCCAGCATGACCGTGCCGGCCGCCGGTCGCACGAGACCGGCGAGCACGCGCAGCAGCAGCGGCGCAGCCGCCTCCGGGTGGCTGACGAGGAGCAGCCGGGCGCCGACCGGCACGGCGAGGTCGATCCCCCGCAGCTCGGGATGGCGGCCACGACGCCAGCCGGAAGCCACACGCAGGCCGCGGACCTCGATCGCCGCGGGCTTGAGCAGGCGGACCGACCGCGAGGACCACAGCGCGTCAGGCGTGGAGCTCGTCAGGGCGCACCTCCGGGGTAGCGGCGGAACCGGCGCGCGCAAGCGTACCGCACCCGGTTGACGCGCCCCCGCGTTCCGTCATACCATAAGCGCCCGTTTATATGAAGTTCCATTTGATAAAGAACGGCTAGGACGTGACACTTTCGAACGAATCCGGCGCGGATCGTGACCTGCGCCGCCTGCGCGGTCTCTACCGGGCGCTCGGCGACGAGACCCGCCTCCGCATCATCGGCCTTCTCGCCGAGCTGGGACCCATGCCGGTCAACCAGCTCTCCGCGCATGTCGGCCTCTCGCAGCCGCTCATCAGCTGGCACCTCCGCATCCTGCGCCTGGCCGGGATCATCGACACCCGTCGCCAGGGCCGCGAGGTCATCTGCCGCCTCCGCACCGCGGCGTTCGAGGAGCTCCACGAGGCCGAGGCGCGCCTGATCGGCGGCACCTCGGGCGTGGGCGTGGGCCATGCGACAGGATCGGCGGAGGTGACCGATGTCGGCTAGCCAATCCCGCGCCCACGACCTGCGGCGCGGCGACTCGCTGCTGTCGGCCCGCGTGAAGGAGGCCGGGCGTGCCGTGCTCGCGCCGGTCGTGCGGCTGGCGGTCCGACTGCACCTCACCGCGAACACGGTGACCGTCATCGGTTTCCTCATCGTCGTCGTGGCCTCGGCGCTCGTGGCGACGGGGAACCTGCTCGCCGGCGCCGCGATCCTCACCGCCGGTAGCCTGCTCGACGCGGTCGACGGCGCGCTGGCGCGGGCCACCGGTGGCACGACCGCCTTCGGCGGCTTCCTGGATTCCACCCTCGACCGCGCCGCCGAGGCGGTGCTGTTCGGCAGCGTGGCCGCCTACTATCTCCTCGCCTCGCCGGACCCGACCCTCCCCGTCCTGCTGGCCATCGTGGCCTTGACCGGATCGTTCCTCGTCAGCTACACGCGCGCCCGGGCGGAGGCCCTCGGCTACTCCGCCGAGGTCGGGCTCGCGCAGCGGGTCGAACGGCTCGTGCTCGCCATCGGCGGCATCGGCCTTGCGGGAATCGGATTCGCATTCGGACTCATCGCTGCGCTGCTCATCGTCGCCGGCCTCTCGGTGGCGACCACGGCGCAGCGCATCTGGCACGTACAACGGCTCAGCGCGGGGGCCCCTCGCCCGGCCGTGGATGACACTCGAAGGGAGAATGGGACCCGTGCCTAGCACCAATGGCAAGAGCGCGACGAACGGCAAGCGACCCTCGGACGGCAAGATCCGGGTGGCGCTCGTCGGCGTCGGCAACTGCGCGTCCAGCCTCGTGCAGGGGCGCTACTACTACGAGGACGCGAAGCCGGGAGACTTCATCCCCGGCCTCATGCACGTGAACCTGGGCGGGTACCACATCCGCGACATCGAGTTCGTGGCCGCCTTCGACGTGGACAAGGACAAGGTCGGCAGGGACCTGTCGGAGGCGATCTTCCGCGGGCAGAACAACACGTTCAAGTTCAGCGACGTCCCGCACCTGGACGTCCCCGTCGAGCGCGGCATGACGCACGACGGGATCGGGAAGTACCTCTCCGAGGTCATCGAGAAGGCCCCCGGCCCGACGGCCGACATCGTCGGAATCCTGAAGGAGCGCAACGTCGACGTCATGGTCAGCTACCTGCCGGTCGGCAGCGAGCAGGCCACCAAGTGGTACGTCGAGCAGGCGCTCCAGGCCGGCGTGGGCTTCATCAACGCCATCCCGGTGTTCATCGGTCGTGAGCCCTACTGGCAGCGCCGATTCGCCGAGGCCGGGCTGCCGATCATCGGCGACGACATCAAGTCGCAGGTCGGTGCCACGATCACGCACCGCGTGCTCACCCGCCTCTTCATGGACCGCGGCGTGCGGATCGACCGCACCTACCAGCTGAACTTCGGTGGTAACACCGACTTCCTCAACATGCTCGAGCGCGAGCGCCTGGAGTCGAAGAAGATCAGCAAGACGAATGCGGTCACCAGCATGATCGATTACGACGTCGACGCGGAGAACGTCCACGTCGGCCCCTCCGACTACGTGCCGTGGCTGAAGGACCGCAAGTGGTGCCACATCCGGATGGAGGGCACCACCTTCGGCGACGTGCCGCTCAACCTCGAGATGAAGCTCGAGGTCTGGGATTCGCCCAACAGCGCCGGCGTCATCACCGATGCGATCCGCTGCCTGCGGCTGGGCATGGACCGCGGCCTGTCCGGCACGCTCGTCGCGCCGTCGGCCTACTTCATGAAGTCGCCGCCGCACCAGATCCACGACGACGTGGCTCACGAGCGGGTCGAGGCCTTCATCCGCGGCGACGACGACGAGACGCTGGTCGGCACCGAGGCGCCGGAGAAGCGCCAGCTTCGCAAGGTCTCGAAGAGCCGCGCGAAGGCGACGGCCGACGTCGGCTGAGCGCTTGTCCGCGCACGATGCCGCTGAACCGATGAGCCCTATGGGCGGGACGGCTGCCGCCGCCCCCCCGCGGGACGGCTCCCCGGAGCGCGGCGAAACTCGACGGAACGGGGGCGCCGAGCGGAAGCGCGAGCTGCTCGCCTTCTGGGCCTACCGCGCCGCCGAGAAGGCGATCGCGTCCCTGCCGCGGGGCGTGGTGCTGCCGATCGCCGCGGCGGTCGGCAACGTCGGCTACGACCTCGCCGGCGCGAAGGCGGCGCTCGTTCGCGAGAACGTGGCGCGCGCCATGGGCCGCTCCCCCGACGACCGCCGCGCGGCGTGGGCGGCGCGGCGCGCGTTCCGCAACTACGCCCGTTACCTCGTCGACGTCATGCGCCTCGCCGACGTGTCGCCTGAGGAGATCGGCCACCTCGTCGACATCGCCGACATCGGCATCCTGCGCGAGGCGCAGCGCGACGAGAAGGGCGTGCTGCTGTGCACCGTGCACGTCGGCGGCATGGACCTCATCGCGCCGGCGCTCCACGTCGTCGGCGAGCGGCTCCACGTCGTCGCCGACGACACGACCTACGGGCGCCTCTACGACCACCTCAAGGCGGTCCGCGCGCGCCACGGGCTGCTGCTCATCGGCTGGCGCAACCTGCGCGGCCTGTTCCGGGCTCTGCGCGCGCGCGAGAACCTCGTCCTCTTCTGCGACGGCGGATATCGGGCCGGCGACGTGCCGGTCGAGTTCCTCGGCGAGCCGACCACGTTTCCCGCCGGACCCGCGACCCTCTCGGCCAAGTCCGGCGCGCCGATGCTGCCGGTGGCCGCCCGTCGCATTCGCAGCGACCGCTTCCACGCCGAGGGCCTGCCGCTCATCCGCGCCACGAGCACCGAGCCCGCCGAGATCTTCCGCGCCACGCAGCAGCTCGCCGACGAGCTCGGCAGCGTCGTCGCCGCGGACCCGGGACAGTGGTACATGTTCCGCCCGGTCTGGCCGGAGACCGATGCCGCCCGCGACCACGCGCGCCGCGCGCTCGAGGCGGCCCGCCGCGGCGAGGACTGGTCGAAGGTCCCCGCCTGACCGATGCGGGGACCCCTGCTGCGCATCGGCCTCCACGCCGCCGACCTGGTCGCCCGGCTCATCCCGTCGCAGCTCGCCTACCCGGTGGCCGACCTCCTCGGCCGGGCGTGGCACCGCTTCGCCCCGGGGCGCCGGGAGATCGTTGCCGCCAACCTGGCGCGGGTACAGGCCTGGCGCGGCGAGCCCACCGACGGGCCGTCGTTCCGACACCTCGTGGAGCGGGCCTTCGTCGAGCACGCCCGTTACTGGATGGAGGTGTTCCGGCTGCGGCATTACGCGGAGGAGCGCTTCGCGACCATGCTCCGCCCGATCGGCTGGGAGGAGCTGCGTCCCGACTTCGCGACCGGGGTGGTGGTGACCGTGCCGCACCTGGGCAACTTCGAACCGTTCGCCCACTTCCTCGAGGCGGAGGGCATCTCCGGTATCTCGCCGGTCGAGGAGACCGAGCCGAAAGAGCTCTACGACTTCCTCGTCGAGAGACGCCTCGTCGGCGGCCGCGGCATCCGCCTCGTCCCGCTCTCCCAGTCGGTGAAGCCGATGCTCGTCGCCCTGCGCGCCGGCGAGATCGTCGCCCTCGCCGCGGACCGGGACCTGGGTGGGGACGGGATCGAGGTGACGATGTTCGGCCACCCCACCACGCTTCCGGCCGGGCCGGCCACGCTGGCCCTGCGGACCGGGAAGCCGCTCTACGTCGCCCGCGCCCTGCGCGAGGGGCCGGAGCGCTTCACCGCCACCGCCTGGCGGGTGGAGGTCACACCCTCCGGCGACCGGCGCGCGGACGCCGCAGCGCTCACCCGGGAGCTGGCGGCGCGCTTCGAAGCGATGATTGCCGAACGTCCCGAGCAGTGGTTCGCGGCGTTCCAGCCGTTCGGGAAGGACGCCGCCGGATGAGCCGCCGCACGTCCCGCGGCGTCGACGAGCGCGGCAAGGCGGACATGCACCTTCACACCCTGTACTCGGACGGCACCGCCGAGGTGCAGGCGCTGCTCGACCACGTCGAGCGCGAGACCGATCTCGACATCGTGGCGATCACCGACCACGAGCGCATCGACGGCGCCCTTCGCGCCCGCGAGATCCACGCCGCCGGCGGCTATTCGTTCGAGCTCGTCGTGGGCGAGGAGATCACGACCCGTCGCGGCCACCTGCTGGCGCTCTTCGTGGAGGAGCGGATCCCCGCCCTGCGGCCGATCGGCGAGACGCTCGAGCGGATTCGCGACCAGGGCGGGCTGGCGATCGCCGCCCACCCCATGGCGCCGCTCACCCCGAGCCTCGGCCGCCGCACGCTGCTCGAGCTGCACTCCTCGCGTGACCCACGCCATCGGCTCGACGCGATAGAGATCATGAACCCCTCCGCCGCAGGACGATCGCGGCAGCTGGCCCGGCACCACCTCAACCAACGGGTGCTCCACCTGCCCGGCGTCGGCAATTCGGACGCCCATGTGCTCGACCATGTCGGGTCGGCCTGGACCTGGTTCCCCGGCTGGACCGCCGAGGACTACCGCCGCGCCGTGCGGGACCATGCCGTCGAGGCCGACGGCGCGCACTGGAGCCACTGGCACAACGTCGCCGTCTACGGAAGGCAGCTGGCGGCCAAGGCTCGACACCTGCGCCATACTCTGCGTCCCACGGGAGAGTGGAGATGACGACCCTCGAGCCGATGCAGATCGCGGCCCCGCCATCGGTCCCGCTCGTGAGCGGGCGGCCGCCCCTGAAGGTGGGCATCGTGAGCCCGTACGGCTACCCGCACCCGGGCGGCGTGAACGAGCACGTGCGGCACACCTACCAGGCCATGCGGCGCCTGGGCC
>Ga0299913_10006584_pt1 | contig 10073 bp, 10 predicted proteins | sample RVTome_9_FD_201360 | JGI IMG/M metagenome (GOLD analysis project Ga0299913, IMG submission 201360) | Soil microbial communities from uranium-contaminated site in the Upper Colorado River Basin, Wyoming, United States - RVT155D38 (version 2) ... | reverse complement strand
CGCCCATCCCGAGTATCCGAGACGCCATCCGGTCCGGGTGGAACGGCTCGAGGTCCTTCAGCTTCTCGCCTATACCGGCGAACTTGATCGGGCGTTCGGTGACGTAGCTCATCGAGAGGGCCGCTCCGCCGCGCGCGTCCCCGTCCAGCTTCGTGAGAACGATGCCGGTGAGATCGACCTCTTCCAGGAACGACTCGGCGACGTTCACGGCATCCTGACCGGTCATCGCATCGCAGACGAGAAGGGTCTCGGTGGGCTCGACAGCACTCACGAGGCGGCTCAATTCCGCCATCAGATCGGCGTCGACGTGCAGGCGTCCCGCGGTGTCGACGATGAGGTCCGTGAACCCCTCGTCGCGTGCCTCCTTCAAGGCCCGGCCTGCCAGCTGCGCAGGGTCGGTCGCATCCATCTCGGCGAACACGGGGACACCGGCTTGCTCACCGAGCTGGCGGAGCTGAGAGATCGCTGCCGGGCGCTGGAGATCACACGCGGCCAGGATCGGTTTGCGGCCCTGGCCCTTCAGGTGGAGCGCGAGCTTCGCGGCCGCGGTCGTCTTACCGGAGCCCTGGAGGCCGGCGATAAGCACGACGCGTGGGGGCCGCGACGAGTGCTCGAGCCCGACGGCTTCGTGGCCGAGGACATCGATGAGTGCCGCGTGCACGAGCTTGATCACCTGCTGGGCCGGGGTGAGGCTCTTGTGGATCTCGGCCCCCTCCGCGCGCTCGCGCACGTCTTTGACGAACGCCTTCACGACCTTCAGTGACACGTCGGCTTCGAGGAGAGCGAGACGGATCTCGCGCAGGACCTCGTCGACCTGCTTCTCGGACAGGCGGCCGCGCGAGCGCAGACGCGTGAAGATGTCGTCGAAGCGGGTGCTCAGGCTGTCGAACATGGCTCCATCATGCCGGGCTCAGATAGGTAGATAGACCCTCTTCGAGCGGCACGGGATGCACGTCGAGGGTGGCTTCCATCTCGGCCGTCTCGACGACCGCGTCCTGGACCGCGAACTCGATACCGCCCGGCGTCATCGGCGGTGACGGTAGCAACGTCAGGGGGGCCATCGCGAGCTTGGGCAGGACGACGGGCACGGGCACCACGAGGCGGTGTTTGCCCATCACCTTGAGCATCGTGCGGATCACGCCGTCCATCGTGATGACGTCGGGCCCGCCGATCTCGAGCGTCTTTCCCCACGCGTCTCGCTCGAAGATGCGGGTCGCTGCAAGGGCGATGTCGTCGACGAGAACCGGTTGGAGCAGCTGAGGACGGACCCCGATGCGCGGGACGATCGGCGAGAACCGAGCGATCATGACGAACTTGTTCAGGGCCTTGTCCTCGGGGCCGTACGCCCACGAAGGCCGCAGGACGCAGTGGTCGATGCCACTCGCACGGACTGCCGCCTCCGCGAGCCCCTTCGCGCGGTACCAGGTCTTGGGACTGGAAGGGTCGGCACCGGCGCCGCTGAGATAGACGTAACGACTCACGCCGGCTTTCTTCGCTTCGGCCAGCAGTGCCTCGGTGCCGCCGCGATCGTAGTTGTCGAACGTGAGGCCCTTGCGCGGTACCTCCGCGGGGTAGTTCGGGAACTGCACGACTCCGACGACCGCGTCGGCGCCGTCGAGCTTCCCGTTCAGCGACGCGCGATCGGTAACGTCGGCAGCCGTTGCGGTGGCACCCGCGAGCAAGGGCCGTCCCTCGGTGCTCCCCCGCCGGCTCAGTACGGTCACCTCGTGGCCTGCATCGAGCAACGCACGGGTGATGTAGCCACCGACGAACCCTGTGCCGCCGGCCACCACGATCTTCATCGGCTAGGACAACAACGCGTCGATGAACGTCTTCGGCTCGAACGGCTCGAGATCATCGATCCCTTCGCCGACACCGATCAGCTTGATCGGGATGCCGAGATCGTTCTCGATGGCTACCGCGATCCCGCCGCGGGCGGTGCCGTCGAGCTTCGTCAGCACCACACCGGTGACTCCGGCGGCTTGCGCGAACTCCTTGGCTTGCACCAGACCGTTCTGACCGGCCGTCGCATCGATCACGAGGAGGACCTCGTGCACCTTGCCCTCCTTCTCGATCACGCGGCGGACCTTGGCAAGCTCGTCCATCAGCGGGGTCTTCGTGTGGAGGCGCCCGGCGGTATCGACGATGAGGAGGTCGAGGCTGCGCGCACGCGCGTGCTGCAAAGCGTCGTACGCGACCGCGCCGGGGTCGGCCCCGTGTTGATGCTTGACGATCTCGGCACCGGCACGATCGGCCCACACTCCCAGCTGTTCGTCGGCGGCGGCGCGGAACGTGTCCGCGGCGGCGAGCGCCACGGTGCGACCGCGTCCGATCGCGTCGTTGGCCAGCTTCCCGATCGTCGTCGTCTTTCCGGTCCCGTTGACCCCGACGACGAGCCACACGGTCGGCTTGTCGGCCGAGAACGTCAGATCGCGGGTCGCAGCATCCCGGAACGAACCCTCTAGCTCGGTCGCAAGGAGGCCCCGAAGCTCGTCCCAGGAACCGTTCCTTGCACCGACCCGGCTGGAGGTCGCGCGCACGGCCTCGGTCAAGCGGGTAGCCGTCGCAACGCCGATGTCGGCCTGTATCAGGGCGGCTTCGAGGTCATCCCACTTGTCCTCGTCGTCCCCACCGAGCGCAACGGTCAACTTGTCGGCCAGGAATCGCCGGCTCTTGCCGAGGCGGTCGCGCAACGTGCGTTTCGGCGGCGCCTCTTCTACGACGGTCGGGGTCGGCGTGACCGGCGGGGCGAGTGTCTCTTCCGTCGCTACGGGAGCCTCGACGCTGGGTCGCCCCCTGTCGGGGCGCGACGGAGGTTTCACGCGCGGTTCCCGGCGTGACCGTGATGCGATGCCGATGCCGGCGAGCAATACGACGAGCGAAGCGACGATGATGAGCTCTGGAACTATCCCTTCGGGCATGGGCCCAGGCTAAACGGTGACGTCCTCCATCCGTTTCGCGACCACGCGCGAGACGCCGTCCTTGGCCATCGAGACTCCGTACAGGACGTCGGCTGCTTCCATCGTGCGCTTCTGGTGGGTAACGATCAGGATCTGGGCGCGCTCCTCGAGCTCACTCACCAAACCGAGGAAGCGGTGAAGGTTCACGTCGTCGAGCGCGGCCTCGACCTCGTCGAGTAGATAGAACGGGGAAGGACGCGACCTGAAGATCGAGAACAGGAACGCGAGCGCGACGAGTGAGCGCTCGCCCCCGGACAACAGCGAGAGCTTGCGGACGTTCTTGCCCGGGGGCCGGGCTTCGATCTCGATACCACTTCCGAGCAGATCGGATGGGTCCGTCAGCTTTATGGCACCGCTGCCTCCGGGGAACAGCCGCTCGATCACGCCGTCGAACTCGCGCGAGACGTCGTCGAAGGCTTCGCCGAACACCCGGATGATCGTGTCGTCGACCTCGTGAACGATCTTCATCAGATCGCGCTTTCCGGACTGGAGGTCTTCGACCTGCGAGACGAGGAACTCCTCGCGTTCGGTGAGCTCGCGGTATTCCTCGGCCGCGTGCGGATTCACGGCGCCGAGGCGACGCATCTCCTTGTCGAGCTTCTCGACCTCGGCGCGGGCCTCGGGCTCCTCGACCGCCGAGAAACCTTCGAGCGCGGTGAGCTCCGCGACCGACATCGCCCAGTCCTCCATCGCCCGCTCGGCGATGGCTTCGGTGCGGGCCCTCGTCTCGGCCCGCCGCACCGCAGCCTCGTTTCGTTTCCGAGAAACCTCTTCGAGGCTCTGTGCTAGCTCGCGCTCACGAGAGCGCATCGCGGTCAGTTGCTGATCGCTTTGGTGGGCCTCCTCGCGCGTCCGGATCGCGCGCTGTTCGGCCTCGCGCGCCCACGCGATCGCCCGCTCGGCGGCGATGACGGCCGCCCGCGCCACTTGCTCGACACGGCGGCGGCGGCGGACGAGATCGGCTCGGAGATCTTCGAGGCCGTGCAGTGCTGCCTGAGCATCGGCGATCCCCGACTCGGCCTCTTCGAACCGCAGTTGCGCCGCCAACGCGCGCTCGTCGGTGGACCGAGCTTCGAGCTCGGCTTCGGTAACGCGGGCAGTTGCCCCAGTCAGCTCGTCCCGAGCCGATCTGAGCTCGGACTCGGCGAGCTCGCGCGCCGCCTTGGCTTCGTCGAGAGCGGCACGGCGTGCCGGCAGAGCGGCACGTTCCTCGGTCATGTCCCTCTCGGCCGTCGCAAGGGCGTCCCGGGTCCGAGACAGCTCTTCGTCGAGGGCCGCCAGTTCGATCTCCCGCACCTCGTGTCGCCGACGCGCTCCCGACAGGCGCTCGGCCGCCCCGGACATCAAGGCATCGAGCCGGCGGAGCTCCTCGTCCTGCTTCGCGACCTCGCTCCATCGTTGTTCGATAACCGCTTCGGCCGCAGCGAGCATCTCCGCCGCCCGGGTGTCGTCCGTGGTCGCGAGCGATACCCGCTCGGCAGAATCCGCCAGCAACGGCTGCAAGCGGCCAACGATGTCGGGCCGGTCGGCCAGCAGCTGCACGACTTCCTCGAGAGCTCCGAGCCGCGCGCTTGCCGCCGCGCGATCCGAATGCGTCGCGCTGAGTCTGTCTTTCAATCGTTCCGCGTTCTCGCGCGCCTCTTCGAGACGGGCTTCAGCCGCCGCTGCCGCCTCGGTCGCACCATCGAGCTCGGTCTCGAGCGATCGCACGTCGCGTTCGGCCGCCTGAACGGTCTGCTGGTCGGAAGCGAGCTCGGACTCCATCACCGCACGTCGTTCCTGCACCGCGGTCACACGCGATTCGATCGACCCGATCGTGGCACGCCCGGCAGCTTCGCTACCTTCGGCGCGCACGAGGGCTTGCGCCGCGAGCGTCTCTTCACCGCGCGCATCGGACAGTTTCCGTTCGGCCTGATCGAGTCCGGATCGTTTAGCGTCGAGCTCGGCCCGGATCCCGTCGGCCCGAGCCCGCACCTCGTCCGCGGTCGTCCGCAGCTCGCTAGTTGCGCCCCGCCACCGCTTGAGCTCGGTCTCTAGAAGGCGGATCCGCTCCCGGTAGCCCTCTTCGGTCTCCGCCGCCAGGCGCGCGGCGATCGTCTCGGCGCGTTCCTGGGCCAGCCGCCCGAGGCTCGACAACCGATCCGACGCGCGTCCGATCTTGTAAGACAGCTCCTGGGCGTGGTCCGCCGCGGTTACGAGCCGGTCGCGTTCCCCACCCGCATCTTCCAACCGTGCCCGGACATGAGAGAGCTCGTCCTGCAAGAGCTCCTGACGATGCGATTCGACATCCGGATCGAAGACGGCATCGACCGAGGCGAGCTTCTGCAGTTCGGTCGCGGCGATCCGCTGCTTCAACTCCCGGTGACGCCCGACGAGCTCCGAGTACAACGCCGCAGCAGAAGCCTGCCGTTTCAACGGCCGGATGGCGCGCCGGAGCTCGGTCAAGACGTCGTTCAACCGGATCAGGTTGTCCTCGACGCGCTCGATCTTGCGGAGGGCCCGATCCTTGCGCCGGCGGTACTTGCCGATCTGCGCCGCTTCCTCGATGAACGACCGCCGTTCCTCGGGCCGCGCGTCGAGGACCGCGGACAGCTGGCCTTGCCCGACGATTGTGTGGATGCTGCGCCCGATACCGGTGTCGGACAAGAGCTCCTGGATGTCGAGGAGGCGGCATGCGGCACCGTTGATCCGGTACTCGGTCTCCCCCAGCCGGTCGGTTGCCCGACCGATGGTCACCTCGGCGAGATCGAGCGGAAGGATGCGAGACGTGTTGTCGAGCGTCAGCTCGACCTCGGCCATCCCGAGCTTCGGCCGCCCGGACGACCCGGCGAAGATGACGTCTTCCATAGAAGCCCCGCGCAAGCTGGACGGCGCCTGGGACCCGAGCACCCACGACAAGGCGTCGGCGATATTGGATTTCCCGGAGCCGTTCGGCCCGACGATCACGTTGACCCCGGGCTGGAACTCCAGCACCGTGGGGTCGGCGAACGACTTGAACCCCGCGAGCCGCAGGGACTTCACAAACATGCCCGTCAGCCTACGGGCGCAGGCGCCGCGCGCGGCGTCTTTCTTCATCCCCGAAACAGGGGCCGGAGTCTCGGGCGGCCCTAAGGGGAGGCTTTGGAGGGATCCACCTTCTAAACAGGGGCCGGAACGTGGGGGTTCCCTAAGGGGAGGCTCTGGAGGGCGGATCGCTCCGAAATGGATCAACGAAGCGCGATCCGCCCGGAAGGAGCAGGCGAGCCGCCGTTCAGGCGGCCCCCGTCGCGCACTCCCCGTGGGTGCCCCCACGTGCAGGCCCCGGTCACCGCGGGCGAACCGACCGAGCTACTTGACCTTGAAGGTCTTTTCGTTGCGGGGTGGCTCGCGGTCGACCTGGACGCCGTTGACCTTTGCTCCCTTTGGTCCGGCGCGGCATAGGCCGACGACCCGGTAGACCTCGTCGCGCGGCCCCTCGAGTACGGCCTCCACACGACCATCGGGAAGGTTCTTGACCCAGCCTGCAACCCCTTGCTCTGTGGCCTTGTCCGCGATCGCCTGCCGGAAACCGAGGCCCTGGACGTCTCCCATGACGAATACGTGGACGCGGGTCCTATCTTCCACTTGCGTTCCTCCTGATGCTCTTTGCCGATATTGACGGGACTCTCATGACTGGCACTGGGGGCACAGATACGTGACCCCTTCTCGATACTTCTCTTGAACAATCGGAGTACGACACCGTTTGCAGGCTTCGCCTTCACGCTCGAAGACCTTGAGCTCGAGCTGGTACTGACCGGGGACGCCGGTGAGATCCGTGAACGCGGTGGACCCCCAGCTGGTGCCGCGCGCCTTCAACGACTCTTGCAAGGTCTCGATCAGGGCCCGGTAGAGACGTCGCACGTCCTGCGAGGTGAGCTTGTTCGACGGACGGTCGTAGCGCAACGCCGAGGTCCAGAGGATCTCGTCCGAATAGAGGTTGCCGAGCCCGACGATGAAGTGCTCGTCCATCAAGAGGTCCTTCATCGGTTGCTCGCGCTCCTCGAGCATGCCCGAGAAGTGCGGCCAGGTGACCTGCTGCTCGAGCGGATCGATGCCCGGGACACTGTCGTAGCCGTGGGTTGCGATCTCGTCAGGGCTCCCGACGAAGACCTCGCTCGACGGCTTCGGATCGACGAGCCGGAGCTGGCCCCCGATCGTGAACGTGAGGACGAGATGCGTATGGGTCTCGACGTCGCCGGTGGCACTCGTCTTGAGAAGCTGGCCGGTCTCGCCGAGATCGACCATCATCACGTTGCCGGTGTCCAAGGTCAGCAGCAGCCGCTTGCCGGCGCGATCGACCTTCTCGAACTTCGCCTGGTCGAGCAATGCCTGGAACTCCTTGCGTCGCCCATGCTTGGGGATGACCTTCATCGCGTTGCGTGCGTTGGTTACCTCGACGTCTTTGATCCGGCGACCGACGATCTCGCGTTCGAGGTCGCGCCGGAGCACCTCTACCTCAACTAGCGCGGGCATCGTTGGCCTCCTCGATCCGATCGAGCGCTTCACGGGCGGCGTGCTGCTCCGCTTCCTTCTTGCTGCGGCCCGAACCGGATCCGAATGAGTCGCCGGCGATGAAAACGTGAGCGGTGAAACGTTTCTCGTGATCGGGCCCCGATGACGCAACGCGGTAGACGGGTACCTCGCCGTGAGCCTTGACGGCGGCTTCCTGCAACGCGGTCTTCGCGTCGAACGTCATCCCACCGGCGACGACCTCGTCGAGGACCCTGTCGAACAGCGGACGCAGGACCTCGGCGACGGCGTCGACGCCACGGTCGAGATAGACGGCCCCCACGACGGCTTCGAACGAGTCGGCCAGGAGCGACGCTTTGTCGCGGCCCCCGGAGGCTTCCTCGCCCTTACCGAGCTTGAGGTGCTCGCCCAGACCGACCGAGCGTGCGATCTCGGCCAGCGCGGACGTATTGACGACCGAGGCGCGCAGGCGCGCGAGGTCACCCTCCGCGAGGTCGGGGAACTTCCCGTAGATCAGATCCGTGACGACGGCACCCAAGATCGCGTCGCCCAGGAACTCCAGGCGCTCGTTGTGATCGATGACTTCCGGCTGCTCGAAAGCGAAAGATCTATGGGTCAACGCCAGGTCGTAGACAGGGCCTCGCTCGGTCGGTACCCCGAGCGCTTCGAGAGATGCCAGGACGCGGCTACTCAGTCTCGACTGCCTGCCGGCCGGCGTAGTAGCCGCAGTTCCCACATACCCGGTGGGGCATCTTGGGCTGGCGGCACTGCGGGCACGTCGCGAAGGTCGGTGCAGACACGCGCCAGTGGGCGCGCCTCGACCTCATCTTGGAACCTGTCTTACGTCGCTTGGGTACTGCCATCGGTCCTCCTAGTTCTCCAATTGCTCACGCAGCGCGGAGAGCGCCGCCCACCTCGGGTCGGTCTCGTCCTCGCGGCACTCACACGGTCCTTCGTCCCGTCGCTTGCCACAGGTCGGACAGAGCCCCTCGCATGCTTCCCGGCACAACGGTTTCAGCGGCAGAGCCAACGTCACTGCGTCTCGCAACATCGGTTCGAGGTCGACCTCGGTACCCGTCACCGGGTACGCATCGTCGTCGGCCCCTTCGTGGCCCGGAGCCACGAACATCTCGCACACCTCGACCTGCACGTCCCCCGAGAAGCTCTCGAGGCACCGAGAGCACTCCAGGGCCGTGCGGGCCTCGACACGCCCGGTCACCAGGATCCCCTCGACCACGCTCTCGGCGCGGAGGTCGCCGCGGACCTCGTGCGGATCGAGACGGGCAAGCGCCGTTTCGACCCCCTCGAGCTCCGAGGCCACCCGGACATCGCGGTACTCACCCGGCCGCCCGAGGATCTCGGCGACGGAAACCTTCAGATCGCCCACCACGAACAGCCCTCCGAGCACCAACTCCAATGGGATCCCGGCACGGATCGGTATTTCCGCGTGCCGTGGGGAGATGATACCAGAGCGGCCTGATTTGCCAGCTTTTACCAGCCCTACCGGGCCGGTTGCGGCAGCTCCCGATCGACGGACTGGTCGTCGAAGACGGCCTGGGGGCCGGACCCTCCATCGGCGGGCACCTCGGGGATGCCATTCGGGTCGGTGACCGGCGCCCGGTTCGTGCCGCGCAGCTGCTCGCGCCCGCGCGAAACCGTCTGGAGGGTCTTGTTCAAAAGGATCTCGAAGGCCGCGAGCTTCTGATCGACGTAGTCCTCGGCCTCGACCCGGATCTTGGCGGCACGTTCCTTGGCTTCGTCGATGATGCGCTCCCCCTCCCGTTCGGCTGCGTGCACGATCTCGGTGCGCGACAGCAGCCGGTCGCGGCTCTCCTGAGCCTCGGCGATGACCCGCTCCCCCTCTTTGCGGGCGCGTTCGAGGAGCTCGTCACGGTCTTTCGACATCCAGCGGGCCTGACGGACCTCGTCGGGGACCTCTTCCTTCAGCTGGGCGAGGAGCTCGAGCAACTCTTCACGGTTGATGACGGCGCTGGACGAGAGCGGCACGGCCTTCGCCTCCTCGATCAGCACCTGAAGCTCGTCGATACGCTCGATCAGGTCCACCTGTGCTCCTTCTGGCTTTTCGCGTTGTTGGGGAGGAAAGGATGCCACGACTTCAAGAGAGCCGGTCTGCGAGCGCCTTCGCCACCCCGGGGGGAACGAGCCCCTCGACGTCGCCACCATAGCGAGCGACCTCCTTCACGAGGCTCGACGAGAGGAACGCCCACGACGGCTTGGCGGTGATGAACAACGTGTCCATGCCGGGGGCGAGGGTGCTGTTCATCTGCGCCATCTGGAGCTCGTACTCGAAGTCCGAGATCGCGCGCAGTCCCTTGACCACGATCGACAGGTCCCGTTCACGGGCAAAGTCCACGAGCAGCCCGTCGAACGATGCGATCTCGATGTTGTCGACGTGTGCGAGAGCGTCGGCGAGCAGCTGCTTGCGCTCGTCGAGCGTGAATAGGGGCTCCTTCGAAGGGTTGGCGATGACCGCGACAACGACCGTGTCGAAGTAGCGGGCGGCCCGCTCGATCACGTCGACGTGGCCGTTCGTGGGCGGATCGTAGGAGCCCGGGCAGAGGGCGGTGTGAGTCATCGGCAAGGTGCCGGCTTAATCCTCGTCTT
>Ga0299913_10006583_pt1 | contig 10073 bp, 10 predicted proteins | sample RVTome_9_FD_201360 | JGI IMG/M metagenome (GOLD analysis project Ga0299913, IMG submission 201360) | Soil microbial communities from uranium-contaminated site in the Upper Colorado River Basin, Wyoming, United States - RVT155D38 (version 2) ... | reverse complement strand
TAGGAGCCGGGCGACGGCGATGTGCTCTTGTAGCTCGGCCCGGTCTTCGGCGCGGCTCGCCCGTACGGCCAGGAGTGCGAACAGGACCGCCACGACTCCGAGTCCGACGACTCCCAACCCGCTGAGAACCCGGCGTCTGGACGCAGCGGATCGGCTCGTTTCGAGATAGCCTGACGCCCGCTCGAACGACGAGTCGTAGCGGGCGGCCCAGTCCTCGTTGGGGCGGGTGTCCTCCCACCAGATCGAGGCAACCTCCAGATCTGGATTCCGCAGCAAGGCGGCCTCGCCCATCTCCCAGCGCTCGGCAGCGTCGGCGAGCCGCCGATACTCGTCCCTCGACCGGGCCTCCTCACGGGCCCAGGTGCGGAGACGATTCCATTGGCGGATCAGGCTCTCGTGGGAGATGTCGACCACGTCGTCTTCGGAGACGGTGACGAACGACCTTCCCCGCCTTCCGAACACCTCGACGACTTCCTCGACCTTCTGGCGTGTCGACCCGGCGACGGCACGAATCTCCTCAGTGGGTGTCGGGCGCCGGATCTCCCGACCGTCTCGTCCGATCTCGGTGAGCCGTTTGAACAGGACCTCGGCCACACGACGGGTGTCGTTGTCGCCCAACGCGGCGAAGGCCTCGTCGGCATGACGGGACAGGGCGTCGTCGACGCCTCCGGCGGCCTCGTACAGGTCGAGGTCGAGGGGGACATCGAGGATGCCGCGCTCTTCCCAGAGGTCCCAGGTGCGCATCAAGGCGTGCTGGACGAGGGGAAGAGCATCCGGGTCGGATCCGGCGTCGTTGAGGACGCGCTGCACGAGCCGTGGTGCGAGTCGGGCTCCCCCCACGGCCGCGGGAGCAGAAATCGCCTCGCGCAACTGACTCCGTGTGAGGCGGGGCACCAGGTAGAGACCGTCGTTGATCGTCTCGGGGAGGTCGCGGTATTGGGCGCAGTCTCCCAAGAAGTCGGAACGCATCGTGATGATCACCTCGATCGAGCCGTCACTGCGGGACGCCTCGAGGAGGAGTTGCACGAACGCCGAGGCGTCGGAGGTCCGTCCGAGACCGGCCTGCTCGTATCTGAAGAGCTCCTCGAATTGGTCAACGACCACGAGCAGGTGACCGTCCCCGTCGGCCAGGGCCGTGGAAGCAAGGTCGGACAGCCCGAGAGCGCTGGCCCGAAGGGTCGCCTCGATCCGCGCCAGCGCCAGTATCGGCTCTTCGCTGACATCGGCCAGCTCCGGCTGTGACGCCAGCGCCGCTGCCATGTTCCTGATCGGGTTCGCACCCGGTCGCAGAGAGGCGATCGACCAACGGGAGCCCAGCTCCGGAGCCAGCCCACCGTGGAGAGCCGGGTAGAGGCCGGCAGCGACCAACGACGATTTGCCACTCCCCGACGCCCCCATGACCGCCACGAAGCGCGAGCTTCTCAGCGCCCCGAGGAGCTCGTCGACTTGCTGAGCGCGCCCGAAGAATAGATGGGACTCCTCCTCCCGGAATGGTCGCAGCCCCGGATACGGATTGAAGATCCTCCCAGGGCTCAGGCTCATCGGCCCTCGCCGTATCGAGAGAGCTGGTCAAGGAAGGGGGCCAGCGAGACGTCCGGGTCCTCGATGGCATCCAGCACCAGCGCCTCGGTGGTGTGGAACGCGGCCTTGGAAGCGATCCCCGGCCGGCCGAGGACCACCGCGGTCGCCAGGAACGGCTTGGTGCGCCCCCAGCCCTTTGCCTTGATGAGGTCGTTGACCTTGGTGCGAGCCCACGCCTCGGACGTCTGCCCGTAGTAGATCAGGACTGCGTCGCTGAGAACCATCGACTCACGGTGGAGGTCGCGGACCTCGGCTTCGCTGCCCTCGAAGAGGGGGGTCATCACATTGAGCCCGCGTTCCTCGAGCCGGTCTCTCAGCGCCACTGCCGGTTCGCGGTCTGCCTGGTCGTGGACCAGGTACACGCGGTGGGTGGTGGCGTCCGGTGTGGCGTCTGATCCCGTGGGCACTCTCTCAGAGACCTTGTCGAGCAGATAGGACTTGAAGCTCTCCAACGGCCCGCGGATGACTTCGATGTCATCGCTGACCGTGTCGTCGAGACGGTCGATGACTACCTGTTGGGCGTTCTCCCTGGGGCCGGGAGCGTCCGGTATCCAGATGAGTTGGGTGAGCTCTCCGGTGGCGGCGACTTCGCCGGCGAGATCGAGCTCGATGTGAGGGATGGATCGCTCGTCTCCTTCGGGCCGCGGCCCGTAACGCGAGCCGAGGATGTGGATCGAAAGACGGGACGACTGCAGTTCGCTTCGAACGGCCTGGGATAGCTGTTCGGCCACCAACGGCGTCTCCCGGCTGGGTGAGATCGCGTGGCCCCGACGCTCCAACTCTCTCTTCAGGTCGTCGCGGTACTGGCTGACGTCAGATGTGGCGTCGGCGAGGAAGACGGCCGCTGCCGTGGGCTCCGTTTCCTCGTCTCCTTCCATCTCGTCGAGGAGCTTGGCGATGTCATGCACTAGGTCGTCGAGGCGCTGGAAGAAGAGGACGAGACCATCCGGTTGGGGCATGAGGAGGAACTCACGGGTTCCGCCATCAGGCTCCACCCCGTAGAACTCGTAGCCGAGGAGAGGCTCGAGCGGCGGCGGCTGCTCATCCCGTTCGATCGGCGTCTTGACGACCTTGAAGACCCGGCTCTTCGTCCCCAGCTCGAGCCCGCCTGTCGACGACGCCGCCTCGACGAACGCCTCCAGCTCTCGCTGACACCACTCCGAGTTGAGGTATCGGGGCGAGCAGACCGAGACGAGGACCGCGCATCGGGCGAGACGCTCCTCGAGCTCGTCGGCGAACACGTCGTTTCCCTGCAGCTTCGGGTCTCTCCAGACCGATGTCTCATCACCCGAGACCTGTCGGAGCCTCCTCGCCAGCTCCTCGCTCATGAAGGTGACCCAGGTGCGCTCCCCGTGGCCCAATTCGATGCCGAAGGGGGCGTTGTCCGCGTGGGAGTAGCTGATAAAGACGCTGTCATCGAACCCAGACGGCGCCGAGGCGTCGGACGCAGCTGTGCCGGTCATGATTCCCCATTCTTGGCGCACCCGGTGGACAACGCTACCGATTCAGAAGGCCCCTGTGGCGGTTGATTCAGTCCGACCGCCCGGTCTCCGCCCTGTCGAGCTCTTCGGCGTGCTCCCCTCGCAGGTCTGCAGCGAGGAAGTCCGCGGTCTCCGGGAGGGAGAGATGGAGGTCTCTCTCCGTGTGCACCTCGATGTCGAGGTCCCGGCCTCTCAGACCGAGGACGTGGCCGCCGAGGGACCGGTCCTCGGAGATGAAGTGGAAGTGGTACCCGGGCACGCTCACGGCCCGGGCGTATTCGGGCCCCCAGAACCCGACGAGGGTGCCGCGGATGTCGCCGGGCTCGAATTCGCTCTGATGGGAGGTGGCCTCGACCAGCCCCTCCCCCGGTCGCGCCGGGCACGCGGCGCGGAGTGAGAGCTCGTCGAACGTGCCCTGTACGCGCATGGCCGCGAAGAGGTTCTGTGACGGACGGAGACCGTCGAGCCTCGCGGTGAGACCTTCGAAGGAAACCTCCGAATCGATGGCATCGGTGATGTCGGCCTCGAAACGGGTGACGAGGGCGAAGGGGACATCGCGGTCGTCGCTCGCCTGGGTGACGACCCCGTCTGCCGTGGCGCGGAAGCAAACCCCTTCGATGAGGATCATCTCACCATCCAGGCGGTCGAACGTTCCCAGCCCGAAGTCCCCGTGAGAGCGGAGCTCGCCGACAGTCGTGCTCCCGTCGAACACCCCCTTGACTAGGGCGTTCGAAGTCGAGACCTGAAAGAGCGAGTGCCGCTCGAGCTCGAGAGCCTCTGAGAGTAAGGCGTCGACGAGACTGCCCAACGACTTCCCGGTCTGCGCCTCCCGCTCCCGGAGGGCCCTCATCACACTGCCGGACACATCGATCTCCATACGTGGCGGCATCCTTGCAGGCTACTGAAGGAGCCTGAGGGCGGACATCCCGGATTCTTATCTGCGGAGGCACCTCCGCGAGCTCCTAGAGCACGTCGTAGTGGCCTGACGTTGGCCAAAGACATCGAGATGGCTCGTCACAACCACGTTTGGGGCCCGTTAGCCGGGACTGACTTCGGGCCGAAGCACTCGAAGCTTCTCATTCGCAGGCTCGATTACGTAACTTTCGATCTTTTTGATGAGGGTGCTGGGATCCGGATACTCGCGGACGCGTATCACCCATCGATCGTAGGCTTCGAGGTCGTTGACCATCGAATAGCCAGTCGAACCTTCTAAGCGGAGTAGGACTACTGGCGTTGTTCGTAGAAACGGCACGATAGTTGCGAGTTCGTGGGGGATGCTGCTCGGGTCAGTCAGGTCGGCAACGACGAAGCGGGCCATTCGTGCAAGAGTTTCGACGGTGCCGGTGGTGTCCTTGGTGGCGGGCCTATCAAAGTCAAAGACAACCGGTAGCAATCCTCTAGACCGCAGGGCGTTCCGAATGGCCACGAGTACGGCCTTCCGGTCTGCTGTGAATCGCCCCAGGATGAGTACTACTTTCGACGTAATAGTGTCGATTGTCTCCCTGATGTCGGCATCTTCAGTTAGGAGATAGATGAAGTGGGCAAGTTTGAGACTGTCGACAAATACCGGCGGGTCGTGTTGCCCGGTTATCAACAGATTGTTTTGATCCTCTGGTTCACCGAGGAGCCGCCAAGCAGAAACGCCGTGAACCATCGCGCCACTGAATCGGGCCCCTTGAACGGGCGCGTTCACGATTCGGGCCCACTCAAGGGCTGACCCTCGTAAGTCCGCGCCAGTAAGGTTTGCCTGGTGGAGATTCGCGAATCGTAAGTTTGTGTAGGTCAGGTCTGCGCCGGTGAGGTCGGCTCGATAGAAATCTGCATTGTGGAGGTCCGCGCCGGAAAGTCGAGCGTTGCGGAGATTCGCATGACTTAGGTCGTATTGGCTGAGCTCGTGATCTTCCCGGCCGAGCGGTAGAGATGTCTTTTCAAGCCCTTCGAGATTCGGCTTGCGGATCAACTCGCCCATCTCCTCGAAGACTTCCTCCATAGGTACGCTGCCAGCCATTGCGTCTTGCTCGGGAGCGACATAAGAGAAGTAGTAGTTTGGCCGTTTTTGGTTCCAGCTCAGGACTCCATCCTTGAGTACGGATAGATGGAAGCTATTTGCCATCGACTCGCTTCGCCCGGCTTTGGCTGGTCATCAGTCGTCGCTTTCTTAGAACGACCCTACTCAAAGCAAAGACGGGACGTACGGCGAGGGTGTTTGAATTGGGCGAGGTTGACGTAACGGACCCACTGTATGACATAACGTGACACTGTCGAGGTATGGCTCAGGCAGTTTCTGTTCGACTCGACGACGAAGCAGCGTGCCCTGGCACAACTGGAAGCGACCGGGAGATCGCGATCTGAGGCGATACGTACAGCCCTGGTCGAGGCAGCATCGAGACTGGGCGACATGGAAGCTCTTTCCGCTGAGGTGGCAGAGTTGGAGGCGGACGAAGACGATCGAGCTGAGATGCTGGCAGTGGCCGAACTCATGGAGAGTCTGCGTGCATCGGGGTGACATATTCGATCTTCGGCTTGCCAAGGGCATTGGGCTCGAGCAGTACGGGAAACGGTACGGCGTGATCGTTCAATCGGATGCGCTCCTCCCCCGCTCGGTTGTTCTGATCGCACCCACGTCCACGAGTGCCAAAAGGGCATCCTTTCGTCCTGAGGTCGAAATCGAAGGCACCGTGACCAAGGTCCTGGTGGAGCAAATGGGCGCCGTCGACGTCAATCGGCTCGGAGACTTAGCCGGCCATCTCAGCTCCGAGGAACAATGCGCGTTGATGCTGCGATCCTCACGGTTCTCGGCTTGAACTAATCCGAGCCCGCGATCCGCGGTCGAACCAGGTGCGGTAGTGGCGGAGTCACAGCTGCGCGGCGGGTGTCTCAGCCACCGATCCGGGCGACCACCGTGTCAAACGCCTCGAACATGAGCTTCTGAATCGAGCGGGGCCACCGTCGATGGATAGACCTATGAGGGTCCCGATGTTCCCACAGGACATTCCCTCTGTCCCAGAGCTGCGATCGCAATTGGGGTCGTTCAAACGCTGCTGACCGTTCTCATCGGTGACCAGCAACCACCGGGGCCCGATCGCCACCGACACGTACGAGACGTCGCGGAGCGCGGCCGTGAGGTGGTCTACGAAGTTGACCCCAGCGGAATATCTTGGTCGGATGTCGCATCGACGAGGCGGCGCGATCAGCGCCAGGAGTAGCCTGCAGTCAGTCTTCGGTTAGGACAACGTGGCCGACATATTCGTCAGCTATGCCAGCGCCGACCGGGAGTGGGTGGCGCCTTTGGCAAAGGCTCTCATCGATCGGGGGTGGTCGGTGTGGTGGGATCGACAGATCCCACCCGGGAAGACCTTCGACCAGGTGATCGAGGAGGCTCTGAATCGGGCCAGGGCCGTCATCGTGGTATGGAGCCAGAGCGGGGTGGGGTCGCAGTGGGTCCGCACCGAGGCGGCTGAGGGCGCGGCGAGACAGATCCTGGTTCCGGTGCTCAAAGAAACGGTCACGCTCCCCCTCGCCTTCCGGCGCATTCAGGCGGCCGATCTCAGCGACTGGCAACCAGGAATCGATCACCCCGGCTTCACAGAACTGGTTGGCGCCGTCGCTGAGCTGATCGGTGAGGAAGGCGCAGCCGTTCCGGCGGTCGAGGAACAGGACTCGGTACTGGAGGCGATAAGCGCCGCCCTGGCCAGAACCGAGACCGAGGACTGGGACGCGGTGATCGCCCTCCTCGGCCCGCTGGAGAAGGCAACTGACCTTGCCGAGCATCCTGAGGCTATCGAGTTGCTGGAGTCCGCCCGCCGCAAGCGTGAGGCGACCGAACTCTATGAGGAAGCAGAGGTGCTCTACGCGGACGGGCGGTGGGAGGAGGTGATCGCCCGTTTCGATCGCATCTTCGAGCTGGATCCTGCCACCACCGGCACCACACTGCGGGACCGAGCGGAGCGGCACCTCCATGAAGAACACGATCAGAAGCTGGCGCACATCTATGACCGGGCCTTGGACGCATCACAGGCCAGGGAGTGGTCGCTGGCCATTGTACTGCTGGAACAGCTCGTCGCCGAGGAACCCGAATACCGGGCCGCCGCGGCTGAGCTGGAACGGGCCCGTGCCGGCGCCCGGTCGGAGGAGACGTACACAGAGTTGCGAAGGGCCCTGGATCGGCACAGCTGGGACGACGTCATCGAGGGCATGGCGACTTTCGCCGAGTCCGACCCCGAATTCGGCGACCCCGACGATCTGCTCGTCAGGGCCCGTACCGGAGCAGAGAGTCACCAGGCAAGTTCCGCTGCTGTGGCCGCGCCGGGGCCGGCTCCGGCTATGACCAAGCCGTCGCGCACCATGACGGGCGGCCACGTCGGGTCCGTCCTGAATCTCATCCGCGCCCGGGCCCCCAGCTGGGGGCTGGGCGTGCTCGCTGTAGTTTCCGCCTATCTGCCCTGGCTCAACCCGGAGGATGCGCCATGGGAGAGCTCGTTTAGCCTGCTGATTTTCTGGCCGTGGGCCTATGAGGGCCCGGTGAGGCTGGCCTTGCCGATCGTGGCGTTCGGCGTTTTGATTGCAGTCTTATCCGATCAGGAGCGCCGAAGATGGCAGCGCGGTGCTGGTATCGCGCTCTCTTCCGTCGCCCTGCTCTTCGTTATCAGCGCCCTTTCCAACGCCACCGCCTTCGCAGGAGCCGTCCTCACCGCATTGGGGCCGTATGTCGCTATCACCGTCGGACTTGTGACCGCTCTATCTGACCCGGGACGCCGGGTACCTGGGTTCGTTTCGAAGCCGTGGGACGAATACCCCCGGCGGTTCCGCATCATGACCGTGGCCTTGATCTCAGCTGGCTCGGTGATAGCGATCACGGGCCTGGTCCTGGAGTACTTCGTCGAATATGTCCGCTCGTTCTCTGTCAGTGGCGTGGCTGCCGTCGGGCTCGGCGACCTCGCCGAATCCTCGCCGCTGGTCTCCATCGGTGTCTTCAGCTTGGTGATCCTTGGCGCCAATCTGGTCGCCGGGTTGACCAATGCCCGATACGCGGTGAAGGCTCCGACCAGAGGGGCCGCCGCGATCCTGGTCCTTCTGGCACGCCCATGGGAAGTAGTGCTTGTCGATCGGGGCATGTCATTCAGCGATGTCTTTCAGGCGGGCTATTGGACCACACTTGTTGGAGTTCTCATCCTGCTGCTGGCCGTGCCACTGAGTCAGGTTGTTCTCGGCTCGCGGAAGTGACTGCTTCCGTCGATACGTGTCATCGTTCGTTGGGTGCGTCCTCCGTCAATGACAGGAGGCCAATCGGAAGACCACAAGAAGCGAAAGCGTCACCCTCAGGAGTCCTCAGGCCTCGAGCAACGAGGCGAGGATGGCGTCGAAATGGGAATCGGCGAGCGACTCCATCTCGGTGTCGGATCGGCTCTGTATCGGGTGAGGGACATACACCACCATTGGCATCACCCCCAGGGCGCCACGTTGGGACTCCACGGCGGTCACGAACTCATCCGAGGCCACGAGCACGGAGGGCACACCATCGGTCTCGTATCCCGCCAGGTCGTGCAAACTGCACGACACGCAGGACCTCAGTCGGCCAGTGCCTGGATGACTGCGTTGGAATGGACGACGATCTCGTGGCGAAGGTCGGGAGGGGCCGGTCTGGTGTGGGTCGGCTTGGCGAACCGGAGAACCTCGATTTACAACCTCGCCTTCCTTGGACTGGTGGAGATCCAGGGGGCGCAGTTGTACCACGTGGTCCAGTTCGTGGGGACGACCGTTGTCCTCGCCTTCTCCTTCGGTCTTTCCGTGATGGTGATGGAGAAGTTGTCAGTCAAAGCCGGGTTGGTACCCAAGAGGACTCGGGCCCGTAACAAGCTGAGCAACAAGGATGCTCTTGCCGCTTGCATCCTTGACCGCGGTGTTACCTTCTGCAGACGCCGACTCCTCCAGCCGTCTGGCGTGGCGAAGCCGATCAAGGATCGCTGTGTTTCTGTCATCTCCAACCGTGATGATCAAGTCCAGATCGTCCCACTGATCCAAGTCCCCTGCGCCGGCGATACCCTCCCGGACGTTTGCGACTGCGGAGGTAACGGTTCGCCCGAAGGAACGGACGCCTCGTAGCCCGACGGCCTCGATCAACCAAACGCCGCATCCTCGGTCAACAGAACCTTGTAGGAGTTATTGATCTCTCATTCGCGTAGCCATCTTGTTTGACCATCCGATCGACACAGTGTGTATACTATGCGCATGTCACGTGTCAACGTCTATCTGCCGGACGACCTGGCGGAAGAGGCGAAAAAGGCCGATCTGAACATCTCGAGCCTCACCCAGGAAGCAATTCGCTCAGCGCTCGCCGCGCAGACACTCACACGATGGCAACAGCAGGTCTCGGATCTCGACTCCCCTGGAGTCAGCCACGCCAAAGTGATCGCCGCCGTGAATTCGGCCAAGGACGAGCTCGAGGGTGGCTGAGAAGCTGGTCATCGACGCGTCGGCGATGGTCGACTATCTGGTCGATTCTCACTTGGCGGCACGGGTAGCCGAGCGGATCGCGGACAACGAGATTTTCGTGCCTGCCCACTTCGACGCCGAGGTCCTATCTGCCCTCGGCCGTCTGCATCGCGGAGGCGAACTGAGTGAAGCCGAGGTTGAAGCGCGGGTAGCACTCACAGCCCAGGCTCCCTTCCATCGCCATCTCCTCGCCCCGCTCCTCGAGGGCGCATGGGCACGCCACCACAATGTCCGCCTCGTGGATGCGCTGTATATCGAACTGGCGAATCAACTGGGCGTCACCATCATCACAACTGACTCCGGTATGTCGGCGGCATCAAACAACGCGGAGCACATCGAATAGCCAGGAACGAACTAGGTGCGGTGGGTGCGTTGCTGTTGGCGGCTGGGTTCACCACACCTCAAGAGCGAGCAACCAGTGTCAAACGTGAGCCTCGGAATCGAGCTGGGCCACCCGCTGGTGTGACATGCCGATCACGGTACCGATGTCGCGATAGGACATTCCTTCTGCTCGTAGAG
>Ga0299913_10006582_pt1 | contig 10075 bp, 11 predicted proteins | sample RVTome_9_FD_201360 | JGI IMG/M metagenome (GOLD analysis project Ga0299913, IMG submission 201360) | Soil microbial communities from uranium-contaminated site in the Upper Colorado River Basin, Wyoming, United States - RVT155D38 (version 2) ... | reverse complement strand
GCTGAGCCGTGGCGGCCCGGCGTCCAGCGCGCGATCAACTATTCGGAGCGGCGCGCCGGTGACGTGAGCTTCGCCGTCGTGGGCCCGGCCGGACGGTTGTACGGCTACCGGCGGGCGGTGCAGGTCCCCATGGCCAGTGTCATCAAGGGGATGTTCATGACCGGTTACCTCCGTCATCCATCGGTTCGCGATCGTCGTTTGCGCGACTCGGACCGCGCGCTTCTCGGCCCGATGATCAAGCGCTCCGATAACGATTCTGCGACGCGCGTCGCGGACTTCCTCGGCCCCCGTCGCATCAACCGGCTCGCCTCGGTCGCGGAGATGCAGGAGTTCCGCTACACGCGGCCGTGGGGACTCAGCCTGTCAAGCGCACGCGACCAGGCGAGATTCTTCTTCGAGCTCGAGCGCTACATCCCGAAACGCCACGAGGATTACGCGCGCTATCTCCTATCGCACATCATCGAGTCGCAGCGATGGGGGGTCGGGCGATTGAACCGGCCCAACTGGCGCTTCTTCTTCAAGGGCGGCTGGGGCTCCGGCACCGGCGCGGTGTGCCACCAGGTCGCGTTCCTGGAACGAGGCGACAAACGGATCGCTGTCGCGATCATGATCCGGAACAGCCCGAGCCATGCCTACGCGACCGAGACCCTGCGCGGGGTCGCCGATCGACTGCTCGACGACCTTCCCATCCCCGACTAACGAGGCTACGCGCCGGGAGCTTTGTCGAAGTCGAGAGCGCAGGAGTTGATGCAGAAGCGCTTGCCGTCAGGGCCCGGCCCGTCGTCGAAGACGTGGCCGAGGTGCCCGCCGCACGTCTTGCAGACGACTTCGGTGCGGACCATGCCGTGACTGCGGTCCTCCCGCAGCTCGACGTTCTCGGTGTTCGCCGGTTCGGTGAAGCTGGGCCAGCCGCTGCCGGAGTCGTACTTCGTGTCCGAGCTGAACAGGTCCGATCCGCACGCGGCGCACCGGTACGTCCCCGACTCCTTGTTGTAGGTGAACGCGCCGGTGAAGGGAGGCTCCGTGCCCTTCATCCGAAGGATCTCGTACTGCTCGGGCGTGAGCTCCTCGCGCCATTCCTCTTCGCTCTTCGTCACCTTGGTGGTCATCGTTGCCTCCTTCTAGGTCGTGATGACAACCCTAGGACGGTTCCGCCGCTACGCAGATCCCCTAGGTGGCAACGGCCTCCCGGTCCACGACCACCCGCCGGGCACAATCGCGGCGTTCAACGTCGCGTGCGTGCTCGTCACACAACCACTGGAGGAACCGGTACTCGTAGCCCTCGTAGACATCGATGCGGGCCGCGATCGGCTGGCCGCACACCTTGCCCGGCACCCACGCCACCTTGCGCTGGCAGACGCCCTTCTTGCGCGCCCGGGCGGCCTTCCGCTCATTGGTGACGCTCTCCCAGGTGTCGGACAGAACGACCCAGGCGAGGGGCCCGTTGCACAGGATCATGAATGCCAGAAGGCGCATGCCCCCAGCCTCGCGCCGCCTCGAAGGGGCGTCCAGCACGCTGCCGTGAGCTGCGGACCCCGGGCATTCTGCGACACTGAGCCGGATGACGACCGAGGGAGGGGCCATGATCGAGCGTCACGAGCGTGATCGGGAAGAGGAAACCGCCGGTCCCGGAAACATCACGGTGGACGAACCGACCGAGACATCGCTGAACCCGGAAGACGACGACCTGGAGGAGAGTGGCAACTGACGTCGAGGTCCTCGAGGCGGCCGGGCGAGAAGTAAGGATCACGAACCCGGCGAAGATCTTTTTCCCGCGCCTAGGGCTCACGAAGCTCGACCTCGCCCGCTACTACGCGACCGTCGGCGAGCACGTGTTGGTCGGTTGCCACCGTCGTCCGACGACGCTCTACCGGTGGCCGAACGGCGTTGATGCACCGGACGACGCGTTCTATCAGAAACGAGTTCCAACCTCCCGGCCCGAATGGCTCGAGACGACGATCGTGCGGTTCCCCAGCGGTCGATCGGCGGAGTTTCTCGTAGTCGCCGACGTTGCGCATCTGCTGTGGGCGATCAACCTGGGATGCATCGACATCAATCCGTGGCCGGTTCGAGCCGACGACGTCGATCATCCCGACGAGCTCCGGGTCGACCTCGATCCCACTCCCGAGTTTTCCTTCGCGCACGCACGCGAGGTGGCCGAAGTCGTCCGCGAGGTTCTCGCGGAACACGATCTCGTGGGGTGGCCCAAGTCATCCGGCAAGAGGGGACTGCACATCTACGTGCGGATCGCCCGGGAGTGGGGCTTCCAGCAGGTCCGCCGGTCGGCACTCGCCCTGGCTCGGGAGGTCGAACGCCGAGAGCCCGATCTCGCCACGACCGCGTGGTGGAAGGAGGAACGTTTCGGCGTGTTCGTCGACTACAACCAGAACGCGCGCGATCGCACCATCGCGTCGGCGTATTCGGTGCGCCCCGCGCCCGAAGGGCGTGTTTCATGCCCGCTCGCGTGGGACGAGGTTCCTACCGCCGATGCCGACGCGCTCACGATCCTTACCGTTCCGGATCGTGTCGCCGAGATCGGCGATCCGGGGGCCGGCATCGACGACGCGGTCGGGCGACTCGATTCGTTGCTCGCGTTGGCCGACGAAGACGAGAAGGGTGGCGTGAGCGACGCGCCGTGGCCTCCGATGTTCCCCAAGGGTGAGGGTGAACCCGTACGAGCGGCCCCCTCACGCCGCAAGACTCAGGGACGGAGGAAGTCGGGCAGCTGATCGAACGTGCAGCTTTTCGGCGATCGTTCCGGTCGCCATCTCAGGAACGAGGTCGCGTGACGGAACCGCCCGCCCAACATGCGATCGAAACCAACCTCGCAGACGAGCTTTGGCTCGAGAGCCACCCACGAGGTATCGCGCCCTCCCGTCCAGCGACTCGGCCCCCCCGGGGCACGCGCCCCACCGAAGCTCTTCCCTCCCTCGAGCGGCTGCAGCTCGGCCAGTAGCTGCTTCCGTTCGGCTGCCTTGAAAGAAGACGTGTGTCCGACGTAGCTCAGCGCGCCGCGATCGTCGTAGAGACCCAACAGCAGCGACCCGACACCGGTGCCCTCCTTCGAGAGGCGGTAACCACCCACGACGCAGTCCGCGGTCCGGTGTTGCTTGACCTTGACCCAGCCGCGCTTGCCCGGTTGATAGGTGGATCCGTCCTGCTTGGCGACGACGCCATCCATCCCGAAGCGCTCGAAACGTTCCATCCATCGTTCCGCTTCTTCCACATTCTTCGTCCACGACCCGGTCATCACGCGGCGCTCTTCTTTGCCGGTTGCGAACGCCTTGAGTGCGGCCTCGAGCTCTCCCTCCGGCGCGCATCCCGGCAGCGCCTCTAGGAGAAGCGCGCGCCGGTCACCAAGCGGGACTTCGAGGAGGGCCTTCGATCCCGAAGCGAGAAGGTCGAACGCTACGAAGCTCGCCGGCGTCGATTCCGAAAGCATCTTCACGCGCGATGCCGCTGGATGGATGCGTTGCAGCAGTGAGCCGAAGTCCAGCCCCTGGGTGGAAGGGACCACGATCTCACCGTCGACGACGCAGCGAGCCGGCAACGTGGTCGTGAGGAGTGGGGGCACCTCCGGGAAGTACCGCTCGAGAGTTCGCTGGTCTCTGCTGCGGATCTCGATCGAGTCTCCGTCGCGGAACACGAGCGCGCGGAAACCATCCCACTTGGGCTCGTAGATCCACCCCTCTCCCCGCGGAAGAGAGGTGCCGAGCTTTGCGAGCATCGGCGATAGCGACGTGTCGAGCGGTAACGACATGGGCCCATCATCTCGCCCGCGGCATAGCCTTCGGGCATGCCGTTGGACAACTCCGATATCGCCGAGCTCCTGGCACTGCGCGCCGAGCAGGTGAGCGGGGATCGGCAACGTGCGTACCGGCGAGCTTCTCGAGCGGCCTACAAGTGGCCTGACGAAGTAACGACGCTGGTGGCAGACGGGCGTCCTCTGACCGAGCTGACCGGCATCGGCATCAAGCTCTCGGGGCTGATCAAGTCGTGGCTCGACGACCCTCCGGAGGTCCCCGATCCTCCCGAGAGCCGTGCCGGGTTCATGACGTTCGCGCACGCTCGATCGGTCATTGCGGCGACCTCGGATCCCATGACCGTGCGCGGCGATCTCCAGATGCACACGACGTCGAGCGACGGGCGCGCATCGATCGAGGAGATGGCGCGCGCGGGGGCCGAGCTGGGCTACGGATACATCGCGATCACCGATCACTCGCACGGTCTGAAGATCGCGGGAGGCATGGACGAAGCCGAGCTCGCCGATCAGGGCCGCGCGATCGATCGCGTGAATGAGGAGCTCGGATCGGCCCGGGTGGGGTTCACCGTGCTCAAGGGTCTCGAGATGAACCTCAACCCACAAGGCCACGGCGATATGGATCCGAAGTCGCTCGCGCAGTTGGATCTCGTCCTGGGGTCGTTCCATTCCGCATTGAGGAAGGAGGACGACCAGACCGATCGCTACATCGCCGCACTGCGCAACCCGGACATCCACGTTCTCGGTCACCCCCGGTGTCGCATCTACAACTTCAGGGCCGGTCTATCCGCCGATTGGCCGAAGGTCTTCGCGATCGCCGCGGAGGAAGGTAAGGCACTCGAGATCGATTCCTTCCCCGACCGGCAGGACCTGAACGTCGACTTGCTGCGCCGGGCGCGCGATGCCGGCGTGTTCATATCGATGGGTACGGACGCGCATATCCAGCACGAGCTGGGATTCATGCCCGTCGGTGTCGCTTCCGCGATCGAAGCGGGCATCGCGCCGGAGATGATCCTCAACCTCATGTCCGCCGACGAGCTCCGCTCGTGGGCGTCGGATCCGGAACGACGGCGAGAGGGCCGGTAGGGTCCGCGCATGGAAGGCAACGCCAACGCTGCGGTGTGGGTGGTCGGAGCCGACCGGCCCGGGATCGTCGCCGGGGTCACCCGCGAGCTCTACGGGCTCGGTTGCAATCTCCTCGATGCCGCGTCCACGATCCTGCGCGGGCACTTCGCGATGATGCTGATGGTCGAAGCGCCGCCCGACTGTGATGTGGAGCGGATCCGGGCAGCCCTTGATGCAACCACCGAAGAGCTCGGCATCTCGGTGACCGTGCAGCCGGTTATCGACGACGGTCACGACACGACCACGCCGACACACATGGTTTCTGTCTACGGGGCCGACAAGCCCGGCATCGTCTTCCGTGTCGCGGAAGCGCTCGCCGAAACGGGCGGGAACATCACGGATCTGACCTCCCGGGTGATCGGTTCCCACGACGAGCCGGTCTATGCGCTCATGCTCGAGGTGGATCTTCCGGAGAGCGCTCGCGAACGTCTCGGAACGCTGGCGAGCGAGCTCCAGGTGGAGATCAGCGTCCACCCGCTCGAAACCGATCTGCTCTAGACCGTGGCCGTACTCTCGGTCTTGCGCCTCCCCGCGCGAGTGCTGAAACAGCGCGCCGAGGAGATGGGGGAGGGACGCGACCGGCAACTTGCCGAGGACCTCGTCGACACGATGCGAGCATCGCCGGCATGCGTGGGGCTTGCCGCGCCGCAGATAGGCATCGCCCGGCGCGCGATCGCGGTCGACGTTTCGGTCCATCCGAAGACGACGACATCGCATGGACTAGTGGTGCTTTACGACCCGGTGATCATCAAGTCCGAAGGCCGCGAGGTGGGGCGAGAGGGATGCATGAGCGTTCCCGACCTGACCGCCGAGGTCGGCCGCGCGCTGTCGATCGTCGTCCAGGGTGTCACTCCAGAGGGAGACGAGCGAGTCATCGCCACGGAGGGCTTCGAGGCGCGCGCGTTCCAGCACGAGGTCGATCACCTCGACGGGCTGTTGATCCTCGACCGCGTTGCATCGCTCGCGACCGACGTATTTCGGAGGAAGACCTACAAGTGATCGCTTCCGCCTGCTACTGGGAGGACTCGACGGCTCCCTCGGATGCGGCCGAAGCTTGGGGCTTGGGGAGCTTTCGCGCGCGGGCCCGGCGGCGTGAGCGAGTCACGCGATCGCGTCCCGCGCGTTTTGACTCATACAAGGCTTCGTCCGTCGCCTTGATAAGCGCATCCATCTCGCCCGCGTGCGTGGGGAAGGAGGCAACTCCGGCACTGGCGGTGATCTCGACCGGAAGCCCTTCTATCTCCGAGATGCTCTTGCGGAGGCGCTCCGCTACCGCCAGCGACTCCCTCGTCGAGCAAGACGGCAGGATCACGGCGAACTCTTCACCGCCGTAGCGAGCCGGTGTGTCGAAGTCCCGCGATGCTTCGACGAGTGCAGCGGCGACTTTCTTGAGCACGTCATCACCGGTCTGATGGCCGTAGGTGTCGTTCAGAGACTTGAAGTGATCGATGTCGAACATGGCCAGCGTGAGCTGTTCACCGTTGCGGGCCGCGCGCGATAGCTCTCGTTCGAGGGTGGCTTGGAACGTGCGGCGGTTGGCGATGCCGGTGAGAGCGTCCGTCTCGGCCTGCTTCTGGACCTGTTGGTAGAGCCACGCATTCTCGATCGAGAGTGCGCCGTGCAGGGCGAACTGGCCCACCATGTCGACGACCCGGCGCTCGATGCGGCCGGTGCCCGAGTGTTCGACCACGATCGCCCCGATCGTCTGCCCTTCCGCGGTCATCGGGAAGACGGCGACGTTCGTTGCGAACGGAAGCACCGAGTTCAGACGGGGGTCGGCGTCGGGATCGAGCTTCTTCACGAGCTGAGGCGATCGCTCTTGCGCGGCCTTCACCACGATCGAGTCGACGCCTTCGGCGACCTCATCGTGAGCGCCCGGCCCCCGGTACGCGACCAGCCTCATGTCCTCAGGGGCTCCGGCCACGACAGCACCTCGTTTGAAACCGAACGACTCGCATACGCGATCCAAGAGCACGGAGGAGATGTCCTCGGGAGTCGTGACGTTCTCGAGGGCGGACGCCATGCCGGCGAGATCTTCCATATCGCTCTTGCGGCGCTTGAGCTCGCGCTCGTTGATCGAAGAGAACACCGCGGTGCCGATCGCGACGCACCACAAGGCGGTGATGTTGAAGAGGGCAACCCTGTTGAACAGCCGTCCTTCTTCCTGAAGCAATGACCCGATGCCTTCGCGCACCTCGAGAACACCTGCTTTCTGCGCGTAGAGCACGACGAAGCTGAGCAGCGAGTGCCATGCGGCGATCTTGATGCCGGTGCGATAGGACGCAAGGAGAGTCACGGCGATGAGGTGGACCAAGAAGAGGAACCGCAGGGGGCTCTGGACACCACCGGTCGAGTAGACGGCCCACGCGAGGTAGAGACCGTCCACCAAGAGGCCGAACTGGATGATCCTCACGCCGGCACCCCGTTCGATCCGACGGAGCCCTTCCATGGACCCGCTGAGCAACATGTAACCGGCCGTGCCGAGAAGGAGATCGCCGAAGCCGGCACCGAGCACATCGGAGACTAGGAGGCTCGCCCCAAGCACCAAGACGGCGAATGCCACGCGCAGCGCCTGGAGGTAGTTCATGCGCTCCGCCAACGGCGCGATCTCTAGTTGCTGCGATCTCGCAGTGCTCGCCCCTGAGGTCATCGTTAGGTCGTCAGCTGAAGGTCAGTAACTCGTGATCGGAATGGATGGGAGCAAGAGCGAGTTTCGGGTCCCGGCGATCGATGCGGTTCTGGACCATCAAGAAGGTGCCGACCAGCAACGCGAGGGCCAGCGGGAACGCGACCTGTTCGGCCGCTTCGACTGCGACTCGTCCGATCGCGGCGAACACACCGGGCGTCGACGCTTCGATCGTCGGCGAGTCGTCGGTAGTCGGGTCGCGCAGCACGAGCTTCGTGGGGTCGGTGGCTCTCGCTGCCGCGAGATGCGATCCGAAGACATCGGCCGGGGACAAAGACGGGAGTGAGGCGGATGACGAACGATCGCCGGTGTCTTTTCCGGTGCGCTTGTCCTTCAGGGAGCGTTTCGTCTTCTTTACGGTCTTGTCGACCTTCTCGGTTACCCCACCGACGTAGCCGCCCGGGTCGCTTACCGCTTCCTCGAGCTCGGTGGTGGTGTCGTCGAACACCTTCGACACCCCGCCGACGATCTTCTTGACGGGGTTCTCGGAGGGCTCAGACGACCCTTCCTCGTCGCCGTCGAGGGCGTCGGTCAACCCTCCGAGGGCATCCCCGAGACCTCCGCCATCGGACCCCGAGGAGGGGTCACTTTCGGAACCGGAGCTCTCCGAGCCGCCGCCGCCACCGTCGAGGGCATCCCCGACACCGCCGGTGACGTCGCCGATCAATCCGGCCGAGGCCGCGGGCGCCACGGCGAACAACAGGGCGACGGCCATTAGGACGGTCGCTGCCGCACGTCGGGTCACCGCGGGATCCCCTTCCTGGATTTGCCGGTTCTCTTCCAGATATCGGCAGGAGACTGGTCATTCTTGACTACTCGCCACGCTGCATTTCGATGAAGGAAAGTGTATAAAGATGCGCCTATGGCCATATCAGCGACGGTGTTGGGTGCATCGGGATACACAGGCGGTGAGCTCCTGCGGATACTCGCAGACCATCCCTCGATGGGGGTAGCGGCGGCGGCGGGGGGGACCCGCGCCGGTGCCACCGTGGCCGACGTGCACCCCGCGCTGGCCCCGGTCGCGGGCGACCTGGTCCTCGGCGCCGTGCCTGCGGTCGCGAGCGCTCCCGCCGACGTCTGCTTCTCGTGCCTTCCGGCGGGCGAGCTCGAGCCGTTGCTTCCCGGCGTTGCCGCCCCCATCGTTATCGACCTCGCGGATGCCTTCCGGGCGTCACCGGAGTGGGTGTACGGCCTGACCGAGTACGCCCGCGCCGAGCTCGCGGGGGCGATGCGCATCGCGAATCCAGGGTGCTATCCGACGGCGACGCTTCTCGCCACGGTGCCGTTCGCTCGCGCCGGGATGATCGAGGGCCCCGTTGTTGTCGACGCGCTGTCGGGGACGTCCGGGGCCGGTCGCAAGGCCGAGGCCCGTTTCGGGCTGGCCGAGTTGCACGGTGGGGCCGGCGCCTACGGAGAGGTCACCCACCGGCACGTCCCCGAGATGGAACGAGGGCTTTCGCGCTTCGGTGGGATCCAAGAAACGGTGTCCTTCACTCCACATCTCGTGCCGATGGCGCGTGGCGTGCTCGTCACGGTGCGCGCGCGCCTGAGGACAGAGGTCTCGACCGATGTGGCGCTCGAGGTCCTGCATGACGCGTATGCGACCGAATCGTTCGTTACGCCGACGGGGGAGTGGCCCCAAACGAAATGGGCAACGGGAACCAACCGTGTTTTCGTATCGGCCCGGGTCGATGCTCGTGCGGGGATGCTCATCGCGTCTGCCGCTCTCGACAATCTCGGCAAGGGAGCCGCGGGACAGGCGATACAGAACGCCAACCTCGCGTTGGAACAGGACGAGTCGGCCGGCCTCGCAGGGACGGGCCTATGGCCGTGACGTGGCCGCGCGGCTTCCGCAGTGCGGGGGTCGCATGCGGCATCAAGTCGTCGGGGGATCCCGATCTCGGTGTGATCGTGACCGGCGAACCGGCACTGTGGGCGGGGGCCTTCACGAAGAACGCGGCGGCCGCCCCTGCGGTGGGGTGGTGTAAGTCTCATCTATCCCATCGAGTGCGTGCGGTCGTGGTAAATAGCGGGAACGCGAACGCATGTGCCGGCGAGGCCGGCCATCGCGCGGTGGGCGAGACTGTCGTTGCGGCGGCTGCGGCGATCGGGTGCGAGCCCGATTCGGTGCTCGTTGCGTCGACCGGGACGATCGGTATCGCACTTCCGGCAGACAAGGTCGTGGCCGCGCTCCCCGCAACCGTTGCCGGACTCAGTGAGTCCATCGATGCCTTCGCGGGAGCGATCCTCACGACCGACACGCATCCGAAGGTGGCCTCGCATCACGGTTCGGCCTCCATCGTTGGAGTGGCAAAGGGCGCCGCCATGGTGGCCCCGAACATGGCAACGATGCTCGCGTTCGTCGCGACGGACGCGCGGTTGTCGCAGTCCGATCTGGATGCAGCGCTGAAGAGTGCGGTCGGATCCACTTTCGATCGGATCTGTGTGGACGCCTGCGAGTCGACGAACGATTCGGTGATCTGTTTGTCTTCGGGCATCGTCCC
>Ga0299913_10006581_pt1 | contig 10075 bp, 10 predicted proteins | sample RVTome_9_FD_201360 | JGI IMG/M metagenome (GOLD analysis project Ga0299913, IMG submission 201360) | Soil microbial communities from uranium-contaminated site in the Upper Colorado River Basin, Wyoming, United States - RVT155D38 (version 2) ... | reverse complement strand
ACGATCGGCGCGATCGCCCGCGAGAGCCTGGACGCGCGGCAGCGCGCCCGCTTCGAGTCGGCGCTCCGCCAGAAGATCGACTGGCTGGGCGGCCGCCTCCTCGACGTCCGGTTCGCCGGCGGCTCGGACCGCGCGGTGGCCGAGGAGCTGCGGGGACTGCGCGCGGCCGGGGCCGACGTGCTGATCGTCGCCGGTGCCTCGGCGCTGGACCCGCTCGACCCCGTCTTCGGCGGCCTCACCTTGCTGGGCGCCGCGATGGAGCGTCACGGCGCTCCCGCCCATCCCGGCAGCCTGCTCTGGCTCGCCCGCTGGGACGCGATCCCCGTGCTCGGCATGCCGACGTGCGGGATGTTCTCGCAGGCGACGACGTTCGACCTCGTGCTGCCGCGGATCCTGGCCGGGCAGCCCATGGGCAACCGCGAGCTGGCCGGGCTGGGACACGGAGGCCTGCTCTCCCGCGAGATGGCGTACCGGTTCCCGCCGTACCGGGCCAACGCGGCCCGCGGAGAGCTGGAGTGACGCCGGCCGCGGGGACCGGGCTCTACAGCGCGACGATCCGCGAGCGCTGGCGCCAGCCGCGCTTCCGGGGCGACCTGCCGGGAGCGACGGCGCAGGCCGAGGACGTGAACCCGCTGTGCGGAGACCGTGTGCGCATGATGGTCCGCCTGCGGGACGGCGCCGTCGACGCGGTGCGCTTCACCGGCGACTCGTGCGCGATCTGCACGGCGTCGGCCGACGTGACGGCCGAGCTGAGCGAGGGTCGCCCGGCCGCCGAGGCGGCGGGGCTGACGACGGAGGACGTGCTGGCGGTCCTGCAGGCCGACATCCGGCCGACCCGCATGCGGTGCGCGGCCCTGCCGGTCTCCGTGCTGCACAAGGCGCTGGCCCCGTGACGCTCGACGTCGCCACGCGCGGCGACTTCCCGATCCTCGAGCGGATCGTCAACGGTCACCGCCTCGTCTACCTCGACTCGGCCGCGTCGAGCCAGCAGCCGCGCGCGGTGATCGAGGCGATGTCGCAGTACCACGCGACGAGCCATGCCAACGTCCACCGCTCGATCCACACGCTGGGCGAGGAGGCGACGGCGCTGTACGAGGGCGCCCGCGACCGGGTACAGCGCTTCATCGGGGCCGCCGGCCGGGAGGAGGTCGTCTTCACGCACGGCACGACCGACGGGCTGAACCTCGTGGCCGACGCCCTTGGCCGGACGCTGCGGGCGGGGGACGAGATCCTCATCACCGACATGGAGCACCACTCCAACATCGTCCCCTGGCAGATGGCGGCGCGCGGCCGCGGCGCCCGCGTGCGGTCCGTCCCGGTAGGTCCCGACGGCGCGCTGGACCTCGACGCCTTCGAGCGGCTGCTCGGCCCGCGCACGCGCATCCTCGCCTTCGCGCACGTCTCCAACGTGCTGGGCACGATGAACCCGGTCGCCCGGCTCAGCGATCGGGCCCGGCAGGTCGGGGCCGTGACCGTGGTGGACGGGGCTCAGGCGGCGCCGCATCTGGCGCTCGATATGTCCCGACTGGGATGTGACTTCTACGCGTTCTCGAGTCACAAGATGCTGGGGCCGACCGGCATCGGTGTCCTCTGGGGACGGCGCCAGGCGCTGGAGGCGCTGGAGCCGACCCGCGGCGGCAGCGACATGATCAAGGAGGTCTGGATCGATCACGCGCGGTGGAACGACCTGCCGTGGCGCTTCGAGCCGGGAACGCCGCCGATCGCCCAGGCGGTCGGGCTCATGGCCGCCATCGACTACCTCGAGAAGCTCGGCATGGAGCGGGTCGCCGAGCACGAGGTCGGGCTGGCCCGCCAGGCCGTCGAGGTGCTGAGCGCCATTCCGGGCGTCACCGTGTACGGGCCGCCGGCCGGCGTGCGCCGGGGCGCGGTCGTGGCATTCAGCGTCGACGGCCTGCACCCCCACGATGTCGCGGCCCTGCTGGACCAGGAGGGCATCGCCGTGCGCGCCGGCCATCACTGCGCCCAGCCGCTGATGCGGAATTTGGGGATCACCGGCACCGCCCGGGCCAGCTTCTCCGTCTACAGCTCGTCCGAGGACGTCTCGGTCCTCGGCCACGCCGTGGCCGCCCTGCGCACGCAGCTCTGAGCGCCATGTCGCCGACGGGGCCGCGCGACCCGTTCGTCTCCCCGAGGTTCGGGCAGCTCGCCACCTTCATGCTCTTGCCGGCTGCCGAGTCGCCGGCGGGCCTCGACGTTGCGCTGCTGGGCATCCCCTACGACGGGGGCGTGTCGTACCGCACCGGTGCGCGCTTCGGGCCGCGCGCCGTGCGCGAGCAGTCCTCGCTGATCCGCCCCTGGAACCCGGTGCTGCAGGTGCACCCCTTCGACCGGCTGCGGGTGGCCGACTGCGGCGACGTGGATGTGGTGCCGATCTCGATCGAGCGCACCCACGAGGCGATCGAGCGGAAGATCGACACCGTCGTGGCGGCCGACGCCCGGCCACTGTCGATCGGGGGTGACCACTCGATCACCCTGCCGCTGCTGCGCGCGCTGGCCCGACGTCACGGGCCGCTGGCCGTCGTGCACTTCGACGCCCACCCCGACACCTGGGACGAGTACTTCGGGAGCAAGCTCTTCCACGGCACGCCGTTCCGCCGGGCCATCGAGGAGGGAGCGGTCGATCCCCGCCGCATGATCCAGGTCGGCATCCGCGGGCCCCTCTACGGACCGGAGGACTTCGCGTTCCACGAGACGCACGGCCTGGAGGTCCTGAGGATCGAGCCCATCAAGGAGCGGGGGCTCGCGTGGGCGGCCGAGCGGCTGGCCCGCCTGCGCGGCATGCCGCTCTACTGCTCGTTCGACATCGACGCGTGCGACCCGGCCTACGCGCCGGCCACCGGCACGCCGGAGGTCGGGGGGCTCTCCTCGTGGGAGGCGCTGACCCTCGTGCGCGCGCTGGTCGGGACGTCGCTGGTCGGTGCCGACGTGGTCGAGGTGTGCCCGCCCTACGACGGCCCCGGGCAGATCACCTCGCTGCTGGCGGCCAACCTGGCCTTCGAGATCCTCAGCGTCATGGCACGCGAGAAGTGAGGCGACGGCGCCCGCCGCGTACGCGAGCCGTCGCCCTCGGCGAGGTTGGCGCTCCGGCGCCCGCCATGTAGAATACGAGGGCTTCGTTCCGGGGGGTTAGCTCAGTTGGGAGAGCGCGGCGTTCGCAACGCCGAGGTCGAGGGTTCGAATCCCTTACCCTCCACCATTCACATCGCGCCACCGGGCTCCTTGCTGCGCCCAGCCGGGAGCCCGGCGGTTCAGTCATACAGGGCAGGCGTGCCGCGCACGGGCGGACCAGCAGCGTTCCCTCAGGCGGTCGGATTGGCGCCGGAGGGCGACGGAGGTCCGCTCCAGGCGGGCGCTGCGCTGCCAGAGCGACTCCACCAGCACCGCGGCGCCCACCGAGTCGCCCGGGATCCCGGGCGGCTTGAGCGAGCAGGACAGGTGGACACGCCCCGCTGCGCCGTTGGACGCCGTGGTGGCTCCCGGCCGCAGGAGCGTGCCGCACGCCGAGCAGAGCGGGTACGGCGCGTACAGGGACCACTCGACCAGCAGAAGACCCAGATAGGCGGTGGAGTAGTCGAGGTACTGCAGCAGCTCGTGCTCCACGTCGGACGGGTTCAGCGGGCCGGCGCACCGCACCGGCTGCCGGTTCTCGGTCTCGACCCCCCAGATGTTCCCGGTCGGCAGGTGCTGCCAGAACCCACGTTCGATCATGCCCGTCCTCCCCGCAGCGTTGGGGACTCCGGGCCACCGTACCACGGCGTGGAAGCTCGCTTCTACGGGGGGCACCGCTCGCCGCCGGCCGGCGGCCCGGCCAGGCGGCCCGGGCGGTCCCTGGTGGCGGCGCTTGCCCCGGGTGACCTACACTCCTCCGCATCCGGCCAAAGGTGGCCTCCATGGAGCAGGTGCCGATGAGCCATACGTCGAGGAGCTTCCGCAGCGATCCGTCCAGCGCGGTTGCCCCCGGCGACGCGCAGGGCGACGCCAGGGCGAGCGCGCTCTCGGGAAAGGCGTTGACGGTGCTCGGCGCCGTGGAGGCGGAGGCGATGGGGCTCACGCTGCCCCACGAGCACCTGCTCATCGACTTCGCGGTGATGTTCAGGGAGCCGGTCGCGGCCAGCGACAAGGGCCTGGCCTACCAGCCGGTCAACCTGGCCAACCTCGGCTGGGTGCGGCAGAACTTCAACGCGAATCTCGACAACCTCCGGCTGCTCGACGAGCAGACCGCGGTGGACGAGATCACGCTGTTCAAGCGAGCCGGCGGGCAGACCGTCGTCGACCCGACCAACGCGAGCCTGGCCCGCGATCCGCTCGCCCTGGCGCGCATCGCGCGCGCGACGGGGCTGAACATCGTCATGGGCGCCGGCTACTACGTGGCGGCGGCGCATCCCGCCGACATGGACCGGCGGAGCGAGGACGCCATCGCTCGCGAGATCGTCCAGGACGTCACGGCCGGCGTGGGCGACACCGGCGTGCGGGCCGGGCTCATCGGCGAGATCGGCAACACCTGGCCGTGGACGGAGAACGAGAAGAAGGTCGTGCGCGCCGCGGTCGCGGCTCAGCGTCAGACCGGGGCGCCGCTGATGATCCACCCGGGCCGGGACCAGGCGGCCCCGATGCAGATCCTGGAGCTGATCGGCAAGCAGGGCGGCGACCTGCGGCGGACCGTCATGTGCCACATCGACCGCACCATCGCCGACGAGCGACACCTGCTCGATCTCGCGGCGACGGGGGTCTGGCTCGAGTACGACCTCTTCGGGCTGGAGAACTCCTATTATCCCTACAACCCGGATTTCGACATGCCCAACGACGGCGGCCGGATGGCCCAGATCCTGGCGCTGATCGCGCGCGGCCATCAGGACCAGATCCTGATGTCCCACGACATCGCCTACAAGAGCTCGCTGACGAAGTACGGCGGGTACGGCTACCACCATCTCCTCGTGAACGTGGTGCCGCGGCTGCGGCGCAAGGGCCTGGACGATGCCGGGCTCCGGCGCCTGCTCGTGGACAATCCCGCCCGCGCGTTCGTGTTCGCCTGACGGCTACCCGCGCACCCGCGCCGACGCCGGATCGTACGGCGGCTCGAGCCGGGCGGTCGCCGCGAAGCGCTCGGTCGCGATCTCCAGCTCCCACCGGCCGGTGCGCACGAAGCCCGCGTCGACCCCGTCGGGATGGGCGACGTATCCCATGCCCACCGAGGTGCCGAGCGTGTGGCCATGGCCGCCCGAGGTGACGCGGCCGACGAGCGCCCCGTCGCGCCAGATCGGCTCGTCGCCGAGGAGCAGCGGCGCCGGATCGTCGAGCGTGACGATCACGAGGCGGCGGGTGAGGGGCCTCTCGCGCTGCCGGAGGAGGGCTTCCCGTCCGACGAATCCCTCCTTGGCGAAGGCCACCGCGAAGCCGAGCCCTGCCTCGAGCGGCGTGTCGTCCGGGCCGACGTCGTGGCCCCAGGAACGGTAGCCCTTCTCCAGGCGCAGCGAGTCCATCGCGTGGTAGCCGGCGTGGCACAGTCCCAGGTCCTCGCCGGCCGCGACCACGTCGTCGTACACCGCCTGGGCGAACTCGGTCGGCACATAGAGCTCCCAGCCCAGCTCGCCGACGTAGGTGATCCGGGTGGCCCGCACCGTCGCGTAGCGGAGCGCGATCTCGCGGGCGGTGCCGAAGGGGAATGCGGCGTTCGTCAGGTCGGCGCCGGTGAGGCGGGCCAGCAGGTCGCGGGCGCGGGGGCCCATGACGCCGAGCACGGTGTAGGCCGAGGTGACGTCGGTGAGCGTGGCGCGGCCGGCCGCGACGCCGCGTCGGATCCAGTCTGCATCGTGGGTGGCGGCGGCGGCGATGGTGACGATCAGGTAGGCGTCGTCCGTCAGCCGCGTCACGGTGAGGTCGCACTCGATGCCGCCTCGCGCGTTGAGCATCTGCGTGTAGACGATGCGGCCGGGCGACACGTCCACGTCGTTGGCGCACAACCGCTGCAGCATGGCGGCGGCGTCCGGGCCCTGCAGGAGGAACTTGGCCAGCGACGACTGATCGAAGAGCCCCACGGCCTCGCGGACAGCCCGGTGCTCGGCCGCGGCGCACGGGAACCAGCTGGGGCGGCGGTAGGTGTAGGCGTAGCGCGGCTCGACGCCGGCGGTGGCGAACCAGTTCGCGCGCTCCCAGCCCGCGCTCACGCCGAAGACCGCGCCCCGGGCGGCCAGGCGGTCGTGCAGCACCGAGCGGCGCACACCCCGAGCCGTCTCGGGCTGGCGGAAGGGCCAGTGCATCGCGTAGAGCAGTCCCACCACCTCCCGGGTGCGCTCCTGCAGGTAGCCGGCGTTGCCCTGGAACGGCATGAAGCGCCGGATGTCGACGTCCCAGAGGTCGAGGCTCGGCGCGCCGTTCACGATCCACTCGGCCAGGGCCTGGCCGGCGCCCGCCGCCGAGGCGATGCCGACGGAGTTGAACCCCGCCGCCACGAAGAACCCCCGCAGCTCGGGCGCCTCGCCGAGCATGTAGCGGTTGTCCGGCGTGAAGCTCTCGGGGCCGTTGACGTGCCGGCGCACCGGGGCCGCCTCCAGCGACGGGATGCGGACGCACGCCTCCTCCATCAGCACCCGGAAGTGCTCCCAGTCCTCCGGCAGCAGCGAGAACGCGAAGTCGGCCGGGATGCCGTGCATCCCCCACGGCTTGGCCGCCGGCTCGAACCCGCCCATGAGCAGCCCGCCGACCTCCTCGCGGACGTAGATGTACCCGTCGGTGTCGCGGAGAACGGGCAGGTCACGGGTGACGCCGGCCAGCGGCTCGGTGACGATGTAGAAGTGCTCGGCCGCGTGCAGTGGCACGTTGACGCCGGCCATGCGGCCGAGCTCGCGCCCCCACATGCCGGCGCAGTTGACCACCGCCTCGCACGCGATGTCGCCATGATCGGTCCGTACACCGGTCGCGGCGCCGCGCTCCTGGCGGATCCCGGTGACGGTCGCGTGCTCGACGAGGGTGGCGCCGCCGTTGCGCGCGCCCCGGGCCAGGGCCAGCGTGGTATCGATCGGGTTCGTGCGGCCGTCGCCGGGAATCCACACGGCGCCGGCCAGGTCGTCCGTCCGCATCAGGGGCCACAGCCGGCCCGCCTCGCCCGGCGAGATCACCTCGACATCGACCCCGAAGCAGCGGGCCATGGAGGCGGCGCGCTTGAGCTCCACCAGCCGCTCGGGCGTCCGGGCGACACTGATACTCCCCGAGCGGCGAAAGCCGGTGGCCTGGCCGGTCTCGGCCTCGAGCCGCTCGTAGAGGACGGCGCCGTAGCGCGCCAGGCGGGTGAGGTTGTGACTCGACCGGAGCTGACCCACGAGGCCTGCCGCGTGCCAGGTGGTGCCGCAGGAGAGCTGGCGCCGCTCGAGGAGGACGATGTCACGCCAGCCGAGCTTCGTCAGGTGATAGGCGACGCTGCAACCGACGATTCCCCCGCCCACGATGACGACGCGCGCGTGCGCCGGAAGGGGGCCTGGCATCGCCGGACGATAGCACAGTGCCCGGCCGTCAGGACGTCGAGCGCCAGCGGCTCGCCCGGGCGCCGGGGCCGACGAACCCGGCGTGGACGACGGGGCCTAGGCGGAGGTGGCGGCGGGCTTGGCGGGGCGCGCCGGGCACGCCTTGTGGTACCAGACGGAGCCCAGCTTCGTGTGATTGCCGTTCCGGCGGATGCGCTGCTTGCACTTCGGACACGTCCCCATCGCGCGACTCCTTTTCGTCGGGCCGATTCGGTGAGGGCGTATTATAGCAGGGCCTCCGGGAGGACCTGCGTGAGCGACTGCCTGTTCTGCCGGATCATCGCGCGCCACAGCCCGGCCGAGATCACGTACGAGGACGACGCCGTGCTGGCGTTCAAGGACATCTACCCCAAGGCGCCCGTTCACCACCTCATCGTGCCCAAGCGGCACATCGCCTCCGTGCTGGAGGCGACCGAGGACGACGTGGCCGTGCTGGGGCGCTGCGTGCTGGCGGCCCGTCGTCTGGCCGAGGCGACGGGCTTCGCCGAGAAGGGCTTCCGCCTGAGCGTCAACACGGGTCCCGAGGGCGGGCAGGTGGTGTACCACGTCCACTTCCACTTCACCGCCGGGCGGCGGCCGCGCACCGACGCCTAGTTCTTCGCCTCCAGCGGCAACCCGGCGTTCGTCCACGACGCCAGGCCGCCCTTGAGCACGCGCACGTGCTGGTATCCGAGACTCGTCAGCTGGTGCGCCACCCGGGCGCTCGACATCTCGTCCGGTCAGGTGCAGTAGGCGACGATCATGCGGGCGCGATCCACCCCGAGGTCCCTGGCCCCGTCGACGATGTCGTGCAGCGACAGGCGCAGCGAGCGAGGGACGCGCACCGGGCTTCGCTCGTACGCGCTCGCCTCCCGCACGTCCAGGATGGCCGGCGGGTCGGTGCCCTCGAGCAGGCGCGCGACCTCCGAGGGGCTGATGCGGAAGCGATTTCGTCTCCGGCGGACGATCAGGATCGCCGCGTAGCCGGCGATGCTGGCGGCCACGAGGCCGGTGCCGATCAGGCCCCAGGGCAGGAGCGGCTGCGTCGCCACCAGTGCGGCGTTCTCCGTGGTGATGCGCTGCACGTCGGGCATCTCGGGCAGCAGGCGATTGGCCTCGGCGAACGCACGGGCGGCCCGCGAATAGCGACCGGTGAAGAACGCCCGCAGGCCCGCGTTCCAGGCGAGGTTGAACCGACTCGGCTCATCGAGCGCCACGGTCGTGTCGCCGAGGAAGTCCCGCAGGACGGCCACGGGGATGACGAAGTTGAACCCCTGGACGTCCGCGCCCTCGCCCTGATCGACGGCCGTCATCACGCCGATGACGAGGCCCGCCGCGTCGACCACGGGGCCCCCGCTGGTGCCCGCCTCGGCGGCGGCGTCGGTCTGGATGACGGGCTGGTTGGCGCGGTCCCGCTTGAAGCCGGAGACCGCGCCATGCGTGACCGAGGCCTGTACCTTGGCCGAGGCGTTCAGCAGCTCGTGGCTCATCACGACGCCCGGGAAGCCGATGACCGACAGCGGATCGCCGATCTTCAATCCCATCGAGTCGCCGAGCGGCAGGGTCGGCATGTCGGCCGCCTCCACGCGGAGCAGGGCGAGATCGCGGCCCGACACGGCCTCGCCGGCGAGGGGCGGACCGTACCTGGCGACCCTCGCGGTCAGCCGCACGCCGTTCTGCAAAACCACGGAGACGCCGGGCTCGAGCACGACGCGGTCAGCCGGTGTCTGCGCGATGGCCGCTCGGACGAGCGCGTCCTCGACGTCGGGGCGATCGCCGGGGGCCAGGCCCCGGCCGGCGAGCGCGGCCGGGAGACACTCGGCGCGGAAGGCCTTCTCGACGAGGTGGGAGCTCAGCCAGCCTCGTGGTGGTTCCTGGGCCACGAAGACCACGTGGGCATTGGTGACGACCCACCCCCGGGGGCTGACGAAGAACCCCGTGCCGCTCTCGCGATAGGGGGCTGGCGTGATCGTCTTCTCGGCGCCCCCGCAGCGCAGCGTCACCCGCCCGCCGACCTCGGCCACCACGACGGCGACCGCCTGCTTGGCGCGCAGGAGCATCTCCTGCAAGCTGATCTCCTGGGCGTGGGCGGCAGACGACAGCAGGACCAGCACGGCGGCGACGACAGCGGGGAGAGATCGCATCGCCGGAATTCTAGCGCCGAAATACGAAGGGCTCCAGGGTACGACCCTGGAGCCCCCCGAGGGACGAACGAGTACCGTGGCTGCCTAGTTGAGCTCGGCGATCGCGGCCTCGGCCTTCGCCTTCGCCGTCGGCATGTCGCCCGCCTTGCACGCAGCCTCGGCCTCCTTGATCAGCGCCGTCGCCTTGCTCATGCCAGCTGGCTTCGAAGCGCCGGCGGCACGCGGAGCCTGGAGGTCCTGACCACGCGGAGCCTGGAGATCCTGGCCACGCGGAGCCTGGAGGTCCTGACCACGCGGGGCCTGGAGATCCTGGCCACGCGGAGCCTGCGTCACCTGACCACGCGGGGCCTGGAGATCCTGGCCACGCGGAGCCTGCGTCACCTGACCACGCGGGGCCTGGAGATCCTGGCCACG
>Ga0299913_10006580_pt1 | contig 10076 bp, 8 predicted proteins | sample RVTome_9_FD_201360 | JGI IMG/M metagenome (GOLD analysis project Ga0299913, IMG submission 201360) | Soil microbial communities from uranium-contaminated site in the Upper Colorado River Basin, Wyoming, United States - RVT155D38 (version 2) ... | reverse complement strand
CAGATCCAGCGGGCGCTGCTGGACGACGCCCAGGCTTGGCTCCCCGGGCTGGCGGGCGAGGCCACCTTCCATGGTGACGCCCTGCTCGCGGAGGTCGGCTTCGGCGACCAGATCAGGGTCGCGCGAACGGTCGCGATCGAGGTCGGCGAGCCTGTCACGATGCCCGGCAAGACCCTGGTGCCCCTGCGGTGGACCCCGGTCGGCACCGAAGGGTTGTTCCCTGCGCTCGATGCGGACCTCGAGATCGCGCCGCTCGGTTCACACCGCACGCAGCTGGCGATGAGCGCGCGGTACGTGCCACCGCTCGGCGCGATCGGGCGCGTGGTCGATCGAGCCGTGCTGTTCCGCGTCGCCGAGGCGACGCTGAAGGACTTCCTCGACCGGGTCAGGACCTCGCTGATGGCCGGCGCGACGGGCGCTGCTCACCCGGCCTGACCCGGCTACGATGGGTCGATGACGCGGAAGCCTCCCCTGCGGGTGATGCTCGTCGACGACCACGAGATCGTGCGCGACGGCATCAAGGCGATGCTCGACGCCGAGGACGACGTGGTCGTCACCGCCCAGGCCGGCACCGTGCGAGAAGCGGTCGACGAGGCGCAGCGAACCCGCCCCGACGTCGTGGTCATGGACGTGCGCCTCGCGGACGGCAGCGGCATCGAGGCGACCCGGGAGATCCGTGCGGATCGGCCGGAGACCCGCGTGCTCATGCTGACGTCGTTCGCCGACGACGAGGCGCTCTTCGCCTCGATCATGGCCGGCGCCTCCGGCTACGTGCTGAAGCAGGTGAAGTCCGGTGATCTGCTCCGGGCGATCAGGGCCGTGGGCGAGGGCGACTCCCTGCTCGACCCGGGGGTCACGAGCGCCGTGCTCGACCGGCTGCGCGCCGGGAAGCATCTGATGAAGGACGAGCGGCTGGCGCGGCTGTCACCGCAAGAAGAGCGCATCCTCACCCTCGTCGCCGACGGCCGCACGAACCGCGAGATCGGCGACGAGTTGGGATTGGCCGAGAAGACCGTGAAGAACTACGTCTCGTCGATCCTGTCCAAGCTCGAGGTCGCGCGCAGGGCCGAAGCCGCCGCCTATCTCGCTCGGCACACGACGACGCCCGGCTCCGTCACCGAATAGCCCGGCCCCGAGGGCCAAGGGTCCCGGCCGAGCCGGGCCATCCGCCCGCTTCCCGCACCGCCTGTATGGGGGAGTATCCCTGCAGGAAGAGGAGGTGGGGTACAGATGCAGACGCAAGATCGCACGAACAGGGAAGCGGTCGCGATCCCCGACGCCGCTCCGCAGGTCCGCAGGGGTGGCTTGGGCGTCGTGATGGGCCTGCTCCGGCTCGCGTTGGGTTGGACGTTCCTGTGGGCGTTCCTCGACAAGGCGTTCGCCCTCGGATTCTCCACGGGGCGGGTCGTCAACGAGGAGACCGGGGCCAGCACGATCGACTTCTTCGGTGACGCGGCATGGATCAACGGCGGTTCCCCGACGGCCGGCGTGCTCGGCTTCGCGATGAAGGGGCCGTTCACGGACTTCTACCAGACGATCACCGGATTCCAGATGACCGAGATGGGCCCGACCTCGGCCGCCTGGGTCGACTGGGTGTACATGCTCTCGATGCTCGCCATCGGGCTCGCGCTGATCCTCGGGATCGGCGTCAAGCTCGCCAGCATCGGCGGCATCATCTGGATGGCGATCTTCTACACCGCCACCGCGATCTGGCCCGAGCACAACCCGTTCGTGGACGACCACGTCGTCGAGGCGCTCGTGCTCGGCGCGCTGATCTTCGCGAACGCGGGCATCTACCTCGGGTTCGGGAAGGCGTGGCAGCGGACGCAGCTCGTCCGCAAGCACCCGATCCTCGCCTGAACACAAGGCAGGAACGGCGACCGGGAGGCGGGGCCGAGCGCCCCGCCTCCTTCCATGCCCGGCCGTTTCCCGGTCCTTGGGTCACCCCTCCAGCATCTGGGCGAGCACCAGGCGCAGGATGCCACCGGCACGGAAGTACTCGAGCTCGGCCTCGGCGTCGATGCGCACGAGGACGTCGAACCGCGTCGCCGTGCCGTCGTCGGCCACTGCCTCCACGGTGGCCCGCTGGCCGGGCGAGGGGCCGCCGCCGAGACCCCGGACCGAGAAGGTCTCCCGGCCCGTGAGCCCGAGCGATGCCGCGGACGCTCCCTCGGCGTACTGGAGCGGCAGCACGCCCATGCCGACGAGGTTCGAGCGATGGATGCGCTCGTAGCTCTCGGCGAGCACGAACCGCACACCGAGCAGGTTCGGGCCCTTCGCCGCCCAGTCGCGACTCGATCCGCTGCCGTACTCCTTGCCGGCCAGGACCGCGAGGGGCGTGGCCTCGGTGCGGTAGCGCTCGGCCGCCTCGAACACGCTCGTCACCTCGCCGCTCGGCAGGTGGGTCGTAAACGATCCCTCGGTGCCGGCAGCCATCTCGTTGCGCAGCCGGATGTTCGCGAAGGTGCCTCGCATCATCACCTCGTGGTTGCCGCGCCTCGACCCGTAGGAGTTGAAGTCGACCGGTTCGACCCCCCGCTCGCGCAGATGGCGTCCGGCCGGCGAGTCGAGCTTGATCGAGCCCGCCGGAGAGATGTGGTCGGTCGTGATGGAATCGCCGACCTTCACGAGCACGCGGGCGCCCTCGATGTCGCCGACCGGGCCCCCGGCGCCGAGCCCCGCGAAGAACGGCGGCTCCTGCACGTAGGTGGAGTCCGCTCGCCAGTCGTAGACGGGCCCGGTGGGGGTGGGCAGCCCTCGCCAGTGCTCGTCGCCGTCCCAGATGCGCCCGTACTGCGTCGTGAACTGTTCCTCGGTGATCGCGGTGGCCATGGCGTCGCGCACCTCGTCGGGGCTCGGCCAGATGTCGCGCAGGAAGACCGGTCCCTCCGCGCCGCGGCCGATCGGCTCGGTGGTGAGGTCGAGGTCGATGCGGCCCGCGAGCGCGTACGCCACGCACAGTGGCGGCGACGCGAGGTAGGAGGCCCGCACCTGCGGGTGCACCCGCCCCTCGAAGTTCCGATTGCCCGAGAGCACGGCGACGACGTTGAGATCCTCTTCGTCGACCGCCGCCGCGACCTCCCCGATCAGCGGGCCGGAATTCCCGATGCAGGTCGTGCATCCGTATCCGACGAGGGCGAACCCGAGCTTATCCAGGTAGGGCGTCAGACCCGAGCGGTCGAGGTAGTCGGTGACCACCCGCGAGCCGGGGGCCAGCGACGTCTTCACCCATGGCTTGACATCCAGGCCCGCCTCGACCGCGTTCCTCGCGAGCAGACCCGCCGCGAGCATCACGCTCGGGTTCGACGTGTTCGTGCAGCTCGTGATCGCGGCGATCACGACGCTGCCGTGCCCGATCGACGTCTCGCCGGCCGGCCGGTCGGTCACGTCGTCCTCGCCCGGAAGTTCCTCGTTGCGCGGCGTGCCGCCCTCGGCCACGAAGCGACCGATCTCGGTGCCCTTGGGGTCCGGCTCGAGATGGTCGCGGAAGGCGCCGACGAAGGAGTCCCAGATGCCGGGAAGCGGCACCCGGTCCTGGGGGCGCTTCGGGCCGGCCATCGACGGCACCACGGCGGACAGATCCAGGTCGAGGACCTCGGTGAAGGTGGGCTCGGCGTCGCCGTCGCGCCGGAACAGTCCCTGCTCCTTCGCGTACCGCTCGACGAGATCGACGCGATCGCCACGGCCGGTGAACGACAGGTATCGCAGGGTCTCGGCGTCGATCGGGAAGTAGGACGACGTGGCTCCGTACTCCGGGCACATGTTGGAGAGCGTCGCGCGGTCGGCGATCGACAGCGACGAGAGGCCGTCGCCGAAGAACTCGACGAACTTCCCGACGATCCCGTGGGCCCGCAGCATCTCGGTCAGCGTGAGCACCAGGTCGGTGGCCGTGGTGCCGGCCGGGAGTTCCCCGATCGTCCGCACGCCGATCACGATCGGCTGCGGCAGGAACATCGGCTGACCGAGCATCGCGGCTTCCGCCTCGATACCTCCGACGCCCCATCCGAGCACGCCGAGTCCGTTGATCATGGTCGTGTGCGAGTCGGTGCCGACCAGCGTGTCGGGCATCGCCACACCGTCGCGTGCCGTGACGACCTGCCCGAGGTGCTCCAGGTTCACCTGGTGGCAGATGCCGGCGCCGGGCGGCACCACGCGGAGGCCGTCGAAGGCCTGCTGTGCCCACCGGAGCAGGGAGTAGCGCTCGGCGTTGCGCCGGTACTCGAACTCGATGTTGCGCTCGTACGCCTCGGGCGTGCGGAACAGGTCGACCTGCACCGAGTGATCGATCACGAGGTCGACCGGGATCGAGGGCTCGATCGCCAAGGGGTCGGCGCCGGCTCGCTGCGCGGCGCTGCGCATCGCGGCGAGATCGACGACGGCCGGCACGCCCGTGAAGTCCTGCATCAGCACGCGGCTCGGCATGAACGCGAGGTCGCCGGCGGGGCCGGGCCAGGCCGCGAGCGCCCGCACGTCGTCGTCGGCCACGTCGCGGCTTCCGGCGCGCCGCAGCAGGTTCTCGAGCAGGATCAGCACGGTCTTCGGGAGTCTCGACAGGTCGCCCGCGTCGGCGAGCGAATCGAGTCGGAACAGGTCGATCGGGCCCTCGGCGGTCTCCAACCGCCCTCGCGCCCCGGCGAGGTCGCTGCTCACAGATCCATCAGTCCTTTCGCATGAGAGGTCGCTTCCATCCTCCCACGCGGAGGATCGGTGCCGAGAGTCGGGACCGTCTCACCCCTCTCTATCGGGGCAGGTCAGAAGCGAGCGTGCTGGGGCTCACCCGCTCTCCTCGGCGGCGCGAGCGGCCTCCACGGCCTGCTTGTGGGCGAGCCGCGCCTGTCGCCGAAGCTTCGCCTCGCGTTGGCGGCGCCGCTCCTGCTCGGTCTCGGTCGCGAGCGGGGGGACCGGGCGGGGGTTCCCGTCGTCGTCGACCGCGACGAAGACCAGGTAGGCGGAGTTGGCGTGGCGGATCGTGCCGGAGACCGGGTCATGGGCCTCCACCCGAACGCCGCACTCCATCGACGTGCGGCCCACGTCGTTCACCGCGGCGCGGAGCACCAGCAGGTCGCCGATATGGACCGGCTCGAGGAACGTCATCTCGTCGATCGCGACGGTGACCGCGAGGCCGCCCGCGTGCTTGATCGCCGCGAGCCCGGCGGCCGTGTCGACCAGACGCATCACGACCCCGCCGTGCACGGTGCCGGCGATGTTGACGTCGGTCGCCTCCATCAGCTGGGTGAGCTCGACGCGCGACTCCGCGACGGTCTTCGGCGACGGCTCCGGCATGGGCGCATCCTAGCCCGGCCTGCCCTGCCGCCGGCACCGGCCCGTTAGCATCGGCCGGTGCGACGCTTCCTCGTCTTCCTGGCCGCGATCGTGGTCGTCGCGGCGGCGTGCGGCGACACGGCGCCCGGCCAGGGCACGAGCGTCTCGCCGGGTGCCCCCTCGCAGAGCAGGAACGAGGTCGCCACGCCGAGCGGGAGCGAGATCCCCACGCCGAGCGTCGAGCCGTCGCCGCCCCCCGCCGCGATCCCGGAAGGCGTGCCGGCCGCGTACGACGAGGACGTGCCCGCCCGAGACCTTCCGGTGGACGAGCTCATCCCGCCCGGCGACGAGGTCACCGGGGTCGACCGCGCCTCGACGGGCGACGGGGAAGCCGTCGTCATCGCCTTCGCGACGCCTGGCCCAGACCCGTTCCGGCAGGCGCGCGGATTCGTGGTGTGGCGCCGCGAACCCGGCGGCGACCCGCCGTGGCGCGCGACGTTCGGCTTGGCCCACGGCAAGCGCGAGGGCGTCCTCGCGATCGCCGTCGACGCGACCGACCTCACCGACGACCGGTCGGACGACGCGCTGATCCGCGAGGAGACGGGAGGCACGGGGGCGTGCGCGACGTACCGGGTCGTCGATCTCGCGGCCGGCGCGCAGATCTGGAAGCGCTCGGTCTGCGACGCCCAGATCCAGCCCAATCCCGACCCGATCGGGCTGTTCGAGATCGCCCGCATCTACGGTCCGGACGATCCCCACTGCTGCCCGAGCGCGATCCGCGAGCGCGTGCTCGCCTGGGACGGCGAGCGCTTCGCGGTGGTCTCCCAGACGACGACCCCTTTCTAGTCTGAACGAGACTAGTTGCGGGTTCCGCCTCCACAGCGGTGTCGGGAGCCACGGGTACGATACGCGCCATGGCGCGCATCTTCGTCGAGGGCTGGAGCCCCGACTACGGCACCCCGCTCGACCAGGACGACGCCCTCTCCCCCGCCGAAGGCTCCGTCGACACCGGCGTCGAGACCGACGACTGGGCCCCGATCGAGGGCAGCGACGACGGCATCGATCGCATCGCGTTCGTCGACGGCGTCCGGCGTATCGACGCCCGGCTCACGCTCGACGACCCGACGACCGGGCCCACGCCCGGGCTCGTCGGCACGTTCGCGGTCGGCGCGGTCGTCTGGGATCGGGAGGCGCACCGCTCCGAGATCGCCAGCGTCCGCATCGAACGGTGGGCCGTGCTCGCCGGCGGCAGCGGCGAGCAGATGCCCCCTGTCGACCTCGACCCGGGCGTCGGCACGACGAGGGCGCCCGGCGACGATCCCAACCTGCTCACGATGGCGCTGCACTCGAAGATGCGCGATGCCGAGGGCGAGTGCGCGGAGGAGCTCGCGGCGGCGTGCGCCGTCGTGGCCGACGGGCCGCTGAAGAAGATCCGGGAGCACCCGACCGTCGGCTACGTGAAGACCCACCGGGTGACGTATCTCGAGCCGCCGCACAGCGGCGTGATCGCGGAGCTCGCGCCCGGGCAGCGCTCCCCGCTGTTCTGCATCGCCGCGCAGACGCCCTACGCTCGATACTCCTGGTACCTGCGACTCGCGATGCTGCCCGGCGGCCACTCATGGACCGGCGTGGTGCGGTGCGAGACCTCGGCCCACCTCGCCCGCGACGAGGCGCGCGCGATCGCGGACCGGACCGCGGCGGTGCTTCCACTCGTCGCGAGCGAGCCGCACGTCGATCCGCGGGCTCCGCAGAACCTCGTGCCGATCGGGGCGCTGGAGCGCGAGCTGCGCCACCGCATGGGCGACCGCGGGCTCGTGTACCGCGCACTTCGGCAGGCGGTCATGCAGCCGGCGCCCCGGCTGGAGGCGTCGTGAGCGACGACCACGTCGGCCGCGTCCTCGGCTCGCAGCACTCGTCCACGAGCGCGTTCCGCGTCGTGCTCGACGACGACGACTTCCTGCAGCTCGACGACCTCGTGGTGGTGCGGACCGAGGTGCCGAAGGCGGGTGAGGTTCGGACGTACGGCGTCGTGACCGAGGCCGAGGCCGTCTACGAGGGCGCTTCCTACGAGAGCGACACCCACCGCATCGCCGAGCTCGGCATCATGCCGGCCGCCAAGGTGCGCAGCGCGCAGGTGCAGGTGACTCGCGTCGACCCCGAGGTGTGGGTCTCTCCCGACCCCGGCGAGACGGTGGAGCGCGCCGCCGGCGAGGAGCGCGCGAAAGCCCTCTACGTCGACGAGATGACGCGGCCGCTCGCCGTCGGGATCGGTCGCGACGGCGAGCCCGTGCACGTCGACCTCGACTTCTTCGACGGTCGCAAGGGCGGCCACATGTCGATCAGCGGCATCTCCGGCGTGGCGACCAAGACGTCGTTCGCGCTCTTCTTTCTGCGGATGCTCTCGGCGCGCGAACACGCCGGCACCGTCGGGGAGGGCGCCGCCAACCAGCGGGTCCTGGTGTTCAACGTCAAGGGCGAGGACCTGCTGTGGCTCGACCGGCCCAACGCGCGGTTCGACGATGCCGCGCGCGAGGGGTGGGCCAGGCTCGGCGTCGAGCCCGGGCCCTTCCCCTCGGTGGGGTTCTGGGCGCCGCCGAAGCGCCGATCGGGCGACGTCGTCGTGCCCGACACCGGCGGCCGTCTCGACGGCATCGAGGTCTTCTCGTGGACGCCACGGGAGTTCGTCGACGACGAGCTGCTGCAGTTCTGCTTCACCGACGCCAACGACGCGAAGAACCAGATCCCCTTCATCCGCGAGCGGGTCCAGAGCCAACTGCGGCGATTCGCGGTCAACGTGGCGGGGCGCCCGGGTGCGTTCGTGCTCCGCGACCCCTCGCAGACCCCCGGTGGCCGCTGGGGATCGCAGGAGGTCGCGCCGGGGCCGGGCGAGCCCGTGGTCGAGGATCTCGCATCGCTCGTCGCCGCGCTCGAGGTCTTCCTCGAGCCCGAGGACGGCGGCGAGCCCGATCAGGCCTGGACCGGGCGTGTCGTGCCGAGCACCGTCTCCGCGTTCATGCGGCGGCTGCACGCCGCCGCGTCGCGGCTCGGGCATCTCGTGCGTGCCGGCGAGTCGCACCGCATCGACCGAGCCGCGGCGACCGTCACGGTCGTGGCGATCCAGTCGCTGCACGAGCAGGCGCAGCGTTTCGTCGTGGGCGCCCTGCTCGGCGAGACCTTCCGGGAGAAGGAGGCGACCGGTCAGCGTCTGCCGCTGTCGGTGGTCGTGCTCGACGAGCTCAACAAGTACGCCCCGCGCGAGGGCACCGGGCCGCTGAAAGACATGTTGATCGACATCGCGCAGCGGGGGCGGTCGCTCGGCGTGCTGCTCGTCGGCGCCCAGCAGACCGCGAGCCGGGTCGCCCCCGAGGTGCTCGAGAACGCCGCCATCCGGGTGAGCGGCCGCCTCGACTCCGCCGAGGCCGAGCGCGCGGAGTACGGGTGGATGCTGCCCTCCACGCGCGCCCGCGCCCGCCTGCTGAAGCCCGGCACGATGGTGATCTCCCAACCGGCGATCCCCGTGCCGCTCGTGGTGACCTTCCCCTTCCCGCCGTGGGCGACCAGGAAGGAGGAGGTGGACGACGCGACCCGCGGCGACCCGTTCGCCGGGCTCTGACCGCAGGTCCGCTCCCCCCGAGATGAAGATCCTCCACACGTCGGACTGGCACATCGGCAAGCGCCTCGGCCGTCACGATCGCATGGGCGAGTTCGAGGCGGTCCTCGGCGAGGTCGAGCGGATCGCCGACGAGCGTGAGGTCGACCTCGTCCTCGTGGCGGGCGACGTCTGGGACCGTCCGATCCCGCCCATGGACGCCCTCGGCCTCGGTCTCGAAACGCTCCTGCGGCTCGCCCGGAAACGGCCGGTGGTGGTCGTGGCCGGGAACCACGACTCCGCCGACCTGTTCGAGACGCTCGCGCCGCTGCTGCGGCCCCGCGGCGTGCACCTCATCGGCGACGTGAAGCGGCCCGACGAGGGTGGCCTGCTCGGGCCCGGAGAGCTCGGCGTGCCGGCGGTCGTCGCAGGGTTCCCGTTCCTGCGCGAAGGACGCGTCGTGGACTTCATGCTCGGGGCCGGCGAGTGGTACCGCGGCTACGCCGACAAGGTCGCCGCGATCACCAAGGCCTACAACGATGCCCTGGTCGCGACGGCGGGGCCCGACGACGTGCCGATCCTCATGGCGCACTTCCTCGTCGGCGGGGTGAAGATCGACCGCGCCGCCCCGCGCGGCGAGCGCGAGCTGCACATGGGCGAGGCCTACGCCGCGACCGCCCAGTCGATCCCGGCCGGGCCGCAGTACGTGGCGATGGGTCATATCCACGCGCCGCAGTCCGTGCCCGGCGCGCCGGTTCCGGCACAGTACGCCGGGTCGCTCCTGGCGCTCGACTTCGGCGAGGCGGGAGAGGACAAGCGCGTGGTCGTCGTCGACGCCGAGCCTGGCCGGCTCGCCACGACCGAGAGCGTCCCGATCACCGAGGGCAGGCGGCTCGTGCGCGTCACCGACCGATGGGACGCGATCGAGGGACGCGCCGACGAGCTCGCCGACGCGTTCCTCGACCTCACGGTGAAGGCTGCGGGCACGGATCTCACGCTCGCCGAGCGCGCGCGAGCGACGTTCCCGTACCTGGTGAAGGTCCGCGCCTGGCGACCCGAGGGCGAACGGCCACAGCGACTGATGAAGGGCCACCGCACCTGGGACGAGCTGTATGCCGAGTACTTCGCCCGGGAGCACGCCGACCCGGCTCCCGACGAGTTGCTGACCTTGTTCCGCGACGTGCTCGAGGAGGCGACCGATGCGCCCGCTTGAGCTCACGCTCGA
>Ga0299913_10006579_pt1 | contig 10078 bp, 9 predicted proteins | sample RVTome_9_FD_201360 | JGI IMG/M metagenome (GOLD analysis project Ga0299913, IMG submission 201360) | Soil microbial communities from uranium-contaminated site in the Upper Colorado River Basin, Wyoming, United States - RVT155D38 (version 2) ... | reverse complement strand
TCCCGGGCTCTCGCCCGGCGACATGGTGGTGGCCGCGGCAGCGATCCCGCCCGGACCGGACGGCGCCCCCGGCGGCAGCAGGGCCGAACCCGATCCGGGCCTCACCGGCGCCCTCCTCGCCGCCGACGACGACGTCCGCGAGGGAGTGGTGGCCGGCACCGACCTCTACTACGACCCCGAGGCCGCCCGGCACACCGCTACCAGGCTCGCGGCCGGCGCCCACGTGGTCGATCTCGGGACCGCCACCGCGCTGGCGGTGGGACACCGGCTCGGAATCGCGATCGCCAGCACCCTCGTCGTGGCCGGCTCGGCCCGCGGCGAGCGGCTGGACGACGACGGAGTTGCGCGAGCGTCGCTTCGGCTGGGGCGCGTGGCCTCAGCCGTCCTCTGCGGGTGACGCCGCCGACGAGCGCGCCTGGGCGCGCAGCGCCGCCATCTCGTCACCGAGGTCGTCGAGGCGATCCTCGATCTCCTCCAGCCGCCCCGACATCGACCGAAGCCGCCGCTCCAGGCGCTCGAGGTCGGCCGCCGCAGGCACGCCGACCGCGCTCATCGCCGAGCGCTGGGCCTGTACCGCGCGCTCGCCGGCGCCCAGCGCCCGCGAGAGCGCCTGGCTGAACACGGGGTTGTCGAGCAGGGCCTCCGCCAGGTCCGACAGGGCCTCCTCACCCCGGGCCCTGATGCCGCTGCTGTGCTCGCTCTCCTCGCTCAACCGCTCCTCCTCCGACGTCCCGGCCGGGCGGCTTGAGGGTAACGGTCCGGGGAGAGCCTTCAAGGCACGACGCCCGGATGCCGATTGTTTGGCGAGGGTTAAGTGGTCCGGCTACCTGCGCATCGGTCCGATGGTTTCGGGTACGGTTGCCACGCCTGTTTGAACGCACAATGGCGAGATCGAGACAAGTGGCGTTGCATGCGCCCTGGAACAGGTATCGTCGCGGCGTTCCGGAGGGTCGGCTGGGCCGGATAGCCCGCCGGGTATTTGAGGGATGAGACGGAACATTCTTGTAACGATCGCGCTCGCCATCGCCGCCACGGTGGTTGGCGGGTCTGCGATCGCCCAGGGGGGCCTCCTCGACAGCTCCAGCTCCGACGTCGGCATCGACCTGCCCGGCGGCGAGGACCTGCCGCCGCTCGGCTCGCTCCCCGAGTGCTCCAACCTCACCGACGACGACGGCGACGGCAAGACCGACATGGCCGATCCCGACTGCAACGGCCCGCTCGACAACTCCGAGGCCGGCTCGGCCGGCACCCCCAGCCCCGACCCGGATCCGGACCCCGGTCCGGGCGGCGGCGGTGGCGGCGGTGACCCGGGCCAGGGCGGCGGTGGTGGCGGTGGGACCGCTGACGGCAGCGGCGGTGTCTCGAGCGGCGGTGGCGGTGGCGGCAACCGCGGCGGTGATGGCAACCGCGGCGGTGGCGGCCCCGACGAGCCCATGCAGAAGCCGGCCGATCGCAACCCGGACGGTTCACCCACCAGGAGCAACCCGACGCTGACCGTGGCCGAGTTCGGCCCGGCGCCGGAGGGCGTTCCCAACTTCGTCATCGACCAGTTCTCGATCCCGCCGTTCCTGCTGCCGATCTACCAGGCCTGCGGGACGCAGTACTCGATCCCGTGGCAGGTGCTCGCCTCGATCAACCGCATCGAGACCGCGTTCGGCACCAACCTCAACGTCTCGACGGCCGGCGCGGTCGGATGGATGCAGTTCCTGCCGTCGACCTGGAAGGCGTACGGCGTCGACGCCAACAACGACGGTCGCAAGGACCCGTACAACCCGGTCGACGCGATCTGCGCCGCGGCCCGCTACCTCAACGCGGCCGGCGGCCAGGACGATCTGCGCACCGCGATCTTCGCCTACAACCACGCCGACTGGTACGTCGACGAGGTCCTCCTCTACGCGCGCCAGTACGGCAAGCTCCCCGACGACCTGATCGGCTCGCTGACCGGCCTCACCGAGGGCGCCCGCTTCCCCGTCGCCGCCGACGCTCGCTACGCCGACGACATCTCCGAGCGCGAGGCGGCGAAGCGCTCCGCCCCGCGGAAGGGCGTCGCCGGCAACGCCGCCGACGTCGTCTCAGCCTCACCTACACGTCGAGGGATCAACATCTTCTCGAAGAAGGGCGCGCCGGTCGTCGCCGTCAACGACGGGGTCATCCGCAAGATCGGCGACAACAAGAAGCTGGGCAAGCACATCGTCCTCGAGGACTCCTACGGCAACCGCTTCACCTACGCCGAGCTGGGCCGGATCTCCGAGGCCTACCCGGTGCCGAAGGAGCGCAAGCTGTCGGCAAAGGACTTCCGGCTCGTCACCCCCGGCAAGGACAAGGAGCCATCCGAGCCCGCCAACAAGACCTCGCGCAAGGACGACGACTCTCGCTCGAAGCTGGTCGCCGGGACGCAGCACTCCGGGCTTGCCGACGCCGAGGAGGCCGACGGCGGCCCGCTCAACACCGAGGATCTGCGACAGCGCCTCTACGCCCTACCCGAGCGGCCGCAGAACCTCGGCCGCGCCGACGTCACCGGCCAGCTCGACGACATGCTCGCCCGCCGATTCCCCGGCTACGAGAGCTTCAAGTCCTACCTCGGCGGGGTGATGACGTTCGACCGCGACACCATGGACATGAACCGGCTGCGCGAAGGCTCCAAGGTCGTCGCGGGCACCGTCCTCGGCCGCATCGGGGACGAGGGCAAGCTCGCCTCCCACGTCAACTTCTCGATCGAGCCGGCCGGGCGGGGTGCTCCGAAGATCGACCCGAAGCCGATCCTCGACGGCTGGAAGCTGCTGGAGGCCACGGCGATCTACCGCGCCGCCGGCAAGAACCCGTTCAAGGGCACCGGCGTCAGCATCGGGCAGATCCTCCTGATGTCGAAGGAGCAGCTGGCGCGCCGCGTCCTCGCAAACCCGCGGGTCCAGCTCGCGGCGTGCGACCGTGATTACGTCCGCGGTGGCCAGATCGATCGCCGGATCATGGCCATCATGGAGTACCTGACGGCACGCGGATACCGCCTCACCATCACCTCGATGCTCTGCGGCCGCGAGAGCAGCATCACCACCTCCGGCAACGTCAGCCACCACTCCTTCGGGTCTGCGATCGACATCGCAGCCATCAACGGCCAGCCGGTTCTGGGGAATCAGGGCGTCGGGACGCTCACCTACTCGCTGGTGCGGGACGTCCTGCAGCTACAGGGAACGATGCTCCCGTCACAGGTGATCACGCTGATGGATCTGGGCGGGCCGAGCTTCGCGATGGGCGATCACGACGACCACGTGCACATCGGCTACTCCCCCACGTCGGGGCCGGGCTCGAAGGCCGACAAGCGCTTCGTGGAGCTCCTGAAGCCGGGCCAGTGGCAGCGGCTGATCGGGCGGATCGCCGAGATCGACAACCCCAAGGTCCCGACCAAGCCCTCGAAGTTCTCGCTCCCGTCGAACAAGGGCAAGCGCGCCAACGACGGCTACCGCGCCTCCGCCGCCCACGTCGGCGAGTAGCCTCGCTACGCGAGCGCGGGTGAGCGCCGCCGCCGACCTCCTCCCCTTCGTCCAGTTCGACTTCCCGGGACGCCTCGGCCCGGATCATGGCCGCTACCTGGTGCGGTCGGTCTCGGGCGACGTCCAGCACGTCCTCGTCGTCGGCGGGGTCGCGGGGCTGGCGACATCGATGCGACGGGGCCGCAGGCGTCGCGGGCGGGCGCGGGCGGCCCGCGAGGAGGCGCCCGAGGTCCCGGTGACCAGGGCGACGGTGATCCGCCCGGGCGGGTTCGCCTCCGGCGAGGAGGCGGAGGCCTGGCTGCGCCAGACGTCGGGGTCGGGGGAGGAGGCCGACGAGCTGGTCGCCGAGGGCCTCGGCATCCTCAACCGGGCCCTTCACGCCCACAGCGTGGCGACCCAGGACCCGTTCGGCAGCGGGGTCTCCGAGGCCGCCGCCCTGGTAACCCGCATCGGGTTCGGTACGGGGGACGAGCTCGCCGACGGTCGCTGGAGCGAGGCCGTGGTGGCGCCTGCACGCCCGGGCCCGCGCCGCCGGTCCGAGGCGCTTCGCCCGCAGGAGCGGCTGGCGGCCGCACTCGGGGGCCGCGAGGCCGCGGATGCCTGCGAGACGCTCCTGCTTCGCGCCCGGGCAGACCTCGAGGGCGAGCGGCTGCGCGAGGCGGCGCTCCAGCTGCGGGTGGGCCTGGAGGCACTGCTCGCAGAGGTCTCCGCCGAGGCCGCTCCCGCCTCCGGCGCCGGCGCGGCGCTCCACTCCGATCAGCTCGCCCGCCAGGCGGACGACCTGGCGGCGCTTGCGGCTCGGCGCGGCATCACCGGGGATGCAGCGAACGAGGCGCTGGCCGGCGAGCTGTCCGCGGACCGAGAGGCAGAGGTGGCCGAGACGATCGGCCTATGCGAGCGGGTGCTGCGGCGCCGGCGCTTGCTCGCGCGCTGACCCGGAGCTCGGCGCGGGCCCGCCGATCAGGCGGCCGGCGCAGGCTCGCCGAGCGCCGCGAGCACGGCACCCAGATCCTCGACCACGCCGGTCTCGAGCCGCACCGCCGCGCGGTCGTCATACGGGGTCGCACTGCGCGTGAGGACGGCGACGGCGCCCCCCGCCGCGAGGGTCAGCTCGGGAAGCCCGGCGACCGGGTAGACCTCGAGCGAGGAGCCCACGCACAGCAGCAGCTGGGCCTCCGCGCACAGCTCCTGCGCCTCGGCCATCGCCGTCTCCGGCAGGTACTCGCCGAAGAGGACTACGTCCGGCTTGACCTTGCCCATGCACCCGTCGCAGGTCGCGATCCCGTCCTCGTCGAACAGCGCCTCGACCCGCTCCAGCTCGTAGCGGGCGCCGCACGTGGTGCAGCTGAAGGTCGCGATCGAGCCGTGTACCTCGACCACGCGCTCCGAGCCGGCAGCCGAGTGCAGCCGGTCGATGTTCTGAGTCACCACCCCGTCCAGGAGGCCGCGGCGCTCGAGCTCGGCGAGGGTCTCGTGCGCGGGGTTGGGGCGTTTTTCGCCCAGCATCTGAAAGCGGGGCCTGTAGTAATCCCAGAACCCCTTGGTGTCGCGGTGGAAGGCATCGATGTGGGCGACCTTCATCGGGTCGACCCTGGTCCACAGCCCCTCCCCCGGCGTTCGGAAGTCCGGGATCCCGGAGGGCACCGAGATCCCCGCCCCCGTCAGGGCGACGGTCGAGGACGACTGGCGGATCAGCTCCGCGAGCCGCCTGGCAGCGGCGCTGTCTACTTGCCCTGCCACTTCGGCGTGCGCTTGCCGAGGAAGGCCGAGATGCCCTCCTTCGCGTCGTCGCTCAGAAACGCCTGGGCGAAGGCCTGCTTCTCGGCCTCGATCCCCTCGTCGAGATCCCCCTTGTTGGAGGCCTGCTTCACCAACTCGACCGCGACGGGCGCCTGTCCGGCGAGCTTACGCGCCCAGGCCACCGCGGTGTCGAACAGCTCATGGTCGGGAACCACGCGATTCGCCAGGCCATGGACGAGGGCGTCCTCGGCCGAGATCGCGTCCCCGATCAGGTTCATCTCCAGCGCCTTGCCGGGACCGGTCAGGCGGGGCAGTCGCTGGGTGCCACCGAAGCCGGGGAGGATCCCGAGCTTGATCTCCGGCTGGCCGAACACGGCCGACTCGGCCGCGATCCGGAAGTCGCACGCCATCGCCAGCTCGCAACCGCCCCCGAAGGCGAGCGCGTTGACCGCCGCAACCGTCGAGACGCGACTGGAGCCCAGGTCGCGAAGCAGGGCGTGCCCCGCGTCGATCAGCTCCCTGCCGCCCTCGGTGTCCATCTGCGTGAACGCCTTGATGTCGGCGCCCGCCGAGAACACCACCGGGACCGAGGACGCAATCACCATCGCCCCCACCTCGTCGTCCGCCTTGACCCGGTCCCAGACCGTGCCGAGGTCCTTGATCACCTGTGGGGAGATCGCGTTCATCGGCAGGTTCGCAAGCCAGGCGATGGCCACGTCGCCGCGCGTCTCGAGCTTCACGGTGTCGGTCTGGTCGCCCTCGTCGGGCTGCGGGTAGGCGTAGAAGCCCTGGCCGGCCTTCTGCCCCAGCCTGCCCTGTGCCACGAGCCGCCTCAGCAGCCGCGGGGCCTCAAACCGCTCACCGTGAGCGTCCTTCGCCCGCTCGAGCTTCTCGAGCACGACGTCAAGGCCCTCGAGGTCGGCCTTCATCAATGGCGGAAAGAGGCCGCGCCGCGGGTCCAGACCCGCCCCCGCCATCATCCCGAGATCGATATCCCGGGCCGCGGCGACCCCTTCCTCCAGCAGCAGGCAGGCCTCCACCAGCGCCTTCAGCCCGAACGTCTCGATCAGCTCGTCGTCGGGCTCCCCCTCGCCCTCGAGCTGCGGCTCGCCGTCCTTGTAGAAGCCGTCGCCGCCGGACTTCGCGCCCAGCTTCCCGTCGGCCACCAGCTTGCTCATCCCCTGGTGAACGTAGAAGCTGTCGCCGTAGGACTCGTGGAGGTGCTCCGCGACGTGCATCACCGTGTCGAGACCCAGGAGATCGGTGAGGATGAACGGACCCATCGGTGCCAGCTGCGCCTCCGCGACCTTGGCGTCGATCTTTTGGATCGAGAGGCCTTGCTCCTCCTGGGCGCGCCAGAGCTCACCCACGGCGCTGTTGAGGATGCGGTTGACGACGAACCCGGGGACCTCGGCGCAGGTGATCGGCTGCTTGCGGATCACCTGGGCGAAGTTGTAGGCGGCGAGAGTCGTCTCGGGAGAGGTCTCCTCGCCCTCGACGATCTCGAGCAGCGGCATCACCGACGCCGGGTAGAAGAAGTGGAAGCCCACGACCCTGTCGGGACGCAGGGTCGCCTCGGCCATCTCCGAGATCGAGAGGGAGGACGTGTTGGACGCGAGGATCGCGTGCCCCGGGGTGGCCTCGTCGAGCTCGCCGAAGACGGCCTGCTTGATCTCCATCTTCTCGGGAGCCGCCTCGACGACGAAGTCCACGTCGCCGAAGCCCGAGTAATCGAGCGCGCCCGTGATCCGGTCGATCACCTCGTCCAGCCGGGCGTCGGCCTGTTCGGGCGTCAGCTTCTCCTTGGCGACCAGCTTGTCGAGTTGCGACCTGGTCACCTCGCGGGCCTTCTCGAGCCCGGCGTCGACGAACTCCTGCTTGATGTCCTTGAGCACGACAGGGATGTCTGCGGCGGCGATCGTCTGGGCGATCTCGCCACCCATCGTGCCGGCGCCGACGACGGCGGCCTTGAAAACGAACATGTCCCTCCGATCAGGGTCTGTGTTTGAGGGGCCTTGGCCCCGAAACTGGCATGCGAGGCGGCGAAGCCGCCGCAGATGGTTAGGTGAAGCGGGGCGGAACGCTACCGGGCTGGCCCCGGTCCGCGAAGTGCGCCGCCTCCTCGACCTCGTGCTTGAGGCCCAGCAGCGACCGCTGGATCGAGCCACGTTGCTGCGAGCGGATGAACAGCTTGTCCGAGACCCAGCCGAAGGGCCCGCCGGAGACCAACCGGTAGGCCAGCCGCTGCGCGACGTGGGTGGCCTCGCCCCGGATCTCGAACGTTGTCGTCAGCTCGCCCTCGGTCTGGGGGTCGACGAAATCGATCCGGTGCAGCCGGCGCGGGTGGTGCTCGGCGACGGTCTCGATCACCTCTCCCCGTCCCGCCGGGGTCGAGCTCCAGCGCAGGGTCCCGCCCACCTCGGGGTAGCCCTCGCTCGAGATGACCTCGCCGAACCCATCGACCCAGGCCTGCCAGCCGCCGGGGTCGAAGTAGCGGTCCCAGGTCTCGGCGAGCGACGCCTCGACCAGCAGCGAGGCCTCCACCTCGGTCACTCGTAGACCTCGCGCTTGATCAGCGAAACCGAGCGGATGACCGAGTCGAGGAAGGGCTCGACCTCGTCGCGGAGCCGCTCATACTCAGCCCTGCCCGCCTCGGTCAGGGCGTAGTAGCGGCGGCTGCGCCTGTCCGGGTGCTCCCAGGTCCCCTCGATCAGCTTCCGGGACTCCAGCTCGCGGAGCAGCGGGTAGATGGTGTTCGGGTTGGCCGAGATCGCCCCCTCGGTGATCCCCTCGATCTCCTCGATCAGGCGGTTCCCGTAGGCGGGCTCGCGCGCGATCAGGTGCAGGACCAGCAGCGGGAAGACGTCGCGACGGCGGATCTCGCCTCCGAACACGTCCATCGAACGGCCGCCGCGCTTCCCCGATCGCCCCGATCCCCCTCCGCCCTGTTCGCCGGCGGCCCGCTCGCGGGCGCTGCGCGCGGCGCGGGCGACGGGGTCGCGAGCGGACCCGCTGGAGCCTCCTCTCCCCGGCTTGGCGCGCTGGGCCATGGGGCGACTATAGGCGTGCGGTAGGGCGCCCGGCTGTCTGTGACGGCGGTCATTGACCTGTTCTGCGCGAACCGCGTAGCCTGGGCCACCCGCCAACGTCCAGGAGAGACAGATGTCGCGTATGACCGAGAACCAGCGGATGCAGCTGGGCAGGCCCGACCTGAGGGAGCGCGACACCGGCGTGCGTGTGCGCTCAGCCCGACCGCTGGCGATCTACGTGGCGATCGCGCTCGTGATCCTCGTCGCGCTGGGCTACGCCACGATCCAGGCGCTCGACGGGTGGGCCATGTACGTGGTGCTGGCCGGGATCGTGATGGTGGTGATCGGCGCGATGATCGCGGTCAGCCCGAACCGGCGGGCGTAGCCCGCGCGCCGGCATCGCCCCCCCAAGCCGGCCCCGCCCGCCGGCGCCCTGCGCAGGTCCGCGCACCGCGCGCACCGCCGAGATTGGCGATCCATCGCCGATAAGCCACGTTTGATCGCCATGCCGGGCAGCGCCCACGCGCTTGCTGCGTTCAGGCAACGAGCGCTGGCAGGCCCAGCAGTGACAAGAGTTCCGTCGCGACGACCTGCGGCTCGCGTTCGAGCCGGCGCCACGTGAGCCGGTAAACCCGGTAGCCGGCGAGCGTCAGCTTGGCGTCACGGGCACGATCGTTCTCGAAGGCGGCCCTCGTCTTGCCATGGTGCTCCCAGGAGTCCAGCTCGACGATCACGCGCCGCTGCGCCCACAGGGCGTCGACGGTGAAGCCCAGCACCGGGGCGTTCATCGCCGGCAGGGGCAGGTCGAAGCGGCGGCAGAAGTGCATGAAGCGGTCCTCGAACACCGAGCGCTTCAGCTCTGGGGCCAACGCCTCCGCAACGAGCGCGCGCAGCGCGCCGACGCCGCGCCGACCGCGGCTGCGCTCGCAGGCACCGGCGACCGCCGCGAGCTGGAGCAGGTTCTGGCGGTCGGCCTCCTCGAAGGCGTCCCGCAGCTCATCGGCGTCGAGGATCCCAGCCAAGTCCACCAGGGTCCGGTGAAGGCTGGTGACGGGGATGCGATCGCGTAGGGCGCGATCGCCGCTGGCGAGCAGACGGGTGCGGTGAAGCGCGATGAGCGGGTCCGCGTGGCCCGCCCTCCGGGTCGAGGAGACGTGAACCGGGCGTCCCGGCGCGGCGCAGATAGCCCAGAGCACCCCCGCCGACCGGTGGCTCAATACGGCCCCGTCGCCGCACGCCAGGACCGCCGCAAGAAACATGCCCCGCCGCGACACGTCGGCTCTCCCGTAGGCGTAGACGCCACGATGCAGCCGGTGAAGCCGCCCCGTCGCGAGACGATGCTCGATCGCGCGCTTGCCGAAACCGAGCGCCAAGAGCTGCCAGCGGGGGATGACCCAATGCTGGCTCGCCGCGAGTGCCCGGACGGTGGCCTCGAGCGCGAGCGGGCCATCCACTGTGTCGCCTGGACCCCGCATATCGGGGATAAATCGCCGCAGTGCAGCCACGGGGCCCAGGGTGGCGCGAAGAAGCGCACACGTGGGCCGCGTATGTGCCGAAAGCGTGACGCGGGTGTCTCGAAACATGAGAAGGGCCCCGCATCGCGGGGCCCTTCTCGAACATCTGGTGCGCCTTGCGGCCGGCGCGGCCGCGGTTACGCGGCGGCCGAGGCCGTCTCGGACTCCTTCTTCGCCGCCTCGGTCTGCGTCTTCACGGACTCGGGCATCGGCTCGTTGACGTCGCGGCCCATCAGGACCTCCTTGGCGATCACCAGGCGCTGGATCTGCGAGGTGCCCTCGTACAGCTGCATGATCTTGGCGTCGC
>Ga0299913_10006578_pt1 | contig 10078 bp, 7 predicted proteins | sample RVTome_9_FD_201360 | JGI IMG/M metagenome (GOLD analysis project Ga0299913, IMG submission 201360) | Soil microbial communities from uranium-contaminated site in the Upper Colorado River Basin, Wyoming, United States - RVT155D38 (version 2) ... | reverse complement strand
CCTGAGTGGTCGTTGATGAACGTGCCCAGCCGGATAGCGATGGAGATGGCCAAAACGAATGCCAGCGCCCCGCACACGAGGCCGGCAAGCGCGTGGCCTTTGTTGTTCGCTTCCCCTTGATCTGCGCGTCTGATGCCGAAAGCCCCGAAGATCACGGCGAGGATGCCGAGCACGAATGCGATCGGGAAGAAGATCAGCAAGACCGCGAGCACGAGCGCGACCACTCCCACGACGAGCGCCGCGGTCCCCATCCCGTTCCGGTAGGACGACGGCGCGACCTGCCCGCTCGGGACGGCGGTCGCATGCCCTTCAGCTGTTGAGCTCACCGGGATCCTCCAGACGCAACTTTTCGACACCATCCATCAGCGTCCGACTCTTGGCAAATCGGGGATGGAGCCCTTAGCTCGGATCAGGGCGGAGATCAGATATCGAGGTCGATGCCGCCGAAGCCGAAACCACCCGTATCGTCTTGCTTCAGCGCGGTGTCGATGCCTGCAGCCGAGGCGACCATCAAGAACCGGAGATCCGCAGGTACCTGAGCTGCGATGTGAAGGAGATATCGATCGGCCGTCGTGAAACCTTCCCGGAGGATCCCTGCCCATCGCTTCGTGATGCGGCCGACCTCGCGACCACCGGAGTCATCGATGGCGAAGTCCCACGATCGCCAGTTCTCGGCGTTGATAGATCCGAGGCTCTCCCCTCCGGATCCCTGGAGTCCGAAACGCTTCTTCCCCAATACGTTCTCCTGCACGATCCATCCGCGCTCTCTGCCCGCGCCGTCGAGCACCTGCAGCCTTGACTTGAGAACCTTGGCGGGCCGAAGGATATCCAGGACCTTCACACCGGCAGCGTCATACATGGAGAGGCGGTGCGTGAGGAACTGATCGATGCTGCTGACGAGCCGCAGGAGCTTGCGGGCCTTCGACTGGCCTTCCTGACGGATCACACCGATCTCGTTCCCCGTCTCGTCCAGGATCCGGTACTCGTTCGTGAGCTCGACGAGCTTCGGCTTCTGCTCGATCACGAGCACGTTCCGGTCCAAGAGCTTCGACGCCGAGCCTTGATCTGACCTCTCCGACACGATGAGCGAGTCTAGTCGGCGTCGTCGTTGCGGCGCGCGGACTGGCCTCGGGCCACCTAACATCAGGAACGGCCCGCGAACAGCCTCGGACCATGCGATGAGGAGACTTCGGCAACACGTGTGAGCGCGGCCGTTGCGCGCATGCCTCGTGACATGTGATTAACCTCCGAGTCGAGCCCGCGGGAGGGAACGATGCTCGAGCTGCTGGTCTCAGTGCTCATCACCATCCTTGCCGTCGCACTCGTGCGGCGCCTCCTCGGCATCGAGCGTGGGCGGTGGGGCGTCACGGTGCTCGCCGTGCTGGTCGGGGAAGCGTTCGCGGTCCTGGTCCTGGGGACCGGGGTGGGAAACATCAGAGACCTCCCTCCTCGAGCCGCATTCGGGGCCTATGCGCTGGTCACGGTTTTCGCGATGCTTGGCATCGTCGTCGTGGAGCTCATCGCCAGGCCCGGCGCCCATCGGCGGCTACGAAGGATCCCCCGGCCGATCCAAGGCATCCGGCGGCTTGCCGGGCGGACCGTCCGTTACGTGAAGGTAAGTGCCATCGCTGTCCGACACGGCCTCATCGATCCAGCGGGTAGTGATGTCGAGGTACGAGGCTCCAGGCTGGGGAGCGCCCTCAGCGCCTCGTTCGAGGACGCGGGCGGCCTGTTCGTGAAGCTCGGTCAAGCCATGGCTGCGCAGCCCCATCTTGTCACCCGGGCCGTGGCCGCCGAGCTCGCAAGGCTTCAGGATCGAGCGGCGCCCGCGGACCCGGAGGCGGCCCGCGCGGTCATCGAAGAGGAGCTGGGGCCGCCGGACGAGATCTTCGGCGAACTCTCTCCGGATCTCCTCGGCTCGGCATCCATCGCTCAGACGTACGCCGCCCGTCTCCACGACGGGCGCGATGTTGTCGTGAAGGTCCAGCGACCAGGAGTCCGCGAGTCCATCGAACAGGACCTCGACATCTTAGCTCGGCTCAGCGATCGGCTCGAGCGGCGGACCACGTGGGCGCGATCGCTCGGACTGAAGGAGCTGGTAGCGGGGTTCGCAGAGCGAACCCAGGAGGAACTCGACTTCCATCTCGAAGCGACGCGTACGGCGGCGTTCAGGGGCTCACTCCAGGGTTCGGATCTGGTCACCGTGCCCGAGGTCTTCGAGGAGCTTTCCACCGGTCGCGTCCTCGTGGAGGAGAGGATGATCGGGCAGAGTATCGGAGCACCCGGCGCCCTCGAAGGGATCAACCCAGAGCGGCGACGGGAGCTGGCCGACGGGCTGCTGTCGATGATGTTGCGACAGATGCTCGCGGGTGAGCCATTCCACGCTGACCCTCATGCCGGAAATGTGTTCCTCGCGACTGATGGACGGCTCGCGCTCATCGACTTCGGAGCCATGGGACGGCTCAACGGCTTCGAGCGCTCCGGCCTCGTTGACATGATGCAGGGGCTCCAGGCAGAAGATCCCTCGCTCCTGCGGGAGGCCGCCCTCCGCATCGGCACACACACAACGCGGATCGACAAGGAGGCTCTCGACCGCGAGCTCGCCCGTCTGCTCGCCGGGGCTATCAGGCCCGACGGGACGGTGAATCCAGACCTCTTCAGCGACGTCTTGTTCGTGTTCCGTGATTTCGGGATCCTCCTCCCTCGTTCCACAACCACCCTCTTCCGGACACTCGTGACGTTGCTCGGAACACTGCAAGTGATCTCGCCAGGCCACAACATCCTCGATGCAGCCCGTCGAGTGGGCGGCGACGTCGTGGCCCAGCAGATGACCCCAGAGAACCTTCAGGAGCTCGTGCTGCAGCAGGCGGTGAGCGCCGGTCCCGTGCTGGCCCGCCTCCCCCGCGAGCTGGACGAGCTGGCGCAAACACTTCTGCGCGGGGAGCTTCGAACTCGACTGAGCCTCCTCTCCGAGCCGGAGGACGTGCGCGTGGCACGGAGCATGGTGAATCGTCTCGTGACAGGGTTGGTCGGCTCGGCTCTGGCTCTGACCTCGGCGGTTCTGCTCGTGGCTCCTTCATCGCCCGGACCCAGTGGATTGGGTTTGGTCAATATCCTCGGAGGGATAGGGCTGTTCTTCTCGGTGCTCCTCCTCCTTCGTCTGGTGGTCCAGATGCTGCGCGAGCGAGACTGACGACGAGAGACCACGATCTGGAGAGACCAGCTTCTTTGCTGATCGCCCTCCGAGGACCTGGCCGAGCTGCGGGCTATCGACTCCATCCGGATCGAGCCATGACGCCGCCCCGTCTTACGTCGTCGTTGACCAACGCTACGGCGGGAAAGCGCCACGGAAACGGCGACACGAGCCGTGTTGCGGCGGTTGACCTGCGGATCCGCTTGTCCAAGGGAGAGTCCCAGATAGGGTAGGCGGCTGTGACCACCGGCGAATCCTCCTTCCCGATCCGGCGTCTGGTATGGATCGGGGCGGCGCTTTCTGCGGTCGTCCTCTATGGAACCGTTGGCTACATCCTCCTCGAGGGTTGGTCCGCCATGGATGCGCTCTACATGACGATCACCACGATGACCACGGTCGGCTTCCGCGAGGTTCGAGAGCTCGACTCCGGCGGCCGCCTGTTCACGCTCTCGGTCGTCATCCTGGGCGTGGGGGCCGCCCTGATCGGTATCTCACTTCTTGCCGCCGCGATCGCGGAGGCGGAGCTGGGAGGACGAAGAAGGAGGCGGTGGATGACCAAGCGGATCGCGGACCTGGAGGAGCACTTCATCGTCTGCGCGTACGGACGTGTCGGACGGGCAGCGGTGCTCGAGCTGCAAGCTGCCGAGGTGCCCTTCGTCGTCGTCGACCCGAAGGAAGAGCTCCGAGCGCGGATGGAGCGAGACGAGGTGACTTTCTTGATCGATGATCCCTCACTCGAGCCCGTACTGCATCAAGTGCGCGTCGAGGCAGCCCGAGGGCTCATATGCGCGGTCGACTCGGACGCTACGAACGTGTTCATCACGCTCGCTGCTCGCTCACTGAATCCGGATCTGTTCATCGTTGCCCGAGCATCCGAACCGGGTTCGCACGATCGTCTCGCGCGCGCTGGCGCCGATCGGGTGGTATCTCCGTATGCGAGTAGCGGGAGACACATGGTCAAGATGGCCCTCGACCCCACGGTCGTTGATCTATTGGACGAGGCGGACGATCGTGGTTCGATCGATGTCGAGGAGCGGAGGATCGATCCCCCATCGAATCTGATCGGTACCACGGTGGGCGAGTCCGAGGTACCGATCCTCGCGATCCGCCGGTCAGATGGCCGCCTCGAGCCGAGGCCCGGCTCCGACGCCGTTGTCGAAGAGGGGGATGTGGTGCTCCTACTGCGAGGGGCCCTCGACTCCTGAACCGCAAGGATGCCCCCTCCGCCGGATCGAGAAACTTGGAGCGAACACCGCGACCACCCCGGCGCCTCACGTCCCTCCTCCATGCTGCATCGCGGACATGATCCGCTCGACTGACGCATTCCGAACGACGATGAGCGCCGTGTCATCGAGGTATGCGCCAGAAGAGATGTCCAGTTCGTCCGCGATACGGGCCACCACTTCGAAAGCGCGCAGATCCCGTGCTCCCCGCAGGATCGAGGGCACGTCGCGGTCGCGGCCGGACTTGCCGTGAGGTCGCTCGTAAAGGCCGTCGGTATACATCACCACGCTGTCGCCCGGTATGAGCTGGGCGGTGGATCGCTCGAACGTCACGTCTTCGAGCACGCCGAGCAGCGTGCCCTTCGCTTCGACCGTCGAGGGTCCCTCCTCCCGTATCAAGATCGGTGGAGGATGACCCGCGCATGCGAAGCGTACGGACGCGGCGCCATCCGTGTTCGAGTCGAACACCGCGATGCAGATCGTGCAGTAGCGGCCGTCCGACATCTCGTCGAGGAGCGAAGCATTGAGACGATGGAGGACGTCTGCCGGATCGTCGTAGAGCCCAGAGAGCGTGCGCACGATGTGCCTCACCCCACCGACGAACCCTGCAGCCTCCGGCCCCTTGCCGGACACATCGCCTACGACAACGGCGAGTTGTCCTTCGCGCGGCTGGAACACGTCGTAGAAGTCGCCTCCTACGTCGATCCCCTCACCGACCGGCCAATAACCGATCCCGATCTCGAACGGAGGTACATGCGGTATCTCGTTCGGCAGGAGCCGTTGCTGAAGCGACGAAGCGATGAAGCTCAGCCTCGCATTCGCACGCTTCTGCGTGGCGTGGAGTCGTTCCACATGGGACACAAGGCTCGCGGTCCCGACGGACACGAGAGCGAAGATGCCCACGGAGACGTAGTCAGTCGCGCTCTCGAGATCGAGTCGTCCCGTCGGCGCGATGACGTAGTAGTCGAGGAGGATCGTCGCGCTGATCGCCGACAGGACGCCTAGCAGGAAGCGTCCGAGCACGGTGCAGACGACCACGGCCGCGACGAATGGCAACCCCGCCAGATGCTCCATGACGCCTGCGTTCGCCAAGACCGTCGCGAGCGGGAGGAGAACAGCGCCGGCGAGGACGGCGGCCACGATCCGGCCGAGCTGCGGGGGTATCAGGATGGACTGTGGGTCGACCGTCAACTCGTGCCCCTCCGCGTTGGACGAAGGCCGACCAGTCTTCCCGGCACACCCGGCGGGAAGACTACCCCCTAAGGGCTTCGGCCAACCACCTCTCCGCGCTCGATCCGCGTGCCGATCTGGGCGGCCACGGATTACTTGCACGGCGCCGACACGACGTAAGGGCGCCTGACCTGAGGATCTTGCTGGTGGGCGCTAGAGGGTTTGAACCTCTGACCTCTTCCCGTGTCAAGGAAGGCCGGGCCAAAGCCCTGACAGCACTTTCGCAGGTCATTCCGTTCTTGGGCTGTCCCAGGAGTTCGGTCTGGAACCGCGTGGTTCGGTCGGCCCTTGACCCGGCGTTGACCGACGATGGCGACCGACATGTGATGGCCGACACCAGTCCCGTCTGCGACATTGTCGTTGTGCGGCGCGATCTCCCGTCCGGCACCGTCACCTTCCTCTTCACCGACGTGGAGGGCTCGACGAAGCTTCTGCACGAACTGGGTGCGGCAAGATATGCCGACGCGCTGGCCGAGCATCGGCGTGTCCTGCGCGATGCGTTCACGGCCCATGGCGGGAACGAGGTCGATACGCAGGGCGACGCCTTCTTCGTCGCGTTCCCAACCGCGCCTGGAGCCCTGCGCGCCGCCGCCCAGGCGATCGAAGGCCTGGCGCCCGGCCGGATCCGGGTGCGCATGGGGCTCCACAGCGGGACGCCGCACCTGACGGAGGAGGGATATGTGGGGGCCGACGTGCATCGCGCTGCCCGCATCGCCGCCTGCGGTCACGGAGGTCAGCTCTTGATCTCTGCCGCGACCGCCGCCTTGCTCAGCCCGGATGGGCTCCGCGACCTCGGCGAGCATCGACTGAAGGACCTATCCGCGCCGGAGCGGATCTACCAGCTCGGCGACGCGGACTTCCCGCCATTGAAGAGCCTCCACCAGACGAACCTGCCGGTCCCGTCGACGCCGTTCCTGGGACGTGAGCGGGAGCTGGCGCAGGTCCTGGACCTGTTGTCGGGAGCAGGCGTCCGCTTGCTCACGCTCACCGGCCCGGGCGGCACGGGGAAGACGCGCCTCGCCTTGCAGGCGGCGGGGAGCCTGGCCGACAGGTACCCGGACGGTGTCTGGTGGGTGCCGCTCGCCTCGCTGCGCGACCCGGAGCTTGTGTCCGCGACGGCGGCCCAGGCGGTCGGTACCAAGGGCGACCTGATCGAGCACGTGGGCGACGACTCGACGCTGGTGCTCTTCGACAACTTCGAACAGGTCGTGGAGGCAGCGACCCTCGTCGCCGACCTGCTCGCCTCCTGTCCCAACCTCGACGTGCTGGTGACGAGTCGCGAGCCGTTGCACGTCACCGGCGAGCACGAGTATCCGGTGCCTCCGCTGGAGCACGAGGAAGGCATCGGCCTCTTCGAGGCGAGAGCGCGAGCCGTCAAACCCGACTTCGAAGCCGACCGAACCGTCTCCAACATCTGCCGCCGCCTCGACGACTTGCCGCTCGCGATCGAACTGGCCGCCTCGCGGGTGAAGGCGCTGGCGCCGACGCAGATCCTGGAGCGGCTCGAGCAGCGTCTCCCACTGCTGACCGGAGGGGCTCGCGATCTGCCCGAGCGCCAGCGCACCCTCCGCGCCACGATCGAGTGGAGTCACGGGCTGCTCAACGCCGACGAGCGGCGTCTGTTCGCAAGGCTCGCCGTCTTCGCCGACGGCTGCGCGCTCGAGGCAGCCGAGGAGATCGCTGAAGCGGACCTGGACACGCTGCAGTCCCTCGTCGACAAGAGCCTGCTCCGCTCGAGCGGGGAGCGCTACCCGATGTTGGAGACGATCCGCGAGTACGCTGCCGAGCGACTCGCCGGAAGCGGAGAGGAAGACACGATCCGCGACCGGCATCTCGAATACTTCCGCAACGTGTGCGAGCGTGCGTACGAGGAGCGGTACACGTCTGAGATGGAATGGTTGCCCATCCTCGAGGCGGAGCACGACAACATCCGCGGCGCGCTCGATTGGGCGCGCAGGACTCAGCCGAGGACGGAGGCTCAGCTCGCCGGCGCCATCGCCGATCACTGGATGGTTCACGGACATGCAGGGGAGACGCTCGAGCGGCTGACGGGGGCGCTCACGAGGTACCCCGCACGCGATCGGATCCGAGCGCGCGCGCTGACGCTACGCGGCGAGCTCCAGGACGATCTCGAGACCCTCGAGGAGGCGCTGATCCTCTGGCGCGAACTCGGCGATCCGCGAGGGGAAGGCCTTGCGCTCCAGTCGCTCGGCTGGGCGCACGATCATCACGGCAATTACGCGGAGGCACAGGAGGCATTCGAACGGAGCCTGTCGGTCCTCAAACAAGCCGGCGTCCCCGACGTCGAGGGCGCGTCGGCGAGGGCGGGACTGTGCCATCTGCTCGTCGCCAGTGGCGAGATCGTGCGGGCGGAGGCGACGGCCCAGGAGCTCCTGGATGTCGCATCGAGCTCCCAGAGGTCATTCATGCGGGAGCTTGCGCTGCACTTCCTGGCGGACTGTCCACTGGTCGCGGGCGACTACGCCGAATCCGAGCGCCGCTATCTGCGTGCGCTCTCCTATGCACGGAGCGCCGGGCTCCCCGGTCGAGCGACCGACGAGGTGCTCGGCGTCGCGATGTCGCTCGCGGGGCAGGGCGACTCCGCCCGCGCTGTTCGGCTGGCTGCAGCCGCGCATGCCGAGCAGGAGAAGCTCGGCATGGACAGCGACCGTTGGTGGAGATCGATGCAGGATCGGCTGATCGGCGGCGCTCGGATGTCTCTGACGCCCGACGAGCTCCAACGGGCAAACCGCATCGGGACGGAGACGCCCTTCGACGACCTCGTTGACGAGGTGCTCGCTTCCGAGTCAGGGAAGGCCCACGAAACGCGCTGACCAGCGTCTTCGGAGTTCAGGGCATCCGCGAAGTGTCACAGGAGTACCGTCGAGTACCGCTTGCTTCTGTCGGCTCCTTGACCGGGTGTTGACCACTCGCAACCCTCTATCTCGCCAAGTGGTGAACGGAGTACGGCGGCGTTCGGCGCCCGCGGCGCTGGGGGCGGCCTCTTCCTCGAAGGGGAAGCGTGCGCTCTTCCACGGCTTCGGTGGTTCGCGCCGATCGAGTTCCTGCTGAAACCCGACGCTATCGACGGCCCGATCGGACCAGTCGGACCCCCGCGACCACCGCCACGACGATCCCGACCAGGATCGCGCCGACGAACGCCACGGTCGGTCCAACCGGGGTATCCCAAACGACCATCGCGATCCGGTTCCCGACGATCCATGTCAGCATCAGGGCGATCAGTCCGACGCCGATCCCGACCGCCCACGCCGCGACGCTGTCGGCAGGCCCGCGCTCTCGCTGCGCCGACATCGTCGCACCTACTCGGTCGCGAACGCCTGGAACACCGGCGGGAACATCAGCGCCGTGCCGACGACTCCCAGAGCGACTGCGATCCAGAACCACCGCCTGAGGTCCAGATCCTTCGTCCGCCACGCCATCCCCAGAACGATCCACGACGCGAAGAAGCTGAGCGTCCCGAGGATCGTCTTGCCCGCGAGCGGCCCGACCCCACGCCCGAATTCCAGCGATCCGAGCCAGTCGTGGATCGGGACGCTCGCCTCGGAGAGAACGGTGAACAAGCCAGTCACGAAGATGCCGATCCCCGCAGCCAACATCGCGGCCGCGCCGGGTCCGTCCGGGCGCTCGTCAAGATGCAGCGCGTCCACCTCGGGGGCGTCGATGGTCGAGGCGCCCTTGCCCCCTGGATCCGTTGTTGTCATCTCTCCCTCACCTCACACGATCGGCGCGATCTTGTTCAGGAAGGCACCGAAGAAGCCCCCGATCGCCGCGGCGGCGAACGCCCCGACGAACATCACCAGCGTCGCCGCTCGCAGCCAGGGTCGCTTGATGAGCCTCGCTCCGTAGTACGCGACGATGAACGCGACCGCCGTCGCCAGGAACGGCGCGGCCCACGCGATGTGCTCCTTCAACTCCATCCCGAAGTTGTGCCACGACTCCGTGTCACCGGACACGTTCGATTTGAGGAAGTCGCGAGGGGAGCAGGCGTTGGTCGGCAGTAACGCATCGGCACAGCCGGCGTAGTCGTCTTCCCCTTGCACCGCGAGCTCCACCCGATACCAGGGGTAGACGATCCAAGTGCCTGTGATCACCGTCGCCCAAGCAGTGGCTGCCATCGCCCACATCCCGATCCGCAAGCGACGCGTCCGCTCCTGATCCCCCGCCGTCGTGAGGAAACCCGGTCGCAGGCTCCAGAGGCCCGCGAGGCCGCCCCCGAACAACAGCAGGTAGATCGTTCCCAGCACAAGGCCGTGAATGACCGTCCAGAACTGCCGATCCGATAGGTCGAACATGGTCACCCCCCGGCCTGGGTTGTGTGCCGGGGGCAGGATCGAGGCAAATTGAGGTCCCGGTGCTGGCTGGAAGATCTCGTCGGTGCGTCGATCAGGAGCCTCAGAGCGGACTCCGCGCC
>Ga0299913_10006577_pt1 | contig 10079 bp, 5 predicted proteins | sample RVTome_9_FD_201360 | JGI IMG/M metagenome (GOLD analysis project Ga0299913, IMG submission 201360) | Soil microbial communities from uranium-contaminated site in the Upper Colorado River Basin, Wyoming, United States - RVT155D38 (version 2) ... | reverse complement strand
CATCCGGGTGCCGAGACCGGGGACGTCCCTGCCGCACTGGGAGCCGGGGCCGGAGGCCTAGTCGTGAGCGCGTTCGAGGCGAGTGTCTCCGAGGTCGACGTCCCAGCCCTCCCGTTGTCGCGGCTGCTGCCGGTCATCGGGTCCGACCGGCTGGCCGCGCTGGAGGAGCAGGCCGCGGCGGCGATGACCTCGCTCGGCGACCGGACCATCTGGAACGTGAACTCCACCGCCACGGGCGGCGGGGTGGCCGAGATGCTGCTGGTGCTGGTCGGCTACGCGAAGGGCGCCGCCCTCGACGTGCGATGGACGGTCATCGGCGGCGACCCCGCCTTCTTCGCCATCACCAAGCGCATCCACAACCGGATCCACGGCGTCCCTGGTGACGCCGGCGAGCTCGGCGAAGGGGAGGCGGCCCACTACCGCGCGGTGACCGAGGCCAACGGCGCCGCCCTCGTCGACCGGGTGCGGCCCGGTGACGTCGTCGTGCTCCACGACCCGCAGACAGCGGGGATGGCCCGGCAGCTGGTGGACGCCGGCACCCACGTGGTGTGGCGCTGCCACATCGGGGCCGACCGGCCCAACGAGCACACCGACGGGGCATGGGCGCTGCTGCGGCCCCACCTGGAGCACGCCGCCGCGCTGATCTTCTCCAGGGAGGCGTACGTCCCGCCGTGGGTGCCGCCCGAGGCGGCGGTGATCATCCCGCCGTCGATCGACCCGTTCTCTCCCAAGAACCACGACCTGTCGGCTGAGGAAGTCGCGTCGCTCGTGACCGAGGCCGACCGGTCGCTGGTGGGCCTCGACGCGCCGCTGGTGGTGCAGGTGTCGCGGTGGGACCGGCTCAAGGACATGTCCGGGGTGATGGCCGGGTTCGCATCGGTGGTGGCCCCGGCGTCGGATGCCCACCTGGCGCTGGTGGGGCCCGACGTGCGGGCCGTGCCCGACGACCCCGAAGGAGCCGAGGTCCTGGCCGAGTGCGAGGCGGCGTGGAAGGCGCTGCCGGCGTCGGTCCGGCCCCGGGTCCACCTGGTGACGCTGCCGATGGACGACGTGGGGCAGAACGCGCTCATGGTCAACGCGCTGCAGCGGTCAGCCAGCGTGATCGTGCAGAAGAGCCTGGCCGAGGGCTTCGGCCTCACGGTGGCCGAGGGGATGTGGAAGCGGCGGCCGGTGGTCGGCTCGGCGGTGGGCGGCATCGTCGACCAGCTGGTGCCGGGGACCGGCGTGCTGCTCGACGATCCCGCCGACCTCGATGCGTTCGGTCACGCCCTGGCCGAGCTGCTGGACCAGCCCGAGGAGATCGAGCGCCTCGGCCACAACGCCCAGGAGCACGTGCGCGACCACTTCGTCGGCGATCGCCACCTCCTCCAGTACGCCGACCTCTTCGCCCGCCTCTGCACCTGAGGTTCTCAACCCCGGTTCAGACGACGGCTTGGGGGTCCTCGCCGTCCTCGGCGGTCTGGATCAGGCCGCCCTCGGGATCGCGGCCGGGCGGGACGTCGGTCGGACCCACGTCGCCGACGATGTTGGGATCCTCCACGCCGACTCCGCTGCCCCGCATCTTGTCGAGCCCATGCTCTTCATCGAGCTCCGCCTCCTCGACCTCGATCGGTGCGGCCTCGGCCTCTTCTGCGACGTCGACTTCCTCTTCGTCAGCCATGGGGCTCATCTTGCCCAGGAAGCGGTCGCCACGACCTCCCGCTGGCGGTACTCGGCCACGTCGCCATCTCCTGCGCTACGCCGAGCTGTTCGCCTCGCTCATCGACTGACGTCGGGCGCGTCGGCGCCCGCGGTCGCACCAACGACCCGCTCGCGGAAGTCCCGCACGTTGTAGGCGACGAGCCGCAGCGGGGTCTGCGCGACGACGGTGGCCGATCTGGGGAAGCCCAGCAACGGCCCCAGCTCACCGAAGTACTCGCCGGTGCCGAGGGTGGCGAGGACCTCCGCCGACCCGTCGGCCAGCCGCCGCGACACCGTCACCTCGCCCTCCTCGATGACGTACACGAGCTCGCCCCGGCTCCCCTGCTCGAAGACGGTCTCGCCGGCGCCGAACTCCACCGTGTGGGGCGGCTGGTCGTCCTCTCGGAAGTCGGGCACGAGGTGCACGACCCGATCGGCGATCGGCACCAGCCGGTCGTCGTGGCTGGACACGATGATCAGCCGGCCGTCGGCCCGCAGGTCGCGGAGCAACGAGATGATGCCCTCGGCCTGGATGTAGTCGAGGTTCGCCGTCGGCTCGTCGGCCAGCAGCACGGGTGGGTCGGCGGCCAGGCCCCGGGCGACGGCGACGCGCTGCATCTGGCCACCAGAGAGCTTCCCGGCCTTGTGGTGGCGCCGGGACCCGAGCCCGACCCGGTCGAGCAGGTCGTCGGCCCGGGCCAGCGCGGGCCGGCGGGCGAGGCCGGCCATGATCAGCGGGATGGCGACGTTCTCCCGGGCGTTGAGCGACGGGATCAGGTTGAACGCCTGGAACACGAAGCCGACCCGGCGTTGCCGGTACGACGCCAGCGCCGTGCCGGTCAGCGTGTGCACCTCCTGGCCTGCCACCGTGATCCGCCCCGCGGTGGGGCGGAGGATGCCGCCGAGGGCGGACAGCAGCGACGTCTTGCCGCACCCCGACGGGCCCAGGAGCACGATGAGCTCGCCCTGGCCGCCGTCGAGGTCGAAGCCGTCGATCGGCCGCACCGCGTAGCCTCCGCTGGCGTACTCGATGACGAGGTCGCGCACCTCGACCAGCGCGCTCATGCGCCCGGCCCCGAGAACGCCAGCGCCGGATCGACCGCCACCGCTTTTCGCAGTCCGACGGCGCCGGCCAGCAGCGAGACGATGACGGCGATCACGGGGACCTCGACGAACGCCCGCGTCGGCACCGACACCTCCAGCGGGAACACCGGGACCATCACCACCTGCAGCACGGTCGCCACCAGCGCCGCGACCAGCGCAATCAGCACGCCCTGCAGCGCGATCGAGATGCCGAGCTGCGCGGTCGACGCCCCGACGGCCTTCAGGACGGCCACGTCGCGGCGGCGCTCGAGCGCTGACAGGTAGGTCATCGTGCCGATGATCAGCGCCGCGACCAGCCACAGCAGGATGCGGATCAGGTTCACCGACGAGATCGACCGCTCCAACGGCCTCGTCGCGTCCTCCGCGATGGCGCTCGGCTCGAGCGCGGTGAAGCCGTCAGGCACCGACGCCGGCTCTCCGTCGATGAGCACGGCCGTGGCCAGATCCTGGCCGCGGTAGAGGAGGTCCTGGGCGTCGTCGATCGCCATGTACAGCATCGGCATGCCGGCGAACATCGTCCGCCCGTCGATCAGGCCGACGACGCGGTAGGTCGCCGCGCCCACGACCGCGGGATCGCCCACGTCGAGGCCCGACGACTCGTCGACCACGACCTCACCGGGCTCCCGGGGCAGCTCCCCGTCCTCGACGTCGGGCTCGCCGAGGGCCCCCGGCTCGAACCCGACGACGACGATGTCGACGTGCTCGCCGCCCTCCTCGGTGAGGCTGTGGCGGGCGACCACGATCGGAGCAGCGGTGGCACCGTCCACCCCGGCGGCCGTCTCGACCGGCATGGTCGCGGCCGAGGTGAAGGCGCCCGACGCTCCCTCGCGCAGCAGCCATGCGTCGGCGCCGAAGCCAGCGACCGTGCGGCGCGGCTCGCGGTGGAACTGCTCGGTGAGTCCGGTCATCAGGAACAGCAGCGCCAGCACCACGGCGATCCCCAGCACGACCGCCCCGAAGCGGACGGCCCGGAACTGAAGGTCGCGGAGGGTCAGAAGGACGGCGCCGCCCCGCCGCCGCCGGTGGTCGTCGTCGAGGATGGCCCGTCTCGCCGGCTCGGTCCGCACGAACTGTGGCATGGCGCCTCCCTGGGGGTTCGGTCCGCCGTTGCGGTGGTAGGTGTCCTCGGCCCAGACGGTGAGCGCGTCCCGGGTCGCGTCGGCCGCGCCGGCGACGACCTCGCTGCCGGTCGAGAAGTCGAGCGAGCCGGCGCCGTCGACGCCGACCTCGAGGTAGAGGTCGGCGGTGCCCTCGCGCACGATGCGCTGGCGGGTGGCGATCGACCCGATGAGGCTGGACCGGACCATGGTCGAGATGAGGTTGGGTGGGCCGCCGCCTCGGCGCCTGGCCCGCATCGACGACAGCCCGGCCACCGACAGGCCGTAGTCCTCGCTCGCCACCGGCCCCTCGACCGGCGACACGTCGACCGCGACGACGAGGCCGCTGGGGTTGCGCCTGCGCATCTCCTCGACCGGGATGTTGTCGAGGATCCCGCCGTCGACGAGCAGCTCGCCGTTCCGCGGCACCGGCGGGAGCACGCCCGGGATGGCGATGCTCGCCCGGATGGCCTGCACGAGGTCGCCGCGATCGTGGTACTCGACGCTACCGGTCGTGAGGTTGGCCGACACGCAATAGAACGGCAGCCACAGGTCGGTGATGTCGGTGTCGCCCAAGCCGTGGCGGAGGTTCGACGTGATCCGGGCCCCGCGGAGGAGCGACGTGGCTGGGACCGTGTAGTCGAGCAGCTTGCGGAACGCCCCGACGGCCTCGGTCGTGGTCCGCTCCGCCGGCCATCCCAGCGCCGGGCCCACCGCCATGATGCTGCCGATGCTGGTGCCGGCGATCATGTCGACCGGCACGTCCAGCTCCTCGAGCACTTGCAGCACACCGAGGTGGGCGAAGCCCCTCGCCCCGCCGCCGCCCAGGACGAGCGAGGTGCCCCGGCCGGCGAGCAGCCGGGCCAGGCGGGCCATGTGGGCGGCGTCGCCCCGGCGCACGTGGTGGTGAGAGGCGAGGCTGCGCGGTTCGAGCCACGCCGGGGTCCCCGTCGGAAGCTCGGTGTTCTCGGGATGGAGCAGGACGAGGCTCACGTCCGGGTGGCGCTGCTTGGTGGCCAGCGACCACAACTCCTGCTCGTGGCTCGTCGGCGTCGGATCGCCGGTCGCGTCGGCGACCAGCACGACGTGATCGGCCCAGCGGAGGGCCCGGCGGCTCCAGGGCGTCCACGTGTCGTCGGTCAGGTAGACGAGGTTGTGGTGGCGCTCTTCGAGCTCTTCGAGCGCGTAGGCGAGGCGAAGGGCGCCGACGTCGTCGTCGTCGATGTGGGCGACGCCCTCGCGACCGAGGAGGGCGTCGATGTCGGTGCTCGCCACCGTGCGGGCGCCCCGGCCGAGGGCGCTGGTCAGCCGGTCGGCGAAGGCGCGGATATCGACGCCGGGGCCGGCGGCGACGAGCATGAACGACCGCCGGTGGGGTCCGCCGCGGGCGCCCGGCCGCTGCCGGCCCAGCGCCATGCGGGCCACCGCCAAGCCGATGCGCGGATAGCGGTCCAGCATCTCCTCGTACGCGGCCCGCGAGAACTCGATCAGCTGGGAGTCGCGGACCGCGTAGACCGTGGCGCTGCGGGGGTCGCCGTCGATGAGGGAGAGCTCGCCGACGATGTCCCCCCGGGCCAGCTGTCCGATCTCGACCTCGGCGCCGGAGCCGTCCCTGCGGAAGGCGGCCAGCCGCCCGGTCGCCACCAGGTAGGCAGAGTCGCCTGGCTCGTCTTCCGCGAACAGCCGGGTCCCGGCCGGCACCGAGACCCACTCCATCAGGAGCTCGACGAGCTCCAGGACGTCGGGCTCGATGATCCCGAACAGCCGGTTGAAGTGCTCGATGAGCTGGGTCCGCCGCAGCCGCTCGGTGGCCCGGGCCGCGACCTCGTCGGCGTGCCCCGGGTTCTCGGCCAGGAGGCGGCGGAAGCCGGCGGCGGTGACCGCCACCACCTCGGACGCGGTGAGGGCCCGCACCGTCGCCGACCGGGTGTCGCCCGCGATGAGGCCGATCTCGCCGACGACCGCACCCTTGCCGAGCACCGACAACTGCTGCGACCCGGCCTCGCCCTCGAGGAGCACCTCAAGTCGCCCCGACGCCACGACGAACAGGTGGCGGGCGATCTCACCCCGGGCGAACAGCTCCTCGCCGGCGGTCAGGCGGATGGAGGAGATCTCGTCGCCGACCGCGGCGAAGGCCGACGGTGGCACGCCGGCGAGCAGTTGGCTGCGGGCCAGGATGCCCGCCAGCGCCTTCGTCGTCCGCCGCCCCGTCGCCGTCGCCACTCGTCAGCTCACCGCGGCGCGCGTGAGCACGCCCTTCCACCTCGGCCGACGTCCCGCTCCCTTCCCCCCTCGTGCACCGGGTCGGACAGTAGACGAGCGGCCCGCCCCAGGCGCGTTACACCGCCGTTTGCGGGTCCTCATGTCGCATCGGTGGGTCCCCTGGACGGCGATCTCACGGTTCGTGGCGGCGCGGCCGGACACCCGCGATTCTGTGCGCGGATCCCGCCCTTCCCAGGCGAACCGCCGCACACAGAACGCTGGGAACCCGGCCTCGTCCGCCCGTGCCAACCACACTGAGGGGCGCCCGCGGCGCGATGCCGACGGCCGCGGCCCGGCTTCGGTCACCCGGGAGGGTGCTCGAGTTGATGCGTCCACGGACGCGTCAGGAGAGCCACAAACCGGAAGGGGCTTAGCGGATCCAGGTCTCGGTGGCGACGATCTCCCGCTGGCGGTACTCGGCGATATCGCCGCTGAGATCGACGGTCGCCCTCGTGGAGCCGGCGAGGAAGGTGAAGGCGCCGGGCTCGGTGACGAACCGCATGGCTGCGTCGTAGAACGCCAGCTTGCTGGGGTGGACGTCAAAGCCGACCCGGCGCCGCTCCCTCGGCTCGAGCGCCACCCGGGCGAACCCGATGAGCGGCCGCCGCAGCCGGGCCACCGACGCGACCTCGTCGGTGACGTACAGCTGCACGACCTCCTCCCCCGCCCGGGGGCCGGTGTTGGTCACGTCCACCTCGATGTGGATGATGTCGCGCGTCGTTCCGGCGACCACCGACAGCTCGCCGTAGGCGAAGGTCGTGTAGCCGAGGCCGTGGCCGAACGGGAACAGCGGCGTCGTCGGGCTGTCGGTGTAGTCGCCGTGGAACTGGGCCCGTCCGCCACCGTGGCGGAAGTCGTGGTGGACCGGCACCTGCCCGACCGAGCGGGGTAGCGACACCGGCAGCCGGCCCGCCGGCGCCACCGTCCCGAACAGGACGTCGGCCAGCCCGGCGCCGCCCTCCTCCCCAGGGAGCCACGCCATCACCAGCGCGGCCGCGTGTTCCGCGATCCATGGCAGGGCGTGGACCCTGCCGCTGACGATCACCACGACCGTGGACGTGCCGGTGGCGACCACCGCTTCGACCAGCTGCTGCTGGACGCCGGTGAGTCCGAGGTCGGTGGCGTCGCGGGCCTCGCCCACCGTCGACGACCGCAGGAGCCCCGATCGGCCGCCGACGCACACGACCGCGACGTCAGCCGTCCTCGCCGCGTCCACCGCCCCCGAGATCCCGCCGGTGTCTGGGTCGGTGATGTCGCAGCCCCGCTCGTACACCACGTCGGCGTCGAGCGCGGCCGCCCGGATGCCGGCCAGGGGCGTGACGTGCGGGGTGTAGTGCGGGCCGGGTGCGAACGCGCCGCCCGCCTCCGGCAGCAGGGTGCCGCCTTCGAAGATGATCTCGGCGTGGGCCGGGTAGTGGTAGTCGCCCTGGAGGAGGCGGCGGTCGTCGGCCGCCGGGCCGATGACGGCGATCCGTGCCGTGTCCGCACCCAGCGGCAGGACGCCGTCGTTGGTGAGGACAACCACCGACGCCGCGGCCGCCCGCCGGGCGAGCGCTCGCTGGGCGGGTGTCTGGAACACGGTGGGCGCGGCATCGGCGTCGACAAACGGCTCGTCGAACAGCCCGAGCCGGGCCTTGCTGGTCAGCACCCGGTGCACGGCCTGGTCGACGATCGCCTCGTCGATGTCGCCGGCCGCAAGCTTCTCGAGCAGGGGCGCGCCATAGCAGTCGGTGGAGGGCAGCTCGAGGTCGAGTCCCGCTTTCAAGGCCAGCACCGCCGCCTCCCCCCGATCGGCCGCCACCCGGTGGTGGCTGATGAGCAGGCTGACCGAGGAGTAGTCGGCCACGACCACGCCGTCGAACCCGAGCTCCTGGCGGAGGAGGCCGTCGAGGATGGCGGGCGAGCCGGCGCACGGGAGCCCGTCCACCGAGCTGTAGGAGTTCATCATCGACGCCAGCCCGCCGTCGCGGATGGCGGCCGCGAACGGCTCGGCGAAGACCTCCCGCAGCTCCCGGGGCCCGAGGTGCACGGGGGCGTGGTTCATGCCGCCCTCGGACAGCCCGTAGCCAAGGAAGTGCTTCCCGGTGGCGATCACGCCATCGCGAAGGCTCCCCTGGATGCCGCGCACGTAGGCGGTCCCGATCACGCCGGCCAGGTGGGGGTCCTCGCCGTAGGTCTCCTCGACGCGGCCCCACCGCGGGTCGCGGGCGATGTCGAGCACGGGCGCCAGCGTGTGTCGGGCACCCACCGCCATCAGCTGGCGGCGGATGACGTCGGCCACCTCCTCGACGAGGTCGGGGTCCCACGTGGCGGCCAGCCCGATCGCCTGGGGGAAGACGGTCGCGTCGCGGGCGCAGTAGCCGCCGGTCGACTCCTCGTGGACGACGACCGGGATGCCGAGCCGGGTCTCCTCCACCGCGAACCGCTGGATCTCGTTCATGAGCCGGGCCGACTCCGCGGGGCGGAGCCCGGTCGACGCCCCGATACGGGTGACGTGGCCGATGCCGTGCGGCATCAGGCGGCGGGCGGCCACCGGGTCGAATCGATCGTCGGTCACCAGGGCGGTGACCCACACGCCGCCCAGCTGAGCGACCTTCTCCTCGAGCGTCATGCGCACGAGGAGCTCCTCGACGTTCACATCAGTGTGGAGAGGCCGCCGTCGACGGCCAGCACCTGCCCGGTGATGTAGCTCGCCTCATCGCTGAGCAGGAAGACGACCGGGCCGGCCACCTCCTCTGCCGTCCCCTGACGGCCGAGGGGGACGGGCGCCTTGGCCCGCGACGGCCGGCCCTGGGTGGCCAGCCGCCCGAGCGGCGTGTCGATGAGACCGGGGGCGACGACGTTGGCCCTGATGCCGCGGCGGGCGCCTTCGAAGCCGACATGGCGGCAGAGCCCCGAGATCCCGGCCTTCGACGCGTCGTAGGCGGGCAGCCGGCTGCCCGGCTTGAGCCCGGCCACCGACGAGATGAACACGATCGACGCGCCCTCGGCCACCACCGGCAGGGCGGCGCGGCAGAGGAGGAAGTGGGCCCGCAGGTTGACGTCGAAGACCCGGTCCCAGTCGGCGGCCGAGGTGCCCTCCAGCCAGCCTCGACCGAGGCCGATGCCGACGTTCAGCACGAGCCCGTCGAGTCCACCCAGCTGGGCCGCCGCCTCGGTGACGAGGGTCTCGCACGTCTCGGCGTCGGCCACGTCGCCGGTGAGGACGATGGCCTTGGCGCCCTCGGCCTCGACCAGCGACGCGGTCTCCTCGGCCGCGTCCCGGTCGAGGTCGGCGCAGGCGACCGCCGCCCCCTCGCGGGCGGCGGCAACCGAGATGGCGCGGCCGTTGCCGAGCGGCGCGTCGGGGTCGTCGGTGCGCCGGGTGCCGGCGCCGACGACGAGGATCGAGCGTCCCTCCAGCCGGGCCCGAGCGGCCCTCTGAGCGGGGTGAGAGGCCGTCACGACGGCAGCCCCGGGACGCCTTCCTCCCGCTCGACGCCGAGCGAGTTCAGGGTGAACGCCACCAGGTGGTATTGGCCCACGACCATGCAGACCTCGATGAGCTGGCGGTCGTCGTACTCCTTCGCCAGCGCGCCCCACGTCTCGTCGGAGATGCGGGACTGGTCGTGGAGCTCGTCGGCGGCCCGCAACAAGGTGGCCTCGAGGTCGGTCCAGTTGCCGGCGTCGGGCCCGGCCGCCACCGCCGCGATCTCCTCGTCGCTCAGGCCCGCCATCCGGCCGATGGCGACGTGCTGGCCCCACTCGTACTCCGACCCGCACCGGAAGCCGGTGCGCAGGATCAGGATCTCGCGGTCACGGGCCGGGAGCTCGCCCGCGTAGAGGAGCCAGCCGCCGAAGTCGGACCACTTCCTGAACAGCCGCGGGTGGCGGGCCAGGGTGGCGAAGATGTTCAGCTCGACGCCGGTGGGCGACTTCAGCGCGGCGAGCATCTCG
>Ga0299913_10006576_pt1 | contig 10080 bp, 9 predicted proteins | sample RVTome_9_FD_201360 | JGI IMG/M metagenome (GOLD analysis project Ga0299913, IMG submission 201360) | Soil microbial communities from uranium-contaminated site in the Upper Colorado River Basin, Wyoming, United States - RVT155D38 (version 2) ... | reverse complement strand
TAGTCATGGGGTGTGCAAGTACCGGTCGCTTGCCTCCTGTTCCGCTGGCGATGGCGTCCAAGATCAGCGTGGACATACCAGATGCTCGGTACTACCCCGACACAGACGGGCAGCGCATGGCGGCCCTTGGCCTCCAAGCCTACAAACGAGCACGAGCTGCCCACCATGGCAAAGTGCCAACCGCTTACTTCCTAGCGATATCTGGCGGCGGTGACGATGGAGCTTTCGGTGCGGGACTTCTGAATGGCTGGAGCGCTCGCGGCGATCGTCCGGTGTTCGGCCTCGTCACCGGCGTTAGTACGGGAGCGCTTTCCGCGCCATTCGCCTTTCTGGGCGCCGAGTACGACGTAAAGCTCAAACAAGTCTATACCGACACGAGTGCTGGCGACATTTTCAGCAAGCGCAGTCTCATTGCTGCCGTGGCAAACGACGCGATGACCGATACCACGCCGTTGAGAAATATCATCGCGAGCTTCGTTGATGACGCTATGATTCAAAGAATCGCAGAGGAGTACGCAAAAGGACGCTTACTACTCATCATGACGACCAACCTCGATCAAGGGCGGTCGGTCATTTGGAATATTGGTGCTATCGCCGCGAGCGAATTTCCCGGCAAACGAGACCTGATCATCGACATCTTGCGCGCGTCAGCCGCGATTCCCGGACTATTTCCGCCCGTGATGCTGGATGTAAGCATCGAAAATCAGCGCTATCAAGAGATGCATGTCGATGGCGGAGCCGTCGCTCAAGCCTTCCTTTACCCGCCGACTTTGAACCTAAAAACAAATTCTGAGCATTATGGGATTCAGCGGAAGCGCGTGGCTTACATCATCCGCAATGGTCGTCTGTTCCGGCCCGAAGAGAACGTAAAGCGGCAAACGCTGTCGATCGCCACGCAGGCGATATCCACCATGACCGCGACGAGTGGGGTCAATGACACCTATCGGATGTTTGTCACTACCAAGCGTGACGGCGTCGGCTTCAACCTTGCCTACATCGACAGTGACTTCGCCGTTCCGTACAAAGGGCCGTTCGATCAAGGGTACATGCGTTCCCTATTCGAGTACGGCTACGAAAAGGGAAAGGCTGGTTATCGCTGGCACAAGACGCCTCCCGGCTATCAGGATTGATGCCTCGAGGGATGTTGAGCATGAATGCAAAGTTGGCGTGGTTCTTACTAGGGGTGCTATTTGCATCCGTCTTTTGGATGACCTTAGCGGTTGGGCTGAACGAGCGTTTGATACAAGTCTTCTACGGATTTGCCGGTCGCTGACCCCGCTTCCGCTTGCCAACAGCGAGCCAACCCACATTGGCCACATTGCGGCCTAAACTCTCGTCGTAAAGCTAAGCCCCTTCGAATTAGACTACCGCTTGAACGACCACAGGGGTGAATTGATCGACGAGCCGAATGATATAGAACCCCACGTGATCGTTGGAGGAAAGGAAAGAGACGTGAACTGCATAGTCCATACATCTCTTTGCGCCGTTCCGATGGGCCGACCCGATGATTTGGAAGGGACCAAAGTAGGTGCCATCGAAAGAAGCACCGCTCGTTGATTTTTTGCTGGTTGGCGGCGGATTAGCGAGCGCAACGGCCGCAGAAACCCTCCGTGCGGCCGGCGCCCAGGGCAGTATTGCAATCTTGTGCGCAGAAAACACGCTGCCCTATTACCGGCCACCATTGTCAAAGGAGTTTCTACTCAAGGGTCCGGACCAGTCGAAAATTTTGATCCATGATCCCTCGTTTTATCGGGATCGCGGCATTGAGATCCATCTAGGATCTCCCGTGCGTCAGGTCGATGTCGATGGCCGGAGAATCGAAACCAATGGTGGCGATCGTTTCCGCTTCGGCAAATTGCTGATCGCCACCGGGGCTACCGTGCATAGGCTCAAGGTACCGGGAGCGAACTTAGGGGGCATCCATTATCTGCGTACTGTGAATGATGCGCTCTCCTTGTATCAAGCTATGGCGCGTGCGCAGCGTGCGATCGTAATTGGGGCGAGTTTTCTCGGAATGGAGATCGCTGCCTCTTTGGTTACGCGAGGTGTCGCCACGACCTTGATCGCGAAGGAGGACCTCGTTTACGAGAAGCTATGCTCGCCGGAGGTATCTGATTTCTTTGTCGAATATTTCAGGGCACGCGGCGTAGATTTCATTTTTAGAGAAGAGGTTAAAGAGTTTTGGGGCACGACAAAGATCGAAGGCATTGTGACAAGCAACGGCAAAAGGCTGCCCTGCGATATTGTCGCGATCGGAATCGGGGTTCGCCCTGAAGTTGGTTTTCTCGCCGACAGCGGCATCAATGTGGATGGTGGCATTCTCGTCGATCAATACCTAGAAACCAATCAATCGGGAATCTACGCGGCAGGCGATGTCGCGAATTTCTACAATCCGATCGCGCGTGCTAGGTACCGAGCAGAGCATTGGGACAATGCCGTGAAGCAGGGACGACTCGCCGCCTGGAACATGCTAGGCGAGCGGCAATCCTGGCGCACAGTGTCGTACATCTTCTCTGATGTGTTCGACGTGACCTTCAATGTGGTGGGTTCGACCGAAGAAGCGGACGAACGCGTTGTGAGGGGATCAGTCAAGGACAAGTCGTTTTCTGTTCTCTATCTCGATAACGAAAGGCTGCGCGGGGCCTTTCTCCTTGACCAATCTCTCGTTGAAGCCAAAGCGGCCGGCGCCTTGATCGCTAACCGCAGTGATGTCTCGGCAACGAAAGCAAAACTGTCGGATACCGGCTTCCCGCTAAACCAAGCAGCATTGCAAACGGTCCTCGTTCTTCAGGGTGGTGGGGCTCTCGGAGCCTTCGAATGCGGCGTGGTGAAGGCGCTAGAGGCGTGGAATATCCATGCGGACCTTGTCGCCGGTGTGTCGATTGGCGCCTTCAATGCCGCAATTATCGCTGCCAATCCCGGTAAGGCAACGCACGCGCTTGAAGCCTTCTGGCGTGAGTTGAGCCTGGACACCCCCGATATCCCCAACGAAGAACTTCGACGGGCCATTTCAGCGTTCCAATCACTGCTATTTGGCTCGCCCCACTTCTTCCGTCCACGTTGGTTCGAGCCGATTCTCTCTCCTGCTCAGCTTCCGACGAACTGGACTAGCTTTTATGATCCGTCTCCCCTCAAAGCCACACTTAGCGATTACGTTGCTTTTGAAAAACTGAGAGACAGTCCGGTCCGTCTATTGCTCACGGCGGTGGACGTCGAGACGGGAAGGCTGACAACCTTCGACAGCTATGTTGACGAGATCACCCCTGAGCACGTTCTGGCTAGCGGGAGCTTGCCGCCAGGATTTTCGTGGACCACAATTGCGGGAAGGCACTATTGGGACGGCGGCCTAGTAAGTAACTCACCGCTCGATCAGGTGGTCGAAGTTGGTGGGCTGACGGGAAAGAATGTCTTTGTCGTGAACCTGTGGGCGAACAAAAGGGCTCTGCCACGTACGTTACCGGAGGTATTAGGTAGGCGGGATGAAATCGTTTTCGCGGAGAAGATCAGCCGGAGCATTCGGACCTGGGAATACATCGAGAACTACCGAAAGCTCGTCGAGGAAGCCATGGCGAGCCTAGATCCGAAGAAAGCCGAGCAAATCAGGAAACGACCTCGCTACATTGAAACTGTCGGCGAGACCTGTCCCATGTCCGTCACACGCATCAATCGGGAACCCGTTGAGGGCGAGTCCGTAAGTCGAGATTACGAGTTTTCACGCAAATCCATCGAGCAGCACATCGCCGACGGCTATACCCTCACGGCGAAAACTTTGAAAGCCGCTGGGCATTCCTGATCGCTATGTGTGAACCGTTAGCGTCGCCTCCAGTTCTGGAACCGGCACGTCAATCCATTGAGGGTCACCGATACGAGGCAATAGAGTCCCACCAAGTAAATAAGCTCCGCCGCGCCGTGAACGCCGAATTTTTGGACGGTCGGTAGTTCAGTTCGGGAAGAGCGCCGTGACTGACAAGCGCGGATGCAACGTCATAGGCCACAGCCTCGTCATGGGTCAGGTTATGCGGACGCTGCCCGGCTACGATGGTAGCGATCTTGTCGTCGGAGATACCACGTTGCTCAGCTAGCATAACGTGAGCATAGATTTTCATAGGCTGCTCGGAACTTCGCGCCCGTCACGAGAATAGCGACTTCTCGAACGGGTTTCGGCAGCGAAGGCGAGAAGGAGAGCGCTTTTGTTAGCTCCCAGATTGGTTTTCCGAACTGGGGCTCATGCAGCCATGGATTTCATGGCCCCATACGGGCGCCATTTTCGGCGATGCTGCTGAATCCCTGGAAATTCTGCTCTATGCCGGCCCGCATGTCGTCATAAACCGCGCGCTGCTCGGAGGCAAGATCGGATGGCGAAATCAAAGATAGGCGCATGGAACCCTCTTCGTTGTTTCCTGGTGCGTGGGCGTCCGTACATAAGCTCGATGATGTGAACAAAGACGGGGCAATTCGCTTCGCTGACCTTGAGGCAGTGCGGACGGGCTCCGAAGGCCGCTCACCGCTATCGTCGCGTACCCGTTCAAAGTTGAGGAGGAATTATGAAACTTGATGGCAAAGTAGCCCTCATTACCGGCGCCGCAAGCGGCATAGGTCACGGCATCGCAAAGCGGTATCTCGAGGCTGATGGGCGCGTAGTGATCGCCGACCTGAATGCCGAGGGCGCAATGAAGGCTGCCAGAGAACTGACCGATTCAAAGACAGCAATAGGCATCGGCATGGACGTCACAAAAGAGGACGAGGTCAACGCTGGCGTCGAGAAGACGGTGGATACGTTCGGCGGGATTGACATCCTAGTCTCGAATGCCGGCATTCAAATTGTCCACCCCATAGAAGAGTTTCCATTCGCCGATTGGAAAAAGATGCTGGCAATTCACCTTGACGGCGCTTTCCTGACTACCAAGGCTTGCGTCAAGCACATGTACAAGCAGAATAGCGGCGTGCTGCTCTATATGGGATCGGTGCACAGCCACGAAGCCTCGCCGCTCAAGTCAGCCTATGTCACCGCCAAGCACGGTCTCCTGGGCTTGGCACGAACAATGGCGAAAGAGGGTGGGAAGCACAACGTTCGTGCCAATGTGATCTGTCCCGGCTTCGTCCTGACGCCATTGGTGGAGAAACAGATACCAGAGCAGGCAAAAGAGCTTGGCATCAGTGAAGACCGCGTCATCAAAGAAGTCCTCCTTGGCGAGACTGTGGACAAGGAATTCACCACGGTAGAGGACGTGGCTGACGTCGCCTTGTTTCTTGCGGCTTTTAAGAGCAATGCGATGACAGGCGAGTCCCTGCTCGTTAGCCATGGGTGGCATATGGTGTGACAACCGGACGTCACTCGCAACAGACACGTTGACTGGCCCTCAGCGAGCGATGGCGAACTAAGAGGTGCAAACATGACAGAGAGTGGCAAAAAACGGTCGATAAGCGAAGCTATCGCCGAGCGGCGCGCCACACCGAGTTTTGATGGGTCATCAGTTCCTGATGACGTTCTCTCGGCCATTCTAAACGCCGGTATGGAAGCGCCGAGTGGGTACAACCTCCAGCCTTGGCGCTTTATCGTGGTCCGCACCCCTGACCAGAAAAAACGCCTGCGCGAGGCCGCTATGGGTCAGCAGAAGGTCGAGGAAGCGGGTGCGGTCATTGTTTGCTGCGGTGATCTGAATGCTGCTCGCGGCAAAAACTTGGAGAACGTGCTCGCTGAAGCGGGCGAACACGGCTTCAGCCAAGACCAAAATGACAAAATGAAACAGACGATCACCAGTGTCTTCGGGGCACCTGCTGGGAATGCGATGGGGGTAGCGCCGGATTACGCCGTGTGGGTCAATCGTCACGTCATGATCGCCTTTACGACAATGATGTGGATGGCGGAGGTTCTTGGCTATGACACGGCGCCCATGGAAGGCTTCTTTGAAGACAAGGTGAAATCGGTGCTTGGCATACCTGAATCCGTGCGCGTGGTTGCACTCCTTGGCATAGGCAGGCGGAACGGACCCGATAAGCCGTATGCAGGCCGCCATCCTATGCGCGACGTGTGTTTCGACGGCAGGTGGGGAGAGCCTCTAGATCTTTAAAGCTGACAGCGCCTTATTGCACGGAGCGGAACTGGAAAGGTCACGAACGTAGGCCAGTGACGCAAGCGAAGGAATTGACAGCAGCACTGCGCTAGTCCGGTTTTGGCACATAGTTGACTATTTCAGGCGCCCGCAGAGTCTGCTTTCAGAGGTAAGCGGACACTTTTTCATAGCCACCGACGAGGGTGATGTGCAAGGCCGCAGCTCCTCCGACACTCAGCTAACCGACAGCTTCAATCGCACTTCCGAAAACGAAGCATGGGCAGGCGCATTCAGGCTCGGATGATGCTTATTGCCGGCCAGAGACGGCGAATCGTGCGCTGGCCTGTAGTGTCCGCCCTCAGGTGCAAGCGGACGTCGAGTGAGGCTGTGAAGAGAGTCCGCTTTCCCAAGCGGACATGGACGTGATTTCGTCTCGATCATTCGCGATAAGGCAATCGCACGCTCGAGAGATAGCCGCCCATCCTGTGACACGGTGCGAACCTGGCGCGTGGCCCTTCCTCATCTCGACCGGGTTGGAGTAGCAAGCCGTATTTCCGAGCGGACGGTCGCCGAGGGGATCGCGAAGAAGATACTGCGGAAACCCTGATTTCCCTCGGGCGCGACGCGAGGATGCGAGAACTACCGGCTCGCTCGCTCGCTCGCTCCTAACTTCGCGAAACGAAATGAGGTTTTTTCCGTATCTTGAGCCAGATAGGTCGTCTGCGAGGGGAATGCGAACTCCGCTCCCGACTTGCGCACGAGGTCAATAATTGCGACTGCTAGCTCCTCCTGTATGGCGAGAAACCTCGGAAGCTCCGTCGCATCGACGTAGGCGTAGACCTCCACCTTGATCGACCAGTCGCCAAAGCCGATGACGTGCACGCGCGGGAGCGCAATGTCCTGCCTCACCTTCGGATGGGAGGACAGGAAGGTGCGTATGCCGGTGCTGAGCGCGCGCAGCTGCTCAGTGGTCGTCTCATAGCGCAGGTCCAGCACGTGTTGGAATAGCATCTGATCTCGCAGCGCGTAGTTCGTCACGTGCATCTTGGCCAACAGGGAATTCGGCACCGAGGTGACCGTCCGATCTAGAGCCCTCAGCCGCGTCGACCTCAGTCCGATATGTTCCACATGGCCCTTGATGCCGGCATACTCGCAGAAATCACCCACTCGGATCGGCCGGTCGGCGTAGAGATTGAGCCCTCCGATCAAGTTCTCGATGCTGCTTTGTGCGGCGAGGGCCACCGCAAGACCACCAACGCCCAGACCAGCGAGGACTCCGAGAACTGGCAGACCCAGCTGTTGTGCGCCATAGGCTGCGATGCTCGCGACAGTCAGAATTCCCACGATGCGGGCGAGAAGACGGAGAAGATTGGCATCCAGGCTCTGGTCCGGGATCGTCGGAGTCTCGATGATCCATTCTATTACGACGAATATGGAGAGCCATGCGGCCCACGCAGCGGCGACATAGAAGGCGATCGCCAGGGTGAACTCCGTTATCTCGGCGAAGGCGCCAATGACATTGAGCTGTTCACTGACCAGGAACTTGGCCCCGAAGATTGCGATCATCACGGCAATCGGCATCAGCAGGCGGCGCAGGTAACTCGCGGGGCTGTACTCTTCAGGCTTCGGCTCGGTGAGCCGCCGCAGAAGAAGCACTACTGCCGCCAGGAACAGGACGATGCCGAGTGTCCCGATCACTTTCCAGAGCGGCGTATCTAGTACCGGTCCCTTTAGTTCATCGGGCAAGCCGTTGACGAGAGTTGTGGGGATCATCCAGCCGTGTGACTGGAGTTGGGCTTCTCGCCAGCTCGGCACCTGAGAGGGAATCCTCAAGGGAAGATGCTTTGTTAGAGTGTAGAACTCGCCCGCCCTGGCGACAGTCTCTGCGTCGAAGACAAAATGGCCCTTCTTGGGGCCCTCCATCAAGCGGCTGATCGTGATCTCGCTGCCGGGTACGCTCCAGCTCGCCGGCTTCTCTACGTCAGAAAAGGCACCGGCGTCTGGAATGGCTTCCAGAGGCGGCACTTCAATGCGGCGCAGAACGTCAACGAGAAGGACGACGGCGTCACCGCCCGCGTCACGTCGCGCAGTCGGCGGCACTTGGCTCAGGTCGAGCATACTTAGAGCCTTCTGCATCAGGCGCTCGACTTCTGCCTGCTTGGCGGGACTGGGTGCAGAGCGCAGCTGAATTGCGGCTATCTCGACCGCGTCAGTAATCTGCTGGAAGGTCCGCATGGTCGCCTGCGGACTTGACGTATCGATCGCGAGAAGCGGATTAGCGCCCTGTGCCCCGGCCACGTTTGGCAAACCAAGAACAAGGAACGTAAAAGCGACGCTGCGTAGCACTATCCTGATCACGATAGACTTCCCATCTTGGTCGATATGACCGTTCCGATCCCGCTTACAATCAAGCATCCGTGAGGTCCGATTTTGGCCCTTCGGCGACATTCGTGGGGCGCATCGAACCGCTATTGGACGAGGGCCATATGAATACGAGCCATAATCGTTTCTGTTGGGAACCATATTCGGGCAGAGCGCTTTGCCCTGCCCGAATTGCCAACAGAGGCTTTACATCGGTTGGATCGGCGCGCGCGCTTACCGGGATGTCAGCTTCTGGCAGATTGTGTTGATAAACGTTTTGGCGAGGGGAAGTGAGCAATATTGATTCAAGATAGGAGCCTGGCGGACCCCAAGTACCAAGGCGAGAGGCTTAGCGACCACTGCCCAGTCATTGCAACGCTGCACGTGGACGGTCCGGTATCTATCAAGTAGGTGCTCGCGTGATCTTGTTCACCTCATGTTGTGACCATGGAGAGAACCCCGATGACCGAAACCCTCTATCCCAAACCGACCAGAGAGATGGCCGAGACGCGTCGCAAGCTCGCGCCCGCCGTCGACGAGGCCTTCCGCCAGTTCAGCCGGGCGGTCTTCAAGGATGGCGCCCTGTCGCGCAAGACCAAGCAACTGATCGCGGTTGCGGTCGCTCGCGTGACGCAGTGTCCCTACTGCATCCAAGGGCACACCAAGGCTGCGACCCGTGAGGGGGCCACGGCCGAAGAGGTCATGGAGGCCATCTGGGTCGCGGCGGAGATGCGAGCGGGAGGTGCCTTCGCCCATTCGGTGATCGCGCTGGGGACGCTCGATCGTGCGGGGGGCCGAGACAAGCCTGCGGCGTGAGATTATCCGCATAGTCGTTGTTGGGATGTCAGGTGGATCGGACGGAATGGCACTGGAATTCTGAGCAGACCTGCTGCGGTGCGAGATAGGTGTCTCGCAATTGTCACCAGAACGAATCACAGTGACCCATCACCGGCCCAGTACGAACAGGCATCCGGTGACGAGAGAGTATGAGTGTGTGCGGGGCACGATGGGAGGCGTCTATGGGCTCGTACAAACATCCGCAACGACTTCCGCCCGATGCATTGAAGCGAAGCCCACACTCAATGTCGATGAGCGGGCTTGGCTTCGCGTTCGCCATCTCCGTCCTCTAAGGCGGCGAGCACTTCCGCAATGTGGTCAAGCAGCATTAGGTGGGGCGCACACAACTGGCTCAAATAGTCTACGAGATAGCCAAGCTCCATAGTGCGGTCGAACTCCTCAGGACCTGGGCCTTTGTCTTCCTTTTCCTTGGACCTGTGAGCGGCCTCACTGGCCGCCATCAATTCCGGCTTCATCCTCTCGATAGCTTCCTTCATGGCTTGAAGGTGAAAATCACGCTGTGCCTTTTCTGTGTCAGTCATGGAGATGTCTCGCCTTTGCGCCGTGCCGCTTCCATGAAACCTATCCCCGCAGCGCGAATTGTGGTGCGAGGGACTAACATGTTGCTGTTATATTCCGCAGTGTTTTTGGCGGTGATCGCCGCGAACGTAGGGGCCATAGTCCTGGCGGCCACTATCGCATACCGCGGGGACTAGTTTTAGCCCGTGGCAAAACGCCCGGTTCACGATGCGCGCTGGAGCGTCTCGCGTCGCCACTCGTTGCCGACGGCCCCCTTCACCCTTGCGCGTGCTGCTCGCGCCCTGTGGCT
>Ga0299913_10006575_pt1 | contig 10080 bp, 10 predicted proteins | sample RVTome_9_FD_201360 | JGI IMG/M metagenome (GOLD analysis project Ga0299913, IMG submission 201360) | Soil microbial communities from uranium-contaminated site in the Upper Colorado River Basin, Wyoming, United States - RVT155D38 (version 2) ... | reverse complement strand
CGACGGCACCGGCAAGGACTTTTGCATCGTGCTCGGCCGCGAGTCGTCCGGACTCAACAACAAGGAGCTCGCCATGTGCAACCTCGTAGCCGTCGTTGACACAAAGACAAGGTACAGGACGATGAACATCGCCCATGCGCTCGCGGTTCTGCTCTACGAAGTTTCAAAAAACAGGCCGGAGCTGTATGTGAAAAAGAGCAAGAAAAGCGTCGGCCCCGCGTCCCAGCAGGACATCAACCTCCTGATGCAGTATATGAGCAGGGTGGCTGACGCCGGCAACTATGACCTGCACAAAAAGCCGCTGCTCGAAGCGGCGCTCAAAAAACTGCTGGCAAGGGGTACGCCGACGGCCAAGGACGTCATGCTGATCGTCTCGCTTCTAAGGCGCAGCCTGCTGGCGATAGAGCGAAAAAAGCGGGCGGCAGTGCCTTAATATATCTACGATTGCAGCCTTCAGGCATGCAAGGAATCCAAAAGACAAAGTGCGCCTCATGCGGCGTCATGTTCATGTCTGACAGCGGCTCGACAAAGTGCCCATCATGCGCGTCATCGCACGGCGGCGACGACCACCACGGCATGGGCGGATGCGGCTGCGGTCATAGCCACTAAAAAAATTATTGAGGATGCATTACTGGCCCGCCCAATGCACGTCATTGCGGACCAGCGCATCTCTCTTTTCTTGTGTTTTGTTTTTCTCGCTTGCTTGCATCCCGTACTTTTAGCACGACTAGGCCTGCGCACGCATCACCACAGCTTTTTCGAGATTGCGCGGTTGCAACCAACCGGCCAGCGCTGCCATCCTATGACGGCGGCTTCCGGTTCGCGTTTTCTCTGTTATCCTGCTTTAGTTTGACCTCTGCTTTTCACAGCTATTCCTGCAATACCTGCGTACGTACGTCAGCCCCGCGCTTGTTTTGCTAGTCTATCTTTCATTACTGCCTGTAGGTGCCTGTTGCGTCCTGCCTTAGTTTTGCGCAACATCCTGTTAGGCAAATGTCTGAAAAACGGGCGAGTCAACATTTTTGGCGCCCGGTGTCAGCTTACAATGAAATTGGTAAGATTTATGACACAATCAGCCGGGATAGCTGGCATGGAGCACTATGATCTTGCGCCGAACCTGAAAATCTGCCGAGTTCTCAATGGCATGTGGCAGGTCGCGGGGGCGCATGGGCGCATCGACCCGCAGGCGGCGGTGGGGGAGATGGTCAAGTATCACAACGCCGGCTTTGCCACGTGGGACCTCGCGGACATTTACGGGCCCGCGGAAGATTTCATCGGGGAGTTTAGGCGTAGGCTGCAAGAGCAGGAGCGGCAAAAGGTGCAGGCACTCACAAAGTGGGTGCCGGAGCCCCAGAGAATCACAAGGCAGATGGCGCAGTCGAGTATCGAGAGGTCGCTTAAGCGGATGGCCGTCAGCTCGCTCGATCTTGTGCAGTTTCACTGGTGGGACTACAGCAATCCCTACTACATCGATGCTCTCAAATATTTGTCAGATTTGCGCGATGAGGGCAAGGTTAAGAACGTCGGCCTCACCAACTTTGACACCGAGCGGATGCAGGTGATGAAGGACGCCGGCCTGCAGATAGCGTCAAACCAGGTGCAGTATTCCATAGTCGACCGCAGGCCGGAGGTAAAGATGGTGCAGTTTTGCCGCGACAACAAATCAAGCCTACTTGCGTACGGTACCATCTGCGGCGGCCTGATGACAGAGCGATACCTCGGCAGGCCAGAGCCCTATTCAGAGCTCGACACGGCGAGCCTGAAGAAATACAAGCGCATGATCGACACATGGGGCGGCTGGGAATTGTTCCAGGAACTGCTGTCAACTCTGGATGTAATAGCGAAAAGACACGGCGTCAGCATCGCAAACATCGCGGCGCGTTATATCCTCGACAAGCCGGCAGTAGCCGGAGTCATCATTGGTGCGCGGCTTGGCATAGCGAACCACTTGGACGACAATGCGCGCGTATTTGATTTTAGTCTGGACAAGGACGACAACGGCCGCATTGAAGAGGTCTGCGAAAAGTCAAACAATCTGTTTGAGACGATCGGCGACTGCGGCGATGAATATAGATAGAAATAAGAAAAAAGTGGGGCAATGATATAGGTTACGTTCAGAAATAGTCGTCGTCAGACTCTGCTTGGTCCCTGAGGTCGTCGAGCTCGTCCAGCCACTCTTTGCCAGACTTGATCTCCCATTTCATCTCTATTTTCGCCGGCGGAGCGAGCACGTCTTGTATGCGAAATATGGCCAAGGGAATTTTTATCCTACCCAGAGCGTCTATCTGGTCGTCGGAAAATTGGGCTTTTCCGATCTTTACCCAGCAAAGCGCAGTCGGGTTGGCAAGCACCACGCCGTCGTACTTGCTCTGCTGGCCTACCCTGCACGCCAGATATTCGAAGACAAAACCGCCATTGGTAGGCATGGATGTCTCCCTTATTTCCTGCATAATCTTGTCCATCAACCTGAAGCTGATCTTGCGAGCACCCTTGCTGAATACCATGACATTGTCTTTGGAGCTGTGGATGTTTTCAAGCGAAATGTATGCCCAGCCTTTCTGGTCACAGCCTTCCTTGTAGTATAATTCACTCAGTGCGGCCCTGAGAGATGGCGTTATTTCTAGGCTCATTTGCTCTGCCATTGAAATCGTGGGGATAAAACTATTCCGGCGACCAGATCGTTTCGCGCCGGCCACCGTTCCCGCCGCATTCGGTGCATAACCCCGTCCCCATACCCCTGCAATCATAGCATGTCTGCCAGCCCGGCGAAACCTTGCCCGAGCCTCCGCACTTGAAACACGTCCTTCTGCCGTTGTTGCAGAAAGTGCATTTCTTCCAGACTTGTTTGCTCGACATGAAGCCAAATCTCATTGCAAGGTGACACCTACTTCAAAGTATCGATATCTGCTCGTACTAAAAGTTCTAATCGTACACTATTCCATGCATTCTATTGTCGGAATGCAAACACTGGGCTTGCAATGTATCCAACAATACCTGTGTTGGTTGCGGTGTTAGAATATGCTCGTCTTGTCTGAAAGAACCAGATTGCTGCAAGTGTGACAACAAACACGAATGCTGCGAGACCTAGAACAATAAGAGTTATTTTGGCGACACAGGTGAGTTAGGGTGAAAAGCAATCGCCTTTCACTCACCACTAGAATGAATTGATTATTACGGTGAAAGTCTTGAGATAGTTGTCAGCAGTGCCAGGATATTTAGAACTCGATTGGTTGAAAGCAGTGAGAAGGAATTAGAGAAACTAGGGAATTCAGTTAAGTCAATCCTGTAAAGCTTCCCGCCGAGGCAAGTATTGCTTTTTTCAGTACTAGTGGTCATAGTCAATTCCCAAATCATGTATCTGTACTAACACCTGCACTCGATCCTGACTTATCGGACTATCACCCTAAATTAACAGGCGATGGCAAAATGCGCCCGAGTTACCAGTGTCGTACAGATGGGCTAACACCCTAATTCAATAGTCCATGACCCTTTTTTAACAACGAGAATGTGCTCATTTTTCTAGCAAGAATTCAACGGCTAAAACAACGCTATATAAAAGGATTTTTCAAGGCTGGGAGTTTAAATACTTCTTACAGGAGGTCCCACGCCGAAATCGAGTTGTACCTAATCCCGAACCAGAATCCCCTTGATCGTGCTAGGCCGTTCAAACAGGCTCGTTATCCCAGCAAGGCGCATGACAAAGGAAGCTAAAGATACAAACGGTAACCCTGCCATACTTTGTTGTCGGTCTTATATAGTCGCCATCTCTAGAGGCTCTATCAGGTATATCGTCTAGATCAAGGTCGAAAAACACGTCAGAGCTAGTCTCCCGCCAGCGGCATCGGGAAATCTCACTGAAAAAATGATATTCCGCGAGCGGCATTGCGGGCAAGTTGTAGCCCCGCCAGTTACCCTGCAGCCAGTTATCCGAGGTAAAATTTGCTGTAACTATGCTAAAAACCCGTCGAAAGCATATTAGTAGGTATCCTTCCGAAGGGTAGTTGAAAAACAAGACACACGAGAGGATAATAAGAAACCTGATTCCGAGCATCGATCCAGAGACCGTCAAAAAGATCAACGAGTTGATCGACACTCCCAAGCCTTGGATGCCCGCGTATTCTCCAAAGCTAGGGCATGTCCCAGGGCTATCACACAGGGGACATCGCAAGTATGGTCACGACCTGCTTACCGCAGGAATTATCGGTTTTGCAGTTGGAGGACCCGAGGGCGTTGCAGTTTCGTTTACTCATTTGTCCACGGATGCCGCCCGGGATCAAATAGTAGAGGTCGCAGGCTCGAACGTAGCCGATGCTGCTGAGGCGCTCTTGAACTGCCTGTTCGATCTCGCCGACGAGAGCAAGAAACTGAATAGGCCTATGAAGCGTCGTTCTGCCCGACAACAAAAGCCTCGCAAATCTAGATAGACCATTTGCGCCAAGACTCGATGAAATTAATCTAGATCAATGGGCGAAAGAAAATTCCGGCGAATTGTACCTTTGGAAATTGATCGACAGTGTATCTGACACGCTGAAAATGTAGCTCGCAGAGCTTATCTTCAAGTAGCTTCTACTTGCATGGCTTCATGACGGCAGTTTGGTGAAAATAGCTGCAAAATTTCCGCGCTTGCCTAACATTATGACATTAATGTTGGATTCTGCCAGCCGCTGTAACGCTTCTGTAGAAACATAGCCATTACCCTGGATTATGACCTTGTCGAAATTGCAGGCTGACGCGGGCAATTCAACGGCCCTTACTTTCTGGCCGTCGAAAGGAATACTACCTTGTTTGAATGAAAGTCTGGTATTCTTGATGCTGAGAGAAAGCCCATAACCTGTTAGAAAAAGGCTCTTCATTACTTACGTTAAGACGAATGTACTAAGCTTTAGCTTTTGTTATTTTGACTCGAACCACACTTCTCCCTCAGCATCATTTGAGTGATTCACCCCCCTCTCTTCTTATAGAACAGTCATGATATCATAGCATGCGATCTGGACGCGTATTGATCATAGCTGCGGTTGTTGCGGTAGGTGGAGTGCTAATTATTATGCTGACGATACATTATCTACAAAATCAGCCTTGTGGATCTGAAATCCGGCCAATTATCAATACAGCTCAAAACATTTCGGGCCTGACTCTGGATGTGCCTCTGAATGTTATCATAGCAAGCGGAGAAACAAAGGTTTCGTATAATGATTCGGAGATTAGCCACTTTGTTGAGTTTTCAAATGATGTGTGGAATCAAGCAGGGATTAGATTCTACATCAAATCTATACAGTATATTGCAGTTCCGGAGGATCGCGCCATGCCACCTCGTGACGGCATAGGTAGCGAATTGTGTAAGTTCGGAAGGGATTTTTTGGGGACAGAATTTGAAGATGCTGTGATAGATGTGGTAATCATCAAGAATTTTGTTGATAAGCCTAATGGTGGGGGTCGTACACTGAACCAGGGCATAATTGGAGCAATCTTCATTAACGAATTTGATGATGATTATAGAGCAAATTGGACGCTTTCTCATGAATTAGGACATGTATTAAACTTGAACCACATGCCTGGAAAAGACAATCTCATGTTCAATGCGGATCTACAGGATGGAATCTCGGAAGAACGTTCCACAACGCTTACTTCGGAACAAGTAGAGGCTGCAAGAAATCGCGCCTATGCTATTCATTGTCCCGGGTTATCATGCGTCAGAGATTAGATGACTGTTGCTAGCTCGACGAAATGCACCATAATCAGGTGTTCATGGTTTCCATAACTGCAATTCGCCTAGGTCTACACGAACTTCATTCGTTGACCCAATTCGCGTCATAAATAGTGGAAACCCCACAGAATCATTTAGCGGGTTAAGCCTTAGCCAATTGTTGTAACTGATATATCTCGCAGGACCATTTCGCACTGCATGGCTCTGAGTGATTCCCTTGAATCTGAGTATTTAGCACTGCGAAACTACAAAGAAAACGGTCTTACGGGCAGAGGTTTTCTAATTCGAATTATGAAAGCAGCTTTGGAGCAGATTGAGGCGGAAAAATGGATAAAGGCGATTTCTGAGGCGGAAAAACCACAGATCAGAAGCCTGATTCAAATCGATATTATTTCAAAGATCATGATGCTTATTGAAGACCTTGCAATACTTGCGGAGTCGTTCAGGCAGGGAAAGAATTTTTACGACTTTCTTGTAGACGAGAAAGCTGATGTTGGAGAGATGATCGGTGATTTTTTTGCAAGTGTTGAGTCGTTTTCAGACAAAGATATCATGACGATGTTGAGTTATGAGAATCCCGAAAGTCTGGGTATTGATGAACCCTCAACTTCAGTGCTAGATGATGTGATCAAAAGTAATGTATCGGAGACTAGGAGAATTCTTAAGCAAATAGGAGTGTTTGGAAAGACAAATCATCCTGTGTTCAAAAAATACAAACATGCTGGAATGCCAATAGTGGGTGGTGCGACACAATCTGCACCGACGGGATTGCTCGGTATCTTCCTTTCTTTCTCTATGGTCTCTGTTGGAGCAGACCCAAAGCGGGATATCCTTCCAATCCCATATTCCAAGGATGTAATGAAGGGATATGATCTTGTGATTGGGGGAATACAAGGGATACTGATGGACATGACGACTAACAGAATGGCATGTATCGAACGGGGAATATCCAAACTAGTTCCCACAGAGTACTACGGCGAGTTGCAACTTACAAAGAACCAAGAAGACATACTTAAACAGATTACCGAACAATTTTATGATAAGCACCCAGCCAGTCATGCTCCAAAACAGCTTAACTACGAGTCAAATGTCAAAATGAAAGATCTTCAGTGGTACCTCGAATTGCAATCGTTTTTGGATGAATGTAAAGCAAGAGGTGAAAGACAGGCACAGCGTAAGCAAGGGGACAAATCTACTGAATAGATACAGTTCTCCTTCAATCTGGATCGTTAAGACTAATTCCCAGAAGCTTCCGATCAGTCATGACTTTCATCAGACCTGAAAAAGCAGCACAAAGTTGAGCACAAAAGAGGGGGATTCTCTTTTTACTGCGGCTCTATCGTCGCCGGTGGCTTGCTCGATACTGCGTACGTGACCCACGTCGCCCCTTCCACTTCGTTCGTTATCCTGTTGCTTAGCCTCTCGATCAACTCGTAGGGCAGCCGCGACCAGTCGGCAGTCATTGCGTCTACCGACTCGACGACCCTTACCATGACGATGTTGCCATAGACCCGCTCATCGCCCAAAACGCCGACAGCCCTGTCGTCGCCCACTGCGGCAAAAGCCTGCCATACTTTGTCATACCAGCCTGCCGCCTTCAGTTCGTCCTCCACGATCTTGCTTGCGTGCTTGCATATCCTGGTCTTTTCCGGGGTAATGCTGCCGATTATCCTGACAGCCAATCCCGGCCCGGGGAACGGGTGCCTCTTTAGCAAGTCATCCGGCACACCGAGCAGCTTTGCCGCCCTCCTCACCTCGTCTTTGTACAGGTAGCGCAACGGCTCGATCACCTTGAGTTTGAGCCACTTTGGCAGCCCGCCAACGTTGTGATGCGTCTTGATCACAGCCGCCGGCCCCTTTGAAACGCCGCTTTCAATGACGTCCGGGTAGAGCGTGCCCTGCGCAAGCCACTGGAAGGGGCCGCTCTTTTTGACCACGTTGACAAACACGTTGGCAAACTCTTCGCCGATTATCTTGCGCTTTTTCTCCGGGTCTGCCACGCCTTTCAGCTTGCCGAGGAACTGTTTTTCCGCGTTGACATAGATGAGATCAATATCCATCTGATCCTTGAACAGCTTTACCACGTCTTTCTCCTCGTCCTGCCTGAGCAGCCCGTGGTTGATGAACACGCAGCGCAGCTGGTCGCCTATCGCCCTGTGCATCAGCGCGGCCACAACAGTCGAGTCGATGCCGCCGCTGACGGCCGCCAGCACCTTCTCCTTGCCCACCTGCTTGCGAATGTCCTTGATGGTGGACTCGATAAAGCTCTCCATGTCCCACTCCGGCTTTGCCCCGCTTATCTCCTGCGCAAAGTTCTTCAGGATCTGCACGCCCCGCTCGGTGTGGACTACTTCGGGGTGGAACTGGATGCCGTAGAACTGTCTGTCCTTGTTGCCGATCGCGGCAGAACACGAATTTTCAGTGTGCGCGAGGACCTTGAAGCCTTCAGGCAGCTTTTCGGCGGCGTCGCCGTGGCTCATCCAGCAGTTGATGCCATGTCCCAGATTCTTGAACAGGTCCGCCCTGTCGTCGATCACGAGCCCGGCCCTTCCATATTCGCGGGAATTGGCCCTCTTTACCTTGCCGCCGAAATTATCGACCAGCACCTGGTGGCCGTAGCAGATCCCCAGGATGGGTCTGCCCATCTGGAATATCTGCCTGTCAGGCTTTGGCGCGTCCTTTGCGTAGACGCTCGCAGGGCCGCCGGAAAATATGATACCCTTTGGGTCGATCTCCCTGATCACCTTGGCCGGCGTGTTGTACGGCAGCAGCTCGCAGTAGACGTTGGCTTCGCGGATCCGCCGGCAGATTAGGTGGCTGTACTGCGACCCAAAATCAAGGACCACGATCTTGTCCAACTGTCTACCCGCTCTTTTCCAGCATCCTCGTGAACACCCACGCGGAAGTGTTGAATATCTCCTGCAGGCGGTCCTTGTCGCGGTAGTTGCTTATCACGACGCGCTTTATCGCGCCGTTGTCCTCTTCGACCTTGTAATTGAGGGCGTCGGACTCATTGATGCCCTGGCTGGCGTCCTTGCCCTTCATGCCATCAAGTATCCTGTTCAAAAAGAACGACCGGAAGGGGGGCGTGCTGGAATTGAGGCTGACGCCGGGCGCCGGCACCAGCACGACCGCGCCTGGTGATACCTCGGCGTTTGCAAGCAAGAAATCGTCCTTGGCGCGCTTTAGCGGCCTGACATCCCCGTCAGACGGCCTTAGCGTCGGTGCCGGCTGCTGCCTGGCTACCGGCGGAGCCGGGCGCGCCGCCTGTACCTGCGCGGTAGCGGCCCCTGCGGCAAAGCCGATGCTGGCCGCTGCCTTAAAGCTACCCTGCTTCAATAAATTATCAATAATGGTCAGGGTCGTGCGCAAGCGCTCGACCTCTTCCTGCTTGTCTGATATCTGCTTCATTAGCCACTCGCGTATTTCGGCGGCGCGCCTGATGTCGTCCTCAGAATAGCCTGACATGAGCAAGCCATCTAAAACATAGAACATATAATAGCCTTTACCGCTTGCGGCGCTTATTCATCATGAGCAGTATGACTGCAGCGCCTCCCCACAAGAATATTGCTTCCAAGCGAAACTGGTAGAACCATGCTATGCCGCCCAATACTGCCATGGCCATGCCGATGATGCCTTTGACTTGCCTTCTCCGTAAATTCATGCCCTGGCGGCAACGAATCCCTTGATGGGCCTCTTTGCCGTGTCCGCAAGCTGAGAACGAGATTGCTTGGCAAGCATCTCAAGCAGGCGCTTGCCTGCTTCCATCTTTTGCTTCTTCAGCTCGGCGTCCTTGACCTTTTTCTTTGAATACTTGCCAATTCTGTTGCCAAAGTCCATGCCTACAAGCACTATCTTTTTGGCGCCAAACTCTTCCGCCAGGAACACTCCCCTGTCGCCGTCGGTGAACCCGCCAAAGTTATGCACGTTTTCAACGGGCATTACTTGCGTGGAACCTACGAGCTTTTTGAACTTTGGGACCAGCTTTTTGAGCATCGCAGTGTTGTCGCCGTGGGCGTGCACCACCATTATTGCTCCGGCCTTCTCTGCCTTTTGCAGCGCCGCCGGATTGCCGTCGAGATCGGTTACGACAATATCGGCTTTTACCTTGTTTTCAATCAAAAACTGCACTGCTCCGTCCGCCGCTATCTTTACAAATTTCTTGTTCTTCTTGATGAATTGCAGCGCCTTTTCGTCTTCCAGGCTCGGGCCGGCTCCGACCACAATGACATTCTTGTGCTTGATCTTTTTCTGGAGGACCTTTGGGTCGAGCGCCTTCTTTTTTATCATCTCTGACAGGATCTTGGCAGCCTCCTGATCCTGTTCAGAGTCGTATCCAAATTCTGAGCGGATTCCCTGATAATATGGGAACCAGT
>Ga0299913_10006574_pt1 | contig 10080 bp, 10 predicted proteins | sample RVTome_9_FD_201360 | JGI IMG/M metagenome (GOLD analysis project Ga0299913, IMG submission 201360) | Soil microbial communities from uranium-contaminated site in the Upper Colorado River Basin, Wyoming, United States - RVT155D38 (version 2) ... | reverse complement strand
GTCGACATCTCCGAGGAGATCACCCGCGATACCGCCGAGCGGATCGCGGCCGAGTACGGGATCAAGATTCGCGGCCTGGTCTGCGACTTCGAGTTCGACCTCGAGCGCGTCCCAGTGGAGGGCCCTAGGGTGATTGCGCTCCTGGGCGGGACGATCGGGAACTTCGCGCCGCACCAGCGCGCCGGGTTCCTCCGCCGGATCGCGAATCTCCTGGGGGAGGAGGACCGCTTCCTGCTCGGCGTCGACCTGGTCAAGGACCGCAAGACGCTGGAGACCGCCTACAACGATCCGCACGGCGTGACCGCGGAGTTCAACAAGAACGTCCTCGCCGTCCTCAACCGGGAGCTCGGCGCCGACTTCGACATCGATGCCTTCGAGCACGTCGCGCGCTGGGACCCGGAGAACCTCTGGGTCGACATCCGGCTGCGCTCGCTCGCGAACCAGGTGGTGGACGTCTCCGCCCTCGGCATGCTGGTTCCGTTCACCGCCGGCGAGGAGATGCGCACCGAGATCTCCACCAAGTTCCTCCGCCCCGGGCTGGAGGGGATCTACGCCGAGGCCGGGCTCGAGCTCACCGACTGGTGGACCGATTCGGACGGGCTCTACGCGCTCAGCTTGGCTAAGTCTGTCTCGAGCTCGAGCTCGTAGCGCTGGTAGGTGATCGCGTCGCGGCCCCAGCGGGGGGCGGTGTCCGCCGAGGTCACCTCGAAGCCGTGCTCGCGGTACAGGCACGCGGCGGCCCTGAGTTCGCTGAAGGTCTCGAGCCAGACCCGCCGATAGCCGAGCTCGCCGGCGCGGGTCAGCAGCTCGAGGAGCAGACGGCGGCCGAGGCCCTTGCCCCGGATCTCGCGGTCGAGGACGAACCACCGGATCGCGGCCGACTCGTCGCCCTCGTCGGTGAGCCCGATCGAGCCGGCGTGCTCGCCGTCCAGCTCGACGATCCGGATCTCCTCGCGGTCGCTCGGAAAGCCCCGGACCCCTGCGCGGGCAACCGCGGAGGCCACGAACGCCTCGAATGAGGAGTCGACCCCGTACTCATCGGCATAGAGGCGCCCGTGGTGGGCGACGATCGCTCCCAGGTCTCCGGGGCGGAGGTCGCTCCGGATGGTCGGCTCGCGATCCCCGCTCACGCCGTCACCAGTCTCGGCTGGGGGTCGAGGCGGCGGGCGGAGCGCTCCTCGGTCGTCCGCATGCCACCCGCGTAGCAGCGGAGCAGCTCGCAGAGCTCGGCGGTCCGACGGAACGGGTCGGCCACGATCTCGTGCGTGGCGAGGGAGAGCGCGGCGCAGATCGTCCCATCGCGCTCGGCGATCAGGTGAGGAGCGGGCGGGAGGGGGCGGGAGTCCAGCTCGGCGAGGCGCTCGAGCGCGTCGAGGTCGGTGCAGGCGGCGAGCCGGAGGGCGACCGGCTGCGCCCAGGCGGCGAGCCGGTGGGAGGTCCTCTTTCCGTCCTCTCGGCTCCACAGCCCCATGGATCGATTATCCCCAGGTTGGCAATCTTGGCAAGATGTTGTTGTCAGGGAATCGATCGTGATTTACGATCAATCGGATGGAGCTCCGGCAGCTCAGATACGTCGAGGCGGTCGCCCGGCATCGCCACTTCACCAGGGCGGCGGAGGAGCTGCACGTCGCCCAGTCCGCCCTCTCTCACCAGATCCGCCGCCTGGAGGCGGAGCTCGGCACCGAGCTGTTCACCCGCAACAGCCGCAGCGTGATCGTCACCGAGGCCGGCGAGGCCGTCGCCGCGCGGGCCCGCAGCGTCCTCGAGCAGGTGGACGGCGTCCGCGACGAGGTCGACGAGCTGCGCGGCCTGGTCCGGGGCCGGGTCGGCGTCGGGGCGACGTTGCCCGCGGGGGCGATCGACGTCCCAGCGCTGCTCGTCCGCTTCAGCCAGGCGTATCCGGGAATCGAGGTCGATCTGTATGAGGGCACCGCCGGTGACATGCGGGACCACCTCGACCATGACACGATCGACGCGGCGTTCTCGCTGCTCGCCGAGGACCCGCCAGAGGAGATCGCGGTTGCCCCCCTCAGCGAGGAGGAGATCGTCGCCGCCTTTCCCTCCGGCGCCGGGCCGCCCCGCAAGCGGGTCAGCGCCGCCGAGCTCGCGAGGCAGAAGCTGATCACCCCGCGCTCGGGATCGGCGATCAAGCAGGCGCTCGACGGGTTCTTCGCGCGGGCGGGCAAGTCGATGAGCGTCTCGCTCGAGAGCGGCGATCCGTTCCTCCTCCGCTGCCTGGTCTCGACCGGCTTCGGCGCCGCCCTCTTGCCGGCCTCGCTGACGCGCCGCGAGGGACCGCCGATCGAGGTCCGGGGCCTGCGTCCGGCGGTCCGGCTGCCGGCGACCCTGATCTGGCGGAAGCGGCGCCACCAGACCCCGGCCGCCCGGGCGTTCATCGATTTCGTTCTGGCCGAGAATTAAACGGGTGCGCCAAAATCAAACGGGTCGCGCCTAGCGGCGCGCCCTCGCATTACACCCTCGCATCAACTCGGCGCCAGCACCTCGATCAGCTCGCCCAGCTTGTCCGGCGTGGTGATCGGGGTGAGCACCGGCAGGGTGATCCCGCCGTCAATGAATGCCTGGAGGCGCTCCCGCATTTGTTCCGGCGGGCCGAAGATGAACATCTCCTCGATCAGTTCCCACGGCGCAGCTTCGGCCGCCCGCTGGCGATCCTTGGCGGCCCACGCCTCGACCATCTCGTCGATCCGCTCGCCGTAGCCGAGCCAGCGGTAGAAGGCCTCGTACACCGGCACCGTAATGTAGGAGGAGAACATGAACCGGGCGAGCTGCTCGACCTGGTCCCGCTCGCCCGGGATGCAGAAGAAGCGGCAGAGGAGCTCGAACCCGTCGGGGGCGCCCTCGAGCTGCTCGACCACCTTCGGCAGTCCCTCGAGGGGAAGGAAGTTGGTGAATGCCCCGTCGCCCTTCTCGACCGCGAGGCGGAGCATCTTGCCGCGCAGGGCGGCGACGATGATCGGCACCTTCGCCTCCGGAGCGCGCTCGAGCCTGAAGCCGCCGTCGGCGCGCTCGCCGGCGAGCGCCACCCGGAGGAAGTCGATCGTCTCCGAGACCCTGGTGAGCGGCTTCTCGAAGGGCATCCCGTTCCAGCCCCCGACGATCCGGTCGGAGGAGGCCCCGATCCCGAGCGCGAAGCGGCCGCCGGAGGCGTCGGCGAGGGCCGCGGCCTCCTGCGCCAGCAGGGCGCGGCCCCGCTGCATGACGCCGACCACCCCCGTCCCCAGCCGGGCTCGTTCGGTCCACGCCGAGGCGAGGGCGAGCGGCGTGAACCCGTCGGGGCCGTTCGTCTCGCCGGACCACATGTCCGTGTAGCCCGCCGCCTCGGCGCGCTTGATCAGCTCCGCGCCCTCGGCGAGGCCGATTCCGGTGAACGGAACGGTCAGTCCCCAGCGCTGCATGAATTGCGACCCTATACGCGAGGTTCGGATAGGGTCGCCGGCATGGTCGATATGGGGAAGCTCGACCGCTCGGAGATCATCGGGATGGTCGCTGCGGCGGTGCTCGTACTCAGCCTGTTCCTCACCTGGTTCTCGCTCTCAACCGACCCCGACGTCGTCCAGCGCGGGAACGACGAGGAGAACTGGGCCTGCGGCGTGGACAACGACAGCTGCTCGGGCTGGGACACCTTCCCGATCCTGCGCTTCCTCTTGATCGCGGCCGCCTCGGCACCGTTCATCCTCGCCTGGATCGTGATGCGGGGCCACGCGCTCTCCTGGCCTCGCGGCGAGCTCACCGCGATCGTGGGCCTGACCGCATTCGTGCTGATCGCGTACAACGGGGTCGTCGACAAGCCGAATGACGGGCTCCAGATGGACCTCGCCTTCGGCTACTGGCTCGCGATGCTCGCGTCGCTCGCGATCTTCGTCTCCGGGGGCTTCCGCGCTGCGGAGAGCGGAGGTGGCGCGAGGCGAAAACCGCCTGCGACGTTCTAGCGACCGTTTGGGGCCGCGGTGATTCGGCGGCGGTAGGTTCGTCGGCGGTGTTTGTGGCCGACGGTGATGCTGGCCGCTGATGGCGAAGCCGCATATCCTCAAGGTCGGTGCCTGAAGCCGAGACCCACGTCATCTCGCACGACGTCCGCGATCCGACGCATCCCGATCGCAACCTCGCCCTCGAGCTCGTTCGCGTGACCGAGGCGGGGGCGCTCGCCGCGGGCCGCTGGGTGGGCCGAGGCGAGAAGGAGAGCGCCGACGGCGCCGCCGTTGACGCAATGCGACTGATGCTCGACACCGTCCCGATGGACGGCGTCGTCGTGATCGGCGAAGGGGAGAAGGACGAAGCGCCGATGCTCTACAACGGCGAGGAGATCGGGGACGGCAGCCCGCCCGTCGTTGACATCGCCGTCGACCCGCTCGAGGGCACCACCCTGACCGCGAGGGGGATGCCCTCGGCCCTGTCGGTGATCGCCCTCTCGGACCGCGGGACGATGTTCGATCCCGGCCCCTGCGTCTACATGGAGAAGATCGCCACTGGTCCTCGCGCGGCCGACCTGATCAGCCTCACCGATCCGGTCGAGGACGTGGTCCCCAAGATCGCCGAGCGGAAGGGAGGGGAGCCCGGGGACGTGACGGTGATCATGCTCGATCGGCCGCGCCACGAGGAGGCCGTGGAGGCGCTTCGCGAGGTCGGGGCCGCGATCCGCTTCATCTCGGACGGGGACGTCGCGGCATCGCTCTTCGCCGTGATGCCGAACACCGGCATCGACCTGCTCTGGGGTGTCGGTGGGACCCCGGAGGGGGTCCTCTCCGCGGCGGCGATCAAATGCATGGGCGGCCGGATCCTCGGCCGGCTTTGGCCTCGCAACGACGAGGAGCGAGAGGCGGCGGTTGACGCCGGCTATGACCTCGACCGGGTGCTCGACACCGACGACCTGGTCGGGGGGAACGACGTCTTCTTCGCGGCGACCGGCGTCACCGACGGCGACCTGCTCGACGGCGTTCGCTACCTCGACGACGGGCACGCGACCACCGAGTCGCTCGTGATGCGCTCGCGCTCAGGGACCGTTCGCCGGGTGCAGGCGACCCACGACCGCCCGAAGCTCCGCGAGGTCGTCGGCGCCCGTTACGGCTAGGTTGATTTCGCAGCCCGGGTAACCCACGAGTCGGGCGGGGAGGCTTAAGCTGCCAGCGCAGCGTCGCAGCATCAACGGACATGGGGAGGAGAACGTGAAGCGCACAGGGAAGCGACTGGGAGTGGGGATCAGCGCGGCCGCGGCCGTTGGAGCGATCGGATTGATCGCCGCTGCCCCGGCGAGCGCGCACAAGGTCGCCTTCGACACGAACCTGCAGCTCAAGCTCGACAAGCTCAACGAGACAACCGAGCAGTACTCGGGCAAGGTGACGAGCAACAGGGGCAAGTGCAGGATCGATCGGACGGTCAACGTGAGCCAATCCGGGGTCTTCGTCGGTGCGACGATCAGCAACTTCGCGGGGGACTGGATCCTGACCGGTCCGGTTCCTCCCAAAGGAGCGACGGTCACCGCGTTCGTCCCGCGGAAGATCCTGAAGAAGAACAAGAAGCACCGGCACAAGTGCAAGCCGGCGATCACCTCGCGCAAGGCGCCGAACAACTAGGCAAGGAGTAAGCCGTCAGCCGTCCACGGGCAGGGTTCCCGTGTCATCCCGCTCATGCCTGAGAGAGTTGATCACCGCGCCCGCGAGCAGGGCGAGGCTGATCAGGTAGAACCAGATCATGGCGACGAGGATGAAGCCGATCGTTCCTCCGATCCGGTTCAAGTCGGAGATGTTGTCGAGGTAGAGGGGGAAGATGTAGTTGCCGATCGCGGCCACGATCGAGAAGGAGAGGGCGCCGGGCCAGACCGAGCGCCACGGCATGTGCCCTTTCGGCACGGCCCAGTAGATCGCGGAGATGATCGCGAAAGTGACCGCGAAGCCGCCGACTATCAGCACCATCGTCCGGGTCGGACCGATGTCAGAAAGGCCGAGCGGCAGATCCTCGGCGCTCGAGACGGCCGCGCCCTCGATCGAGGGGATGATCACGCTCGCACCGAGGAGGAGGGTGAGCGCGAACAGCATCACCAGGGACCAGCGCTTCTGCTGCACCCAGCCGCGGCACTCGACGTGGTAGATCCGGCAGAAGGCGGTGTCCATCGCCCCCCAGAACGAGGCGCCGATCCAGACCCCGCCGAGGATCGCGGCAATCCCGATCGTCGTCGAGCTCGAGCGGACCCGCTGAATCGCGTTCTGCAGCGCCTCCTGCTCGATGTTGGGGAAGAGGCGCTGGAGGTCGAGGATCACGCTGCGCTCGATGTCCGGGCTGTCGACGATCTGCCCGAAGATGAAGAGCACGAGCAGGGCGAACGGGAAGACGGCGAGCATCAGGTTGTAGGCGACCATCCCGGCGAGGCCGGTGATGTTCTCCTTGTAGGCGCGGTTCCAGAAGCCGCGCGCCCAGGGGTGTCGCCAGAGCTGCCATCTGGGATTTTGCCGGGCCGGCTCCGCCATCTTCACTAAACGGGTCGCGCTAGCGCGCGCCCTCGCATCTGCGCCTCGCCTTCGGCTCGGCGCGCCCTCGCATAGACGCTCATCCGTAACGAACGCCCAGGGAGGGGTACGTCGAAGGACCAGCGGAACTTTCTCGCAAGATGGCTGTTCTTGGCATGAGACCTGGCTTGCGAGGAGCTCCGCAGGCGTTGACTTCAGAAAGTAAAGTGGCTACCCTTCGAATAGACGTTTGAGCGAGTCTCGCGAGATCTAGGCTTACAAGGCGAACAGAACGCGGATGCGGCCCGGCCGATCCGCGTTTTTGTGGCATTTGAGGGGGTTGGAGTAAAGGTTTCGCGCCAGCGGCCGACATGATCAGCAGGCCAGAATTAGGTAGCGGGTGACCGTAGCCCGGAAAGCGGCAGAGAGCCAGGAAGGAAGAGCGTAGGCGGATGCTAGTAGCGGAGATCCAGGAACTTGAAGAGGTAAAGACGCTGGTCACAAAGGGCCAGCAGCTCGGCGTGCTCACCTTCGGTGACGTCGCGAGCGCGGTGTCCGAGGTGGAGCTCGACGAGTCCGACGTCGAGGACCTCTACGGGCACCTGGAGAAGAACGGTATCGAGCTGGTCGAGGACCTCGACCCGGCTCAGAAGGCCTCCGCCGAGGCCGAGCGCGCGGACGGCAAGCGCGGTCGCAAGCGCCAGAAGGCGGCGCTCGACCTGAAGCCGGACATGACCACCGATTCACTGCAGCTCTTCCTCAAGGACATCGGCAAGGTCAGGCTGCTGACGGCGGCCGAGGAGGTCGAGCTCGCCAAGCGGATCGAGCGCGGCGACCTCGACGCCAAGCAGAAGATGGTCGAGTCGAACCTCCGCCTGGTCGTCTCGATCGCCAAGAACTACCGCAACCAGGGCCTCCCCTTCCTCGACCTGATTCAGGAGGGGACGCTCGGCCTGGTCCGCGCCGCGGAGAAGTTCGACTACCGCAAGGGCTTCAAGTTCTCGACCTACGCCACCTGGTGGATCCGCCAGGCGATCGCTCGCGCTCTCGCCGACAAGGCGCGGACGATCCGGATCCCGGTCCACGTCGTCGAGAAGCTCAACAAGATCGGGCGCGCGGAGCGCAAGCTCGTCACCGAGCTCGGCCGCGAGCCCACTCCGGACGAGATCGCCGAGGTCACGGGCATCGAGCCCGAGGAGGTCGACTCGATCAAGCGCTCGGCGCAGGCGCCGGTCTCCCTCGAGAAGCCGGTCGGCGACGAGGAGGAGTCGGAGTTCGGCCAGTTCATCGCCGATGAGCGCGCCGAGTCCCCCTTCGAGCGGGCCGCCGAGCTGCTCACCAAGGAGGCGCTGAAGGAGGCCCTCGAGAACCTCTCCTACCGCGAGCGCCGCGTGCTGGAGCTCCGCTACGGGCTCGGCGGCGAGCACCCGCGGACCCTGGACGAGGTCGGCAGGACCTTCAACGTCACCCGCGAGCGCATCAGGCAGATCGAGAACCAGAGCCTCAAGAAGCTCCAGTCGCTCGCGGAAGCGCAGAAGCTCCGCGAAGTCGCCTAGCGCTTCACAAAGTAAAGCTTTGGCGCTATCCTGGGGTCCGTGTTGGATCGTGAATGCCCCGTTTGCCGGACGGCCGAGGTCATCTCCGGCAAGTGGACACTGCTGATCATCCGCGATCTCGCCGACTCGCCGCTCCGCTTCTGTGAGCTGGAGCGCTCGCTCGACGGGATCAGCCCGCGCACCCTCTCGCTGCGCCTCAGGGCGCTGGAAGAGGAGGGGATCGTGGAACGCCAGACCTATCCCGAGGTCCCGCCCCGGGTCACCTACGCGCTCACGGACAAGGGCAGGGCCCTCGTCCCCCTGATCGAGGACATGCGCACGTACGGCCGCAAGTGGCTGCCGATCGAGGAGCGCGAGCGGGTAGCCGCAGCCGTCTAGCTGCAATCCGTCTAGCTGCAATCCGTCCTGCACCCGCAGGAACGCCCGCCGCAGCGGGCGAATCCCGGGTGCGTGACGACACTTGAGAGCACCACCGAGCGGCTCGAGGAAGCGTTGCGCAGGCTGGCGGTCGAGGCCGCCGATCTGTTCGAGGAGCTGCTCGCGAGCGGGGCGGAGCTGCCGTTCGACCTGGAGCCCACCGACGACAGCCCCCTGCCGATGTACTCCTATGCGCCGCTCACCGGTCAGTTCATCGAGCGGCACCTGGTCGAGCTCCGGCGCCTGGAGGCGTTCGTGGAGGTGCGAGAGATCGCCGGCGAGGAGTCGGCGATCGGCTTCATGGTCGGCCTCTGGGAGGGGAAGACCGAGTTCGACGTGGCCGGCGATCGCCTGCATGGCGCCGTCGACGCCGTGCTCGGCACGATCCGCTCCGATTCCGACGAGGCGACCCCCGCCGGCGAGGTGATCGTTCCCCTAGTCGGCTTCCACATGCCGAAGGACGAGATTGAGCTCGACGGGGTGCGGATCGTCCGCGCCGACCTGGTGGAGGACGCGCCGGTCGACGCGATCGACGCAACCCGCTCCGGCGGTCGAGGCAAGCCGGGTTTCCTCGCCACCATCAGCTGTGGCCTCGCCTCGGTCGCGCCGGCCGCGGCGGTCGCCGACGACCTGAGACGGGCGCTGCGGACGATGCGCCTCTTCCGGCCCGGCGCGGTCGGCCTTGCACCGCATGGATGGGCGAAGCGATTCGGTGGATGGGAGCGCTTCGGCACCGGGGTGGGCCGCCCGCGGCAGGGCGGTTACCGGCTGACCGGCAACGAAGTCGGCGAGCTGGAGAGCTTCTCCCGGAGCCTCGCCGAGCGCGGGTCACGGATCCCGTCGCTCGATTGGGCCGCGTCCCGGTTCGAGCTGGGCGCGGAGCGGACCTCCCTGATCGAGGCGCTGAGCGACTACCTGCTCGCTCTCCGGGCCCTGCTGGAGGGCGGGGGCCCGGCCAGGACGGCGATGTCCGCCCGGGTCGCGGCGCTCGCCTGCGAGGCCGACGAGCAGGAGCAGGGCCGGACCTGCGTGGAGCGGGCCCTGGTCCTCGAGCGAAAACTGATGAGCGGCGGCCGCTACAAGCCCGTGGTCGGCGCCTCCCCCCTTGACGTGATCGCGGAGCTCGAGGAGCTGCTCCGGCGCATCCTCAAGGGCCTCGCCACCGGAAAGCTGAGCGGCGACCTGCGCGCGGCCGCCGACGAGATCCTGCTGGCCGAGGGGCTCTCGGCCAGCCACGTCGAGCAGACGCAGATGGGGGAGACCGCGGAGTGGCGGCTGCCCGATCCCACCGACGAAGAAGATCTCGCAATATCCGCGATCGCCGACGGCAACCTCGGAGGAGAGGAGATCGAGATGCATGGGCCGGGCGAAGATGCGTCGGAGACGAACGAAATCGCGGATTTGGACGTCCGCAGCAGCGGAGATGATCGATCCGGCGGCGGCGTTTGTGGCCGCCGAATGGGTGAGGAGGAGAGGACAGAAGGGACGACGAGGATCGCCGTGGATCACGTCGAACTACCCGAGATTATGGGCGCCGAAAGCGACCATCGCGCCACATCGCACCCCGACCGCGAGGATCGTGCGGATTGGTTCAGCGCGGGTGACGGGGATGTCGACTGGCCCGCGTTCGCGCGGCCGCGCCGCAA
>Ga0299913_10006572_pt1 | contig 10081 bp, 6 predicted proteins | sample RVTome_9_FD_201360 | JGI IMG/M metagenome (GOLD analysis project Ga0299913, IMG submission 201360) | Soil microbial communities from uranium-contaminated site in the Upper Colorado River Basin, Wyoming, United States - RVT155D38 (version 2) ... | reverse complement strand
CGATCCGGTCCCGGTGCCGGGGATCCATGTTCGCCTGCACCTTGAACACGAACCCGGAGAAAGGACCCTCCACGGGGTCCACCTCGCCGCGGTCGCTGGCCCTCGGCGCGGGGGGCGGCGCGAGCTGGAGGAACCTGCGGAGGAAGACGTCCACCCCGAAGTTCGTGAGCGCGCTGCCGAAGAAAACGGGGCTCGCCTCGCCCCGAATCACCGCGTCCAGGTCGAACGCCTCGCCGGCGACGTCCAGGAGGTCCAGCTCCTCCCCGAGCGCCTCCAGCGCTTCCTTGCCCAGGAGCCGCTCCACCGCGGGATCGGCGAGCCGGTGGGCGGCGACGTCGGGCCGGGAACCGCCGTGGTCGTCGCGGCGCGTGTAGACGTGCAGCACGCCGTCGTTGCGGTCCACGACGCCTATCAGTCGCCCGTCGCGCCGCACCGGCCAGGTCGCGGGAAAGCACCGGATCCCCAGGTCGGCCTGGACATCGTCCATGAGCCTGAACGGATCCTCGCCCACCCGGTCGCCCTTGTTCACGAACGTGAAGATGGGCAGGCGCCGCTTGCGGCAGACGCTGAAGAGCTTGCGCGTCTGGGCCTCCACGCCCCTCCGGTTGTCGAGCAGCATGATCGCGCTGTCGGCCGCCGTCAGCGCGCGGTAGGTGTCCTCCGAGAAGTCCTGGTGGCCCGGGGTGTCCAGCAGGTTGATGCGCAGGCCCTGGTAGTCGAACTGGAGGACGCTCGCCGTGATCGAGATGCCGCGCTCCTTCTCCAGCTCCATCCAGTCCGACGTGGCGTGCCGGGACGCGCGGCGCGCCTTCACCGAGCCCGCGAGGTGGATGGCGCCCCCGTGGAGGAGGAGCTTCTCGGTGAGGGTCGTCTTGCCCGCGTCCGGATGGCTGATGATGGCGAACGTTCGGCGGCGGGCGACCTCGCGCGCGAGGGTCGCGCTCATCGCGCGGTTCCCGCCCGGACCGGATGCATGGATGCGATGGACACCCCGGATTATACCCGCGGACCACACGCGGCATAACCCGTATTGACGATGGCGCGCGCGCTCGCCAAAATGCCACAGAAAGTTGTAGCAATCGGACTCCAGCACCCGGGATCCCATGCCGAGCGACACCGTTCACGTGCTCGACGGCGCGCAGCTTCGCGTCCTGTCCAATCCGCTGAGGCAGCAGATCCTCGGGCTTCTGTGCGGAGAGGCGTTGTCCGCGGCGCGGCTGACCGAACGCCTCGAGAGACCGCCGGCGAACCTCCACTACCATCTCGAGAGGCTGCGGTCGGCCGGGTTGGCGGAGTTGGTGGAAGAGCGGCCGGTGCGCGGGGCGACGGAAAAGTTCTTCCGGGCGGTGGCTTCGAACTTCTCGATCGCTCCCGAGACGCTGTCGAGGCTTCCGGCAGCGGGAATCCAGCATCGGCTGCTGCCGGTGATCCGCCGACACGCCGAGTGGGTCCTTGGCGAGCTCGGCCCGGCGCTGTCCGGGTCGGGCGCGTCGCCGCCCGTGACCTCGCACCAGCGCCTGCGCCTGACCGCCGCGGAGGCCCGGCGACTCCGGGAGCGGCTCCTCGAATGGCTGGAGGATTGCCGGCGGGCCGACGGCGGCGCGGAGCGGGGCGATGAGCCGATGGAGGACTGGGCGCTCTTCTCGGCCTTCTTCCGCCGCGCGCAGGGCCGCCCCTGAGCGCCGTCGCCGCCAGCTCCGCCGGCCGGCCGCCGGCGACGCGGCTCTGGAACCGGGACTTCGTCCTGCTGTGGCAGGGGCAGCTCGTCAGTGACCTGGGGACTCAGGCGGCCTTCGTCGCGACGATGCTGTGGACGCTGGAGGCCACGGGGTCTCCGGGGCTGATGGCGCTCCTGATGGTCACGGCGTCGTCGCCCGGCGTGCTGCTCGGGCCGGTCGCGGGGGTCGTGGTGGACCGCCACGCGCGCAAGACCATCCTCGTGGCGGCCGACGTGGTCCGGGGCGCGTCCGCCCTCATGGTCGGCTACGCTCTCGTACGCTGGCCCTCCGCGCCGGGCGTCATCGTGCCCATGCTGTTCCTGTCGGCCGCCGTGAACGGTCTCGCGGGGGCGGTGTTCGGGCCGGCCGCGAAGGCGGCCCTGCCGGATATCCTGCCCGCCGAGCGCCTCGCGGCGGGAAACGCCCTCATCGCGATGGGTGCCCAGTCGGCGGCGCTGGTCGGCTTCGCGGCGGGCGGCGCGCTGTACGCCGTGGTGGGGGCCGCCACGCTGTTCCTCGCCGACGGGGTCTCCTACCTGGTCTCCGCCGGAACCGAGGCCTTCATCCGCCTTCCCCCCGCCCCCGAAGTGCAGCGCGTGCGCACCCCGCGGGCCGCGCTCGCCCGCTACCGGGCCGAGACCGCCGAGGGGCTGCGCTACTGCCTGGCCGACCCGGGGCGGAGGGGGTTCATGCTGCTGGCCGGAGGGCTGAACTTCCTCTTCATGCCGATCTTCGTGCTGCTGCCGCTCTACGTGGAGGGGGTCCTCGGCGCCGGCACGGCCTGGTACGGTTTCCTGCTGGCGGGCCTGAGCGGCGGCTCCCTGCTCGGATTGCTGGCGGCCGGGAGGCTGGGCGACCGCCGGCGGTTGCGGGGCCCCACGCTGGCAGCCGCCCTGCCCGGAACCGGGGCCTGCATGGCGGCCCTGGGCTGGGTCGCCGATCCGGCGCGGGCGCTCGCGCTCTTCGTCGCGATCGGGGCGCTGACGGGGATGATCAACGTGCTCGTGATCACGCTGATGCAGATCCGTACGCCGCCGGAGCTGCGCGGCCGCGCGCTGGCGGTCCTGATCGCGATCACGGCCGCCGCGACCCCGTTGGGGCTGGCCGCGGGGGGCATCTATGGCGAGATCTCGGGAGGGCAGGTACGGGCGCTTTACGTGGCCGCCGGCCTGGCGGCTGTGGCGCTGTCGGCCGGCCTCCTGTCGCGCCGGCCCGTGCGTGCATTCCTCGGCGCCGAGAACGAGGGCGCAACCCGCGCGCGCGAAGCGCCCGCCCGCCCGCCGGCCGGTGAGGAACCGGGCAAGCACTCATGAGCGGGCCTTCGCCGGAGCTTCCGGGCTCGTATCGAGCCAGTTCAACAGGCCCTCCGCCGCGGCCTCCGAATAGAGCACCGGAATTCCGCCCAGGCCCCGGATCCAGGCGGCGTCCCGCTCCTCGAACACGCGGACGATGACGGGGACGTCGCCGGCGTATTCGAGGAGCCGTCGGTTGTCCTCCGGGCGCCGGATCGTCGAAGTGATGACGCGCGCCTCGCGCGCGCCCGCCTGCCTCAGCACGTCCAGATCGGTGGCGTCCCCGCGGATGACGTAGAGGTCCGCCTCGCGCAGCCTGGCCACCACGTTCGGATCGTCGTCCACGGCCACGACTTCGCAATTCGCCGACAGCAGGGTCTCGAGGAGCGGCATGCCGGTGGTGCCGGAACCCAGCAGCAGGACGTGCCCCCGGAGCGGGGGCAGGTCGTGGCCCCTCCGGCGCACGGGATGGAGATGCATGAGCGACCACGCAACCCGGTCCGTGGCCATCAGCGGTGTCAGGAGCATCGTCGCCAGCGTGGCGAGCGCGATGACCGTGAAGACGGTAGGAAGGATCTGGCCCGCCAGCATGCCGTAGAGTCCGACGACGAGAGAGATCTCGCTCGTCTGCGCGAGCAGGAGCCCGGCCTCGATGGACGACCGGGCCGAGAGGCCGGCCCATTCGGCGATCACGGTCACCAGGGGCGGTGTGACGATGACGACGACCGCGGCCAGGGCGAGCGCCTGCAGAACCTCGGTGCCGGTGGGGATCCCCACGAGCGCCCCGAGCGCGGTGAAGAAGATCGCCGAGAAGAAGTCGCCGATGGAGGCGAGTTGCGGCCGCACGATGGCCCCGGCCGGGAATCCCGACAGCGAGACGCCCGCCAGGAAGGCTCCGACCACGAGCGGCAAGCCGAGCCAGTCGGCGACGCCGATGAATCCGAAGAGCAGCGCGAGGGTCGCCAGCAGGAGAGCCTCGTCGTCGCCATCGAGGCGGGCCATCACCGGCGCCAGCCAGCGCCACGACGCGGCCGCGAGCACGACCAGGAGCCCCACCGAAGCGAGACCGGCCAGGATTCCTCGCAGACCCTCGGGAGCTCGCGTCAGGAGCGGGATCATGAGGATCACGAGCAGATCCTGGAGGAGCAGCGCTCCGGACACGAGGCGGCCGAAGGGCTCGAACATCTGACGGCGCTGCCGCAGCAGGCGGACGACCACCAGCGTCGAGCTGGCGGTCAGCGCCAGGGCGAGGTAGACGGCGCCGAGGCCGCCGAGGCCGATCGCCCACGCCGCGGCGAGACCGGCGATCCCGAGGAACAGGAACTGGAGGAAGCCCACCTTCAACGCCGCGCCACGCTGGCCGCGCGTCCGACGGGGGTCGAGCTCGATCCCATTGACGAAGAGCAGGAACGTGACCCCGAGGATCAGGGCGTCCTCCAGCAGCCCCGCGGGCACGGGCGCGACGCGGCTGAGCACCAACCCCGAAACCAGGAGCAGCGGGAGAGGCGGTGCTCCCAGCGCCTTGGCCACCGCGTACGCCACGGCGGCGGCCGCCAGGAGGAGGGCCACGCCCGTCACCGGCCGAGCACCCCGGCGTCTCGCAGCGCGGCGGCCACGTGCTTGATCCCGTCGTATTTGGAGATCATCAGGTGGGTGGCGCCGTTTTCACGGAGCTCGTCGACGAGCAGCGGGTCGAAGGCGTGGATGCTGGACGGCACCCCCGCCCGCCGTGCCCGGAACGCCAGGAGGTTGTTCGATTCCTCGATCTGGAGCGCGGACACCAGGAGCCTGGCCTCGGACAGTCCGGCCTCGTCGAGCACGGCGGGATGATCGGTGTTGCCCTGCAGCGTGGCGCAGGGAAGACCCCGCAGCTTCCTCTCGTCCACGTCGATCGCCAGGACGTCCTCGCCGCGCAGGCGGAGCCCGTCGACGAGCTTGCGTCCCAGGGTGTTCATGCCCACCACGATGACGTGGCCGCGCAACCCGGTCCCCGGCACCGGCTCGGGCTGCTCGCGCGCACCGAAGAGCCGGAGAACGCCCGTGCGGTGAGCGGCGCGGTACACCCGATCGCTCGCTTGAATGAGCGCCGCGGAGACGCCGATGGTGATCAGGCCGACTACTCCCACTACCGACAGGATCGTCGGCGCGATGAGTCCCGCGCCGACCGCGAGGGTCGCCACGACGAAGGAGAATTCGCTGATCTGGCCCAGCGTGAGCCCGGTGAGAAAGCTCGTGCGCTCGCCGAATCCGAAGCGCGGGATCAGAGCGATCAGGATGGCCGGCTTGATCACGAGGACGAACGCCGACAGGGCGAGAACGCTCGGCCAGTACGCCAGCGCAGCGCCCATTTCCATGTGGATGCCGAGCGTCACGAAGAAGACCGCGAGAAAGAAGTTGACCAGCGGGTTCATCCGTCGGATCAGCTCGTGCGTGTGCGGGAGCTGGGCGAGCCCGACACCCGCCACGAACGCGCCGATCTCGACCGAGAGCCCGAGCGCCTGCGCGCCGAGGATGAACCCGAAGCACCACGTCAGGCTCCAGACGAAGAGCGCTTCCAGCGAATCGCCGAGCCAGCCGAAGAGCGGGGGCAGGACGAAGCGGATCGCGACGTAGGCGGCGGCCAGGAGTCCGCCGCCGACCTGCTCCACGCCGATGCTCCCCGATCCATCCAGGCCGGCAAGGAGTGTGAGCGCCACCGCGACGGCGACATCCTGGACGAGGAGCACGCCCACGGCGATCCGCCCGTGGATCGCATCGAGCTCGCCCCTGCGACTCAGCAGCTTCACGACGACCACGGTGCTGCTGAACGTCAGGCCGAGAGCCAGAAACGCCGCCTCGACCGCGCTGAATCCTAGCAGGAGCGAAAGGCCGTAGCCGAGGACCATCGTCAGGAGCATCTGACCGCCGCCGGCCACCAGCGCGACCTTCCCGACATCTCGGATCTTCTCGAGGGACAGCTCGAGCCCCACGAGAAAGAGCAGGAGCGCGATGCCGATCTCCGAGACGAGCTCCAGGCTCTCGGTGACGTGCACCAGACCGCTGACCGGTCCGAGCAGGAGCCCCGCAACGATGTACGCGACGATGAAGGGGATCCGAACCGCGCGCGCGGCGAGGCCCATCGCGGCCGCGGCGACCAGGATGAACCCGAAATCTCGAAGGATCGGGAAGTCCATGCTACCCGATCCTGCGGGCGAGGGCGAGGGAAACAGCCAGCGCTGCGGACTTCCGCCGGGTCACCGCGGCAAGCGGAACGCGACGACGTGATCGCCTTGGCCGAACGGGCCGCCGCCGCCCACGGCTATCGCGACGAACTGCTCCCCGGATGCGAGACGGTACGTCATCGGGGTCGCCTTGCCGCTTTCCGGCAGCGGGCCGCGCCAGAGTTCACGGCCGGTCTCTACGTCGTATGCCTTGAGCGACCGGTCGAGCGCGGCGCCGATGAAGACGACGCCGCCCGCGGTGGCGATCGGCCCGCCGAGGTTGATCGATCCCCATTCCTCTGGAAGATCGGTACCGGGCCGCGACACGCGTTCGAGAGAACCGAGCGGCACCTCCCAGAGGTGCTCGCCGGAGTCGAGCTGCACGGCGACGAGGGTGCCGAAGGGCGGTCGTGTACACGGCAGCCCGGAGGGCGCAACCAGGATCCGTCGGCGCATGACGTAGGGGGTCCCGCGCATCACGTTGTATTCGTAGCCGAGGTTCAGCCTGTTGCTTTCGGCGCGCGCTGCCTGCAGGTCCACGGCATCGCGTGGGATGAGCTGCACTTCAGCCGCGACGCGATTCACCGGGATCACGGCGATGCGCCGTTCGGGGTCCCAGGCGAGTCCACCCCAATGGGCGCCGCCGATATTGGACGGCAGCACGAGCGTGCCGAGGGTGTCCGGCGGCGTGAAGATTCCTTCGTTGCGCAGCGGCTCGATCATCGAGCGGCACGCCGCCAGGTCCTCCTCGCCCGCACCCCAGACATCCCCGGGCGCCAAGCGATGGGGGCTCAAGGGAGCGATCCCGGCGGTGAACGGCTGCGTCGCCGATGCTTCCTCGCCCGGGATATCGCTGCGCGGCACGGCGCGCTCCTCCACCGGGAACAGCGGATCGCCGGTCTCGCGGTGCAGCACGAAGAGCATGCTCGTCTTCGTCGCCTGCAGCACGGCGGGGACTTCGACGCCATCGCGAACGATCGTGACGAGCGCCGGGGGCGCGGCGTTGTCGTAGTCCCAGAGGTCGTGGTGGACGGTCTGGAAAGACCACACCACCTCCCCCGTGGATGCGCGCAGCGCGACGGTGGAGTTGGCGTACCGGTTGTCGCCCAGGCGCAGGACGCCATAGTAGTCCGGCGCGGCGCTGCCGGTCGGCACGAGGACGAGATCGCGCTCGGGGTCGGCGGCAAGGATCGACCACGCGTTCGCGCCGCCCGTGCCGTGTGCGAGGGCGCCGCGCCACTCGCCGTAGGCGGGGTCGCCGGAATCCTGGGGAATCGGATCCCAGCTCCACTTCAGCTCGCCCGTGCGGGCGTCATAGGCGCGCACCTCGCCGCTGGGCAGGTCCGGCTGCGTGTTGTCGCCGATCGACGATCCGGTGATCACCAGGTCGTTCACGACGACGGGCGGCGAGGTCATCGTGTATGCCGCCGGCTCGAAAGGCGCGATGCGCAGACCTCTCGTGAGGTCGACCCTTCCATCAGCTCCGAACGCGCGACAGGGCCGTCCGTCGCCGGCATCAAGGGCAACGAGCTGCGACTGCGCGTTCGCGACGAAGATCGTGCGGTGGCACGCGTCGCCCGGGGATGCTCGATCGTCCACCCACAGCGAGACGCCGCGGCTCACGAAGTCGCCGTAGGTCACGTCGCGCCGGATCCCGGGATCGAACACCCACAGCTCGCGGCCCGTCTCCGCGTCCAGCGCGATTACGCGGCCGAGCGGCGTGCCGACATACATGATGCCTTGGCTGACTAGCGGCGTCGCCTCGAACGACCCGGCCTTGGCCGTCGCGAAGCGCGGCTCGGTCTCGCCCGTACGATACGTCCACGCCACCTCGAGCCGCGCGACGTTCTCCCGGGTGATCACCGCTGCGGGCGAGTAGCGGGTGCCCAGTGCGTCCCGCCCGTTCGCCTCCCAGCCGATCTCCTGCGCCCCGAGGGGTGCTGCCGCCGCGCAGAGCAGGCATATGAGCAGAGTTCGTCCCATCGTGCCCGCAAGCGAGCGGTGTTCACGATTCCGGTCAAGGACTTGACCGGGCGGTCCCGCCGCCGCGGCGCCTCTGCGGTTCTCGCGTTGGCCGATCCGGCCGGGATCGGTTGAGGCGGCTATGGCGCTCCCGGCGATCGGGATCACCTGTGGTCATCGAAATCGCGACGACTACGTTCCGCCGCCCCGCCCACGTCGTTCCTCGAGCTTCGCCTCGATCAGGAATCGGTAGGCTTTGCGTTCAAGCATGCTCCAGCCACGGTAGGCGGGCTGGCCCGCCTCGCACAGCTGCTCCAGGCCTTCACCCCGCTCGATCGCGGCCGCGATCAGGTCGAGCGTGGCGTGGTCCGGCACCACATCGGCCGGCAGCGAGGCGAGCGGAACTTCGAAGCCGCGACCGAACGTGAACCGCTCCCCGCCTGCCGAGGCCGCCTCCGAATCCAAATCCGGGCCGCCGCCAAAGCGAAATTCCCGCGACCGTACGAAGCCGGCACCGCCTTCGAGTGGCAGCGGACCCGAGTCTCGCGAATACCGGGCGGTCAGTCCCGGCGGCCCCTGACGTTCGAAGCCTCGGCGGGCGTGGGCCCGGCGCTCGCGAGAACGCAGTCTCGCGAGCTGCGCGATGACCCAGCCCAGTACGATCAGCATGGCGACGCCGAAGTAGTAATACTGGCCCTGCGTGTTGCCGTCAGGCTGGCGGGTCACGATCGCGGCCACGACCAGGGCCAGCACGGCGAGGAGCGCGACCCAGAGCAGAACGCGAGAGACGCCGACTACGGATCGCTCTACGGAGTCGAGTCCTTCGAGCACGCGGGTTCGCTTCTTCGGAGACCATTTCATGGTCACCCCTCCATTGGTCGCGCATGGCTGGGGGGCGCGCGCAGGTCATCTTGTCGCTCGTCGTGCAGAACGTCCTGCCCGGATCAGCCGAGGGCCGCGACCACGAGCGCGACCAGGCTCAGGAGCAGCGCGGCCCCCGCCAGCCAAACCGCCAGCGCGCCCCCGCCCGCGACGCGCTGCTCCAGGGAGCGGGCCAGCTCCTGGAGCGCCGACCCGTGGGAGGCGAGCGCGTCCTGCGGGCGCATGAGCGCCGTTCCAGCCAAGTCGAACAGCGACTGGTCCATCACCCTGCGCGCCGCGATCACGTCCTCCATCGCCGCCTCGAAGTGCCGCTGCGCGATGCGCTTGTCCGCGTCGGGTCCCGGCTCCGCGATCGCGAGCTGCGCGGCCTTGAGGACGGCGTTCTTGATGTCGCCGCCGCTCACCTCGTAGCGCTCCGCCAGCGCCACGAAGTCCACGTCATCGGCCAGCGGAGTCTTGCGGGGGTGCAGTTGCACGCGCCAGATCTGCTCGCGCTCCAGGGGCCCGGGCATCTCGAAGAGGATGTGGGTGCGGATGCGGCGCTCGAAGGCGGGGTCGAAATTGCGCGCCAGGTTGGTCGCGAAGATGACCACGCCGGGGAACGTCTCGAGCTCGCGGAGCAGCACCGCGGTTACGGTGTTGCTCTCGCGCTCGGACCCCTGGCTGACGTCGGTGAAGCGGCGCCCGGCGATGGCGTCCGCCTCGTCGAAGAAGAGCACCGCGTCCTGCTGCTCCGCCGCGCGGAACACGCCGGCGACGTTCTTCCCGGTCTGCCCCACCCAGCGGGATTCGAGCTGGGCGTAATGCACCACCAGGAGTTCCTTGCGGAGGTGGTGCGCGACCGCCTCCGCGCAGATCGTCTTCCCGGTGCCGGGCGGTCCCGCGAAGTTGAACGCTAGCCCCAGCCCCACCGCGTGCCGCTCGGCGAGTCCCCAGTCGTGGAACAGCGTGTCGTGCTTCTCGATCTGCGTGAGCGCCTGCTCCAGCGCGCGGCGCGTGGAAGGGGGCAGGATCACGTCCTGGAGCG
>Ga0299913_10006571_pt1 | contig 10081 bp, 9 predicted proteins | sample RVTome_9_FD_201360 | JGI IMG/M metagenome (GOLD analysis project Ga0299913, IMG submission 201360) | Soil microbial communities from uranium-contaminated site in the Upper Colorado River Basin, Wyoming, United States - RVT155D38 (version 2) ... | reverse complement strand
GGGTGCCGCAAAGAGGGGAGAAGCGCGCCCTCCTTCAGACCGTGACCGAGAACGCGCAGCAGGCATTCGCGCGCCATCGACTGAAGCGCTCGAGCGACTTCGCGGCTCGGTCACGTCAGCTGCGTGAGCTCCAAGGATTCATCGGGATGGACGAGGCCCCCTTGCGGATCGAGTGCTTCGACATATCAAACCTGGGTCCGACCGAGGCGGTTGGATCGATGGTGGTCTTCGAGGACGGTCTTCCGAAGCGGAGCGACTATCGCCGCTTCTCGATCAAGTGGACGACGGGACCCAACGACGTGGCGATGATGGGCGAGGTCATCCGGCGTCGTTTCGCTCGCTATCTGGAAGAGCGTGATGGTCAGTCCGAGGGGCGGAAGCGGGGTCGGTTCGCCTATCCACCCAACCTTGTCGTCATCGATGGGGGCAAGGGACAGCTGAATCGCGCCGTCGAGGTGATGACGGAGCTCGGCGTCACCGATGTCACCACCGTCTCCCTCGCCAAACGGATGGAGGAGCTGTTCCGCCCCGGGGAGACGGACCCGATCCGCATCCCGCGCGGCTCGGAGTCGTTGTACCTGTTGCAGTCGATCCGCGACGAGGCACATCGCTTCGCGATCTCCTATCACCGCCTGAAGCGCGGCAAGCAGATGACTCGGTCGGCCCTCGACGGGATCCCCGGACTCGGCGACACGAGGCGCAGGAAGCTCCTCAAGCACTTCGGTTCGGTCAAACGCGTCCGAGCTGCCAGTGTGGAAGAACTGGCATCCGTGCAAGGCATCCCTCAAACTGTTGCCGAGGCTGTGTACGAGGCCCTACACGGGAGACAAGCGTCTTGAACGTACGCCGCAGAGCGCGTGAGGTCGACGTGACCGTCATCACCGGCCTGTCCGGTGCAGGTCGGTCCGAGGCCGCGCGCGCCCTCGAGGATCTCGGTTGGTTCGTCATCGACAACCTTCCGCCGGCGCTGATATCGAAGATGCTCTCGCTCGCCCTGTCATCCGACGACAACATCAAGAGGATCGCTCTCGTCATCGACGCGCGCGGCGGCGCGTTCTTCGGGGAGGCAGCGGAAGCGCTCGAGAAGCTGCGCCGCGACATCGCCAACTTCCGGATGATCTTTCTGGAAGCATCCGACGACGCCCTGGTCCGTCGTTTCGATGCTTCGCGGCGGCTGCATCCGCTTGCCACCGATGACCGTGTGATCGTCGGGATCCAAAGGGAGCGCGAGCTGCTACGGGCCTTCCACGACGGGGCCGACCTCATCATCGACACGAGCAACCTCACGGTCAGAGACCTGCGGACCAAACTCGGTGCGCTGTTCGAGGGAGCGCACGTCAGCGAAGGCTTGAAGACGACGATCATCTCCTTCGGCTACAAGTTCGGGCTACCGCTCGACGCCGACATCGTTCTCGACGTCCGATTCCTGCCCAACCCACATTGGGTGGACGAGCTGCGGCCCCACACCGGGCTGGAAGGTCCCGTGCGCGACTACGTAATGAAACAGGACGCAACGCTGGACTTCGTCGACCGCATCCGCGATCTGTTCGGGCTTCTCCTCCCCGGATACGCGGCGGAAGGCCGGCACTATCTAACGGTCGCCGTGGGCTGTACCGGTGGTCGTCACCGGTCGGTCGTGCTCGCCGAGGAGATCGGCAGTCTGATCAGGGAGAAGGGTTTCGGGGCCACCGTCATCCATCGAGACGTTGAACGCGCGCCGGTAACTCCTTGAAGGTTGTCGGCATCGGCGGAGGCCACGGCCTTGCCGCGACCCTGCGCGCGGCCCGCTTGTATGCGGACGAGATCGACGCCGTCGTCACCGTCGCGGACGATGGTGGATCGTCGGGGCGTCTGACGCGCGAGCTGGGCGTCCCTCCGCCGGGAGACATACGGAACTGTCTCGTCGCGTTATCGGATCGGCCCGAGCTGTCGGACCTCTTCCAGCACCGGTTCGCCACGGGAGCACTGACCGGGCACACGGTAGGCAACCTCATCATCGCTTCTTTGACGGAGATGACCGGCGACTTCGCCGCCGCGGTGAAGGAGGCCGGAAGATTGCTGGCGGCGGTAGGGACGGTGCATCCGACTACCAGCATGCTCGTTGCGTTGAACGCGCGGGTCGAGGGTGGGGAGATCCGTGGCCAGGTCGCGGTCGCCCAGACGACGGCTCCGATACAGGCCGTCTATCTAGAACCGCCCGATCCACCCGCCAACCCCGCGGCAGTCGAAGCGATCATCGCGGCGGACCAGATCGTCATGGGGCCGGGCAGCCTTTTTACGAGCCTGATAGCGACCTTGATCGTTCCGGGCATCCGCAAAGCGTTGCAGGAGACCAAGGCACGCAAGGTCTTCGTGTGCAACACGCGCATGCAGAAGGGCGAGACCGAAGGCCTCGATGCGTCCGATCACGTCCAAGCCTTGTTGGCCCACGCCGGCGCGTTCGCCGTCGACACGGTCATCGTGCAGAACCCCGAGATCCCTTCCGACGCGGTTGCGATCGATCGCGACGGGTTGAAGTTCTTGGGGGTGGAAGTGATCGAGGCCGACGTCGCGGCCCCCGACGGCACCCACGACCCCGGCGCGCTCGCCGCCGTGCTGGAGGAGATCGTTTGAACGCTGCGTAGATAACTCCGCTGGCAGGAGAACCGACGCCCCTCGCGCGGAGTCGAACCAGGGTGATGGGACGAACACGCACGAATCTCTTGGCGAGCGCGTGGATCGTGGCGCTGGTGCTGCTTCCCGGCGCGGCTTCGGCCAAAGGTGGCGGGAGCTGGGACATCATCGATCGGGACGGCTTCCTGATGGCCGGCCAGAAAACCACCGCCCGGGCACTGATCCCGCGGCAGCGTCCCTTCCCCCGCTCCGCGTGGCTTGTGGAGGGTTGGAACTTCAGCGTGCGTCGGGCCATGCCACGCGAGCGGATCCCGTTGGGTCGGCTGAGCCCAAAGAGATACGAGCTATATGGCGATCCGATGATTGCGTTCGAGCTGCGCTTCACCGCCCCCGAGTCGCCGGGGGAGTACACCATCGTCACCTGCACGCGCCCGTGTGATGAGATCGCGTCGCAGCCCTACCCGCGCGCGATCACTGTGGTCGAGAGTCGCGTCGAGGCACGCCTCCGCAAGGAGCTACTCGAGCGCGACGGGCGCATCAGCGAGCTGGGCCTAGCCATGGGTCGGGCCCGCAGCCGAGCCCGGGCTCTCGAGGACCGTTTGTCGGACCATCTCGGCTACCTCGGCAATCACGTCACCCGGATCACCCGGCTGGAACGCTTGGTTGCCGACGATCGCGGCGATCAGGACGAAGAGCCTTCCTCGGCCGTCGCGCTGGCGGGTGTTGCCGGGGGAGTTGGGGCATTGCTCGGCGTGCGCGCCCTGCTACGGAGACGAGAGGGTTGCCGATAGCCTGGGAGTATCTGCCAGAAGAGTCCGCAGGCAAAACCACGCAATAGGGGTTGACAAGGGTCAAACCCGGACATAATATCGAACATATGTTCGAGCGAGAGCAATCGACGGACCTGAGCGATGCGATCGCCCTTCTGGAGAAGGCGAATGCCGAGCTGCAGCCCGAGCTGCTCGAGGCCTCGGATGCGCGGCGGTTGCTCGACGCTTACGGCCGGGCGCAGAAGCTCGCCGCTTTCGGGATCGCCGCTCTGTCCCGCAAGGTCGACGACCCGGGGGAGATCGCGCGTTCGACAGGGACCTCGATGGGGGCGGCGAAGGCGGTCGTGGCCACGGGCAAGGTAATGGGCAACGCGCCGGATCTGGCGGCTGCGTTGCAGCAGGGTGACATATCGATGGACCAGGCGACGAAGATCGCCTCGGCTGAGGAGTCCTCTCCTGGTAGCGCCGCGGCGCTGATCGACGTCGCACGGACTGAGTCGTTTTGCGTTCTCACAGACAAGGCCCGGGCCGTGAAACTCGCGGCCGAGCAACAGCGGGATCTGGCGTCGCGGCAGCACGCGGCACGCTCCGGGCGCAGCTACTCCGACGAATTGGGGATGGTCCACATCCATCTGACGCTCGAGCCGCACGTCGGCGCGCCGATCGTGGCGCGCGCGGAGGCCGAGGCCGTGCGGATCGCCAAAGCAGCGCGCAGCGAGCCGCACCGCGGGGATCTCAAGGACAAGGACAACCCGTCCGAGATCGAGTCGTTCGAGCGGTACCTTGCGGATGCGTACGCCGCGTTGCTGGCGGGCAACGGGAAAGGACGCACCACGCGGCCCGAGCTCGTCGTGCTTGTTAGTCATTCGGTCGCCGAGCGCGGCTGGAATGACGTCCGCGACGGTGAGGTCTGCAAGATCCCTGGACTCGGCCCGGTCGGGCCACAGGTGGCGAAGCAGATCGCGAAAGACGCCTTTCTGAACGGCGTCTTCTACGACGGCAAGGACCTGCGCCAGCTCAAACGGTGGTCGCGAAACATTCCGGTGGAGGTCAAGGTGGCTTTGGAGCTCGGTGAACCGCCCGATCTCGACGGGGTTCGGTGCGTGGACTGCGGCAATCGCTTCCGGACGGAATTCGACCATGTGAGGCCGCACGCAGCGCGGGGACCGACCTCACATACGAATCTCAAACCGAGATGCTGGCCTTGCCACCAGGCGAAGACCGCGCGCGATCGCAAGACGGGAAAGGACACGCCGCGGGAGCCATGAACGCTCGCGTTAATCCGGCCAGCGAGCCTCGCCTAATGCATTCATGTTCGCATCCTTGATTCGGTGGCCCGGGCGTAGGATGGCCTCAAATACCCATTTCTTCCCCTGGGAGGGATCGTCGATGGCGACGCGTATCGGTATCAACGGATTCGGCCGGATCGGCCGCAACTTCTTCAGGGCCCTACGGGCCAAGGGTTCCGACCTCGAGGTCGTGGCGCTCAATGACCTCACCGACCCGTCCGTGCTGGCGCACCTGCTGCGCTACGACTCGGTATTCGGGCGCTTCGACGAGGAGGTCAAGGTCTCCAACGGCGGCTTCTCGGTCGCCGGCAGCGACATCAAGGTGACCTCGGAACGGGATCCGGCGGCCATCCCGTGGGGGGCCCTGGGGGCCGACATCGTCATCGAATCGACCGGTTTCTTCACGAAGAAGGCGGACGCCGAGAAGCACATCGCCAGTGGGGCAAAAAAAGTCATCATCTCGGCCCCCGCGAAAGACGAGGACATAACCATCGTGATGGGGGTCAACGACGGGGATTACGACGCCGCGAACCACAATGTGATCTCGAATGCATCGTGCACCACGAACTGCGTGGTCCCGCTCGCGAAGGTCCTCCAGGACAACTGGGGGATCGAGTCGGGATTCATGACGACCGTGCACGCTTACACGAACGATCAGAACCTGCAGGACCTGGCCCGCGACGATCTGCGTCGCGCGCGCGCCGCTGCCATCAACATCATCCCGACGAGCACTGGGGCCGCGAAGGCAGCATCGCTCTCGATGCCCGAGTTGAAGGGTCGCCTCGACGGCCTCGCACTCCGCGTGCCGGTACCCGACGGGTCGATCACCGACCTCGTGTGCGTTCTCGGCTCGGAGGTCACCAAGGACCAGGTCAACGACGCCTACCGCGAGGCCGCGCAGTCGGCCCGCTTCAAGGGCATCCTCAAGTACACCGAAGACCCAATCGTTTCCACCGACATCATCGGCGACTCGCACTCGTGCGTCCTCGACGGTCTCTCGACGATGGCCAACGGGAAGCTAGTAAAAGTCTTGGGCTGGTACGACAACGAGTGGGGCTACTCGAACCGCCTGGTCGACCTGACCGAACTGGTCGCCTCGAAGCTTTGAGCTCCGACGAGGGCTTAACGACGAGCGGAGGAGCCGGCTTTGCAGGGGATCCTCTGCGCGCTGCTCTTGTGGGTCTGGTGGTCCTTACCGTTGGCTTCGCTATCGCCTCATGGCTGATAGAGGGCATAACCATCTCTTGGGTCGTTTATCCAACGGCTCTCGTTGTCGGGGCCCTGCGGCTGCGAAAGGGAGGCACTCGAGGGAGGGTCTTCATCACCGTTGCAGCTCTGATCTTCCTCCTGGTACACGTTCCTTTCGTAGCGGCCGCGTTCAGCGACAACTGCAAGAATCCGCTCACCGACGAGGCGTGCCACGAAGGATTTTGGATCGTGTCCTTGGGGATCCTTCCGCTGGTAACACTGGCGACCGGATTGGCCGCTTGGCGAAGGGCGGGGGGCGGTTGATCGGAAGGTGCCGGTAAGGACACTCGACGACCTGGAGGTCACGAACAAGCGCGTTCTGGTTCGCTGCGACTTCAACGTTCCGCTGAAAGGCGGCGCGATCACGGACGACCTCCGGATCCGCGCCGCGATCCCCACCCTGCAGGAGATATTGGAGCGCGGCGGACGCATCATCGCTTGTTCGCACCTGGGCCGCCCGAAAGGGAAATTTGTCGATGAACTGCGTCTGGCTCCGGTCGCGGAGAGCCTGAAGCAACTTCTCGGTAAGGATGTGCGTGCGGCGTCGGACGTCGTCGGATCCGACGCTCAGGACGCATGCTCCTCGGATGCGAAGATCGTGTTGCTCGAGAACCTTCGGTTCGAGCCGGGAGAAGAAGCCAACGACCCCGCGTTCGCCGATGCGCTCGCGTCTCTGGCCGATGCTTACGTCGACGATGCTTTCGGAGCGGCCCACCGAGCCCACGCCTCGATCGTCGGCGTCGCAGAACGTCTGCCCGCGGCGGCCGGGTTGCTGCTCGCCGACGAGGTCACGAAGTTGCAGAAGCTGCTAGACGATCCAGAGCGGCCGTTCGTCGCGGTTCTCGGCGGGGCCAAGGTCTCGGACAAGCTCGCGGTGATCGGCAATCTCCTGGAACGGGTGGATGCGATCTGCATTGGGGGAGCGATGGCATTCACGCTCCTTGTTGCTCGGGGAAAAGAGGTCGGCCGTTCGCTGGTGGAGCGCGGCAAGATCGAAGCGGTGCGCGAGGTTCTCGGCGAGGCGGACAAGAAAGACGTGGCGATCCTGCTTCCCACCGATGTGGTGGCCGCGGCTGCTCCCGAGGAGGGGGCCGCCCACGAGACCGTGGGGCTCGAAGAAATCGGCGATCGTCTCGGCGTCGACATCGGGCCACGCAGCGCACGGGCTTTCTCAGAGACGATCGAAGCGGCGAAGACCGTGTTGTGGAACGGGCCGATGGGCATCTTCGAGATCGACGACTACGCCGCGGGGACCAAAGCTGTGGCCGAGGCGATAGCGCGTGCCACCAAGAACGGCGCTTATACGGTGGCAGGCGGCGGGGACTCTGCGGCCGCTCTGAAGCAGCTCGGCATGGAAGATGCCGTCTCTCATCTGTCGACCGGTGGAGGGGCATCGCTGGAGTTCCTGGAGGGCAAGGACCTGCCCGGTGTAGCGGTGCTCAGGAAGAAAGGTTAGGGACTGATGGCAAGGAAGCCGCTGATCGCGGGCAACTGGAAGATGAACAAGACACATCTCGATGCGATCCGACTCGTGCAGGGCCTGGCGCACGAGCTCGCAGGACACGCATTCGACCGAGTGGAGGTGGTCGTCTGTCCGCCCTTTACGGCACTTCGAACGGTGCAGACACTCATCGACTCCGATCGCTACGAGTTCGGTCTCGGCGCCCAGAACATGCATCACGAAGCCGAAGGCGCGTTCACGGGAGAGGTCGCTGCGGCGATGCTGAAGTCGCTCGACGTCGATTACGTGATCCTCGGTCACTCCGAGCGCCGCGAGCTGTTCGGCGAGACCGACGAAGGTGTGAATGCCAAAGTAAAGGCGGCCTTCGCGAACGACCTGATCCCGATCGTGTGTTGCGGCGAGACCGAATCCGAACGCGAGCAGGGTCAGACCGAGGGCAAGGTGGAGCGTCAGATACGCGCCGCTTTCCAGGGCATCAAGCCCGACAACGCAGCCAAGATCGTCGTCGCGTACGAGCCGATCTGGGCGATCGGCACCGGCAAGACGGCAACCCCCGACGACGCGCAGGCGACGATCGCCTACATCCGCAAGGTAATCGCGCAAGCTGCGGGCGACGACATCGCCCAGACCGTGCGGATCCTGTACGGCGGGAGTGTCAAGTCCGGGAACGCCGCGGCCCTCATGGGGCAATCGGATATCGACGGCGCGCTCGTCGGCGGCGCGTCACTCGAAGCCCAGGAGTTCGCCGCGATCGTCAAAGCTACGAAAACATAGATGTTCTGAAGGCATAGCGTCTAAGGGAAATTAGGAAAGGAAGCAGCAGCGTGCCTCGCAAGATCCTCTACGTCATCCTCGACGGCCTGGGCGACGATCCGCTCGACGCTCTGGGCGGGAAGACGCCGCTCGAGGCGGCGAGCACCCCCGTTCTGGACTCCCTCGCTGCGCGCGGGGTGAACGGCTACGTCACGACCGTCGGCGAAGGCATCGCGCCCGAGTCCGACATCGCGGTGTTCTCGATCCTCGGATACGACCCACACGAGCACCACACCGGTCGCGGCCCCCTCGAAGCGGTCGGTGCCGGCCTCGAAGTGAACAAGGGGGACCTTGCCTACCGCGTGAACTTCGCCACCGTCGAGGCCGACGAGCGCGATTCGGGGAAAACTTGGCGGATCGTCGATCGGCGCGTGGGGCGCGATCTTTCGTCCGAGGAAGCACACGCGCTCGCGGCCGAGGTCAGCCAAAAAGTGCAGCTGCGAGGCGCGTCGTTCGATTTCAAGGCGACGATCGGACACAGGGGAGTGCTGGTGCTGCGCTCTACCGAAGGTGATCTCTCGGCCGAAGTCGAGAATTCCGACCCGGCATACGGGCGCGAAGGCGCGCTCGGGGTAGCGAAGGAGACGTTCGACAACCAGGTCGTGCACGTCGCACCCGTGGCGGGTCACGAGTCGGACGGAGCCGCCAAGATGGCATCGGACCTCACGAACGAATGGCTGCGGGCCGCGTACGAGGTACTCGACTCATCGGAGGTCAACGTGCGGCGCCGCGCGGCGGGGAAACTGCCGGGGAACTTCGTGCTCACGCGCGACGGCGGCGATCGTCTTCCTGAATTGCAATCGTTCAAGGACAAGTTCGGCCCCGAGTTCGGATGCTTCGTCGAGATGCCCGTCGAGCTCGGCATCGCGCGCTTGACCGGGATGGGCATCGTCGAGGCCCCCACCGGGATCCCGGCCCCCGAGCAGTACGAAGCGTGGGCGAAGCTCGCTCTCGAAGCGATCGACGGCTACGACGGGCTCTACATCCACATCAAGGGACCCGACGTGCCCGCACACGATGGCGACCACGAAGCCAAGATCGCGAGCATCGAAGAGATCGACGCGGTCTTCTTCCAAGCTGTGATCGATCAGCTCGATCTGCGCAAGGCAATAATCGCGGTTACCGCGGACCACTCGACAAGCTGCGCCCGCAAGGCGCACACCGACGGACCCGTCCCGCTGTTGATCGCGGGGGGCACGGTTTCCCCAGATGGGGTGCAGAGCTACGGCGAGACGGCGTCGCGCAAGGGTGCACTGGGCCACCTCATGGGGCCCGAGATCATGCCTCAGCTCGTGAAGATCGCCACCGACTAGGGATCCCTCGACGGGGGGCGACCTCCTACCGTTGTAGTAGGAAGACTTGCGGCGTACTATTCGAAACCACGAACCTCTGGAGGGGGCGACATGGCGGCGCGACGGAAGCACAGCTTGGCCGACGTATTGGGGCCGCTCGAGGCCGAGATCATGGACGTGGTCTGGGATTCGGGCGAGGTGACGGTTCGCGACGTTCACGGAGCCCTCGAAGAGATCCATCCACTCGCCTACACGACGGTTATGACAACCCTCGGCCGCCTGGCCGACAAGGGTCTCGTGCGTCGGATCGAGGACCAACCGGCTCACCGCTATAGCGCGCTGATATCACGCGACGAATATGCGCGCTCGACGGTGAAGTCCGTGGTGGACTGGCTCGTCAGCCATTTCCCCGATCCGGCGGTTGCGTACTTCGTCGACCGCGTTGAGGAAGAGGACCAACGCGTCATCGAACGGTTGCGTGATGCCATCGACCAGCGGCGAGTGAAGGATGCATGATTGATTAGAGGGCGCTTGAGTGATTAGCGCAGCTCCCCCCGTTCTGGCGATCGAGGGTGATTCCGCATGGATCGTCAT
>Ga0299913_10006570_pt1 | contig 10081 bp, 10 predicted proteins | sample RVTome_9_FD_201360 | JGI IMG/M metagenome (GOLD analysis project Ga0299913, IMG submission 201360) | Soil microbial communities from uranium-contaminated site in the Upper Colorado River Basin, Wyoming, United States - RVT155D38 (version 2) ... | reverse complement strand
GCGACAGCTTTGGCCTCGGGCCGCGGAACCGGCCCTTCTTCGATGAAGTCCAGATCCCGAGAAACGTACTTTGCCTCTGACCAAATTGCCATACATCCGCCGCTGAATCCAAAATGCCGGCTGATAATCGTGCCCGCGCTGGGACTGCAAATTTCGTCCCGCGACGACCCCGGCTCCGCGGGGCACCCGCTCTTTCAGCCTCATCGACTACGACCGCGACTACCGGCGCACGGTGATCGGGGTTCGCGGCGATGTGGGCGGCGACATGGCTTATGCACCTGGCCTGGCGCTGGATCGAGGGCAGCGACAACGCGGCGCCGCTGCGTCTCGACTTCCAGCTCACGCCGGGCGCGGTACTTGCGGTCCCGGACGTCGGCGACAAGAGCTATGCCGATCTCGGCCTCGGCTATTCGTTCGGCGAGCGGCTCACGGTACGCCTGAACGTCAACAACCTGTTCGACACTGCTCCGCCGCAGATGGCCGATACCGTATCGCAGAACAATACCGACTCCGGCACCTACGACGTGTTCGGCCACAGCTATTTGCTGTCATTGACCGCGGTACTGGGACAGTAGCCCGATCGGGAACTCGAGCGCCGCCAGCTGTCGTTCGGAGGATCCGCGAGCCGCGCGCACGGCGGCCCAGCGAGGATCGTCGTGCAGGTTTCGGTAGACGGGATCCAGGACCATCATCGCCTGGCGGGGGGCCAGATCTTCATCCTTCTCGAGCCACTCGAACGCTTCGTCCCTGTCGTTGCGCCAGGCGTAGACCTGGGCAACCTGTTCCGGATACGGCTCGCCCCAGTTGTCGATCAGCATGGCGAGTTGTTCGTCGGATTCCCCGGGTCGGCCGAGATCGTGCAGCGCCATGGCGAGCCCGGCGTGTGCCCTGCCGTCATTCGGCATCTCCGACTGCGCCATCCTTTGCTCCAGGTCTTTGAATATGGCCAGCGCTTCGGCTGCCTTGCCCTGTAGCAGCTTCATGATGCCGAATTCGTACTGTCCCTGGTCGTGCATCGTGATAAAGCGTTGTCGCAGGGCTACTGCCCGGTCGAGCCGGTCCGCGTACATGTAGATCCTGGAGGCGCCGTACAGGCAAAGGCTGCACAGCGGATCGACGGCCATCGACCGGTCGATGATCGCGAGCGCGTCGTCCTTGCGCCCGATGAGGAAGGCAAAGCGCGCCACTGTCCGCAGGACCTCGACATCGTTCGGCGCACTCGAAAGCGCCCGCGCGTAGCTCGACGCCGCGGCCTGGAGATCCCGGTCGACGTATAAAGCCTGCCAGGCGAACATGCTGTGCGCACTCGCGTTATCGGGCTCGATGGCCAGGATCCGGGCGGCGAGCGCAAGCCATCGCTCGTTTTCTTCTTCCTTGCTCATCAGGCCGCCCTGCTGGCGCGAATGGTTCGCGTAGATCATCCACACCATTGCAGGCGTGTAGTGAGGGTCGATTTCCAGCGCCTCCTCCAGAAGGGCAGCCATTTTGTCGCCGATACCCAAGGTGACTTCGTCATACCAGAGCTGCCTGGCCTGCAGCGTGAGTGCATACACCTCGGGCGTCGTCCGGCGGGCGGCCGGCAGGGACGTGTCGCTCTCGAGATCGAGCCCGTCCACGACGTCGCCGGCGATCTCGTCCTGAATTGCAAAAACGTCGTTGAGACTGCCCGTGTAGGCCTTCGACCAGAGCTCCGCACCGGAACCGGCGTCGAGCAGCCTGGCGCGGATCCGGAGCCCGGTGCCCACCTGGGTCACGGCGCCGGTCAGCAGGTGCGACACGCCGAGGCGACTGCCGATCTCCGGTATCGCGACGTCCTGTCCCTTGAACGAAAACGCCGAGGTGCGGGCGATCACGAACAGCTCGGGCAGCTTCGCCAGCAGATCGCGGACCTCGCCGGACAGCCCGTCCGCCAGGTAATCCGGCATCGCGTCCGGACTCTCGTTGTCGAACGGCAATACCGCAATGGAGTACTGGAAGTCCGGCGCCGGCGGCACCAGCTTGTCGTAGACAAACCAGCCCAGCGCAACGGTCAGTATGACGATGACAATGCGATCGAACTTCCGGCCGACCCGGGCAGCGGCAGCGCTGTCAGCGGCGGTAGCCTCGCCGGCGTCGAGCCTGATGCCCGCCGGGGTCCATTCGAGCGCCCAGGCGAGGATCATCGCCGGAATGAAACCGATCGCGAGAATCGTGATTACGGTGCGTACGTGGTGCTCGAGCCCGTATTGAGGGAAGATTGTCTCGGCAACCTGGATGATCAGCCAGGCCGTCACGATATACGCTGCAGCGACGCGAAGTACGTTGCGGCGTTTCAGTTCGTCAAAGAACGTCACAGGAACAAACCGCGAGATCGAATTATCGCTTCCAACGCCACTTATAGCATGCGTTCACGGAATGTACTAAGCGACCAGCGTTCGACCCCGGTTTTACGGTTTCTGCTGATGCGCAAAGTCCGATGAGTACGCGTTTTCACTGAAGTCGAGCAGCATTGTGGGAGATAGGATGGACGTTATTCCGGCCCCCTGTGTCAGGAAGGGCTGTTGGCGTATTGCCGACACATCCTTAACACTCCTGATCCTTGACCCCGGATCCCTGCGAGCTGACCGGCGACGAACGTCCGGCTTTCTGCTGGCACGCGCGGGTCAATCGCAGTCCGGACCCTTGCAACGCAGAGTCACGAACAGCTCCGAGAGTACTTTCCACTCGCCATCGTCCTTGAGCCAGTACGCGGTGTAGCGGCCGCCGATGTCGGTCGATCCCGCATCGGTGGTCCAGCTGCCTCGCCAGGAGCCGGCTTCGTACGCGCGCCGCGCGCCTTCGCCGACGTCTACCACCTCCGGTGTACGGACGTACAGGAGGTCATCCGCGCGCGTGAATATGCGTTCGAAGGCCGCCTGCGTCTCGGCGGGGCTCTCCTTGAGCTGCACGCCGTTGCCGGTTGTGAGCTGATAGTTCTTGTGCTGGAATCCGATCAACGCGGTGGCGTCGTGCGCCGCGATAGCGGCATTCGACTCGGCACGAAGCGCGCGAATCCGGTCGGCCTCATCGGCGATGGCCGGCACCGCGGCGGTGATCGCCAGCAAGAGCGTGGTCGATACAAGCAAATTCGTGACTGGCGTCATGGCGTCCTCCAGTTTGTGCCTTTCATGCTGCCTCCACGACGACTTCCCGGCCTATGGCCGTACGGTGCGAATGAGTGCCAGGGTTTCCTCAAGAACGGCCTGCTGCTCCTCCAGCTCGTGGAGATAGCCGTTCCAGAAAATCAGCTTGGCCGCGGCGGTACCGCCGACGTCGGGATGCCGCCTCATCCTGGCGAGAGTCGGGGCGCTGATGACCAGAGGCTCGGCGGCCGAATCGCCGATTTCGTTGGGCGGCCGGACGTTGCCCAGCGCTTGCAGCACGTCGGGAAATTCGCCGAGCACGATCGCCTCGCGCCGGTTCAGTGCATCGAGATGCGCGAGCACCTCGTTCACGTCCTCCTGCTTGCCGCGAAATCGCGACAGGGCCGCGCGCAGTTCCGGACTGCCAATCAACGCCAGCTTGCCGGAACCGACCGTTGCGTCGAGGTAGCCGTTCGACAAGGACGCGCTCCAGTCGCGGATGAATGGCAGGTACACCAGGTTCCATGTCTCTTCCGGCGGAATCGCCGCGGCTTCGTCGGGGCTGCTGCTGATGAACCGCCTGAGGTTGTCGCGTCCCTGCCGGCTCGCCGCGAGTGAATGCTCGAGCAGGGCCGAGTTAGAACATACACCCTTCGTGAGCGGCCCGCTGCTCACGGTCACGCTGGGGTAACCGTTTCGATGGCAGAACAAGACCTGCTGACGGCCGCCGATCTTGCGGACTTCGAAGCGGACTTCGTGCCACCCGACACGGAGGCCGAAGCGGTGATACTTGCCGGCGAAACATGGTGTGGGCGTGGAGGGTATCCGCTGGGCGGCGCGTCACTTTCCCGTTCGGCACGTCATCTATGTACCGGGCAATCACGAGTTCTACGGCCACGACATCCTTGACCGCGGAACTCGAAGCGGCAGCCATTTGGAGGCGGACTACGACGGCACAATCCGAGGGATTCCCGGGAGAGTACGGCCACGCCGGTTTCAAGCCTAATCTCACCGTCGTCGTATAACGTACCGCGTCTCCTCTTGAGCGATCGCCATTCGACCGATAAAGTAGGTCAATCGACATCTGCAACAGGTCAGCCATGAGGCGAACTGATTGGCAGCGCTAACTAAAGAGCGTGCACTCGTTTACCTGGTTGCGCGTGAGACCGGCTACGCGCGCGAGATCGCCCGGTTTTTTGGCGTGCCGCTGGATCCGACACAAAAGGCCCTCGACGGAGCGGGCCGGTGTCCTGGTGAGTCGCGTGGTCGGAAGCACACGGGAATACAGGTTGAACCCCCGCTACGCCCGGCGGGATGAGCTGCGAGCGCTCGTGGAAAAGTCGCTCTCGTTCGATGAAGAATTCCGTATCCGGGTGAACGAAGTAGCGATGCTTTTCCACGGATCCGAGTTCTGCCAGCGCGCTGTGGCGCCCTCCGCTTTTGCCCATCGTATTAGGTCAGCCATGTGATCGGTTGCCAGCGGGCCAGCAATTCTGTGGACGGTCGCCTTTCCCTACTGACGCAGGCTCTTGGGCCATTCGGTAACTGCCATGCCCTGTTTTGGTGCATATCGGGCCGCCCATTCCCATATCCAGTCCACATTTTCCTTATTCTTATCCCGCCCGAACTCCTCTCCGGGCCGATTACTGGCGATTTCAGGGCGAATCAGGAATTTTTGCGGACCACAGTGAATCCATTCAGCGGGCAGCGGCGCCAGGTGTCAGCAGGATGTTAACTGTTTCCTGGCAATGTGTTACGGAAAAACGCAATGTCGCCAGCAAGCGGGAGCGGGTCGTGGAAATGGGACGGTCCTTTCCGCAGCCCTGCGGTATTTGGCACGAATCTTGATTGGGAAGGTAGGCATCTGACACAGGAGAGCGAGATCCATGAGTGAAGTCATCCAACTCTTCCCGGAGCTACCCGGCGACGTGAAGGAGGGCGACCTTGTCTGGCTACCCCGTTTCGCTGCTTTCGGCACGATCATGACCATCAGGCGCAGCGGCCACGCCGCTATCGCCATGCGGGGCAGGACGGTCGCCCTCCATCTGATTCGAGACCGGCATGAGATCCACACTCAAATCGAGGATGCCCACCAAGCAGCCGATCCCTCGCCCGCTTGATCGCGTCAATCCCGCCCGCGGATGCCTCTCCGGAACGGGTGACGCGGGAGCGGGCGCGCAGGCGTCCCCCTTCGGCAACTCTGTCGGTCCGTCGCGATCCGGGTGCTGCTCAATCCGTCTAGACCGGCCTCGGCCGCCCGGGCGGCGTTGGAAAGACGTCGCTTGGAAAGACGTCGACGATCGTCGGCGCGGCTCCCGCCTCCTGGGACGGTCGGGCTTCCGGCGGTGCCACCGCTTCCTCACGCGGCACCACCTCCCGCAGCTCGGGCGGGGCGGCCCCGCCGTCCAGAACTCCTGCCTCGATCGCCATCGGCGTGACGGTGGACACCTGTTCCGGCGCGTCTTCGAGGGCCGGTGCCGCCCCGGCGTCGAGGGCCGTGCCGACCCCGGCAGCGCTTTCCGTGAGCGCACGCCCAAGGCCGGATTCGCCACTCAGAACCCGTGCGGTCGCGCCCCCCTCCTCACCGGTGGTAATTACGATTTGCATCACTCGCACCTCCCTTCAGCGCAGCAGTGCGTACTTGGCTTCGAAACCTGTGGTGACACTGCCCACGTTGGTGATCGTAAACCAGTAGGTTAGCGTACCGTTGCCAGCGCGTTCGATCCGCTCGGACCAGCTTACCCGCCCTTGAGCCGTCGTCGGCCGAACCGACCAGTCGACTACCCAGGTTGGCGACCAGCTGTGAGTGAACCAGTTCTGGGTCTGCCCCGGTGTCAGCGTACCGCTGAACTGGGTACCCGTGATCCGCAAGTCGGCTGGCCGAACGAGGTGCTTGTGCAGCGAGGTATACCCCTGCTTCGTCAGTTGGCCAACCTGCGACGGGGTGAGTTCCACCTGCAGGGGTCCGATTGTGGTGTCGACGCGCGCCAGGCCTTTGGTCCCCTCCGAGAAGTCCTCTTCGAAGCGGACCCTGAGCCGGTCCACGTCGTCGACGAGATCGTGAACTTCCTGCAGGTCCTTGGTCAGCATGACGAACCCGTTCTTGAACAGTTTTTGCGACGTCGCCACGCTCGGATTACGCGCGCCCTCTGCCCAGATGATGTTCTGGGTCGTCAGCCGCTTCTCGTTGGCGGAGTAGAGGTTACCCGAGATGTTGGTGACATTGGACAGCAGCGAGAAGTCCCCGACCTCATGCGGCCCGAGCAGACCCATGAGGTAGAGATCGAGGTTGCAGTAGGTGCGCTCCTCCGAGGTCAACGACACTCTTCGGAACTGATTGCTGCTGCCGACCTCTTGCCAGTCGTGGATGTCATAGTCCATCGGGGACCAGTCGTCGTCCATATCGGCCGACCAGTGTCCCCAGCCGCCGAGCATGTGATCGATCTGGATCGGTCCGGAAGCCGTCTCACGATATCTCGCGAATGCCGACCAGCGATGGCCCTGTTCCTGGAGCATGACGTACCGCCAGAGCGGGAAGTGGCCCTGGTTCAGGAACATGATGCCCTGGAGCTTGTTCGAGCCGTAGGACGGCCGATAGTTGAAGTTTCCGAGGCCGATTCCCTGGGCATCGTTGTGGACGAAACGATACCAGGACGAGCCTCCCTGCGGCGGCATGCCGCTTGCGCTGTCGGTGAAGAAGGTGACGAAGTCGTAGATGTCGGGCTCGAGCGTACGGAACAGCTTGTAGGCCCGCACGAAGTCGACGACCTGCTGGCCGTTGATCGTCTGTACCAGCGTGCCATCGTCCTCGATGACGCACACGTCGCCGAACGCCTGGACCTTGCCGTGCCACGCGATCTCGCCACCGGCCTCGGCCATCCACTGCTCGTGCAGACGGCCCCAGTCCACGAAGGACATGTCGTCGGAATGCTGATGGCTGTCGGCGAAGCCGAGCGCCTCGAGCGGCGCGTCCGGGCCGAAAGGCGCGACAACGTCAGTACCCACACCGTTGAACTGCCCGGGAATGAGGTAGTCGGCCTCAACCTCGTCCCTCGGCAGCTTCTCCTTGACGTAGACGATGAGCGCAACCTCGTCGGTGTGAGTCTCGCCTGCCCTCCTGCGGTGTCCGATGCCGACACCGATCACGCGTGGGTCCTTGTAGAATGCCGCCTTCGCCTCTTCAATCAACGATATGACGTCGACCTCGGCCTGCGGTTGCAGGGCGACATCCTCCTTCTTTGGCTGTTTTGGCTGTGGCATTGTGAAATCTCCATCCAAATTAATGTGGGCAACTGGCTGCGCTGGCGCGCAGCCGTCGGTCGATCTTCATGGCTTCTCCTTCGGGTATAAGGAGTCGCTCCTCAGAAGATTATTCGGAGTTAGCCCGGCGGTCTTGGGGGTCCTTCGTGGCGTCGTTGGCAGGCGTCTCGGAGGACGCGAGGACCCGGTGGCTTTGCGCCCCTGACTTTTCGTCAGGGTGCCTTAAAGCATAGTAGAAATTTGCGAACATGCAAGCCGACGGGGCGGGAACGGATGTGCAACTTATGCGTGCGGCGGTGCAAGAACGGCGGCTGAATGACTGACGCTTGCAATACGACGTTTGTCGAATGTTACGCTTCGGCGACGACGCGGCGCGCACTGCCATGAAACTACACATCCTGAGCGATCTGCACACCGAGTTCGCGGACTTCGTACCACCCGAAACGGATGCCAAAGCGGTAATTCTTGCCGGCGACATTGGTGTGGGCGTGGAAGGTGTGCGCTGGGCGGCGCGTCATTATCCCGTTCGTCCTGTCATCTATGTACCGGGCAATCACGAGTTCTACGGCCACGAGATCGACATGACCGCCGAGCTCGAATCGGCAGCGCCGGAAAACATCACGGTGTTGAGTGACGACGTGCTCGTTCTGGACGGCGTCCGCTTCCTTGGCAGCACGCTTTGGACCGACTTCAAGCTGCACGGGGAAAGCGAGGCCTGGTTTGCCCGCGAACGCGCTTTGGCGTCCATGAACGACTTCGTCCGCATCAGGCAGGGCGGGCGCAAGTTTCGGCCGGAGGATTCGGTCGTGCTTCACGACGCAAGTCGGACATGGCTCGTGCGCCAACTCGAGCAGGCTTTCGATGGTCCGACAGTCGTCATTACGCATCATCTGCCTGCGTTGAAATCCATCGCGCCGCGCTACGCGAACGATCCCCTGAGCCCGGCATTCGCGAGCCGGCTGGAGGGCGTGATTGAAAAATATCAGCCGACACTGTGGATTCACGGTCATACACACGATCCGTGTGACTATGAGCTGTTCCGAACCAGGGTTGTCTGCAACCCGAGAGGTTATCCGGGAGAGTACGGCCGCGTCGGCTTCAAGCCCGATCTCACAATTGACGTATGACACACCGTGTCCCCACTTGAGCGAGCGGACGTCTGCCCAGGGCTGCCACCTGGCGCCGGAGTTGCGATGCGAGTGCTAAAATCATAGGCAGCTGCCGCGCAGCCTGGCCGTTCCAACAAGAAATAGAGGGAGATTGCCGGGTGAACCGTTCGATGGGTTTTCTTGTCGTGCTCCTTTCCCTTTCGCCCGCGCTCGCGCAGGCAGATGAGCCGGTGATCGACATGCATCTTCACGCGCACGGCGCGGATCTCAACGGGCCGCCGCCGACCCACATCTGCCCGGGCGGGCAAAACCCGACTCACGATCCGGCGCGGCCGTGGCCGGAGGTGTTCGGAGAGTGGCTCCGGAACCCGCCCTGTATGGAGCCGTTGAGAGGATCCGCATCGGACGACGAGCTGATGACGGAGACACTCGAGATACTTCGCCGCCGCAACGTCGTCGCCGTCACGAGCGGCCCATACCTGGAGCGCTGGCGCGAGGCCGGCGGCGACCGGATCATTCCAGCGCTGGGTTTTGCATTCCGTCCCGGCGCACCCGCGGCGGCCGAGGTACGGAAGTTGCTCGCGTCCGGCCGCTACGGGGTTTTCGCCGAAGTCGCCATTCAATACGCCGGTGTCTCGCCCGACGACCCGAAGTTCGAGCCGTACCTGGCGGCGGCCGAAGAACTCGACGTTCCAGTCGGTATCCACATCGGCACGGGGCCGCCGGGTGCGCCCGCGATCCCCGGCATGGGGAAATACCGCGCGCGATTGCACAGCGCCCTCGTGCTGGAGGAGGCTCTGGTTCGCCATCCCGAACTGCGCGTGTACGTCATGCACGCAGGGAGTGTTCACCGATATGAAGGTCAGGCCAGTCCGGGTAGTCGTCGGCGACGATCAGGTCAGAATTGAAAAGCGAGAAACGATGACGCTTCCTTTTTCGGGCGGGCTGAATGCCGAGGGACAGATGGAGTTGGTAGCCGGCCTGCCGGAGCTATCCTTGGGGCAAACCTACCTGTTGTTCTTGCGCGGCGGTGAATGGGGCTTGAACCCCATCGCAGGCTGGGCTCAGGGCGCGTTGCGTCTGGTTGCGATCGAGAAGGGTGGTGACCACGTGATGTTCAGTTTGGATAACCAGGTTGTGACCGGTTTGAAGGACGGTTATTTGTCTTACGCGCCTATTGAGCGACGCGACAGGCAGGACGCTGCGCAAAGCGGGGGTGAACAAGGGCCGGCTCGAATTGACTTGGGCAGCCAGACGAATCTTGAGAAAGTCCAGAAGCAGCTATCGGATTCTATCTATCGCGAAGACAATGTCGAAAACCTGCAAAGACAAGATGCTGAACGGCAAAAGTCGCAATCCGAGGAGCCCTCCAGGCGCGATCGATTCGCCAGGATGAGGGAGTTGCTTGGCGAAGACCCCATGAAATTGAGCGAGATGATCGGACAAGTGAAAGAGATCCGATCCGAGATTCAAAAGGATATTGACCGGAGCTATTGAAGTATCACCCAAGGCCAATCCAAGGGATTATGCGCTCCGCGCCCGCCACCAAGCCCAATAGTTTGCCCAATACGCAGGAGGGCGAGCAATGAAAGCATGCAGCCTGCAATCGAT
>Ga0299913_10006569_pt1 | contig 10082 bp, 7 predicted proteins | sample RVTome_9_FD_201360 | JGI IMG/M metagenome (GOLD analysis project Ga0299913, IMG submission 201360) | Soil microbial communities from uranium-contaminated site in the Upper Colorado River Basin, Wyoming, United States - RVT155D38 (version 2) ... | reverse complement strand
CAGGCGATGGGCCACCTCCGAAGGTTTGACCCGGATCGACCCACGGCGTGACCGAACCGTTCCGGATCGCCCAGCCGAGGCGCCCTGGCTGCGTGCCTCCGAGCGAGCGATAGATGAGCCCGGTTGCTGTATTGCTGTCGAGGAATGCATCGAAGGTCCAGGAGCCGCTGAGGACTTCGCTCGGGCCGCCAGCGCCTGACTTCCAGCCAGCACCGGCGGCGCCACCGCATTTGTAGCCGCGCTGCGCATCCATCGCGGCCGTCCCGGGGTGGTCCCATTCGATCGAGCCGTAGTTGAAGATGATGTCGAAATCGTCGCCACCGATGTCGTTGCGGTCGACAATCAGCACCTGGTAGCTGTTGGTCTTCGTGTAGTCGCGCGGGAAAGTCGAGATACAGATGTCGATGTTCGGAACGTTCGACCAGAGCACGCAGAATGCTGGCCGACCCGCGTAAGTCGTCTCTCCCCAGGACAGGACCGGCGTACCATCCGGCTGCACGGGGTCGCCGAAACTAAAGAATGGCGCGATCAGACGATCCGGATAATTCTCAAACGCTCTCCGCAGCTCATTTGGATCGCTCGGGTAGATCGCTCCTTGCGGGTCGCTACCGTCAAAGTAGATGTACCCTTGCGGATTAACCCAGAGATAGTTGTACGGGCGGCCAGCGAAGTTGATCCAGAACGGCAGCTCAGCCTTCTTCGACACATAGGAACCGCCGCCTGGCCCAAGCGTTTGATGACAACCAGCCGCGTCGACGATCGCCCCGGACACGTTGAAGTCGGCCGAGCTCCGCGCCGATCCAACTCCGCGCCGCGCCATCCGCGGCTCTGCGATATCCCCGCCGAGGCCGCGCGGAACCCGCTTACCGGCGTTGTCGGCAAACGGGACAGTCGGCCCGATTAGCTGACCAGAGGCAGAGGCACCGGGCCCGGCCGTGGCGAGCGGATCCGAAGCCGCGCTCGATCCGCCGGTGACCACAGCCGCGAGCGTAAGAACTGCCGCAACCAGGCGCACGAGAGCAGCAGCGTTGCTTCCGGTCGACTTCTCGGACATCCCGAATCCTTCCTGTCTGACGAACCGGCCAACGGGCCGCAAACCGGAATCCGGGACGTCGATCTCGAACTTAAGCGACTGAGAAATGCCACATCCGCGGTCAGAAGTCAACCCAGATGAAGCTTGCTCAGGCCGCCGTTCGAAAAACGCTGGCTGGCTCCCGCGTGCGGATCGCTCTTCGTATCGCGGCCGCCTCCTCGTCGAATGACGGCGCTCTCGACCGGCTCGTTGAACCGGAGCGTCACCGCCTCCGGCGACCGCTCGAGCACCGAGTCGTTGCCGGGCCCGGCCGACAGTACGATCGCGTGCGCGGTGGCCGCCGGCGCGAATGCAAGCGCCGCCACCGCCGCGACGAAGGTGGCCACGCCCAGCCGGGCCGACACAAACGGCACGCTCGAATCTCCATCTGTCTTTCCTACGCTCCGGGTCGCGTCTTCGACGCGACCCGCCACATCCGCTACTAGGACGAAGCTGGCCGGCCGCGCTCGCTCCAGCCGCAGCCGGCAGTTCGCGCTGCCGGAACCGTCGCGGCCGAGAGCAGAAAGCGAAGCACCCCAGCGCGCTGCTCGCCCGGTGCGCGCCCATGCACCCGCCCAACCGCATCGGCGAGGCGAGCAAGCATCCGCGCGACGTTCGGCCGGGAACACCGCGCGTCCTCGTCGTCTTGAACCCGACCGCACACAAGCAGCGGCTGCGCGCGCTCGACATGCAAGCGACCGTCGACCGCGACGAGTTCTTCGCGTTCCAGCACGGCGGCGCGCAGGTAAAGCTAATCCAGCGCTGGCCGCCGCCTAACGAGCAGGCGAACTCCCGGCTACATGCTCGAGTTCGTCGACTCGCTCAGAACGCGCGCGAACCATCCCAAGTCGCAAAGCCGCCGCACCTCCGAGCGAACTACCGCCTCTCCCCAAAACCTGTCCCCAAGACTCTCGGGCGCCGGCAGGGCGATCCGGAATTTTTCCTTTTCCAGCGACTTTCGGTGCTTCGCCCGACGGCCCCAACCTCAAGGCCCTCCGTACCAGGTAGGTGCTCCGTCGTACCGGGCGAGAGCCCGATTTGCAGGAATTTTGCGAATACCGCGGCGAGCTCGAGAGCGGTCCCGACGCGAAGGCGGAGGAGCTCTGTGGTGCTCAGACAGACAATAGAAATCCCGATTTACGGGGATTTCTCTTTCTTAAAGCCCTCTGACGGACTCGAACCGTCGACCCCCTCCTTACCATGGAGGTGCTCTACCAACTGAGCTAAGAGGGCAGCTCGGTGATTGTAGATGGGGGCGGGAGGATTCGAACCTCCGTAGGCTGAGCCGACGGGTTTACAGCCCGTTCCCTTTGGCCACTCGGGCACACCCCCGGGGACGGGGATTGTAGCCGCCCTAAAGCGCGCTTCCCGCCCTGCCGATGCCTGCCTCGGTATGGATCTCAACCGCTTGCTCCACCGTGCCGTCGAGCTGGGCGCGTCCGACCTGCACCTCAAGCTGGCGCGGCCGCCGATGCTGCGCCGGGACGGCGACGTGGGCGAGATGGAGGAGTGGCCCGCGCTCACGGACACAGACCTGCTCGCGACGCTCGAGCGCGTCTGCGCGATCTCGCCGGCGAAGCGCCAGCAGTTCCACGAGACCGGAGACCTCGACCTCGCCTACACGGCCGAGGACCTGCCGCGCTTCCGCGTCAACGTCTTCCGCCAGCGCGGCGAGATCTCCTTCGCCTTCCGCGTCATTCCCCGAAAGGTGCCGAGCTTCGAGGAGCTCAGCCTGCCCGCCGGCGTCCAGAAGCTCGCCGGGGAGCACCGAGGCCTGATCCTCTGCACCGGCGCAACCGGCTCGGGCAAGACGACGACGCTCGCCGCGATGATCGACTTCATCAACCGGTCGCGGCGGCAGCACATCGTCACGATCGAGGATCCGATCGAGATCCTGCACGCCGACCACGGCTGCATCGTCAACCAGCGCGAGGTCGGGCTCGACACCGAGTCGTTCGGCCAGGCGCTCCGCCGCGCGCTGCGGCAGGACCCGGACGTGATCCTGATCGGCGAGCTCCGCGACGCCGAGACGGCGCAGACCGCGCTCCAGGCCGCCGAGTCGGGCCACCTCGTCTTCTCGACCATGCACACGGTCGACTCCGCCGAGACGATCGGCCGGATGATCGAGTTCTTCCCCGGGAACAAGCAGCCTCAGATCCGGTCGATCATGGCCGGAGTCCTCAAGGGCGTCATCAGCCAGCGGCTGCTGCCGAAGGTCGGCGGCGGGCGGGTCGCCGCGGTCGAGGTGATGCTCACGAACGCGCGCATCGCCGACCTGATCCGCGAGAACCGCGCCGAGGAGATCACCGACGCGATCGCCGAGGGCGAGTTCTTCCAGATGCAGACCTTCACGCACGCGCTGATCGAGCACGTGCGCAGCGGCCTCGTCGACCGCGAGACCGCCGCGAACGCCGCCTCGAGCCGCCACGACTTCCTCGTCGCCCTGGACAAGGCGCTGAAGCAGGACGAGGTCGCGAGGGCGCAGGCGGAGGAGGCGGCGAAGCCCCGGCCGGAGCTGGAGCTCAGGGGCGCGCCGGAGCCCGAGCCCGAGCCCGCACCCGCCGCGGACTTCCCCAGCCTCCGGATCGTCCAGCCGGCCGACGGATGAGCCGGCTCGCCGCAGTCGCGGCGGTCGCCCTCGCCCTGCTGGCGGGCACCGCCCGGGCCGACACTTTCGTCGCGCTCCAGGGCGGCGGCCTGCGGGCGCCGCTCGTGCTCCCCAGCGCCGAGACCCCGAACCAGTCCGCCTCGCTCGTGCTGCCGCCGGGCTGGACGGAGAGCGCGACCGCCCAGCGGACGCTGCCTCCCGCGACTCTCCGGCAACTCTGGCAGCGCGCCGGCGCCGCCTACGGCATCCCCTGGAACGTGCTCGCGGCCATCAACAAGATCGAGTCGAACTTCGGGCGCAACATGGGCCCGAGCTCGGCCGGCGCCGTCGGCTGGATGCAGTTCATGCCCGAGACCTGGCTGCGCTGGGGGATGGATGCGAACGGCGACGGGCTCGCCGACCCTTGGGATCCGGAGGACGCCGTCTACGCGGCGGCGCGCTACCTCGCGGCGGCGGGCGGGAGGCTCGACGTGCCGCGCTCGATCTTCGCGTACAACCACGCCGACTGGTACGTGCGGGACGTGCTGGAGCTCGCAGCGGTCTACGGGAACGGAGGGCCGGAGGTCGCGTCCGAGCTCGACGGCCTCGAGGATCGGCTCGAACGGGCTTCGGCCGAGGTCGCGGGCATGAGCGAGCGGCTGACCGCGGCGCTCGCCCGCGAGCGCAAGCTCGCCAGGCAGGAAGCGAAGCTGCTTCGGCGCAGCCGGGCGGCGGCGCTGCTCTCCGACCGGCTGGCGCTCCAGAAGCGGGCCACGCTCGTCGGCGTGCGTCGCGAGGCGGCTCGCGCCGCGGCGGCGCGGCTGAGAGAGGGGCTGGCGGGCGCCGAGGAACGGCTTCGGCTCGCCCGCGAGCGCTCGAATGGCGCGGCCTTCGCGGCCGGCGGCCTCGTCGCGGCGCCCTCCTACGACGGCGACTTCGTCTTCCCGGTCGGCGGCGGGGCCGGCTCGGTCTCGGTCGCGCGCGACCACCACGACTATCCCGCCGCGGACATCGCGGCGCCCGCAGGCTCCCCCGCCTACGCGTTCGCCGACATGGTCGTCGTCCGCTCCTGGCGGCTGCCCAACTCGCGCTGCGGCATCGGCGCGACCCTGCGGACCGGCGACGGGCTCGTCTGGACGTACTGTCACCTCTCTTACCTCGACCCGGGCGTGGTCGCCGGCCGCGTGCTCGCCGCGGGCGCCTCCGTCGGCCTCGTCGGCTCGACCGGGCACTCGACCGGCCCCCACCTGCACCTCCAGCTGCAGCCGGCGACGGCCTATCCGCAGGAGCAGGAGTGGTTCCAGCGGTTCGCCGGCTCCGCCTTCACGTGGCAGGGCGAGGAGCCCGCGCGCACCCTCGCCCAGGCGGCGCCGCACGACGTCTTCGCGGTCGTCTCCGCGGACGAGCCCGACGTCGTGCTCTTCACCCGCTGAGGGGGTTAACCCGCCGGCGCGATCTGCCGATGGGAGCCGCATGCGGACCGTTTTGCCGCGCTTCGGCGCGATCGTCATCGCCTGCCTCCTCGCGAGCGCGACCATCACGTTCGCCGCCGGGAACAGCACGCCTCCGGCGGCGCCCCCGCAGCCTGCGGAGGCCCAGGCGCCGGTTCCCCTCGTCGTCCCGGACGTCCGCAACCAGGCGTACGTGTTCGCGAAGGGCACGCTCGAGGACGCCGGATTCGCCTGGAAGGTGACCGGCTCGGTCGAGGGCTACGCCGCGAACGTCGTCGTCACACAGTCGCCGGCGCCGGGAACCCGCGTCACCGACACCGGCGCGCCGCTCGTCACGCTCGGGCTGAGCCGCAACGGGAGCTACGACCAGCAGGGCGAGCCGGAAAACGCGTCCCCGTACGCGGGCACTCCGCTCGAGCTCGCCGGCACGCCTCCGGAGGCGCCGCCGCCCGCGGCGGAGGCGCCGCAGCCGCAGGCTGTCGCGAGGCCGAAAGTCGTCGCCAATCCCAAGGCGAAGCCGGTTGCCAAGGCGAAGGCGAAGCCCGTGAGGAAGCAGACCGCCGCCGCTCCGTCGAAGCGCCCGCGGGCCTTCGACGTGCGGGGTGCCCGCCCCGAGCCGCTCGACGAGATCCCGCTCACCGAGCGCGCCGCCCGCCTGGCGCGGTACGTGGACGCGCATCCGAAGCCGACGGACGCGGCCGTCCAGTACTGGCTGTTCCAGCATCAGTGGATCGTCACGGGAGCGCGCTTCGGCTGGTGGCGCGGCGCCGAGGCGCTCGAGACCTTGGTCGCCGTCGACCGGAAGGTCCAGCGGCGGTGGGGGATCGGCTCGAAGAGCCGAGTGCTCGCCGAGCGCGCGCTCGCAGAGGTGCGGGCAAAGTCGTGAGTCGACTCCTGCGCAGGCTCGAGCGGGAGGGGGGCTACAGCCTTGTCGAGACGATCACCGTGCTGGCGATCCTCGGCGGGGTCATGGGCAGCCTGACCGGGCTCTTCGTCGCCGGGACGAAGTCGGAGGTCGACCTGAACAAGCGCTTCGAAGCGCAGCTGAACGCGCGGCTCGCCCTCGGGAAGATGCGGCGCGAGGTGCACTGCGCAAGCGGGGCGACGGCGACCGCAACGTCGGTCACGCTCACGCTCGAGAGCTTCTGCCGCACCGGCAACGGCCAGGTGACCTGGTGCGTCGTCGCGATCTCCGGCGGCCGGCACGGGCTCTACCGCAAGATCGGAGCCACCTGCGACGCGACCGGCGTCAAGTGGGCCGATCACCTGGCGGCTCTGACGACGCCATTCACGTTCTTCTCCTATGCGCCGCAGTCCGTGGACTCGCGCGCGAAGCTCAACGTGGACATCCCCGTCGACCTCGACCTGGACGATCTCTCGCCGGCCTACCGGCTCCAGGACGCCTTCGTCCTGCGGAACAGCTCGAGGGAGGCCCCGTGAGCCTGCGGCAATTCGCCCGCGAGGAGCACGGCATGGCGCTCATCCTCGCGCTGGGCGTCCTGATGGCGCTCTCGATCTCGGCGACGACGATCCTCTTCGTCTCGACCTCGAACGAGCGGAGCTCGACCAACGACAAGCGCGGCCAGGTCGCCTTCGCGCTCGCTGAGGCGGGGCTCAACAACGCACTCGCCGTGCTCAACCTGCCGACGAACAACGCTCTCGACGAGGACGTCATCCCGGCCTGCACCGGCAACCCCGAGAGCAGCTGGAACAACAACCCGTACGAGGGCGGCGAGGCGCACTGGTGCGGCGACCTGATCTGGTCCGAGTCAGCCTGGCGGCTGAGGTCGAAGGGCGTCGTCCAGAACGGCAACGCGTTCATCACGCGCCTGATCTCGGCCTACGTGCCGATCCAGCCGGTCGTCAACCAGTTGAACAACAACCCCGCCTGGAACTACATGATGGCCACGAACACGGGCGCGGAGTGCGACATGCTCGTGAACGAGAACATCATGATCGAGTCGGCGCTGTTCGTGCACGGCAGCCTCTGCCTCAACAACAACGCCGACATCCGCGTCGGGCCGGTGATCGTGAAGGGGTCGGTCAAGATGGATAACAACGGCTCGATCGGCACGTCGAGCGTCCCGATCTCGGTCGCCGTCGGCGGCATCGAGCGCGACACGGACGCGAACCTCGAGTACTGCAAGGCCGGGAGCGCACAGTGGTCGGCCGCGAGCGCCGAGGCGTGCGATTCCGCAGACCGGATCTACGGCGCGGGCGGCGTCAACACCGAACCGCCCGTGATCGCGATGCCGACGGCGGACTGGGAGACCTGGTACGAGGACGCGATCCCGGGGCCGGCGAAGAACTGCACGGCCGCGGACGGCGCGGCCAGCGGCACCGTGCCGGTCTTCGACAACGACTACCCCTCGATGGGCACAGGGAACGGCAGCGTGACGACCGCGTTCAACCTGACCCCCGCCTCCAGCTACACCTGCCGCGTCGGCTCCGCCTCGGATCCTTACGGAGAGCTTTCCTGGGATGCCTCGACGCGCGTCCTCACGATCCGCGGGACGATGTTCATCGACGGCAGCGTCTACGCGAGCAACGGAATGCTGAACTCGTACGACGGCCAGGGGACGCTGTACCTGCGCGGCACCTTCCTGGTCTCCAACGGCAGCAAGCTCTGCGGGGGCGTGAGCGGCTCGAGCTGCGACTACAGCGCATGGGATCCCAACAGCGAGCTCTTCACGATCATCGCCAACGGCAACGGCGGCCAGGTTCCGACCGGCAGCAGCATCCAGCTCGACAACAACTCGCAGTTCCAGGGCGCACTGTTCGCGACCAACGGGATCACGCTCTCGAACAACGCCTCCTCCGACGGCCCGATGCTCGCCGGCACGATCGTGCTCAACCAGAACTTCACCGCCGACGACTTCGGCACGATCTTGACCGTGCCGCCGGGGATGCCCGGCAACCCGCAGGTCTATGCGCAGCCGAACCCGCCGCAGAACTTCAGCGGCTGACCGCTCGCGCCGATGGGACAGTCGTGAACGCCGCTCTCGCAGCAGCCGGTCTTGCTCCGGGGCTCGTCCTCGGCAGCTTCCTGAACGTGGTGGCGGCGCGCGTGCCGTTGCGGCGCTCCGTCGTCCACCCCGGCTCGGCGTGCATGGAGTGCTCCGCGCCGATCGCCTGGTACGACAACGCTCCGCTCGTCTCCTTCCTCGTCCTGCGCGGGCGCTGCCGGCACTGCAGCGCGGCGATCCCGCTGCGCTATCCCGCGGTCGAACTGGCGACGGGCCTACTCGTGGCGGCCTGCCTGCTGGCCTTCGGCGCATCCGCCTACGCCCTGCTGGCCGCCGCCTGGTGCGCCGTCCTCGTGGCGATCTCGGCGATCGACCTCGAGCACCGGATCGTCCCGAACCGGATCGTCCTGCCGGCCGCCGCCGCCGTGCTCGTCGCGCGCACGCTGATCGACCCGAGCCCCGAGTGGCTGCTCGGGGCGCTCGGCGCGTTCGCCTTCCTGCTCGCCGCGGCTCTCGTGTATCCGGCGGGGATGGGCATGGGCGACGTCAAGCTCGCGCTGCTGCTCGGGGCGATGCTCGGCCGCGACGTCGGCGTCGGGCTGATGGCCGGCATGGTGGCCGCCATGGTCCCCAGCGTCGTGCTCCTCGCCCGCCACGGCGGCGCCGCTCGCAAGATGGGGATCCCGTTCGCGCCCTTCCTCGCGATCGGCGCGGTCCTGGCCCTGTTTGCGGGCGAGGCCGTCCTGGATGGCTATCTCTCGCTGTTCTAGAGCTTTAGCACCCGGCGGGCGCTGCCGATACCTCGTTCGAGGGATACGTCGTGCCTGACGAGCAGCAGCCGCCCACACTCCGCATGGCCGGGCCGGAAACGGCTGAGGCGGCCGCGCCCTTGCGCGCCGCCGACTCGGTCAACCCGACCGCCGAGCTCGTCTTCGACCTGCTCTCGGCCACGGGGCTCGTGGCTCCGGACCGGCTCGCGATCGTCCGCGGGCGGGCCGGCCAGGGGGGCTCGCTGGCGCAGGCGCTCGTCGAGGAGGGCCTCGCAGCCTCCGACGGCGTCGCCCGTCTGCTCGCGGCCAGGCACCAGCTTCCGCTCGTCGACCTCGCGTCGGTCGGTATCGACGACGAGGCGGCTCAGTCCGTCCCGCTGCACGTGCTCGAGCGCATCGAGGCGCTTCCGTACGCTCTGGAAGGCGACACCCTGCGCGTCGCCGTCGCCGACCCTGGGAACCTGCACGGAATCGACGAGCTGCGGCTCGCGACCAAGTACAACGTCGAGATCGGAGTCGGCGGCCGCGACGACATCGTCGCCGAGCTGCGCCGGCTCGCGCGAGCGACGGGTGCTTTCGCCGCCCGCGCCGCGGTCGAGGAGGAGTTCGCCGCCGAAGAGGAGGAGGAGGTCGACGACCTCGAGGTCGACGACGGCATCTCGGACGCGCCGCTCGTCCGGCTCGTCAACTCCGTGATCTTCCAGGCGGCCGAGGACGGGGCCTCCGACGTCCACTTCGAGCCGCAGGAGGACGCGCTCGTCGTCCGCTTCCGCATCGACGGCGTGCTCCAGGAGGTCCAGCGCATCCCGAGGCGGATGGCGGCAGGCGTGACGACCCGCCTGAAGGTGCTGGCGAAGCTCGACATCGCCGAGCGGCGGAAGCCGCAGGACGGACGCATCTCGCTCAACGCCGCCGCGGCGGGCCGACTGCTCGACGTCCGCGTCGCGACCCTGCCGACCGTGGACGGCGAGAAGGTCGTCATGCGGCTCCTCGACAAGTCGAAGAAGCCGCCGACCCTCGAGGAGCTGGGCCTGCCCGAGGTGATGCGGGAGCAGCTCTCCCGTCTCATCAGCAGGCCGACCGGGGCTCTGCTCGTCACCGGGCCGACTGGCTCCGGCAAGTCGACGACCCTGTTCGCCTGCCTGAATCAGGTCAGCCGCCCGGAGATCAACATCATCACGGTCGAGGATCCGGTCGAGTACCGGCTCGTCGGCGTCAACCAGGTGCAGATCAACG
>Ga0299913_10006568_pt1 | contig 10082 bp, 11 predicted proteins | sample RVTome_9_FD_201360 | JGI IMG/M metagenome (GOLD analysis project Ga0299913, IMG submission 201360) | Soil microbial communities from uranium-contaminated site in the Upper Colorado River Basin, Wyoming, United States - RVT155D38 (version 2) ... | reverse complement strand
GGCCTCGAGGTGAGACGGGTTGGCCACCAGGTGGACTTCGATGGACCCGGTCGCCGTCTCGTAGGCCCCTTCGGCCCCCAGGTGGTACTTGACGTCGCCGGACCCTCCCATGGCGCGCGGCTCCATGTCCCCTTGGAACTCACGGAAAACCTGGGCATAGCCCTTGCCGACGATGTTGGCGAGCACGTTGAGTCTCCCGCGGTGCGCCATGCCCATGACCATCTCGGTCACTCCAGACGTCGATGCCTCGCCTGCGACGACATCGAGCAGCGGGATTAGTGACTCCCCTCCTTCCAGCCCGAACCGCTTGTGGCCCACATACTTCGTGTGCAGGAAAGTCTCGAAGGCTTCAGCCTGGTTGAGCTTGCGGAGCACCCTGAGTTTCTCTTCCCGGGTCAGCGCCACGTCGGGGATCTCTACATGCTGTTGGATCCATCGCTTCTGTTCGGGGTCCGAGATGAACATGTACTCGATCCCCAGCGTGTCGCAGTAGCTGGCGCGCAGGCGAGCAAGGATCCGCTTGAGCGGCATCTGCTCGCTCCCGGCGAGCCCCCCCGTCCCGAATTCTCGCTCGAGGTCCCAAATGGTCAATCCGTAGAACCCTGGGTCCAGCTCCGGATGAAGTGTGGGAGGATGTTGTCGCAGCGGATCGAGGTCTGCGATCAAGTGCCCCTGGATGCGGTAGGCAGTGATCAGGCGGGAGACAGACACCTGCTTCTCGGACTTCTTCTCGGGACCGGCCCAGTCGTCGGTGGCCCAGCGATCCGGGGTGTATCGCACCCCCAAGGACCCGAAGATCTCGTCGTAGAACCGGTTCGCCCCGGTCAACAACTCCTCGATCCGTGCCAAAAGTCTTCCCGAGTCGGCGCCCTGGATCACCCGATGGTCGTAAGTCGATGACAGCGTGAGGACTTTGGAGACTCCCTGCGTGGCCAGATACTCAGGGTCGGCGCCTTGGCGTTCGGCCGGGTAGGCCACGGCGCCCACGCCGACGATGAGGGCTTGGCCGGGCATGAGCCGGGGCACCGAGTGGCTCGTTCCGATGATGCCCGGGTTGGTGAGACTGTGGGTGGTCCCGTCGAAGTCGGCCAAGGTGAGTCGACCCTGACGCGCCCTCTCCACCAGGTCCTCGTAAGCCATCCAGAAGTCGGAGAAGCTGAGCTCTTGGGTGTTCTTGATGTTGGGGGCGACCAGCCGTGCTGAGTCCGGTCCGCCCTCCACGCTGATGGCGACGGCCAGGTTGACGTGAGGGAGATCAACCCGGTGTGGCCGCCCCTCGATCTCGGAGTAGGCCGTCCGGACTTCGGGGATCTCGGCGAGTGCTCTCACGAAGGCCCATCCGATCAGGTGGGTGAAACTGACCTTGCCACGCTTGGATCCCCGGCCCAGATGTGCGTTGATCAGCTCCCTGTTCACCTCCAGCAGCTTGGCGGGGATGGTCCGCACCGAGGTGGCGATCGGCACTTCGAGGCTCGTGATCATGTGCTTGGCCACCGCACCCGCACCTGCCCGCAGAGGCGACGCGGTCGGCTCGGCTGCGGGCTCTGACCGTGTGATGTCTGTCTGGGACGGGACCTCGGTGAGACTCTCTTCTCCAGCAGCTAGCTCCCGCTCACGGGCCTTTCTCAGCGCGGGACTGTGCGGCTGATAATCAGCGAAGAATTCGCGCCAGGCCTCGGATACGTCAGTCGGGTCCGCCAGGTACCGGCGGTACATCTCGTCGACGAGGGACGCGTTCGGCCCGAAGGCTGTCTCGTCGTACCGGGGTGAGGAAGGGCTCACGGGTCTTGATGTTGGCAGACTCTCTGCAGTGACCCGATGTGTCGAGTCTCGGGATGCGGCCGTTGTCCCGACAGTAAAGGGAGTTCCTTACCGGCAGAACTACCACTTAGGGCCGGAGAAGATCTCGATGTATCTGAAGCGTTACCACGAAATCGACGTCTCCACGTCTGGAGTGTGCCCGTGCTCCTCGGTCCGCCTCTGGGTCCGACCGCGTCGATCCTGATCCGACGACCCTGGATTCCGTTGATCCTCGCCAACCTCTGAGGTCTGGCTCTGGCAACGAGTTTTGAGGGGCCGCCGTGACACTGATCGCCCTCTGGGCGTTCGACATTCTCGCCCGAGTCGTTGTCCTCGTCCGGTCGCAGCGGAGTCAGGGCCGGGTCGGGGGCTCCGGCTAGGTGCGGCTCCCTACCGACTTGGAGGAGAGACTCCTCGCCACCTCGGGGAACAGGTCGTATTCCTCCACTGCGATGTGACGATAAATCTCGTCGAGCACGGACTCCAGGGCCTCGACACCAAGAGCCGGGTCGGAGAGCAGGGTGTCGAAACGCCGGTGGTCGTTCTCCAGCTCGAATACATACTGATTCATCAGCCCTATGGTCTCGGCCACCCGGAATATCCCGGTCTCCTCCCCGCGGACGTGTGGGTCGAGTAGATGACGCAGACGTCGGATCGCTCCTCCGACCGTCTCCGATCCGTCCTTCACCTCACCGAGCACCCGGTCGGCGAGATCGACGATGGCATCGTGCTCGGCTCCGAGCTTGGCGATCTCGGGGTTGTCGCGGCATCCGCAGTGTTCACACATCAGGTCTCCTGGGTCTGCGCCGCTCAGTGGGAGTGGGCGTGCTCGCCGTGACCCATGCGGGCGAAGAGCTCGGCGGCCGCTTCGTTGGTCAGGGCCTTGTCGAGTAGGGGAAGCAACGCCTCTTCCTCCTTCTCGAAGTGAAGGACGACGATGGCAGCCAGGGAGGCCAGCTGACGGGAGAGGTCGGCCGCGATGTCAGTTTCCCAGTCCTCGATTGCGGTCTCGACGCTCGCGGCAAGCCGGTCGGTGCGGACTCCGATCTCGACGTGATCGAGGGTCATGGTGGCTGTGGTCGGGCCGCCGGTGATCCGGTCGATCTCGGGATACAGGACCGCTTCCTCCGCTCCGGCGTGCGGAATCAGCTGATCACGGAGGAAGGCAACGATGGGGGGCAAACGTCGCGCCGCCCCGTCCGCGTCCCAGCCCAACACTTCGACAGCGGCAGCTTCGATGTGACGGAGGTGGGGGATCAGCTCGCGATGCTCTTCCCTGATCGGGTTGGTGGGCAGTTCGGTCATAGCGAATCCTTCCTGATGAGGTGGCGACAAGACAGATGCCGGTCGCTCATATATTTATTCTCACATAAGGTAGAATAAATCTCCCATCAGGGACCCGAGATGACCCAACCCGACCTCCAGATGCAGGCCCGTGCTCTAGGTGACCCGACCCGTCACGCCATCTTCCGTCTCATCGCACGGAACCCCGAGGGCTTCGATGTAGCCCGGCTCACCGCGGAGCTCGATCTCAACCACAACGCCATTCGCAAGCATCTGGGCAAGCTGGTCGATGCCGGCCTGGTCACCCGTCGACCGGCGCCGGTGACCGGGAGAGGGAGGCCCCGTCAACTCTACGAGCTGCATCCGGCCATCGATTCCCGGTGGGAGGCGGGGGGGCCTTACCTCCGGCTCAGCCTGCTCCTGGTCGAGATCATCCGATCCCGAGACGACCCGGTGGAGGTGGGGCGGCGAGCCGGCCGTGTCGCCGAACTGCGCACGTTGCCCGACGACGACGTTCCGGCCGCCCTCGAGAAGGAAATGGCCAGGGAAGGATTCGACCCGGCCGTGCAAGACGACGGAGATCTGATCGAGTTCGTGTTGCGCAACTGTCCCTTCGCCGAGACGGCCGCCGCCGACCCCGCGACCATCTGCTCGTTGCATCTCGGCCTCGCCCAGGGTCTCGCCGAGCAGTTCGACAGGGTGGCCGTCGACTCCCTCGAGCCTCGAGAACCGAGAGAGGCCGGTTGCCGTCTCCGTTTCCACGTGGAGGCGGCGGAGCCCTGAGTAGGTCAGCGGACCAGGGAAGTGGCCAGCAGGACGACGGTCGCCGGATGACTGCGGCTTGATGAGTGTGCTTGGTCTGGGTGCCCGCCTTCAACTCCCGACGGCCAAGTCCACTCGGAGTTAGAGCCCCGGGTTGTGTCGATTCCACCTGCGCCAAGGCAGCCGGCCTCGAGTGACACTCGACCGTGCTTGTGTGGGACGTTCTGCTCTACGGAGGAACCGGTTCCTCCTGTATCTGTGGAGTGACCGTCAGAAAGGACCAGATTGAATCGTCTCACGCCCCTGCTGCCCATAATCCCGTTCCTAGCTCTGGCGCTCTGGTTCAGCACCCGCTCCCGGTGGTTCTTTGGTGTTTTCCTGATCGGGCATGCCCTGGTCCACGTCATGTACTTCGTGCCGGAACCGCCGTCAGATCAGACACCTCTTGAATGGCCATTTCACCTGAACCGATCCTGGATTCTCTCCAACTTCGGTCTTTCGGCCCAGACCCTCAAAATAGTCGGGACCGTACTCGCGGTTGTCTCTATTGCAGGCTTCGTTGTCACCGGGATCGGCCTCTTGATGGATGCTGGATGGTGGACCGGGGTCGGAGTTGCTTCCTCGGTTGCGTCATTCCTGCTGTTGGCCACCTATCTCCAACCGTTGATCGCGCTCGGTCTCATCATCGACGCGTTTGTCCTCTCGGTGATTCTGATCTCATGGCTACCCACGGAGTTCATTGGCGGATGAGAACCTCCTCACCTGACCACAACACTTTGGCTCACAGAATCGGCCAACAGCCAAATTACCCGTCGAGACCGCGACCGCTCTCGATCAGTTCGCGAAGCCGCTCCACAAACCTGGCGGCAGGAGCACCGTCGATGATGTCGTGATCCACACTGATAGTGAGGCTCAGGTGCTCACGATTCTCGATCTTCCCCTCGTTCAGTACCGGTCGTTTGCCGATCCCTCCCACGGTCACCATGAGCGGAGCCGGTGTTATCGGAATCCCCCACCCAAGGTTGGTCCCGAACATGCCGACTGCACTCACCGCGATGGTCCCACCGAAACGCTTCGTCCACCACGGTCTCGCCATCATCAACCGCCAGACCAGTCCACGAATCACGCGGGGGAGACTCACCAACCACAACGTGCCCCGATAGCGGCGACGGTCCACGTCGGTAACCTCCTGGGCTTGTCTTATCTCCGCTGAGATCTCCCTGACCGTCTTCCGATTAACCGCCCTGATAATCCGCGACTGCACAATCCTCGTCCCATCAACCTGGACCTGCTCCAATTGCATGTTGACGTCGACGTCATCGAACAGGAGCAGCTTCTTCCCCAACGGTGCGCATGAAGCATCCGATCCTCATCCACAGCCTTGCCCACACAGGCAGTAATGAACCCGGTGAACGAGACCCGCTCCCCTTCCTCGGAGGCGATCAGATCCTTCGCCTTGCTGATGTCCACCTCGACCAGACCATGAATGATGTGACGTCGATGGCCCTCCCGGAGGACGTCGACATAGGCGCGACGAATCTTCGGGAAAGGACGAACTTCATAGCTCTCTCCTTCACGTGCCATTGATGGATTGTGGTTCGACGAGTCGAAGAGGCCCAATACCCGTTGCATTCGAACGTTTCAGATCTGCCGAGGGACGCTGCCGGTCAGGGTGAACACGAAACGCATCGCCTTGTGTCCCGGGTCAGCGGTGGGGTCGAACATGCAGGGGCAGCCCCCGTCGATGACGGAGATGTGGTTGGCTCGACCGTATTCCGCGGCTGCCTCGGAAACGCTTCCTTGACCAAAAGACCGGTGCATCCACACGTACCCGATCCCCAGGTCGGCGCATTCGCGCATCGTTTCCTCAGCAATCTGAGGTTTCGTCCCGATAACCACCGCATCGACACCGCCGGGGATCGACTTCAGATCCCGAAAACACGGATCGCCTTCAACCTCGTCGGCGTTGGGATTAATCGCGAACACCTCGTGGCCACGGTCACGTAGCCGTTGATAAACGACGTTGCTCCCGTGTCCCTGCGGATTCCGAGAAACTCCCGTGACAGCGATCCGCTTCTTACTCAGAAACTGAGACGCCGCTTCTTTCATCGTGGTCATAGCGGTTACCTCCTGTCATCTCGATCCGGTGACCACACTTCAAGCTTGTCCCTAGGGACCCCCCTCGCATAGGGACTTTTGGCACGAACCCACGAGCGCGAGAGGCCATGACTTGGGAAGACAGCCGACCTGGGATGCGGCGGCGGATGCCTGGGCCGACACTCGGTCGTCGATCTGAGAGATCAGGCAACCTCCCTCGTAGCCGACCAGCTCAAAGTGTTCTTTCACCTCGCCGCGAGTCGTCACCATTACCCGTCCTTCTGGTTGGCCGCCAACACCGGGATGCGCCGTGGTGACTCCTCGGCCTTCGCTGGGATGCCATCGACACCCACAAGCGGCGCCTATCCGTCAACCGGGCCGTGGTGTCCGTGGCCACCCGCGACCAAGAATCAGGAAGCAAGACCCGCAACTCGCCGCGAACCATCGACCTCGACGCCACGACTATCAAAGTGCTCACACGTTGGCGGTGACGCCAGACTGAGGAGTTGAAGCGACAACAGCATGCCGCTTCACACCAAGACGGCTGGCGATCTCATCCACCCGCAGACCCTGTCCCAAGCCTTCGAACGAACAGTGGCCAGGACGACCCTGCGCCGGATCAGCCTGCGCGAACCTGCAATCCTGATGGAGGTGGCCGCAGCGCGATCGCGCTGCGCCCATCCCTCGATCATTCGGGCGAAGCATGCGCGGGGATCACGGGCCAAAAAAGCCGGAAAGCCGCTCCTCTCAACCCGGAGAGTGGGGCCGTAGAGCCGGCTTTTCGGCTCCGCCACGCAGCTGAAGCGCCATCAAGGCGCGAGACCACCGGTTCAGCTGCTCAGCGGGAGATAGCGACCTTCATTGCCTTGGTCTCGACAGCCCGCCCGAAGGTGTCGTAGGCATCCATCATCTCATCCAGCTTGAATCGATGGCTCACGAACTTTTCGGGTGACAACTTGCCCTGTGCCACCAGCTTGAGGAGCATTGGTGTGGTCGTAGCACTGACCAAACCGGTAGTGATGGATATGTCCTTGATCCAGAGCTCCTGAAGGTTCAGCTCCACCGATTCCCCGTGCACGCCGACGTTGGCGACCACGGCACCAGGACGGATCAGCGAGATGCACATGTCGAACGTCTGGGGAATGCCGACCGCCTCGATCGCCACGTCGACGCCCAGGCCGCCTGCGGTCATTGCCATGACCTGATCGCGCCAGTCGTCGGCGCCGCTGTTGACCGCGTCGGAGGCGCCAAAGGACTTGGCCAGCTCGAGTCGGTTGTCGTCGAGGTCAATGGCAATGATGCGGGAGGGGCCGTAGAGGCCGGCGGTCATGATGGCGGACAGACCCACCGGACCAGCGCCAACGACGGCTACTACGTCGCCTGGCTGGACCTCACCGTTGCGAACACCAATCTCGAACCCGGTGGGGAGGATATCGGAAAGCGTGATTCCCGCTTCGTCGCCGACGCCCTCCGGCAGCTTGTGCAAGGAGTTGTCAGCGAAGGGCACGCGGACGAACTCCGCTTGGGTGCCGTCGATCAGGTGGCCAAGAATCCAGCCGACACCCGCCGCACCTTCCTCATCGAGGCAATGGGAGGGAAGCTGTTTGTGACAGTAAGAGCATGATCCACAGGCGGATATGCACGAGATGATCACTCGGTCACCGACCTCTAGGCCCTTTACCGCTGATCCAACCTCGGTGATCGTGCCGACACCCTCGTGGCCGAGGATCCGGCCATCGGTGACTGCCGGGACGTCCCCTTTGAGGATATGCAGATCGGTCCCACATATCGTTGTCGTGTCGACCTGGACGATTGCGTCGGTCGGCGTCTCGATCGCGGGATCGGGGACCTCCTCCCATGCCTTGTCGCCCGGTCCGTGATAGACGAGTGCCTTCATGTTCGGTTCCTCCTGTCGTGTGCTCGAAGCGGTAGAGCGCAAGGTCTGCGCTGTTCCTACCCCAGAGTCCCGGGCGCCAACCCTCGGCGCCAGATCTGAAAGTCCCTCGCCCAGAGGCCGTTCGGCACAGTCGAATGCCTTGAAGTGACCCGCTGGCGATGACGCCTCGCCTCGCGGCCTGCTGCTGGATGCCCGTCGGCGCACCGCTTCCCAAGGCATGCCGATTGACGCCCAGCTCGTCCACATCGATCAACTATCCATCGGCCGATGATCCATCGCTACGTCGAACACCCACCACAAGGGACAGAAGGCCACCGCCGGGGATGGAGCCCAGGCGGTCGCGGCAAGTGCCGAGTTCTCGTCGACCCCGTTCTGGCGCAGAACGGACTGCGAGGCTCCTCTCCGCATGGTCGTCTATCGGGACCGCACAGAGCTGACCCCTAGGCGAAACGGGGTTGGATAACCGTTTAGACACCGCCGGGAATCGAAACCAAGCAGAAAACCCAGGCAATGCCTGGGTTTTCCGGTGGTAGCGGGGGCGGGATTTGAACCCGCGACCTTCGGGTTATGAGCCAGAAACTGGTCTGCCTCTCACGCCCTGCGTCTTCGGTGTTCGGGCGCTCGTGTTTATGCCTGTCCTGGGGGTGTTGAAGGCGACTGAGCCTGTGCTTGTTCGAGGCAGAACGATGCGCCTGGACCTACCTCGGGTGGATGGTTGAAGTGGGCTGGTCCCCCTTTGGCGCCACCGGGTTCTCCGGGATGGACGTAGTCGTCTTTGATGTGGTCGCCATGGTTGCCCAGTGGACCGCTGCCGAGGTCTACTCCCGCGCATGTAGGTTGCCCGGCGTTGGCCGGCGGTCCCCCGGCGAGTGCGACTGATGCTGTGGCCAGCACCATCGTTGCCGCCAGCATACCCACTGTGATGATTCTCTTCATTGCTCTCTCCTGATTTCTCTGTTGATTGCCGTGGGTCCGGTCAGTTGTGTTCACTGACCGGGTAGATCTCGTCGGCGACGAGCCCATGAGCCTCCCGATGAACGGTGTTGGCGTCCTCTGCGCTGTCGGCCTCCACGAGACAGAAGATCTTTCCTGCCGTCTCGTCGACCCAATAGCGGAGGTAGCTCACCCCGTATTTGGCTCCGGTCTGTAGGTCCTTGACATGCGCCTCCGCAACATCAGCGGCGGAGACGCCTCCCGCGATGGTGTGAACATCCATGTACAGCGACATATGAACCTCCTCAGTTCTAGGTCGATATCCCTTCATGACCGTATCGACGACCGGAGTACGGGCCATCGGGGAGACACCCCCAGATATGGGTGGGGAGGTACGCGCTTTAGGTCTCTATGAGCGACTCGTCTCGGGCCCTTTGCACCGCCTCGTCTCGGGTGGAGGAGTCGAGTTTCGCCAGAATCGCCGAAACGTGGTGCTCGATGGTCCTCGGCGACACGAACAGGCGGTCGGCGATCTCGGTGTTGGTCAAGCCCTCGGCGAGAGATTGGAGGACCTCCGCCTGGCGGGCGGTGAGACCCGCGGCGTGGCCCCTAGTCGCTCGGCCTTTGCCCCGCGGAGTTGGAACGCCCTCGTCTCGCAGTTCCTTTCTCACCCGGGCCGCCACGGCCGCCGCGCCGAGAGAGTCCAACAACTCCACGGCCTCAAGGCGCTGTGACACCTCTCCTGACATGAGGGCGATCGCTTTCTCATACGGGATCTGTCTCGACGTCCAGAACGACGCCGACTGATCGACCCGGCCCGACAGGAGGTCCCGGTACGGTGCGGGAAGCCCCTCCGGCGGCTCATCGAGATCACCCGACTTCCACATCCACAGCGCCAAAGATCCAGCCGGCCAGGGATATTCGAACCTGATTCCGCGGTCAACGAGGTCCCGGAACTGTTCGAATAGGGCGTTGTCGGGTGTATCGACGACCCACATTCGCTCGGCGATGGCCGCCGCAGAACGCAGTAGGTGGTCGATTTCACCACTCTCCACGGCGAGGGACCATGCCTGGTCCAGGTATTCGACGGCGCTTCCGCGACCGGTCCGGGTTCGTATCAGACCGAGGATGGCTGCGAGACGCACGTCGGCGGTAGAGTGTCGGCCGATCGTCTCCGTCGCCAGGTCTTCGGCCTCAGCCCATGCGCCGGCCCAGAGCAGGGCTTCGGCGCGCACCAGGCTCGCTTTGGTCTCCAAGATGGGCAGTTCGTAGCGGCTGGCGGTGCTCTTCGCCCGGACCGAGAAGTCGG
>Ga0299913_10006567_pt1 | contig 10084 bp, 10 predicted proteins | sample RVTome_9_FD_201360 | JGI IMG/M metagenome (GOLD analysis project Ga0299913, IMG submission 201360) | Soil microbial communities from uranium-contaminated site in the Upper Colorado River Basin, Wyoming, United States - RVT155D38 (version 2) ... | reverse complement strand
ACGTTGGCGTAGGCGATCTTGCCGGCCTCGTCCCCCCGTGATGCGATCTGGCGACCGCCCTCCTCCGCATAGGGGCTCTCGACCCGGTTCACGTTCTCGAGCTGCGCGACCTCCGCGAACAGCCCGTCCATCGCCTCACGGACGGCGGGGTCGTCGACCCCCTGCTCAGCACGGAACACGATGGTGCCGACCACACCGGTGCCTTGGCCGCCGAACTCGGCGTCGAGGATGTCGAAGCCGGTCTTGGACTCGACGTCGGGGAGGTTGAACTCGTCCCGGAACCCGCCGCCGGCCGCGCCGGAGGCGGCCCCGCCGACGAACAGCGCCACCACCCAGAGGACGACCACCAGCCGTCGGTGGTCGTGCGCCCAGGGACCAAGTCGTGCGAACACCAATTGCCTCCTGCTCGTGGGGGCGCGTCCGCCCGCCGCATCGTCAGCCCATTAGACGCATCGGCATCGCCGAATTCATCGCAGGCCGGCTGTGACTCCTGCCACGTCAGTCGGCGAACACGGCTCGGCTGTGCTCCACGAAGAAGGTGTGGTCGTGGTCCTTGTTGGGGTCGGCCGAGTTGTACGTCTTGATCGAAGCCCCGTCGGGAACCTGCTCCTCTGGGTAGATCGCCCCAACCGGACAGATGTCGGGCTGATAGCAGGCGGTGCACGAGGTGCACTCCTCGGTGTTGACGTACAGCAGCCCGTCGCCGAACACCGCGATGGCGTCGGGATCCGGCGCGTGGGTGTTCTCGATCTCGCCGCTGCCGGCCTCGATCTCGGAGAAGAGCACCCCCTTGACGGGGTCGAACTCGTAGATGCACTGCACGGGGCAGACGTCGACGCAGGCCCGGTCCTTCACGTCGATGCACGCCTCGGTGATGATCGCGATACCGGTCATTGGCCGGCTCCTCTCTAGGGCGGGGGAGCAACGCTTTCGCGCGCCAGCTCGGTCCCAGCAGCGTCGCGCACGACGACCTCGGCCGGCACCGCCTCCGCTTCGCCGCCGTCATCGAGCAGGATGGCGAACACCGTCCCCCCGTCGTAGTACGCCTCGCTGCCCCCTGCCCCGCCCTCGGTCGCGATCGTCACCGATCCGCCGGTCCCGAGCGTGGTCCTCCCGTAGATCACGACCACACCACCCTCGAGGCGTGCGGATTCCACGACAAGGGGGCGGCTATCGGGACCGGCGCAGCTCTCCGAGCTGGTGCTCGCCTCGACCCGCAAGCAGAGCGAGCCGTCGGGCAGGACATAGACGACATACCGCGCCCCGCCGTCGTCCGCGCCGCCCACGGAGGCCAGCGCGTCGGGCGGAGCGGACGAGAGATCGGCCGCCTGAGAGAGGGCGGCCCACTCGTCGTCGGTGGCAGGCCGCAGCGACGCCAGGGCGACGATGGTGTCGCCGACGGTCAGGCCACCGCTCATCGCCACCCCCAGAGCCGTGGGCGTCTACCGCCACACGAGGAGCGACGACTGCGAGCCGTAGGGCGAGCCCAGCCAGCCGGTCGTGCCCCTGACGTCTACCGGCTGCACGGTGTCGCCCATGGCCCAGCGGGCCACGAGCAACGCGTCCTCTCCGCCGGCCACGGTGGCGACCACGAGCGCGTGGCTGAGGTCGCCGTCGCTCTGGTACCCGACGACGTGACCGGTGGCCCTCGGCAACGGCAGCGGGATGCTCCCGGTGAGGCCGGCCGAGATCGAGCCGAGCAGGTCGAGCTCGCCGACAGACTCGACGCCGTCGGGCTCGCCGTCGTCGAGCCCGAGCCGATCGGCGGCGTCGAGGAGCTCGTCGTCGTCCAGCGTCATGGAGGCGACGTATGCAAGAGCGCCGCCGAGATCCACGGTGACCGAACGGCGACCGAAGGGGTCGGGCCCCACGCTCAGCCACCCCGCGCGGCCGCCCACCTCGACGGCGCGAGTCCCTTCCGGCCTCGCTTCGCCGCCGTCGGCACCGGCGAACAGCGCCACGCCGAGATCGCCCTCGGCGAAGGGATCATCCGCTGCCCCGTCGCCGTACACCCACCACCTGGTCGCCGGCCCGTCGTTCCCTGCGACCGGCAGGTCGGCGGCGCCGGTGGAGGTCAGCCCGGCCGGCACCTCGTCGAGCACGAGCCGGGGCACGTCACCGGCGGCGGTGGACGAAACGTCGGTCGAGTCGGCGCCGTCCCGCGTGACGACGGCGGCGACGACCACGACCGCGGCGAGGCCGGCGGCGCACACCAGGAGCAGCGGCCGCCGTCGCCACGCCCCAGGCGCCTCCGCGGGCGTCGGCACCGCCACGGCGGCGACCGCGTCGTGCATCGCGTGGGCCGCTGCCCGCCCGCGGGTGTCGAGGTCGTCAGTCATCGATCGTCCTCCTCGCTGACGTGGCAGCCGAGGGACTGGGCCAGAGCCCGGCGGCCGCGGTGCAGGTGCACCTTCACCGTGTCGACACTGATGTCGAGGATGGCGGCGATCTCGGCCACCGGGCGATCCTCCAGGTAGTGGAGTGCCACGGCCTGGGCCTGCCTGGTGGGCAATCGCCGGACCGCCTCCCAGAAGCTCGCTTCGGGGTCGGGCAGCTCGGCGGGGAGGTCGCGTCGTCCGGCCAGCCGGGCCAACGCCTTCGCCTCCGCCACGTGGCGCCGCACCCGCGACACGGAACGGTTGACGACCACCCGGCGCACCCAGGCACCGGGATCGTCGTAGCCGCCGATGCGATCCCAGGCGCGATGCGCCTCGAGGAACGCCTCTTGGGCCAGCTCCTCGGCCGCGCCCCGGCTGCCCGAGAGCGCGTAGGCGAGGGCGACCACCGACCGGTAGTGGCGCCGGTAGAGCCCCTGCAGGTCCTCGGCGGCCGGCGTCGTCATCGTGCCCACATCATGTTGCTCGCACGAGCGAGCTCCGAGGTTTACCTGCGGCTGGGCAGATGGCGCCTCACGCGCACGAGCATCCGCACCATCTCCTCGGCGAGGTCGTCTGTCGTCGCACGCGGGTTGTTGTAGACCACGTACTCCTTGGCGACGAGGGTCGCGAGGTAATCCAGCAGCGCCGGCTCGCTGTCTTTCACCAGCAGGTAGTCCTCGTGACGGTCGTTGTAGAGGACGACGCCGGCGTCGGCATCGAAGCGGCTGCGGGGCTCCCCTGGCGACGGATCGGGCGCGAGGCTGGGCAGGTTGCTGGTCCGGTGGCGGTCAGGTTCCGCCGTCTCGGCGTCGGATGACGTCACCGGGTCACGCGGTGCGGCCGTGAGCTCGTCCAGGGACGGCTGCCGGTCGCGATCGCCGTTGGCAGAGGGCGCCTTCCCCTGCTCCTGCGGCGGCACGAAGGCCGCGCCTGCGCCGGGCGTCGATCCAACCGCTGATCGCATCGGATTGTCGATGTCGGCCAGCTCCTTGAGGACCCGCCCGAAGATCTTGCGGACGGTGTCCGCCATGCGATCGACCGTCTGCTCGTCGACCTCCCGGGCCAGCCGCTCCACTGTCCTCAACACGGCCGGCTCGACGCTGTTCACGGCATCGATGAAGAGGGGGAAGGCGTCCCGATCGCGGAGAACAGCCCGACGTCCCGCACTCTGCTGAAGGGCCTCGAACACGATCTGACCGGCCACTTGGTTGCTGTCCCACGGTGGATGAGCCAGCTCCTCGATCTCGGTGAGGTCATCGACGATGGTGGTGCCGGCCCGGCCGACCACCGCGACGCGCCGCGTCTGGCCATCGCTGGCGCCCACGTAGAGGGCGAACTCGACCCTGCCCCACAGCGTGGTGCGAGGTGGGATGGCCAGGCGCACCCCGTCGGGCTTGTCCGGTACCACCAGCTCGGCGGACCGACCCTCGACCACCTCGATGGCGTCATCGCCCCGGTCGAGCGCCGGGCCGCGGCGGGTCCTGAGGTAGTCGACCACTTTGCGCTGGGTGAGGACGCGGAGGACATCAGGATCCAGGTCCGACAGGTAGACCGTCGTTCCGGGCGTCTGCCGAGCTCGTCGGCGCTCCCGCTCCAGCGACGCGGTCGCCCTGCCCCGCTCCAGGCGCAACACGAAGCTCTCGTCGGCGCCTTCGGCCCGCGAGACGATCTCGCACCGTCCCCCGAGCTGCTGGAACGCGAGCACGCCGATGGCCTTCTCGCCCAGGGTGCGGGGATCGCCGGCCTTGGCCGAGTCGAAGAGGCTGCGCGCCACCTCGCGGAGCCTGTCGGGTGACATGCCCCGGCCGTCGTCGTCGATGGCGATGACCGGGTACCGGCCCTTGCGGCGGAGCACGATCCTGACGCGGCCCCCGCGGCGCTCTGCCTCCGCGTACTCGTCGGCTGCATTCGACACGAACTCGTTGAGGGCGTCCTTCGGATCCTGGTACGCCTGGCCGGTCACCAGGACGGCCTTCGCGACGTTCCCGATCCGGAGCCTTACCTTCTCCGCCGCCACGACGCGGATCCTACGGGCCCGAACGAGCGAGCGGAGGGAGCGGGATTCGAACCCGCGGAGCCTTCGGACATGAATCGGTCGACGGCCTGCTGGAGGAGGATGGGGGTCTTGGAAGCAACCTGAACGGGTCTGGGGCTGTGGAAAGGGCTCCCGCGGGAGCCGCACACGAGATCAGCCTGTGGAAAGCGCTCCCGCGGGAGCCGCACCCGGGCACGGCACCGACCCAGTTGTCGACGAGGATCTTGGCGACCGCCAACGGAAGAATGCTGATCACGCTCGACCGCGGGGCCGTCGCGACCGTGGGTTCGGTGCGCCAGCTGGCCGTGGCTGCCTCGGCGAGTGGGGCTCGCCACCCGACTACCCTGGCGATGTCATGCTGAGCTGCGAGCGCCGCCGGTGGGCTGCCGTCCCCGCTGTTCTCGCGCTGGTAGCTCTTGTGTTCGCCGCCGGTCATTGGGGGACCGGGGCCGCGGCTCCGCCGCCTTCTGAGGGAGCTGCACTCGGCGTGACCAGCGATACGGCGGCTGTCGACGCCGCCGCAGTGCGTCAGGTCGGCGCGCCGGCGCGGCCCGCGGTGGCGGAGCGGGCGAAAACGAAGCTGCTCGTGGTCGTGGCAGCCATCGTTGCTCTGCTGTGGCTGGCCGCGACCGCCTGGCTGGCGCCTCGTCGGACGCTGGCATGGCCGACGCGGCTACGGCGTCGCCGGCGTGTGACGTTCCGCGCCCCGCCTCTTCTCCTGCGCGCGTAGCCCGCCGCTCGCCGTCCGCCACAGGGCGGACGCAGCAGAGGCACCAGAACCCAGCCAGGCGCAGCGCGACCCGTGGTCGCCGCGTTCCCGCGACCGCGGGCTGCGCCACAGACGCCCATCGCACCGCCGCCGGTCACGAACCGGAGAGCGCACCCGTCGAAAGGAAACCGCAGTGAGTCCCGATGTCGAAGAACAGGAGCTGCCCGGCATCGGCCGGCGCTACGAGGTCGCCGGCCGTGACGGCGGCGCGGCCGTGGTGGTGATCCATCACTCGGGCCGCCGGGACCTCTATGTGATGAATCGACCGGGGGACGCGCCCGCGGCAACGCTGACCTTCACCGACCGCCAGGCGCGGAACCTCGGCGCCATCCTCGGCGGCGCCTACTTCACCCCGGCAGTCGTGGAGGAGATGGAAGCCGTCATCGGCGACCTCCTCATCGACTGGGTCACCGTCCGGGAGGACTCCCCGGCGGCTGGCCGAACGATCGCCGACCTGGAGATCAGGCAGCAGACCCGCATGACGGTCGCCGCCGTCGCCCGAGACGACGAGACGATCATCGCTCCCGAACCGGATGAGCGGTTCCGCGCGGGTGACCGGCTGGTCGTCGTCGGCCGTCGTGAGGACCTGGCCGGCTTCACCCGGCACGTCATCGAGTCGAACGTTGGGTGACGCCCTCGTCGCGGTCGGCGGTGCCTTCCTCGCGGCCGGACTCCTGGCGCGGCTGGGCCGCCGGGTCGGGCTGCCGACCATCCCCTTCTTCATGGCCGCAGGCATCCTCTTCGGGCCGGCCACCCCGGGCGTCGTGCTCGTCGAGCATCCGGAGGACCTCGAGCTGCTCGCCGCTCTCGGCCTCGTCCTGCTGCTGTTCCACCTCGGCCTCGAGTTCTCTCTCGGCGACCTCGTCGCCGGCGGCCGCAAGCTCCTCCTCGCCGGCGCCGCCTATCTCGTCCTCAACGTCGGGGGCGGTCTCGCTCTCGGGTTCGCCCTCGGCTGGGGCACCCGGGAGGCCTTCGTCATCGCCGGCGCGGTCGGGATCTCCTCCTCGGCGATCGTCACGAAGCTCCTCGTCGAGCTCAAACGGCTGGCCAACCCTGAGAGCCGCCTCATCCTCGGCATCATCGTCGTCGAGGACGTCTTCCTCGCGCTGTATCTCGCCGTCCTGCAGCCGGTTCTTGGCGACGCCGAGAGCGTGGCTGGAGTCGCCGTCGAGTTCGGCCGCGCCTTCGCGTTCCTGATCGGCCTGGCCGCCGTCGCCCGGTACGGCAGTCGCTACGTGAGCAAGATCGTCGACTCCGGCGACGACGAGCTGCTCACGGTGTGCTTCATCGGCCTCGCCGTGCTGATCGCGGGTGTCGCCCACGAACTCGGCGTCTCCGAGGCGATCGGCGCCTTCATGGTCGGGCTCGTCCTCGCCGAGAGCTCCGCCCACGAACGGATCGAGAGGCTCGTCCTCCCGCTCCGGGACGCCTTCGCCGCGCTGTTCTTCTTCGCCTTCGGGCTGACGATCGATCCCAGCGACGCCGCCAGTGTGGCCGCGCCCGTCGCGGTCGCCGTCGTCGTCACGCTGTTTCTGAACGTCGCCGCCGGCGTCGTAGCGGCGCGAATGCACGGGTTCGGGCCACTGCCGGCGACCAACATCGGCCTCACCATCCTCGGGCGCGGCGAGTTCTCCTTGATCCTGGCCACCTTCGCCGTCGTCGCCGGCCTCGACGACAGGATCCCGCCATTCGTGGCGCTCTACGTCCTCGTGCTGGCAGTTGCCGGGCCGTTGCTCACGTCGCGCTCGCCCGCACTCGCCCGGTTCCTGCCATCTCGCCTACTGACCACCGGACCGCCCGAGAGGAGGCAGCTGTCGGCGCGCTGACGCCGACCGTCGCCATGGAGATCGAGGTTCAGGAACAGCAGTTGCCTGGCATCGGGCGTTGTTGGCAGTTCGAGACCGCCGAGGGGCGGCTGGCCATCGTGGTCGCGCGCAGCGGCGGCGGCTGTGAGATCACAACGCGCTGGCCCGACCGCGACGCGGCCGACACGTCGCTCCGACTGACCGCACAGGAGGCTGCACTGCTCGGGAGCCTCCTCGTTGGGGCGCGATTCCGATGAGTGAGCGGAGGGAGCGGGATTCGAACCCGCGGAGCCTTGCGGCTCAACGGTTTTCAAGACCGTCGCATTCGTCCGCTCTGCCATCCCTCCAGCGATCGAGGGTATCCCCCAGCGCTTCTCGGCGGCTCCACCGGTCAGAAGTGTCAGGTGGACCCGCCGAGAACGGTCTTGGTTCAGCCGAGCACCTGCATGGCGTCGAGCTCGGTGGCCAGGCCGAAGTAGCCGCGGGTCATCCGCTCGGCCAGCCGGACGCCCCGCTCGTTGGCGAGGTCGGTGGAGCCGCCGATCACCGGATAGAGCAGACAGACGAGGGCCGCCACCCGCATCGCCTCGAGCCGTTCGTCCTCGGGGAGGGGCGCGACGCCGCGGGAGGCGAGGACGGCGTCGTAGTCGGCCAACAGCCGGGCGCCCTCCCGGCGGCGCAGCTCGGGGTCGACGCTGCCGCCCAGGAAGTAGACGACGTCGAAGTAGCCGGTGCGGCCCTTGGTGGTGATCTGCCAGTCGATGATCGTGGGCCGGCCCGACTCGTCGAACATCATGTTGTCGAGCCGGGCGTCGCCGTGCACGACGGTCAGCGGCCGCCCGTGGGCGATGTCGAACAGCTCGGCGTAGCGGTGGCCGACCGCCTGACCCATGGCCAGCTCGTCGGCGTCGAGCAGGTGCCCGAACCGCTCCACGAACAGCGGCCACACCTGCTGGTAGTTCGCCTGGGCGGCCTTGTTGATCGGGTCGCAGATGTCGGGCATCCAGGCCAGCTCGTCCAGCAGCGGGTGGTCCCACCACGTCGCATGGAGGGTGGCGAGGAGGTCGAGGGCGGCCTCGGCATCGGCCAGCGAGGCGCCCTCGACCTGATCGCCGAGGCGGAGGTGGCCGAGGTCCTCGAGCAGCAGGACGTACCGGTCGGCGCTCACGTCGGCATCGAGGTAGTGGCACGACGGCACCTTGACGTTCACCCGCGACGCCAGCTCGCGGTAGAACGCCGCCTCCCTTTCGTAGAAGCGGTAGTGGCACGCGACGGCGCGGTTCTCGGGATGCGACGACGGCAGCTTGAGGATCACCGACGCCGGGCCCTCACCACCGATGTCGTACGTGAGGTGGAGCCGGGTCAGCTCCCCCATCAGGCCGACGCCCTCGCCGATCAGCTCCGGCTCGAACGAGCGCACGGGGACGCCGAGCGCGTCGCTCAGCCATCCGGTGGTGACGTCGGTCAGCGATGACGGGATGGTGAGTGTGCCCATCCCCGAAGTGTGACGCAGATCACTCGCCGATGCGCTGGCGCAACCCTTTGATCCACTCGTCGGCGGCTTGCCACGCCGCTTCCGCGTCGCGCCGCGCCGCGGGGCCGCGCTCGCCGGCGGCGGGGTAGGACCCGAGGAACTTCACGTCGGCCATCTTGGAGCGGATGTCGCGCAGGCAGTCGGCCACCAGCTCCTCGGCGATGTGGCCCTCGAGGTCGATCATGAAGCAGTAGTGGCCGAGGCCCCGCTTGGTCGGGCGGGACTCCAGCTTGGTCAGGTTGATGGCCCGCGCCGCGAACTCCTGGAGGATCGACAGGAGCGACCCCGGGCGGTCGGCGTGCTGGAAGCAGACGATCGTCGTCTTGTCGTGCCCGGTCGGGGCCGGGATCGTGTCGCGGGTGACGACGAGGAAGCGGGTCTCGTTTCCGGGGTGGTCCTCGACGTCGGTGACCAGCACGTCGAGGTCGTAGAGCTTGGCCGCCAGCGCGGTGCCGATGGCCGCCTCGTCGGGCGCCCGCCGCTCACCGACCAGGCGGGCCGCCTCGGCGGTGGAGTTGGCCGCCACCGTCTCGACGCCCGGCAGCTCCCGCCGGAGAAAGGCGCGGCACTGGGCGGTGGCATGGGGAATGGAGATGACCCGCTTGATGTCGGACAACCCGACCCCGGGCGCCGCCAGGAGGTTGAGCTGCACCGGGATCACGACCTCGCGCTGCACCAGGAGGTCGGCTTCGAAGGCGAGGGTGTCGAGGGTGGCGTTGACGGTTCCCTCGATGGCGTTCTCGATCGGCACGAAACCGAGGTCGACCTCGCCCGTCTCGGTGGCCGCGATGACCTCGGGGATCGACGTCAGCGGCACCAGCTCGCCGGCGGCCAGATCGGCCTGCGTGAGCAGCGCCTGCTCGGTGAACGTGCCCAGTGGGCCGAGGAACCCAATTCTCAACAAGGGCCTTCAGGATAAGCGACGCACCGAGTACCCTCTCCGACAATCCGAGGGGAGGGGGACCCCCGGTTGGCAACGACCGCAGCTTCGACGCAGACCGCCATCATCCTGGTCACCGACCTGGTCGGATCGACCGAGCAACGGGCCCGCCTCGGCGAGGAGGCGGCCGAGGAACGTCGGCGCCTCCACGACCAGCTGCTGGTCGACACGGTGGCGAGGAATGGCGGCGAGGTCGTGAAGGGCCTGGGCGACGGCGTGCTCGCCCGCTTCGCCGGCGCGTCCGACGCGGTGGCCGCGGCCGTGGAGATCCAGCAGGGGACGACCGACGCCGGCTTCGATGTGCGGGTCGGCGTCAGCGCGGGCGACATCACCATCGAGGACGACGACGTCTTCGGCACGCCGGTCATCGAGGCGTCCCGCCTGTGCGCCAGAGCGGAAGGCGGACAGATCCTCGTCGCCCAGCTGGTGCAGCTCCTGGCCCGGGGGCGAGGCGGCCACACGTTCACCCTGGTGGGCGAGCTCGAGCTGAAGGGTCTCCCCGACCCGGTGACGGCCGCCGAGGTGGGCTGGGAGCGGCTCGCCTCGGACGGCGACGCCGGCGTCCCACTGCCCGCCGCCCTCACCGGCACCGAGCGGTTCCCGTACGCCGGCCGGGCGGCAGA
>Ga0299913_10006566_pt1 | contig 10086 bp, 9 predicted proteins | sample RVTome_9_FD_201360 | JGI IMG/M metagenome (GOLD analysis project Ga0299913, IMG submission 201360) | Soil microbial communities from uranium-contaminated site in the Upper Colorado River Basin, Wyoming, United States - RVT155D38 (version 2) ... | reverse complement strand
CCGCCATACCAGTGGCTTCTCACCGAGCGGCGGATGGTCTTCGCGGGCCAGCAGGGCGGTGACTTCGACCGCCGTGCCGCGAGCCGGCTGCAGCGTTACCCGCTCCACCCGCCGGGTTTGTTTCACCGTACGGGCCAAACGTCCGGGCGCGGCCGGCAGGCTAAAGCTTACCTCCCCCACCACAGAGGCCGCTTCCAGCCGATCCCACCGCTTAGCCTCAGCGTCGGTGCGCCGGTTAGGCGTGGCCCGAATCAGCCAGTCGGCCGGATGACCCAGGTGCTGGGCTTTGACCATGAAGGCGTGGATATCACATTCCCGATCCGCCACAGACACCAAGCGGGTGTCCGGCAGCGGCGGGGCCAGTTCCGCCACCCGTTCATAGCCCTCCAGCCAGCGGACACTTTCCTTGGCTTCAATCGGTGCGTGGCGGTTGTCCTGGCCATGGGTCTCAGGATCACGTGCCCACATCCAGGCATCCAGCACCCCCAGCGGCAACCCCTCGGGGGTAACCGCCAAGGTGGGGTGAACATACATCCCGTGTTGGGCGGCATAGCTCAGCGGTCCCAGGCCCTCGATGCCCGGCGGCGCGGTGAAGTCCAGTTCCGTGGTATCTTGCCGGCACAGCACCACCGGGTGTTGGCGCATCCGCTCCCGCGTGCACGCCCAGTGTGGCTCCAACACCGCTTCCCAGTGGACGTTCTCATGGTCCAGCAACCGGTAGGCACCTTGGACTTCGGCCCAGCCCCGGCAGGCCACCGGAATACTAGCGGCAGGGTCATCGCCCAGACGCGTCAAGACCTTCTTCAAGCGCCGGTTGAGCCGCTCGTCTCCCAGGTCCGCCGTCGCCATTTCCGCTTCTGCCCAGTTCATCTCGTGTCTCTCCGCTGGCTTCAGATGGCCACTAGACTACCGCAGAGAAAGAGATGTGTGTAATGGGTTGCCTTATAGGCACATCGTTACACACATCTTCGTAAGTTGCTATTTTTGCTCCCTCACCCCTTGTGGGCTGACTGGGGTAGATATGGCGTTTTTACTCCCTCTCCTGCTGGCTGACCGGGGTAGGTATAGCGTTTTTACTCCCTCGCCCCCTTGGGGGAGAGGGTCGGGGAGAGGGGAAGTCAATGATTACGAGACGGGCGCGGGAAAGCCCACCGCCCTCCCAGATACTGCGTTATACCTCGAGGCGTTCCCGTAGCCAATTGATTACCCCGCCGGCAAGCAACAGGTCCAGCTGACGCGACGAAAGATCGTGATGCAAAACGAACCTACATTCCCTGGCGGGGAGCGCCGCCGTAAGCTCCCGTCCGGAGGCAGAGGTGGTATCAGCATATCGGTGTTGATGATCGGGCGCGCGGGCGGTTCCACCTTCGGGTAGGGAATGCCGAGGTCGCGGGGATCAGTGATCCGGCCCGTCAGCGCCGAGGCGGTCGCCGTCTCTGGGCTGCACAGAAATACACTGTCCTCACGCGTCCCCGACCGCCCGGGGAAGTTGCGTGGCACGGTGCGCAGGCTGTTTTGACCCGATGCCGGCGCTTGTCCCATACCGATACAGCCGTTACAGCCGGTCTGGTGAAGACGCGCCCCGGCATGAACCAGGTCCTTCAGAAGACCCTCTGCAATGAAGTTCTCGAGCAGTTGACGCGAGGTGGGATTGATGTCGAAGGACACGCGATCGTGGACCTGCCGGCCGCGAACCATAAGAGCGGCGATGGCGAAGTCACGGTAACCGGGATTGGCCGATGAGCCGATATAGGCCTGGTAGATCTCCGTACCAGCGATTTCGCGCACCGGCACGACATTGCCGGGGCTGGACGGTTTGGCGATAAGCGGCTCAAGTTTTGAAAGATTGATCTCCTCGTGCAGGTCGTAGTCGGCTCCCGGGTCGGCGACGATCTCCACCCAGTCTTGCTCGCGGCCCTCGTCCCGCAGGAATCGGCGGGTCTCCTCGTCGGAGGGGAACACACTGGTGGTCGCGCCGAGCTCGGCGCCCATGTTGGCGATGACGTGGCGGTCCATTGCGCTAAGGTGCTTCAGGCCGGGGCCGTGATACTCGACGATCCGGCCAAAGCCGCCCTCCACTCCATGCCGGCGGAGCATCTCTAGGATCACGTCCTGTGAATGTTCGTTGATTCCATAGTCATTTATAGTCATCTCTAGTCAACCCTATCGCCGTAACCGTTGTTTACAGTCCGGATAGCCGTACAGCGCTATACTGTTCCGGTCCGCTACCGAGGTTCCTTGCTCCACCAGAGGCTCTTACGCACCGTGTGCTCATGCCGATGGCCGAATCCAAGAACACCTGGCAATGGGTAGCGGCTGAATCCAAACCGTAACGATGGGCGGCTGGCCTCGCCAGCGCCTCGACCGCTGCCCACCGCTGTAGGTTGGTGATCCTGGGGTGCATAGAGTCCCCCAGTCGTTAAAGGCGGATGAGATAATTGACTATCCATCGGCTAACTCTTTGGCGCTGACCCACTCGGGCAGACAGCCGGTGAGCCGGACTCCCCAGATCTGCGGCATCCTGATATGGAGCGGCTCGCCGGCCATAGCAAGCGCGACCTCGAGGCCGCCGGCACCGAAGGCCAGCATGCCGAGCGAGCCGGCCGCGGGGGTGTGGCTGTCTGAACCGACCAGCGTCTTGCCCGGTTTGCCGAAGCGCTGCATGTGGACCGGGTGACTGATCCCATTGCCGGGACGGCTGTACCAGACGCCGAAGCACCGGCAGGCGCTGCGCAGGAACAGATGCTCGTCCGCGTTCAGGTGATCGTTCTGGACGAGGTTGTGATCCACGTACTGCACCGCCAGTTCGGCCTTCACCCGCTCGATGCCCATCGCCTCGAGCTCGAGCATGACGAGCGTCCCCAAGACGTCCTGCAGGAGCGCCTGGTCGATTCGCAACGCGATCTCGCTACCGAGCCTCATATCGCCCCCTACCAGGTGCGATTGGATGAGCTTCTGCGTCATGTTCAGCGTCATGGATCTGCCTCTTGATTGCCGTCGTGCGTTCTGTGCACGCACGCGTCTCGCGCTAGGCCCTGTCTGTAAAGGTCAAGCCAGCGAACCACAGGGTATTCTCGCCGGGCGCGGTCAGGCACTTGGCCAGTTCATGGATACGGAAGGATATTAGCCAGGTTATGGGTCTCGCCGATAGACATCACCAGGTTGATTTCGTCGGCGCCACACTCCAGCGCCCGCTGAGCGCCCCGCTCATTCGGGACCAGCGCGACATAGACCACGCCCGGCTCCCGGTCGATGCTGCGCATCACCTCCTCCGCATCCCGAAGGTTCGGAATCGCCTTGGGAGAGACGAACGAGGTCACCTCGATTTTGGCGAGGCCCGTTTTGGACAGCCGGTTGGTCAGGCGAACCTTTGCTTCCGTCGGCACAAAGTGAGGCTCGTTCTGGAAGCCGTCGCGCGTGACGACGTCATTGATAAAAACCCGGTTGGGTGCATTCACAAATAACATAGCTTCCTCCTGTTCAGCGGCTTACACGACGCCCTGCGCCTTTAATTCCTGGAACGCCGGGCCGGTGATGCCGATGGAGGCCAGGACTTCCTCGGTATGCGCCCCGAGCTCCGGCCCGAGCCAGCACGTCTCTCCCGGCGTCTCGCTGAGCTTAGGCACGATGCCCGGCAGGTCGACCGGCTGGCCATCCGGCAGGGAAAACGATTGGATCATGTCCCGTGCCCGATAATGGGGATCTTCGTAGATGTCAGCCGCAGTGTAGATCCTGCTGCTGGGCACGGAGGCCTCATCGAGCACCTTGAGCACCTGCTCCAGGTCATGTTGGGTGGTCCACGCCGAGATCGCCTCGTCGAGCCTGTCATTGTGCTGCACGCGGCCGTCATTATGGGCCAGCCTGGGGTCCTCGGCGAGATCACGGCGACCGATGGCGTGCATCAAGCGCTTAAAGATGCCGTCACCGTTGCCGGCGATGATCACGTAGCGCCCATCTTTACAGGGATAGGTGTTCGAAGGCGAGATGCCGGGAAGGCTGGCGCCGGTGCGCTCCCGTACATACTTAAAGACCGAGTACTCGGGGATCAGGCTCTCCATGACGCCGAAGACGGCTTCATACAGCGCCACGTCGATATACTGGCCCTTCCCCCCGTTTACCTTGAGGTGGTGCATGGCCAGCAGGGCGCCGATGGTGCCGTATAACGATGCCAGCGTGTCGCCGATGCTCACGCCCACCCGCACCGGCGGCCGGTCGGGGTAGCCGGTCAGGTAGCGTAAGCCCCCCATCGATTCGGTGGTTGCCGCAAACCCCGGCCGGTGGCGATAGGGACCGGTTTGGCCATAGCCCGAGATGCGTACCATAATAAGCGCCGGATTAATCCGGGAGAGGTCTTCCCAGCCGAGGCCCCAGGCCTCGAGCGCCCCGGGGCGGAAGTTCTCGATCACGATATCGGCCTCCTTGACGAGCTCACGCACGATCTGCTGCCCTTTCTCCGCCTTGAGATTCACCGTCACCGACTTTTTATTGCGACTCTGCGAGTACCACCAGAGCGAGGTGCCCTTGTAGAGCTTGCGCCACTTGCGCAGCGGATCGCCCTCGCCTGGGGATTCGATCTTGATCAGCTCGGCGCCGAACTGGGCGAGGAGGCTGCCGGCGTAGGGCCCCGCAATCAGGGCGCCCAGCTCAATCACCTTCACCCCCTGCAGTGGTAGCTGGTTAGTGCTAGTCGACATGGGTACCGTTCTCCAATGATAAATGCGTGCATTGACTGCTCGTCACAGATGCTCGCAACCGCCTGCATTCTTTAAGTCAGTCTTCGCAAGGCAGCCCGAACCACACACCCGGCCATCTTCGCCGATGGCCGGCAATGCCCTCACCAGACGGGACGAGGAGCCGTAGGTCTGTACCATGGTGGCGAGGGTGACTCGCTGGCCCTCTTCCAGCCGGTCCACTTAGCTCTTCAATACCTTGATATTGACGCTATCCATCGCTCGCTTAAGCTGATCGATCAGAAGGATCTCCTAGGTATCTAAGCCCCCAACCGGTCCGCCAGCGCATGAAAATCATCGACAACCCCATCGAAAGACGGATCGGTCGTTAGATCCGGCGTGGCCTCCGGTCCATATTCCAGGGGCCGCCGTACAAATGCCGTTCGGAATCCCACCTGCCGGGCTGCCTGCAGGTCGTCTTGATGGGCGGCTACCATCAGGATCTGCTCCGGGCGCAGGTCCAATAGCTCGGCCGCCAGCCGATAGACCTCGGGATCGCGTTTATAGCGGTGGGCCAGTTCAGCCGATAGGATGCAGTCCCAGGGCAGCCCGGCGTGCTTGGCCATATTCACCAGTAAGGCGACGTTGCCATTGGAGAGCGTGGCCAGGATAAAGCGCCGACGCAACCGCGTAAGACCCTCGATGGCATCCGGCCATGGCTGCAATCGATGCCAGACCCGGTTTAGATGGTCTTTCTCGGCTTCGGAGAGAGCTGTAATCGTAAAGTCATCCAGCAGCGTATCCAAAATCATCCGGTGCAGATGATCGAGCTTGGTCCAGGGCAGCTCCCCCCGCCGAACCCGGTCCATGGCAGGGGCGTAACCCGCCCGCCAGGCATCCGCAAACCGGGCCCAATCCATCTTTAATCCCTTGGCCGCACCCAAGACTTCGCCCTCACGGATAAGGCTCCCCCGCCAGTCCACCACCGTGCCAAAGACATCGAAGGTCAGGGCTCGAAGGCGAGAAGGGTCCATAGAACGCCTCTAAAACTCGCCCATGGGAAGAGTAACGCCAGCAGCATGCCCGGCCAGCAGCGCCCCGGCATTGGGCACTACCGGCTTTAGACCCAACGCTTTGAGCATCCGGTAGGTGGTACAGACTGCCGCAGAGACTACCGGCAGACCGCAGGCATCCTCCACCACTTGAATGGCTCCTAGGGAGGGCATCTGCACGCAGGCCGATAGCACCACGGCATCGGCACCCTGTACATCTAGGTTGTCGAAGATATCCACCAGGGCCATGGGATCGCGGTTGCCTACCTCGATATTATCGGGGATCTCCAGGGCGATGCTGTCGATTACCTGAATGTCTTCAGACTCGATATAGTCCACCACCAGGTCGGTAAGCGGACGCATATAGGGGGTGATAATGGATACCCGCTTTGCCCCTAGCTCGTGAAGCCCCTCGACCAGAGCGCCGGCGCTGCTGACGATCGGCGTCGGCCGGCCGTTGGCCACCGTTGCCTGATGCAGGCGCTGCTCCGATTCCCGATGATAGCCCCGCCCGCGGCTCATAATCGCCACCAGGCAGGCATAACCCATGACGTCCACGTGGGCGTCCGAGAGTTCGAGTGCGCAGCGGTCGGACTCGTCGTCCATCGCCGCCAATTCCTCCTTGGTCACCTGCTTCATGCGCATACGGCTGGAGTGGAAGGTAAACCGCTCGGGCTCGATGGCCTCCCTGGCGCGTAGCATGGCCGGTATCTCGGTCTCCATGGTGGTATTGGAACTAGGGACGATCTGTCCAATTCGATAGTAGCGTTTCTTCATAATGTTCCTCCACAAGTCTCAGTACAGCTCAGGTCCCATCAGGTAGTTCGGCAACCATGTCGCAATCCCCGGGAAGATACAGAGGAGCACGATAGCCAGAACCATGCACAGCATAAAGGGAAATGTGCCCCAGAGAATGGTGGGAAGCTTGACGTCCGGACAGATGCCACTGATCACGAAGAGATTAAGTCCTACGGGCGGGGTGACAAGACCAAGCTCCATATTGATGGTCATGACTATGGCAAACCAGTAAGGATCGAACCCGGACTGCAGAATCAACGGGACCAGAATAGGAACGGCCATCAGGATAATAGCCACCGGGGGCAGGAAGAAACCGGCCACCAGTAGGAAGATATTGATGATAAACAGCAGCACCCAGCGGTTCACCTCGAGGGCAGCGATCCATTCGGCGATGGATTGGGTCACGAACAGGCTGGAGAGCATATAGCTGAACAGTTCGGCGACCCCGATGATCATCAGTATCATCACGCTCTCGCGCATGGAATCGTTAAGAATCGAATATATCTTCCTTGGCTGCCACATACGGTAGATCACGATGGCGAGCAACAGGCAGAACAAGGCGCCTACGCCCGCCGCCTCGGATGGCGTCGCCACCCCCCCATAGAGCGTGTACAAGACGACTATAATAACGAGCAGAAAGGGGATGACCTTGGGCAGGGATTCAAACCGTTCCTTGAGTGAGAACTGCTGTTTGACCATTCCAAAACCACCACGTCGCCAGGTGAAAAAGATGGCCCAGGCCATAAACAGGCCGGTCAACATCAACCCGGGCAGCACGCCGGCCATAAACAGCCGCGCGATGGAGGTCTCGGTGGCGATCCCATAGATGATCAGGGTGACACTAGGGGGTATTAGGATGCCCAGCGTTCCGCCCGCGGCGATAGCGCCTGTGGCCAGGCCAGCGGGATAACCCCGCTGGCGCATCTCGGGAATGCCCATCCTGCCGATGGCGGCGCAGGTGGCCGGTGAGGACCCGGTCAAGGCGGAGAAGATGGCGCAGGCGCCCAGGTTGGCGGCAACCAGCCCGCCCGGTACCCGGTACAGCCAGCGCTCTAAGGCCACATAGACGTCCTTGCCGGCAGGCGAGGAGGCAACCGCCGCTCCCATGATCACAAACAACGGGATGGAGGCCAACGTAAAGCTGGCCAGTCCCGAAAACACCGAATCGGCCATGACCCCCAGCCCACTCCAACCCTCGAATGCAACCAGGAAGCCGACGGCCACCAGCCCCAGGCCAAAAGCAATAGGTATGCCCGAGGCCAGGACGACGATGGTCACGATGCCGATCAAGGCACCAATCTCGAGGGGACTCATGGGTGCTCTCCCGGTTTTAGGCCGAACGGCATATCCCGTCCACTGACCAGGGCCAAGATGTCGGCGATATACTGCAGGCACAGCAGCCCTATTCCCAGGGCCATAGGCAGATAAGCAATCCACAAGGGTAAGGCCCATACCGTTGGGGTCCGCCAGTTGCCTACCCAGGCCTCATGCCAAAGCTCATAGCTGGTCCAGGCCAGCGCTAGGCAAAATAACAGCGCCGCCACTGAGGCCACCAGGGCCAGCACCATACGCGCCTTGTGAGGCAGATAGAGTGGCACCAAATCTACGTTGACGTGCCCACGCCGCAACAGCACATAGGGGCTGCCGATAAAGGTGGCGGCGACAATGGCATAGGTTACAAATTCAGTCTGCCAGACGGTGGAGGCCCCCAAGACATAACGCATAAACACCTGCTGGCACACTACCAGCATCGCGGCCGCTAGCAGCAGTACGGCCATCACCCCAAACGCCTGCGATAGTTTTTTTATGGTATTGATAAAGGATTCCATAAGATGACCTGCCTCGCGACCACCGGGGAGAAAGGCCCCGGTGGCTCTTTATTGTTTTTATTGCACTTCTAAGGCCTTGTCCAATAGCTCCTTACCGCCGGGTACGTTCTCCCTGAAGTGCTGGTAAGAGGTGCGCTCGGCAAGGTCCCGCCAGGCCTTGAACTGCTCATCGTTCATGGTCACGACCTCCACCCCGGCCTTCTTGTAGGTCTCGACCAGTTCCTTATCGAGCTGCTGGGCGGCCTCGAAGAAGTAATCCTCGGCCTTTTGACCCGCCGCCATTAGGGCATCCTGCTGCTCTTTAGAGAGCTTATCCCAGGTCCTCTTGGAGATCAGGACGGGCTCGTACATAAACCACAGCGTATTCTCGCTCGGCGCGGTCAGGCACTTGGACAGCTCATAGATACGGAAGGAGACCAGGCTCCCGGAGCTGGTGCTGGTGGAATCGAGCACCCCCGTCTGCATGGCCGTATAGATTTCGGAGCTGGGAATGGAGGAGATAGACGCGCCGGCGGCCGCCAACATCCGTTCGAAGGCCGGTCCGGCACCCCGGGTCACATGACCCTTGATATCATCCGGCATCTGAATACAGTTTTTAGCGGAGGCAAACCCGCCGGCCAGCCAGGCATCAGCCAGCACCTTGGCCCCCCCTTGCTCGATGATCTTCTTAAGATCTTCCATAAATTCCGAATCGTTCAGCTTGCGAGCCTGCTCATGATTCCGGGGCAAGCCGGGCATCAAGGTCGCGCTGAACTGTGGGTGGAAGCTGGAGGCATAGTCCAGGGGCAGGGCGGTGATATCAAGCTGGCCCTTGACCATGGCATTCCACTGGTCGTGGGGCTTAAACAGGGATGAACCGGGGTAAACTCTAATATTCAGATCCACATCGGCCGCTTTTACCTCGCGCGCCAGCATCTGGACCATTTCATCGCGCACGTCCCCCTTGCCGCCGGGAAACTGGTGCGAGGCCTTAAGCGTTGTTTCGGCCGAGGCAAGACTGACCACTGCAAGGGCAGTCACTCCTCCCAGCACTCTAATAAGCTTGGTTAAATTCGGCGTCATAAGTTATTCCTCCAGCAGTGATTTTCTTATATGGCCACCTTAAAAATCTGCGACTTAATGCAAGCAGCATGAACATACGCTTCCTTCAACAGACTACATGTAGTCTACAGTGTAGTGTAGATGGGGTAAGGCGAATTACAAGGATGCATTCCCGAAGCGGTGTGGCTGCCGGGTTTCCAGCGCCGGGATGGCATGGGGATGCCTGGGAGGTGCTGTAATCATGGCTGAGTGCTGGATAGTCCGGGCGCTGGAAGTTTATGCTAAAAACAGGTGCCCTATTTTGGGAATGCGCCTGACTACAATTAGATTACAATCATAAATGTCCCCTATGTAAAGCGGAGAACCCTACAATGCAGGCCAAAGACGTCATGACCCCGAATGTGATAACCGTCACGCCGGATACCGAGATAGCTGATATCGCCAAACTCTTGTTAGAGCATCATATTAGCGCAGTGCCGGTGGTAGACCCGAACAACCAGATCCTGGGCATCGTTAGCGAAGGGGATCTCTTCCACCGCCCGGAGCTTGGCGTTAAGCCCCGCCGCCACTCATGGTGGCTTTCCCTTGTGGCGGGAGACGAGGAGTTCTCGGCGGAGTATGTGAAGACCCATGGTTCGCATGCGGCAGAGGTGATGACCAGTCCGGTCGTGACGGTCTCAGAAGACACGTCTATCG
>Ga0299913_10006565_pt1 | contig 10087 bp, 4 predicted proteins | sample RVTome_9_FD_201360 | JGI IMG/M metagenome (GOLD analysis project Ga0299913, IMG submission 201360) | Soil microbial communities from uranium-contaminated site in the Upper Colorado River Basin, Wyoming, United States - RVT155D38 (version 2) ... | reverse complement strand
TATCCCCGGCTACATCGAGGCGATCCACAGCTCGGGCATCTACCTCCTGGAGCTGATCAACGACCTGCTCGACTTCTCCAAGATCGAAGCGGGCAAGCTCGAGCTGCACGAGACCAGGGTCGACCTCGGCTGCCTGCTGCAGGATCTCGCGGAGCTGGTGTCGCCGAACGCGGAAGCCGCGGGCCTGCGCCTTCGCCTGCCGGAAATGCCGGCGCTGCCGACGGTCATGGCCGACGATATCCGGCTGCGCCAGATCCTGCTCAATCTCCTGTCGAACGCGATCAAGTTCACGCCGAAGGGCGGCGAGATCGTGGTGTCGGTGTTCGATTGCGGCGACGGCAGCCTGCCCATCGCGATACGCGACAGCGGTATCGGCATGTCGGAGGCGGACCTGCGCCTGCTGGGCGAGCCGTTCCGGCAATTCGGCAAGGCGCAGGCGCGCAACCAGTCCGGCACCGGGCTCGGCGTCTCGCTCGCCAAGGCGCTGGCTGAGATGCACGGTGCGCGGCTCGACTATGCGAGCGTGCCCGGCGAAGGCACCACGGCAACGCTCGTCCTCCCCGCCCGGCGGGTCATCCGTACCGTGGCGGGCGCCCAGCCGGCGCGCGCGTAACCCTAAACCCGCTCCATCTCCGTCAGGCAGTCGTCGGCCAAGGGCACGATCGGTGCGAAGTCGCGGTGCGCGACCCATTCCGGACGCTTGAAGCGGCGAATGTGGTTGTCGACGTGACAAAGCGAGAGGTAGACGATCGTACGCCCGAAGGGCGAGATGTTGGGCGGGCTCGCATGCACCAGCAGCGACGAGAACAGCAGGACGCTGCCCGCCGGACCGGTCGGCGCGACGCAGCCGCCCCGATCGGCCAGCCGCGTGACCGTCTCGCGGTCGAGCGTCCAGAGCGGATAGCTGGTGGTCTTCACGTCGTGGCCGGCCGCCAGAACGCCCTGCTTGTGGCTGCCGGGAATGAACAGCAGCGGCCCGTTCGCCGCGGTCACGTCGTCGAGGAAGACGGCGATATTCATGGCGCGAGGCTCCGGCATCTCGTCGTCGCGCCGCCAGGTGCCGTAGTCCTGGTGCCACTGCCAGACCTCGCCGTCGAAGGCGGCCTTGGCGTTGATCTTGTACTGATGCATGTAGACCGGCCCGCCGAGGATCTGCATCACCGGCTCAATCAGGCGCGGATGCCGGCCGAGCCGGCGGAAGCCTTCGTTGTAGGTGTGCGCGGCGAAGGCGGTGCGTGCGGTGCCGGAGGACTCGCGCCAGACCTCCTCGCGGTCGAGGGCGAAGACGCGGTCCGCCTCGCGCCTGAGCAGCGCCGCCTCGTGCCGGGTAAAGACTTCCGGAAGGAAAATATATCCTTCCGCCTCAAAGCGTTCGATCTGCTGCCTGATGAGCCGCATGGCCGTCCTCCTGCGCTCGATGCACACCCAGACGGGAACGGCGCTCCGAGGAGTGCACTCACCGCCCCGGCCGTGACGGGATGATAACACGAATGGCACAGAAGCCGCAGCACTTCAGGACATCCCCCGCAGCCGATCATTCATCATTACGCAGGCGTCACCGATCGCCTCCCGCATATGCGCGCCGATCTCGCCCGCGCCGAGCGCGCCCTACGCGAGGGCGCCTGACAGGACCACCGGATTACCGTCGCGGCCCCCGCACAAGCCGCCCGGATGGTCGGGCGCCGCCCCCGATTTCACCGCTCCCGGGATTCCACTATAATCGGCGCATCCACCCAACGTCCCCAGGGACGGCCCTGAACACGAGGAAGACCATGACGCAGAAGCCGGCACGCAACGGCGGCGCGACCACGCGCGGCAAACAGCTCACCGCCTATCTTGCGGGCGCGCGGACGCGCAAGCTGCCGCCCGAGATCGTCGACGCGGCCAAGATGGCCCTGCTCGACTACACCGGCTGCGCCATCGGCGCGGCGGACCAGAACGTCTCCATTGCCACGAAAAAGACGGCCGAGGCGTGGGGCGGCGCCGGCAAGGCGCAGATCTTCCGCGGCGGAAAGACGGCGCCCGCGCTGGCGGCGCTGGTCAACGGCGCGATGGCGCACGCGATGGACTATGACGATACGCACCCCGGCGGCGCCGGCCATCCGAGCGGCCCCTGCTGGTCGGCCGCCCTGGCGCTGTCGCAGCATCACGGCAAGAGCGAGGCGGACGCGATTTCGGGCTTCGTCGCGGGCTTCGAGGTGATGGCGCGGCTCGGCGGCGGCGGCCCGCCCGGCGTCGGGCGCAGCCTGCAGCGCCGCGGCCTGCACCCGACCTCCGTCTTCGGGCGCACCGGCGCAGCGGCGGCGGCCAGCGTCCTGCTCGGCCACGACGAAACGAAGATCGCCTACGCACTCGGCATCGCCGCGACGACGGCAGGCGGCCTGGTCGGCTCCTTCGGCACCGACTCCAAGCCCTTCCATGCCGGCAAGGCGGCGATGGACGGCATTCTCTCCGCCGAGCTCGCCGGCAACGGCTTCGTCTCCGCGACGCAGCTCTACGAGCTGGAGAAAGGGCTGCTCGACGTCTTCATCCAGGACCGCCAGGTCGAGGTGCCGCCGCTCGATTTCGAGGAAACCTGGTGGCTGCTGACGAACGGCTTCAAGCCCTTTGCCTGCTGCCGCGCGACGCAGCCCTCGACCCAGGCCGCGCGCAAGCTCGCCGACCGCGTCGCCGGCAAGAAGATCGCCAAGGTGAAGGCGCGGGTGCATCCGAACGCGCTGGTCACGGCCGGCAAGCTCAATCCGCGGACGCCGCTCGAAGGCAAGTTCAGCGTGCCCTTCTGTATCTCGATGGGGCTGCGCGGCTACCGCGCCGTCTACACCGACTTCACCGAGGCGACGATGCAGGATCAGGCCGTGATGGAGCTGGTGCCGCGGGTCGAGCTCGAGGCTGTGCAGGGCCAGGCGCCGCACTCCGCCTATCTCGACGTCTATCTCGAGAGCGGCGAGATGCTGCAGGAAAAGACCGACGTCGTGCTGGGCCACCCCGACAACCCGATGGGTTGGGACGACCTGCTGGTCAAGTTCCAGGGGCTGGTCGAGCCGATGCTGGGCGCGAAGAAGACGGAAGCGCTCTACCAGGTCATTCGGCATTTCGACGAGCCGGGCTCGCTCGCGAAGTTGACGCCGTTGGTCGCCGCGTAACCCCTCCGCGCCGCGACGACGGCTGCCCTGCGCCCTGCAGTTGGCGTATGCTGGGCGCTTCGCCGGCAGCGGGGGGTGAGGCATGACGCGCACGCTGAAGTTCTGGGGCTGGGGATACGAAGGCGACGAGCTCGACGCCGCCGCCACCGACGCGCTGCTCCGGACTTTTGCCGACGGCCTCGGCATCACGCCTTCCGGCGAGATCGCGACGCCGCGGGTCGAGGACATCGACCTTCCCGTCCCGCGGCTGACGCCGCCGGGCACGCTGTCGAGCATCTGCACGAGCGACCCGTTCGAGCGCATCCTGCACGCTTTCGGCCAGTCGCAGCCGGACTCGATCCGCATCTTCGCGCGCGCCTTCGCGCACGCGCCGGACGTCGTCGCCTATCCCAATAGCGAAAAGGAAATCGCCGCGCTGTTCGACTGGGCCGGCAGCAAGGGCGCGGCGCTCATTCCTTACGGCGCCGGCTCGTCGGTCGTGGGCGGCGTCACGTCGGACGTCAGCGACGCCTTCAAGGGCATCGTCACGGTCGACCTGTCGCGCCTCAACAGGGTGCTTGAGGTCGACACGGTCTCGCGCGCGGCGCTGATCCAGGGCGGCGCGCGGGGGCCCGAGCTGGAGGCGCAGCTCAAGCCGCACGGCCTGACGCTGCGCCATTTCCCGCAGTCCTTCGAGCACTCCACGCTCGGCGGCTGGATCGCGACCCGCTCGGGCGGACATTTCGCGACCCTCTACACGCATATCGACGACTTGGTCGAGAACATCACGATGGTGACGCCGGCGGGGCGCATCGTCACACGGCGGCTGCCGGGCTCCGGCGCAGGGCCGAGCCCGGACCGCTTCATCATGGGATCGGAAGGCGCGCTCGGCATCATCACGGAAGCGGGCGTGCGCCTGCAGGGCCGCCCTGTCTTCAAGGCGACCGCCGGCTACCGCTTCGCCGATTTCTTCGCCGCGGCCGAGGCGGTGCGCGCGGTGGCGCAGGCCGGTCTCTATCCGGCGAATGTGCGGATCGTCGACGGCATCGAGCTGAAGGTCAACGGCGCGGCCGACGGCTCCTTCACGCTGATGGTCGTCTCCTTCGAATCCGCCGACCACCCGGTCGACACCTGGATGGCGCGGGCCGAGCAGTGCTGTCTCGACCACGGCGGCACGGTCGACGTGCCCTGGCGCGACAATCCCGACGCGCATCTGCAAGGCGCGGTCGGCGCCTGGCGCACCGCGTTCATCCGCATGCCCTACAACCGCGAGCGGCTCACGCCGCGCGGCATCCTCTCCGACACCTTCGAGACGGCGGTCACCTGGGACCACTTCGAAGGCTTCTACCACGCCATCAAGGAAGCGACGGAAGACGCCATTCTCAAGACGACGGGCCAACCCGGGGCGATGTCCTGCCGCTTCAGCCACGCCTATCCGGACGGTCCGGCGCCCTACTTCGCCTTCCACGGCAAGGGCCGCCCTGGCGCGATGCTGCAGCAGTGGCAGGCGATCAAGGCCGCCGCGTCGGACGCGATCATCGCCAACGGCGGCACCATCACCCATCACCACGCGGTCGGGCGCGATCACCAGAAATGGTACGAGATGCAGCGCCCCGGCCTGTTCGGCGAGGTGCTCGGCGACGCCAAGCGAAGGCTCGATCCGAAGGGGATTCTCAATCCGGGGGTGCTGGTGCGCTAGGTCCGAGCGCCGTTACCGCGGCAGCACGCTCGTTCCCATCAGGAACGCGTCGACCGCGCTGGCGCATTGCCGGCCTTCGCGGATCGCCCAGACGACCAGCGACTGGCCGCGGCGCATGTCGCCGGCGGTGAACAGCTTCGGGATCGAGGTCTGGTAGTCGTCGGTGTTGGCCTGGACGTTGCCGCGCGTATCGAGCGCCGTGCCCAGCTCCTGGAGCATGCCCTCGTGCACCGGATGGACGAAGCCCATCGCCAGCAGCACGAGGTCGGCCTTCAGCATGAAGTCGCTGCCGGGAATCTCCTTGAGCGCCGCATCCAGCCGCACCGCGTGCAGCGTCGTGACCTTGCCGTTCTTGCCGGAAAATTTCTTCGTCGCCACGCTCCAGTCGCGCGCCGCGCCCTCCGCCTGCGACGACGACGTGCGCAGCCGGAGCGGCCAGTGCGGCCAGGTCGTGCCCTTGTCCGGCTCCTCCGGCGGCCGCGGCAGGATCTCGAGCTGGGTCACCGAAACCGCGCCCTGGCGGAAGGCCGTGCCGATGCAGTCGGAACCGGTGTCGCCGCCGCCGATCACGACCACATGCTTGCCGCCGGCGAGGATATCGGGGACATCGCCAATCGGCTCCTTGCCGACGCGGCGGTTTTGCTGCGGCAGGTAGTCCATGGCGAACTCGATGCCGTCGAGCTCACGGCCCGGCACCGGCAGGTCGCGTCCCTTCTCTGCGCCGCCGGCGAGCACCACCGCGTCGTACTGCTCCAGCAGCCGCGCCGCGGGAATATCGACGCCGACGTGGCAGCCGGTCCAGAAATGAACGCCTTCCGCCTCCATCTGCTGGATGCGACGGTCGATGAGCCGCTTCTCCATCTTGAAATCGGGGATGCCGTAGCGCAGCAGGCCGCCGGCCCGCGCATATTTCTCATGCACGACGACGTCGTGGCCGGCGCGGGCGAGCTGCTGCGCGCAGGCGAGCCCGGCGGGACCGGAACCGACGACCGCCACGCGCTGGCCGGTCCGCGTCTCCGGCGCCTCGGGCGCGATCCAGCCTTCTTGCCAGGCGGTATCGACGATGGCGCATTCGATCGTCTTGATGGTGACCGGGTTGTCGTCGATGTTGAGCGTACAGGCTTCCTCGCAGGGCGCGGGGCAAACGCGGCCCGTGAACTCCGGGAAATTGTTCGTCGAATGCAGCGACTCGCTCGCCCGGCGCCAGTCGTCGCGATAGACGAGGTCGTTCCAGTCCGGGATGAGGTTATTGACCGGACAGCCCTGATGGCAGAAAGGGATGCCGCAGTCCATGCAGCGCGCGCCCTGCTGCGAAACGGACTTATGGTCCATCGGAATGACGAACTCGCGGAAATGCCGCACCCGGTCGCCCGCCGGCTGGTAGCCGCGGTCGTGGCGGCCGATCTCCAGGAACCCGGTGATCTTGCCCATGTCAGGCGACCTCAGCCACGCCGCCGGGGTCGTCCGGCAGGCGCTGCACGGCTTCCATCTCCTCGAGCGCGCGGCGGTAGTCGACCGGCATCACTTTGACGAAGCGCGGGCGGCACGCCTCCCAGTTCTCGAGAATCGCTGCAGCGCGCGCCGAGTTCGTATAGCGGCCGTGGTTGACGATCAGCCGGTAGAGTCGTTCCTCGTCGTGCCGCGACATGTCGCGCATGACGTCGACGAGGCCGTGCCCTTCCAGGTCGCCGCCCTGGTGCTTGAAGCGCTCGAGGATGTCGTCCTCCGCGCCCACCGGCTCCAGCTCGACCATCGCCATGTTGCAGCGCCGCTCGAAGTCGCCGGACTCGTCCAGCACATAGGCGATGCCGCCGCTCATGCCGGCCGCGAAGTTTCGCCCGACGTCGCCCAGCACGACGACGATGCCGCCGGTCATGTACTCGCAGCCGTGGTCGCCGACGCCTTCGACGACCGCAAGCGCGCCCGAGTTGCGCACGGCGAAGCGCTCGCCGGCGACGCCGCGGAAATAGCATTCGCCCGCGATCGCGCCGTACAGCACGGTGTTGCCGACGATGATGCTCTTCTCCGGCACGATCTTGCTGTCCTCGGGCGGGCGCACGACGAGCCGGCCGCCGCTCAGCCCCTTGCCGACATAGTCGTTGGCCTCGCCGACCAGGTCGAAGGAGACGCCGTGCGCCAGAAACGCGCCGAAGCTCTGCCCCGCCGTCCCTGTCAGGCTCACGCTGATGGTGTCCGGCGGCAGGCCGGCATGACCGTGGCGCTTCGCCACCACGCCCGACAGCATGGCGCCGGCGGTGCGGTCCGAGTTGCGAATCTTGGCCGCGATCGTCACCGGCGTGCCGTCGCTGAGCGCCGGCGCCGCCTGCGCGATCAGCCGGCGGTCGAGCACATGGTGGATATCGTGATCCTGCCGCTCGCTGTTGCGGATAGCGACGTCGGGGCCCATCTCCGGCTTGTGCAGCACGCGCGAGAAATCGAGCCCTCTTGACTTGTAATGCTCGATCGCCTGGCTCTGCTCCAGCCGGTCCGAGCGGCCGATCATGTCGGCGAAGCGGCGGAAGCCCAGCATCGCCATCAGCGCCCGCACCTCTTCCGCGACGAAGAAGAAGAAATTGATGACGTGCTCCGGCTTGCCGGTGAAGCGGCGGCGCAGCTCGGGGTCCTGGGTCGCGATACCGACCGGGCAGGTGTTGAGATGGCATTTGCGCATCATGATACAGCCCGACGCGATCAGCGGCGCCGTGGCGAAGCCGAACTCGTCGGCGCCGAGCAGCGCGCCGACGACGACGTCCCGCCCGGTACGCAGCCCGCCGTCGACCTGGACCGAGATGCGCCCGCGCAGCTTGTTCAGCACCAGTGTCTGGTGCGTCTCGGCGAGACCGATCTCCCAGGGAGAGCCCGCATGCAGGATCGAGGTCAGCGGGCTCGCGCCCGTGCCGCCCTCGAAGCCGGCGATGGTGACATGGTCGGCCTTGGCCTTGGCGACACCTGCCGCCACGGTGCCGACGCCGACTTCGGAGACCAGCTTGACGCTGACGTCACCCGCCGGGTTGACGTTCTTCAGGTCGTAGATGAGCTGCGCGAGGTCCTCGATGGAATAGATGTCGTGATGCGGCGGCGGCGAGATCAAGCCGACGCCCGGCGTCGAATGGCGCACCTTGGCGATCACGGCGTCGACCTTGTGGCCGGGAAGCTGGCCGCCCTCGCCGGGCTTGGCGCCTTGCGCCATCTTGATCTGCATCATGTCGGAGTTGACGAGGTATTCGGCCGTCACCCCGAACCGCCCCGACGCCACCTGCTTGATCGCCGAGCGCTGGGAATCGCCGTTCGGCAGTGGCACATAGCGGTCGGACTCCTCGCCGCCCTCGCCGGTGTTCGACTTGCCGCCGATGCGGTTCATCGCGACCGCCAGCGTGGTGTGCGCCTCGCGCGAGATGGAGCCGAACGACATCGCACCCGTCGCGAAGCGCTTGACGATCTCGCTCGCCGGCTCGACGTCCTCGATCGGAACGGGCTCGGCCGCCGGCATGAGCTCGAACAGGCCGCGGATCGTCAGCGCCCGCCGGGTCTGATCGTTGATCATCCGCGAATAGGCGTCGTATTTATCCTGCGCATTGCTGCGCACCGCGTGCTGCAGGCCGGCGATGGTGTCGGGGGTCCAATTGTGCTCCTCGCCCCGGACCCGGAAAGCATAGTCGCCGCCGGCGTCGAGGAAACGCCGGTAGACGAGGTCGCCGCCGAACGCCTGGCGATGGCGCGCCACCGTCTCCTCGGCGATCTCGGCAAGGCCGATGCCCTCGATCGCCGTGTGCGTACCGAAAAAATGCGCGTCGACGAAGCTGCTCTGCAAACCGACGGCGTCGAAGATCTGCGCCCCGCAATAGGATTGGAAGGTTGAGATGCCCATCTTGGACATCACCTTGAGGATGCCCTTGTCGACCGCCTTGATGTAGCGCTTCTGCGCCTCATCGACGCTGAGGTCGTGCGGCATCTCCTCGCACACCGTCGCCAGCGTCTCAAAAGCGAGATAGGGGTTGATCGCCTCAGCGCCGTAGCCGCCGAGCAGGCAGAAGTGATGCACTTCCCGCGCCTCGCCGGTCTCGACGACGAGGCCGAGGCTGGTGCGCAGCCCCGTCCGGATCAGGTGATGATGCACCGTCGATGTTGCCAGCAGCGCTGGGATCGCGATGCGCCCGACGCTGACCGCGCGGTCGCTCAGGATAACGATGTTGTAGCCGTCGCGGCAGGCTGCTTCCGCCTCGCCGCAAAGTCCGGACAAGGCATCCTTCATGCCGTCCGCGCCGTGCTCCACCGGATAGGTGAGATCGAGCGTCCGTGTCCGGAATGCCCTGCCGGAAAGCTTGCCGATCGCCCGGATCTTCTCCAGGTCCTCGTCGGTGAGGATAGGCTGGCTGACCTCGAGGCGGTGGTGCGTGCCGCCGTCGGCAAGACCGAGCAGATTGGGATGAGGACCGATCATCGAGACCAGCGACATCACCAGTTCCTCGCGGATCGGGTCGATCGGCGGGTTGGTGACCTGGGCAAAGAGCTGCTTGAAATAGGCGTAGAGCAGCTTCGGCCGCCGCGACAGCACGGCGATCGGCGTGTCGGTGCCCATCGAGCCGACCGCCTCCTGGCCGGTTTCGGCCATCGGCGCCATGAGGAGCTTGATATCCTCCTGGGTGTAGCCGAAGGCCTGCTGGCGGTCGAGCAGCGTCGGCGCATTGGGCCGGCGCGCGCCACGCCGCACCGCCGGCAGGTCCTCGAGCTGGATCTGCGTGCGGGCGAGCCAGGCCTGATAGGGCTTGGCGGACGCCAGCTCGGTCTTGATCTCCTCGTCGCCGATGATGCGGCCCTGCTCCAGGTCGATCAGCAGCATGCGGCCCGGCTGGAGCCGCCATTTCTCGACGATCCGCGCTTCCGGAACCGGCAGCACGCCCATCTCGGACGCCATGATTACGGTGTCGTCGTCGGTGATGAGATAGCGCGCCGGGCGCAGGCCGTTGCGGTCGAGCGTCGCACCGATCTGCCGGCCGTCGGTGAAGGCGACCGCCGCGGGCCCGTCCCACGGCTCCATCAGGGCCGCGTGGTACTCGTAGAAAGCGCGGCGCTGCGGGTCCATCAGCGCATTGCCGTACCAGGCCTCCGGGATCAGCAGCATCATTGCATGCGCGAGGCTGTAGCCGCCCAGCACCAGCAGCTCCAGCGCGTTGTCGAAGCAGGCGGAATCCGACTGGCCTTCCGGGATCAGCGGCCAGACCTTGTCGAGGTCGGCGCCGAACAGCTCCGATTTCATCGAATGACG
>Ga0299913_10006564_pt1 | contig 10087 bp, 6 predicted proteins | sample RVTome_9_FD_201360 | JGI IMG/M metagenome (GOLD analysis project Ga0299913, IMG submission 201360) | Soil microbial communities from uranium-contaminated site in the Upper Colorado River Basin, Wyoming, United States - RVT155D38 (version 2) ... | reverse complement strand
GCGAGGAGCGGCGTACGGCGGGCCATCGGCCGCACTCTAGCGTGACCATCGGCCCTGGCGGGTACCCTAGGCCGAACCGCAGTGTCGAGGCGCATGCAGAGACCGACCCTCGAGGCGCCGGTCAGCCGAATCGCGACCGATCGGCGCGGGCCGGACCTCATCGGCTACCCGCTCCTCAACAAGGGGACAGCCTTCACCGATGAGGAACGGGAGCGTTTCGGCCTGCGCGGCCTCCTTCCGCCCGGCGTCTCCAGCATGGAGGACCAGCTCACCCTGGAGCTCGAGCACATCCGGCGCAAGGAGGACGACCTCGAGCGCTACATCGGGCTGGCGGCGACGCAGGACCGCAACGAGACGCTCTTCTATCGGCTCCTGCTCGAGCACCTCGAGGAGTTCCTGCCCATCGTCTACACCCCCACCGTGGGGCGCGCCTGCCAGGAGTTCAGCCACATCTTTCGCCGGCCGCGCGGGATCTGGATCACGCCCGATGACGTGGGCCACATCGACGAGATCCTGGCCGAGGCGCCGCATCCCGACGTGCGGCTCATCGTCGTCACCGACAACGAGCGGATCCTGGGCCTGGGCGACCAGGGCGCCGGCGGGATGGGCATCCCCATCGGCAAGCTGGCGCTGTACACCGCCGCGGCGGGCATCTACCCGGCCTGGACGCTGCCCGTCTCGCTCGACGTGGGCACCGACCGGGAAGAGCTGCTGGCCGACCCGCTCTACCTCGGCTACCACGCGCCGCGCCTGCGGGGCGCCGCCTACGACGAGGTGGTGGAGGCCTTCGTTGAGGCCGTGGGAAATGTCTTTCCGCGGGCGATCATCCAGTGGGAGGACTTCAAGCAGCACAACGCGCTCCGTATCCTGGCCCGCTACCGCCGCCGGATCCCGAGCTTCAACGACGACGTCCAGGGCACCGGGGCGGTGGTCCTCGCCGGCCTGATCGCCGCCCGACGGGGCCGCGGCGGCCTGCGCGGAGAGCGGGTCCTCTCGCTGGGCGCGGGGGCGGCGGCCCTCGGCATCGGGACCATGGTCGTCCGCGAGCTCGAGGCGGAGGGCGTGCCGCCCGAGGAGGCGGCCGCCGCGTTCGTCCTCGTCGACTCGAAGGGCATCGTGCACGCCGGCCGCGAGACGCTGTCGGACGAGCAGCGCCCCTTTGCGGTCGACCCGACCCGCCTGGAGGCACTGGGCCTTTCCCCCGCCGCGCTGACCGACCCCGTGGCCGTGGCGCGCGCCGTCCGCCCCACGATCCTCATGGGCACGACCGGGATGCGCGGTGCATTCACGGAGGCGCTCGTGCGGGCCGTCGCCGACGCCGACGAGCGGCCGATCATCCTGCCGCTATCGAACCCGAGCGACCGGGCCGAGGCGCGGCCCGCCGACATCCTGGCCTGGACCGATGGCCGGGCCCTGGTCGCCACCGGCAGCCCCTTCGGCGATGTGGCGACCGATGCCGGCGCCCGCGTCATCGGCCAGGCCAACAACGTCTTCGTCTTCCCCGGCGTGGGCCTGGGCGCGATGGTGGCCGAGGCCCGCGAGCTCACCGACGGGGCCTTCGTCGTGGCGGCCCGCACCCTCGCCGGGCTGGTGACCGAGGAACGGATCGCCACGGGCGCGATCTACCCACCCATCGCCGAGCTGCGGGTCGCGGCGCGCGCGATCGCGGTAGCGCTCGTCCGCCACTTCCGGGACACCGGCTACGGCCGCCAGTTCCGCGACGACGAGATCGAGCTGGCCGTGGACCGCGCCATGTGGTGGCCGGACTACCCGCAGCTCGAGTTGGCCGAGGAGGCCGTCAGCTTCCGCTAGGCCGCCGGCCTCTTCCGGACTGTCACGGGTAGGGCGTCGGTCCCAGCACGACTTCGCCCGCATCGGAGGTGGCGAGGAGACCGGCGCGATCGCTCCACGCTATCCCGAGGAGCGGCGACGTCCCTGGGTGGTCGATCTGCCAGCTCAAGCCATCACTGCTTCCGATCACATACGGCTCGTCACCGTTGTACGGGATGGCCACGCCCACGATGCCCGATGGTGTGGTGGCAACATCGCGCAGACAGCAGGCGCCGAGCACCTCGGAGCGCCACTGGCCGGCGTCCATGCGCCAGGCGACCGCGTCCTCCTCGATCGACCCGAGGACGACCGGCGAACCATCCGGAGTGGCAGCGACATCCGTCGCGGCTCCGCTCGTCCCGAGGGACGTGCGCTCCCACGCCTGCCCGTCATCGATTGACGCCCACAGGACCGGGGCCTGTGTCTCGATCGTCCCGCTGAAGCCAACCGCCAGCAGGCCGCCGTCGTGCTCCCGATGTCGACGACCTGCCCGCCGAGGGCCTCGGCGTCTGCGGACTGCAGCCACGTCGCGCCGGAATCGTCGGAGTACCAGATCCCAGATGAGCCTCCGGCGAAGAGAAGATCGCCGTCGGTGGCCAGTGCGGCGAGGCGCACGCCCGCCGGCACGTCGCCGACCGGACGCCACTCGTTGCCGTCCTGCGACGCATACATCGCGGTCCCCAGTGGCTCGCTTCCTTCGGGAAGGCCGAGCTCGGCCAGCGCCAGCAGCCCTCCGCCACTTGGGTGGAGGACATCGACGATCCGGCCGCCGTAACCGTCGGGCGGGACCGGAGACGAGTCGGCGGCCGTCCAAGAGCTCCCATCCGTAGAGAGCCAGACTCCGAGGAGGTCACGGTCGGCCTGGCCGAAAGCCACCAGGATGTCTCCCGCGTCGTAGACGTCCACTACGGTGGCGTACGGATTGTCCTCGGCAACGACCACGGCCGTCCAGCCGTCGCGCGGCCGTGGTGATTCACTCGGCTGGTTGCTCGGGCTCGGGATGAGGGTTGCCTCCGAGGCCAGCGGTTGAGACGCCATCGAGGCCGGTTGGGTCGCCGAGCTGCCGGGCGATGGGTTCACGCCGATGCCGGCTCGCTGGAGGAGCAGGTAGCCCGCGACCCCGCCCACTACCGTTCCTCCAACGATGAGGGCGAGGATCGCGATCACGGAGAAACGTCGGCGCGGTTGCATGGGCACCCCCGATGGCATGGAAGCTGGTTCACCGATCATCGCTCGCCCCCCCCCGACTGCAAGAGCCATTTGGACCGGGTCGGCACGTTCGCTCGGCCCGGGCGGGGGTCAGCTGACGGCTGTGGCGCCAGCTGCTGTGGGGTCGAGGTCGGCGCGCACCACGCCCTGGTCTCCGGCCACCGGGCCGATGCGGAAGCCGGCCGCCTCGCTCGCCCGCCGCATGCCACGGTTCGAGCCGAGCATCTCGGCGTAGATGCGGTCGAGGCCCTCGGCGCGGCCGATGGCGACCAGCCGCCGCAGGAGCTCCGTGCCGAGGCCCTGACGCTGCCAGGCGTCGCCGACGAGAATCGCGAACTCGGCCTCATTGCGGCCATGTGCCTTCGACAGCCGGGCGACGGCCACGATCCGCGGCTCGCCGCTCTCCGGATCGCGCGTCTCGGCCACGAGCGGCATCTCGCGGTCGTAGTCGGTGAAGCAGATCCGGGTCAGGCGCTCGTGGGCGGTGCGCTGGCTCAGCTTCAGGTAGGTGAAGTAGCGGGCGTAGACCGTCTCCTCCGACAGCGTCCCGTGGAACCCGACCATGAGCGGCTCGTCCTCAGGACGGATGGGGCGGATGGTGACCGGGGTGCCGTCGCGCGCGGTCCACTCCCCGACGTGCTGCATGGGGTAAGGCCGGATTGCCGGCCGCGGCAGCTCCTCATCCGCCACGCTGGCCGGGTGGAGCACGACCCGCGCGTCGAGCGCCACGAGCTGCTCCGGCGAGGCGAGCAGAGGATTGATCTCGATCTCGGCGATGCGCGGGATCTCGGCCACGAGCTGGCTGAATCGGACGAGCAGCTCCTCGAGCGCGGCCATGTCGACGGGGCGGCGGCCCCGCACCCCGGCGAGGGCCTTCGCCACCTGGGTCTGCTCGATGAGACGCCGGGCCAGCGTCGTCGTCAGCGGGGGCAGGGCCAGCGCCTGGTCGCGAATGACCTCAACCAGCGTGCCGCCCATCCCGAACAGAAGCACCGGCCCGAACTGCGCATCCACGCTGGAACCCACGATGAGCTCGTACCCGGTCCAGTTGATCATGGGCTGCACCGTGACGCCCTCGAAGGCATCGGCCCCGTGGCGGTTCACCACCGCCTCGGCAATGGACCGATACGCCTCGACCACGGCATCGGCGTCGACCAGGTTGAGCTTCACGCCGCCGACATCGGTCTTGTGGGTGATGCTGCGCGAGTACACCTTCACGACCACCGGGTAGCCGATCGCCCGGGCGGCCGCAGCCGCCTCCTCCGGGGAGCGGGCCACCCGGGTCTCGGTGACCGGGATGCCGTACGCCGCGAGGACATCCTTCGACTCGTCCTCGGTGAGCAGGGTGCGGCCCTCGGCCAGCGCCGCGGTGATCACCGCCTCGGCGGCGCCCCGGTTCGAGGCGCGGTCGGCGCCATCGGGCAACACCGGCGTCTCGTACAGGTGCTTGAGGCTCTCGGCGTAACGCCACAGGTAGTTGAACATCCGCACCGCCCCGTCGGGGTAGGCAAAGTCGGGGATGCCGGACGCCCCCAGCAGCCGGGCGCCGGGCTCCACCAGTGGTCCGCCCATCCAGCTGGCCAGCACCGGCCCGGAGCGCAGGTGCGCGAACTCGCGCAGCGCCTCGGCCGTCTCGGTCGGCTCGGTCATGGCCTGCGGGGTGAGGATCACGAGGAGGCCGTCGCTGTCCGGGTTGGCGGCCGCGACCTCGACCGCGCGGCGGTAGCGCTCGGCATCGGCATCGCCGAGGATGTCGACCGGGTTGTTGTGGCTCCACGCCGCCGGCAGGAACTCGTCGAGCGCCTGGCGCGTGGGCTCGGGCAGCGGCGCGAGCTCGCCGCCCCCGGCGATGAGCGCGTCGGTGGCGAGCACCGCCGGGCCGCCGGCGTTCGTCACGATCGTGAGACGCCGGCCGGTTGGCCGCGGCTGCTTGGCGAGCACCTCGGCCATGCCGAACAGGTCGTCGATGGCCTCCACCCGTAGCACGCCCACCCGTCGGAAGGCTGCCTCGAGCACGTCGTCGGAGCCGGTCAGGCTGCCGGTGTGCGAGGCCGCGGCACGGGCGGCCGCCTCGCTGCGGCCGGGCTTGATGACGATGATCGGCTTGGTGAGGGCCACCTCGCGCGCCGCGGACAGGAAGGCGCGGGCGTCCCCGATCGTCTCCATGTAGACCACGATGCTCCGCGTGTGCGGGTCGTCGCCGAGGTGGTAGATGACGTCCCCCCAGCCCACGTCCAGCATCGAGCCGAGCGACACGATGCTGCTGAAGCCGGTCTGTTCGCGCTCGGCCCAGTCGAGAATGGCGGTGAGCAGCGCCCCCGACTGGCTGACGAAGCCGACGCTGCCCGGTCGCGCGATGCCGGCCGCGAAAGTGGCGTTGAAGCCGCCTATCGGGTTCATCACCCCCAGACAGTTCGGGCCGATGATCCGCATGCTGGCGCGCCGCGCCGTGGCCAGGATGCGCCGCTCCAGCTCCACCCCGTCGGGGCCGGTCTCCTTGAAGCCCGCCGAGATGATGATGGCTGCCTTCACGCCATGCGCCGCGCACTCCTCGACGAGATCGGGCACGGTGGGAGCCGGGGTGACGATGACCGCCAGCTCAACCGGCTCGGGAAGGTCGGCGAGGGAGGGATAGGCCTTCAGCCCCAAGATGCTCGAGCGCTTCGCGTTGATCGGGAAGACGGTGCCACCGAACGGCGAGCTGATGAGGTTCCACACCAGCGTGCGGCCCACCTTGCCGGGCGCCTCGCTGGCCCCGATGACTGCCACCGAGCGCGGGTCGAAGAACGGACCGAGCGGAGCGGTCGCGTGCCCGAGCACCTCGCCCGCGCGATCGAGGATGGGCTGGTCGGTCATCGCCACCACTCTACGTCACCCCGCCGGGTCACCGGCTGAGACCGGTCAGCTCCCCCTTCGGCTGGCGCGACATGAGCTCGGCCACGGCCTCCATGGGCGCGCGGCCGTCGTGGACGACCGCGGCCACCTGCTCGGCGATCGGCAGCTCGATGCCGTGCGTGGCGGCCAGCGCCAGCGCGCCGCGCACCGTCGCGACGCCCTCGGCCACGCCGGTGAGCTCCCGCGCCGCGTCCTCCCACGACATGCCGCCGGCCATGAGCTCGCCCGCTCGCCGGTTGCGCGACAGCGGGCTCATGCAGGTTGCGATGAGGTCGCCCACGCCGGCAAGGCCGGCAAAGGTCAGCGGGTTCGCGCCGGCCGCCACTCCGACGCGGGTCATCTCAGCCAGCCCGCGGGTGATGATCGCCGCCTTCGCGCTGTCGCCCAGGCCGAGGCCGTCGACCATCCCGGCCGCGAGCGCGATGACGTTCTTCAACGCGCCGCACAGCTCGACGCCGACGACATCCGGGTTCGTGTACAGCCGGAAGCGATCGCCGGCGAGCACCGCCGCCATCTCCTCGGCGAGATCCTCGTCCTCCGAGGCGACGACGCTGCCTGCCGGCTTCCCGGCCGCGATCTCGCGGGCCAGGTTCGGGCCGGAGAGGACCGCCACCCGCGCGCCGGGCAGCTCGTCGCCGATCACCTCGCTCATGCGCCGCTGGGTGCCCTCCTCGATGCCCTTGACCACGCTGAGGATCGCCGCGTTCCGGTCGAGCCCGGGCGCGAGCCGTCGGAGCGTCGCACGCAGGTGCGCGGACGGCACGGCTACGAGGTAGAGCCGATACGGCTCGCCGAGGTGCGCATCATCACTCGCCACGCGCACGTTGGGCGGGAAGGTGACACCGGGCAGGTAGGGGCGGTTCTCCCGCTCGGCGGCGAGGCGGGCCCCCGTCTCCGCGCTGTGCGCCCAGAGCGTCACCGGCCGCTGGGCCGCCGCCAAGTGCACGGCGAGGGTCGTCCCCCACGCCCCCGCGCCGATGACGCCGACCTGGTCGGTCATTCGACCTCGATCGTCTCCCGCTCGGCGGCCGCCGGGGCTCCGTTCTCGTCCAGCTTTGCGATCCAGTGGTCGAGGTACGAGCGCGCCGCCATGAGCTGCTCGCGACCCGCCGCCTTCATGTGGCGCCGGGTCTCCTCCGGGAACACGTTATGCATCAACGCCCAGAAGGCCGTCTCCACGCTCTCGCGTCGATCGCCTCTGCGCAGGCGCGCCTCCAGGTCGGCGATGCGCGATTCCATCTCCCTGGTCCGGCTGTCATCCACGGGTCGCTCCTCCATTGCTGCTGCGCGGGGCCGCCGCGAATCGGATCTTCAGGACGTGGTCCTCGAACTTCGCGCCCCGCGTCGGCGCCTCGAGCAGGGCGCGGGGCAGGACGAGGTTGCGCCGCCAGCTGCCGACCTCGATGACGATCTCGTCGGCATGGCGCGAGAGGTGGATCTCCTCCTTCGCCGCGAACGGCAGCTCCACCGACATGACGAACTCGCCGTCATCGCGCACGACCGAGTATGGCCGGCCGCGATAGAAATGCTCCGTCGGATCGGCGTCGCCGTAGAGCGCCTCGGCGAGCTCGCCCAGCATCTCCTGCCCGACGACCTCGCGGTCGAAGAACGGCGCGTAGCGGACCGGGATCGGCGCGAACGTCTCCTCAACCAGCGGCGCGTAGCGCTTCTGGGCCTCGTACCAGCCACGGAAGTAGGTCCAGCCCACGTCATCGGGCAGGATCCGGTTGGCCACCACCAGATCGGTCGGGTAGTCGTACAGGTGGAAGTAGGTGAAGCTGCGCTGCGCCTCCTTGATGACCACCTGCTCCAGCGTGAGCACCACCCGGACCGATGTGCGGTCGGGGTCGGCGAGCAGCTCGTGCATGTGCTCGAGCCGGCGGAAGAGATCCTCGCCGGCGTTGAACACCTCGTCGCCGGGCATCGGCATGCCCACCACGCGCTGGATGAGCGGCCCGGTGAGCTTGGTGATGCGCCGCCCGATGGGCTCGATCTTCTCCATCCACCACTTCGCCGCCTCCGGCAGGCTGAGGAGGCGGAGCGTCTCGCCCGTCGGCGCCGCGTCGACGACGATGACGTCGTAACTCTCCGAGTCGTGATGCTCGGCGATCCACAGCAGGCTGCCCACCTCGTCCATCCCGGGCAGAACGGTCATCTCCTCGGCGAGGACATCGTCCAGGCCGCGCCAGCGCAGCACGCTGACCGCGTACTCCTGGATCCGGCCCCAGTACTTGGCGACGTTGTGGAAGACCTCCGACTCCTGCGCCCACAGGTTGGGGGCGATCTCCCGCGGCTCCGGCCCCAGCTCCTCGCCGAACGCATCGCCCAGCGAATGGGCGATGTCGGTGGACAGCACGATCGTCCGATAACCGCGTCGCGCGCAGGCCAGCGCCGTGGCCGCCGCCACGCTCGTCTTGCCCACGCCGCCCTTGCCGGTGTAGAGGAGGATCCGGGTCATCGGTCCGTCATTATCGGGCCTGCCATTGTGCCCGATGGGCCGGCGGCTCGGACTCCCGCCCGCCCCGACTGCCGATATGCGCGGGGAGCGAGCGCTAAGTAGCTTCCATCGCCCCGCCTCAGCCGCAGCGGCCCCTCTCTGTGCGTGGAAGGCACGCCCGCGCTGCCATCCGACGGCCTGCGATGGACGTAACGCTCACCTGGTGCGCATCCCGCAAGTCGAGATGGCAGCGAGCGGCTCAGCGGCGTCCCGTGCGTCGCGGCTTCCCCGGCTTCCCCGGCTTCGCCGCACGACGTGGACGCGCCGAGCGCCGCGCGGCCGCTTCCGACTCCCGCGCCCGGAGCACGAGCCGGATCGGCGTGCCCAGGAACCCGTACTCGCCCCGGATCCGGTTCTCCAGGTAGCGCCGATAGCTGAAGTGGATGAGCTCCGGGTCGTTCACGAAGACGACGAACGTCGGTGGCGCGACGCCGGCCTGGGTGGCGTAGAACACCTTCGGCAGCCGGTTGCGGACGTGGGCCGGCGGATGCGCCCGCACGGCATCGGTGATCACCCGGTTCAGGTCGGCGGTCGGCACGCGGCGGTAGCGCTCCTCGGCGACGCGGCGCGCCTCGCGCAGGATGCGCTCCACCCGCTGCCCGCTGAGCGCCGAGGCGAACACAATGTCCGCCCAGGCCAGGTACGGCGCCTCCTGGCGCAGCGCCTTCAACCACGCGTCGGCGGTGTGCCCGTCCTTCTCGACGGCGTCCCACTTGTTCAGGACGAGGACGATCCCCTTCCCCGCCTCGAGCACGTAGCCCACGACGTGGGCGTCCTGGGCCGTGTACCCCTCCACCGCGTCGGTCATGACCACGGCGACATCGGCCCGGTCGATGGTCTTCATCGAACGGAGGACGGAGTAGCGCTCGATCCCCTTCTCGATCGAGCCGCGGCGCCGGATGCCGGCGGTGTCCACCAGGATCATCGGCTCCTCGTCCACCATCACCGTGGTGTCGACGGGATCGCGCGTGGTCCCCGGCACGTCCGAGACGATCATCCGCTCCTGGCCGAGCACTCGGTTCACGAACGTCGACTTGCCGGTGTTGGGCCGCCCCACGATCGCCACCCGCGGGGGCCCGATCTCCGTCTCCTCCAGCTCCGCCAGCTCCTCTTGGCTAAGGTCACCAGGCTCGGTCCGGACCGATTCCTCCGCATCCCCCGGAGGCGGCAGCTCCCACACGATCATGTCGGCCAGGTCGCCGGTATTGCGCCCGTGCTGCGCGCTGACCGTGATGGTGGGCTCCATGCCGAGCGCGTAGAACTCGGCGCCCTCCTGCTCGCGGCGGGGATTGTCGGCCTTGTTGACGACGAGGATGGTGGGCTTGGAAGTGCGGCGCAGGCGGTCGGCCACCTCGTGGTCGAGCGGCGCCAGGCCGGCCGCGGCGTCGACGACGAAGAGGATGACATCGGCCTCCTCGACCGCGACGCGTGCCTGGTCCTGGACGCGGGCCTCGATATCGGTGCCCGGCTCGAGCTCGAGGCCGCCGGTGTCGACCACCGTGAAACGCCGTCCGTTCCACTCCGCGGTCCCGTACACGCGGTCGCGGGTCGTGCCGGGGATGTCCTCCACGATCGCCAGCCGCTCACCGATGAGCCGGTTGAAGAGCGTGGACTTCCCGACGTTCGGGCGCCCGACGATGGCGACCACGGGCAGCG
>Ga0299913_10006563_pt1 | contig 10087 bp, 9 predicted proteins | sample RVTome_9_FD_201360 | JGI IMG/M metagenome (GOLD analysis project Ga0299913, IMG submission 201360) | Soil microbial communities from uranium-contaminated site in the Upper Colorado River Basin, Wyoming, United States - RVT155D38 (version 2) ... | reverse complement strand
TGTTCGTCGACACCACTCACACGGTGAAGGTCGACTCCGACGTGAACCGCATCGTGCTCGACGTGCTGCCGGCTCTGGCCCCCGGCGTGCTCGTCCACGTCCACGACATCTTCCTGCCGTACGAGTACCCGCGGCGGTGGCACGAGGAGTCCGGCTTCCACTGGGCCGAGCAGTACCTGCTGCAGGCGTTCCTCGCCTGCAACCCCGGTTTCGAGGTGCTGGCGGCGACGTTCGCCCTGTGCCGCGACCGGTCCGACGCGATGGAGCGGCTGGCGCCCACGTGGCGGCCGGGCGCCGAGGCGAGCGCGTTCTGGCTGCGGTCAGTCGCGCGCTAGGCGGTCGAGCAGCGCCGCGACCCGCTCGGCGATCAATGAGCGGCTGAAGGGGGCCAGCGCGGCGGGGTCGACGGGCGCGCGCGGCGCGTCGAGCAGGCGGGCAACCGCGCGCGCGACGGCGCCCTCGTCGCCGGGCGGCGCGCAGCCCGCGTCGTGGCCGAGCCGCTCGAGCAGGCGCTCGGACTCGCTGCCCGGGTTCGTCAGCGCGAGCACCGGCGTGCCGAGCGCGAGCGCCTCGTAGAGCTTGCTGGGCGCCGCCATGTCGCCGCCCGTGCCGGGGCTATTGATGACCACGGCCACGTCCGCCGCCCGCACGCGCTCGACCGCCTCGCGCCACGGCATCGGCGGCTCGACCAGGACCTCGAGCGCGCCGTGGCCGCGGCGCAGCTCGGCCTCGGTGGCCGGGTCGAGCGCGCCGACGAGGACGAGCCGCGTGCGGCGGGCCAGCTCCGGGCGCGCCAGCGCCCGCACCAGAGTTACGGCCGAGCGGTCGCCGTACAGCGTGCCGGCGTGGACCAGCGTGGCGCGGTCGCCCCGCTCACGCGGACGCTCGCGCAGCTCCAGCAGCACCGGGTCGAACCCGTTCGGCAGCACCTCGAGCCGCGACGCGATCTCCGGGTGCAGCCCCAGCATGCGGTCGGCGCAGCTCTCGGTGACGGTGACGACGGCGTCGGCGCGCGCGAACGCCCGCTTCTCGATCCGCGTCAGCAGAGTGCCGCCGGCGTCGAAGTACGGGTTGGCGGCCCAGATGTCGCGCATCTCTGCCACCAGCGGCACCGCGGCGTCGCCCGCCGCCGCGAACAGCGCCGACGGGGGCGGGCACGTCGCCCACACCACGTCGGGGCGCACGCGCTCGCGCGCCCGGCGCACCGCCGGGCGGCCGGTGAGCGCCCACAGCGCGTTGGGCGGGAACGCCTCGGGCTGGATCCCGAGCCGGCGGTAGGCCGGTCGCGTGACGGTGCCGACCGTCGTCATGACCTTCGCCCGGGCGGTGGCGAGCCGCGCGGCGCGCGGGTCGGTGCTGACCGCGTTCGCGGTCGGGTTCGGGCGGGCGCTGACCTCGTGGACCTGCCAGCCGTGCGCCGGCAGCGCGTCGCGCAGGTACTGCCAGCGCACGCTCGCGCCGCCGCCGTAGTCGAGCGGCCGCTGGGTGACGAGCAGCAGCCGCCGCATCACGTCACCTCGCGGTAGACGGCTTCCAGCAGCTCGGCGCCGCGCGCCCACGAGTAGCGCTCGGCGACGTGCGCCCGCGCGGCCGCGCCCATCCGTCGCCGGCCTTCAGAGCCGGCGCTCACCATCGCCCGCAGGCCCCGCACCAGGTCGTCAAGGTCGCCGGCGGCTACGTGGACCCCGTGCTCGCCATCACGGCTGACACCCCGCGCGCCCGGCAGGTCGGAGATCACCACCGGCAGCCCGCACGCCATCGCCTCAAGCTGGACGATGCCGAACGACTCGAGCGTCGAGGGCATGACGAGCAAGTCGGCGGCGCGGAGGTGGCGCGCGACCTCGTCATGCCGCTGGTCGCCCGCGAACACGACTCGCGCGCCCGCCTCCGCCGCCTGTGCCTCGAAGCGCTCCTGCAGCGGGCCGCCGCCGATCACCAGCAGCGTCAGACCGGGCACGCGCGCGGCCGCGGCGATGGCGAGGTCGGGCCGCTTGGTGAGGTGCGCGGCGTCGAGCTTGGCGCAGAACGCGCCGACCGTGGCCGTGGGTGCGATGCCGAGCGCGGCGCGCAGCTCAGGCTCGGCCGCGGGATGGAAGGTCTCGACATCGACGCCGTTCGGCACGGGCGCGAACGCGTGCGGTCGCCGGGCCAGCTCGGCCGCCAGCAACGGCGCCTCGCGGGCGTGCTCCATCGAGAGGACGGTCAGGCGCGCCGATCGGCGCAGCGCGGCGCGGGTCACGGTGGCGTCGTAGCCCGCGAACAGCAGGCCCTTGACGCCGGGCGCCTGCAGCTCATTGTGGTAGCTGCTGACCAGGGGCGTGCCGGTGCGCAGCGAGGCCGCCAGGGCGGCCTCCGCGCCGAAGATGAACGGCTGGTGCAGGTGGATGACGTCGAAGCCGTCGAGCAGCGCGAGCTGCGGGATGAACGGAGCGTTGCCGAGCCTGAGGCGTGCGCGGTAGCGGTGCGTGCGCACGCCCGCGGGGTCCTGCGGCACGCCGGGGTACGACGCGGTGAACACCTCGACCTCGTGGCCGCGCGCCGCCAGTGCCTGGGCCTGGTGGAAGCACGCGTTGCCGGAGCCGGCGTAGTAGGGCGGGAAGGTCGCTACGACCTGGGCGATGCGCAGCCGCTCCGCGCTCACGAGCGCCACCGGAGCGCGCCGATCAGCCGGCGCCGCGCCGGCATCAGCACGCGCGAGATCGGGCACTCCGGGCCGTCGGTTGTGCGGCGGAAGGCCTCGTGGACCTCGCGTCCCGGGAGGCGTCCTCGACGATCATCTTCTCGTACGCCGTGTAGAGGTGGAACCACAAGCTCGCACGGTTGTAGACCATGATCAGGCCGCGCCCGCCGGGCCGCAGCACCCGGTGGAGCTCGGGCAGGATCGCCGCCGGGTCGCTGGTGTGATGGAGGAGCGCTGGCTCTGGACGAAGTCGACCGACGCGCTCTCGAGCGGGATCCCCACGTTCGAGTCGGCGCCCTCGATCAACTCGACGCGCCCCGGGTCGATCCCCATAGGCCGGTGAACTCGCGGAACAGCGGGTACTGATCGAACCGCCACTCCAGGAGGGCCTCGGAGTCGCGGGCGCGGGCGAATTGTTTGGCCGCCACGGTGTGCTGCGTCCAGTACTCGTCGACGGCCGTCCGCTCGCCGCGCGCGGTGTGGCGCACCGCCGGCCGGCCGCCGCGGCGCACGGCCCTGCAGCGCCTCATGCCTTCGTCGCCTCTCGTCATCGGGCGTCCAGGCTAGAGGAAGGCCGTAGCCGGGCCGGCTCTCGCTTTCAGCGGCTCCCGGCAGGCGCGCCATAGGCGCGGCGGGCCAGTGCCGCCACGTGCTCAGCCGCCCGAGCGCCGGCCTCCCCGTCCCAGAGTGGGATCGCCGCCGGTGACGGCGGCTGCTCCTCCAGCCGCGCGCCGCAGGCCCGCGCGAGCTCCGCGGGGTCCAGCCCGACGAGCGTGTTCGTGCCGAGCTCGACCGTGATCGGCCGCTCCGTGGTGTCGCGGTAGGTGAGGCAGGCCACCCCGAGCGCTGAGGTCTCCTCCTGCACCCCGCCCGAATCGGTGATCACCAGCCGCGCCGACTCCTCGAGCGCGATGAACTCGAGGTAGTCCGCGGGCGGCAGCGCCGTGATCCCCTCCAGGGATCGCGGGTCGCGCGCCTCAATGCGCGCCCGCGTGCGCGGATGGATGGGGAACACCACCGGAAGCCGTGCGGCCAGGTCGCGCAGGACCTCGAGCAGCGTGCCCAGGTGAGCGGGATCGTCGACGAGCGCCGGACGGTGCAGGGTCACGAGCGCGTACCCGCCGGGCTCGAGGCCGTGCGCCGCCACCGCAGCGGTGGCCCGCGCCGCCGGGAGCAGCCGAAGCAGGCTGTCGATCATTGTGTTGCCGACCAGCGCGATCAGGTCCTCGCCGGCGCCCTCCAGAACCAGGTTGTCCACGGCGTCCTGCGAGGGGCAGAGCAGCAGGTCCGCGACCCGGTCCGTGACGGCTCGGTTCACCTCCTCCGGCATCGTCCAGTCGTGTGAGCGGAGTCCTGATTCAAGGTGCGCCACCGGTGTGCCGGTCTTGGCCGCGGCGAGGGCCGCCGCCATCGTGGAGTTCACGTCGCCGGCCACCACGAGGGCGTCGGGACGGCGCTCGAGCAGCACGCGCTCCACGCCCACGAGCACGCCCGCGGTCTGCTCCGCGTGGGTGCCCGAGCCGACGTTCAGGTAGTCCTTGGGCTCGGGCAGCCCGAGCTGCTCGATGAAGGACTGCGACAGCGCCCAGTCGTAGTGCTGTCCGGTGTGGAGCAGGCTCGGCCGTACGTCGTCGAGCTCAGCCAGCGCGTGAAACAGGGGCGCGACCTTGACGAAGTTGGGCCGGGCGCCGACTACGAGGATGATGTTGAGCGAGGTCACGGGGCGGAGCGCCATGCTACGACGGTTGTCGCGTTGTCCGGGATGACACCCACCGCTTCCAGCACGGGACGCTCGAAATCGCTCTCCCGGGTCGTAACCTCATCCACGCTCGATGGCCGGCCACTTCTCGCGACCGTACTCCCGCTCGACCCAGTCCGAATCACGCACTACAGGCATGCCCAAGTCCTATCAACCAGGCGGGAAAAGGATCTGCATGCTCCTCAACAACCCCTTCCAGCACGACTCGCGCGTGCTCAAGGAGGGCAGGACCCTTCACCGGGCCGGTTACGACGTGCGCCTGGTCGCGGTCGCCGCCGACGACCTGCCCCGGCAGGAGCACCGCGAGGGCATCCGGGTCATGCGCGTCGACCGGCAGCCGCGAACCATGCGCCTCGTCGAGTGGCTGCAGGCGAGGCGCCCGCCCGCCGCGCCCGGCGGCAGCGGTCCGGCCCCGCCCGGCGGGGCGCGCATCGTCGGCCTCGCGGCGCGCGCCCGCATCCTCGCGGGACGCGCCTACGGGGTGATGGCGTGGCTGCGCTTCGCGCGCGCCGGCCTGCGCGAGACCTGCCGCGAGCCGGCTGAGATCGTGCTCTCGCACGACCTCGACACGCTGCCGGTGGCCGCCGTGGCGGCGCGCCGGCTGGGGGCGCGGCTGCTGTACGACTCGCACGAGGTGTTCGCCGAGCTGGCGGGGCACACGCCGCTCGCGCGCAGGCGCTGGCTGGCCGTGGAACGCGCGCTGCTGCCGAAGGTCGAGTCGATGTGGATGAGCAGCCCCGGCCATGCCGAGGTGTTCGCCCGCAACCACGGCGTTCCGGTGCCGCCCGTGATCGTCAACGTACCCTCCCTGGACCCCGATCCGCGCGCGGCGGGCGTGCCCGACCTGCATGCCGAGCTGGGGCTCGCCGACGGGCTGCGGATCGTGCTGTACATCGGCGGCGTGTACCCCCACCGCCCGCTCGACGTCCTCCTCGAGGCCGCCGCGGAGCTCGAGGACTGCGCGATGGTGATCATGGGGCCGGCGCTGCCGAAGTACGTGGACGAGCTTCGCGAACGCGCCCGCGGGCGCGGGATCGCGAAGCGATTGCGGATCGCGCCGCCCGTGCCGATCGCCGACGTGGTGCGCTACGCGGCCGCCGGCGACGTAGGGGTGATCCCGTTCCTCAACACCAGCCTCAACAACTTCCACGGACTGCCCAACAAGATCTTCGAGTACATCGCGGCGGGGATCCCAGTCGTCGCCAGCGACTTCCCGCAGCTGCGAGCGGTGATCGACCGCTACGACGTCGGCGCCACCTACGACCCCGACCGGCCGGGCGCGCTGGTGGGCGCCATCCGTGAGGTGCTCGGCGATCAGGCGCGCCTGGCGGAGCTGCGTGCGAACGCGACCGCAGCGGCGTCTGAGCTCAACTGGGAGGTTGAGTCGCGCCGCCTGCTCGAGCTCGTGGACGCGAACGGGAGGTGAGCGCGCGATGTGCGGGATAACCGGGGCCTTCGACCGGGCCGACCTGGACCTCGAGCGCTTCTACGCGGCGCACAGTCGCCTGACGCACCGCGGCCCGGACGACGAAGGGTTCCGCGCCGGCAGCGGGCCCGGCGACGGCGGCGCGTCCTACTCCGGCGACCGCACGACGGGGCGGTGGCGCGAGCTCGCCGACGTACGCGGCGCCGGTCCCACGCGCTGGGTCATCGGCTACCACCGGCTGGCGGTCATCGACCTGTCCGAGAACGGCCACCAGCCGTTCGCGGCCGGGGAAGGCCGATGGCTTGTCTTCAACGGCGAGATCTACAACTACCGCGAGCTCCGCACCGAGCTGGAGGCGCTCGGCCGCGAGTTCGCGAGCGCGAGCGACACCGAGGTGGTGGCGCAGGCCTACGACGAGTGGGGCAAAGAATGCTTCGCCCGCTTCAACGGCATGTGGGCGATCGCGGTCTATGACACCGGTGCGCAGAGGCTGCTGCTCTCGCGCGATCGCTTCGGCGTCAAGCCGCTCTACTACCACAGGGGCCCGACCGCGTTCCTGTTCGGGTCGGAGCTCAAGTTCCTCGCCGGCCTGATCGAGCTCGGCCTCGACGAGGCGGCGGCCGCGGAGTACCTGGCGGAATCGCGCATCGATCACCGGCCGGAGACCTTGCACCCCGAGGCGCGCCAGCTCCCGCCGGGGTACCTGGCGGAGTACGACTACGCGACGCACGAGCTGCGCCTGGAGAGCTACTGGACGCTCGCGACGGACGGCCTGCGCGACCGCCTCGAGCTGCCGGATGCCGTCGAGGAGTTCACCGGGCTGTTCGACTCCGCCGTCGACCTGCGGATGCGCAGCGACGTGCCGGTGGGCAGCCTGCTGAGCGGCGGTCTCGACAGCTCGGCGATCGTGACGAACCTGCACCGGCGACGGCGCTTTCCCGACGGTGGATTCCACTCCTTCTCGGCGGTCTACCGCGAGCGCGACTACAGCGAGGAGCAGTACGTGCGCGCCGTGGCGAGCCAGGCGGACGGCCTGCAGCCGCACCTCGTGCTGGTCGAGCCGGATCGCGTCGCGGCGGAGCTGGGCGAGGTGGTGCGCACCCAGGACGCGCCCTTTCGCAGCCTGGCCGTGTACTGCCAGTGGCTGCTCTACCGCGAGGTGCGGGCGTCGTCCCCGCTGGTCGTGCTGCTCAACGGCCAAGGGGCCGACGAGGCCTTCGGGGGCTACTCGAGGCACTACCTCGGGCTGCTCGCAAGCCACGCGCTTCACGGCCGGCTGGGTGAGCTGTGGCGCGACGGGTCCTGGCTGCGCCGCCACCGCGACTTTGCGGTGCGCGACCTGCTGCAGCACACCGCGGCAGGGGTGGCGCACGCGCTGCGCAGACCGGCGCCGGCGCGCGAGCGGACGATCTCCAATCCGACGTTCACGCGCTCGTTCGAGCGGGCCGAGCCGGTCCATCACCGCGACCCCTTCGAGAACATGCTGCGCGGCAACCTGACGTTCTCGGCTCTTCCCGAGTACCTGCGCTACGAGGACCGCAACTCGATGGCGGCCTCGCTGGAGACGCGGCTGCCGTTCCTCGATTACAGGCTGGTGGAGTGGGCGTTCACGCTGCCCGAGCGGCTGAAACTGACGCGCGGTGAGACCAAGCGCGTGGTGCGCCACGCGAGCGCCGCGTACGTGCCCGAGCTGATCCGCGCGCGCACGGACAAGATGGGCTTCACCTCGCCCCAGGAGGTATGGCAGCGGCGCCAGCTGGAGCCCTGGCTGCGACAGGGAATCGAGCGCGTGCAGCTCGGTTTCATCGACCGCGACCGGGTGAAAGCGGGCTTCGACCGCTACCTGGCCGGTTCGCGCGACGACCACTTCTTCTGGTTCCGCCTGGCCTGCTTCGGCTGGTGGCAGGAGCCCGCACGCGCGTGAGCCCGCCCCTCCGCCGGCTGCTGGTGATCGCCTACAAGTTCCCGCCCTATGCGGGCGTCGGCGGCTTCAGGTGGGCGAAGCTGTCCAAGTACCTCGCCCGCCTTGGCCACGAGGTCCACGTGGTGACGGTTCCCTGGCGCGACCACGGGCCGAACACACTTGTCGCCGACGCGGCGGAGCCGGGGGTCACCGTGCACCCGATCCGCTCCGGCTCCCCGCACCTGCTGCGGCACATGCCCCTGAGCGGGCGCTGGACCATTGCGGCGCGGTACCTCGCGCTGCGGGCGCTGGACCGGGTCCTGTTCTACGACGACGAGGCCCAGCGCTGGGGACGCCACCTGATCGGCGCCTGCGAGCGCCTGATCGACGAGCACGAGATCGGGGTCGTCATTGCCACCGGCCATCCGTTCCAGGCGAACCGCTGGGCCGCCGAGCTCAAGCGCCGCCGACCGGGCCTCAGGCTCGTCCAGGACTTCCGCGACCCGTGGGCCGACAACCCCTTCCACCCCCTCTCGACGCGGCAAGCCGCGCGCGTGCGCGCGTGGCAGGATGAGACGGTCACGGCGGCGGACGCCGTCGTATCGGTTACGCCGGAGCTGCTCGAGCTCTTCCTGCGTGGCTTCCCCGGCAAGCGCGGCGAGGTGATCACGAACGGCGTGGACCCCGAGAGCGTCGAGGGCGGGCCCGTGCCGCCGCCCGCGGACGGCCCGGTCCGGTTGACGCACATCGGCAACGTCTCGAACGGGCGCGACCGGCCGCTCGGCGCCCTGCTCGAGGCGGTGCGCGGCCTCGGGCCCGGCGGCCCGCCGATCGAGGTGGAGCTCGTGGGCGCCGCGCTCGGGCTCCTCCGTCGCGCCTACCCCGACCTCGTGGCAGCCGGTGTCCTGCGCGTGCGCGACCCGCTGCCGCAGGCCGAGGCCCTGCGAGCGGTGGCGCACAGCCACTACGCGCTCCAGCTCAACGCGCGCGAGTTCCCCTACGGCGCGTCGACGAAGGTGTACGAGTACGCCCTGCTGCGGGTGCCGCAGATCTCGCTGAACTACGGCGGCTTCGTCGACGACCTCGTCCGCGAGCACGGATTCGGCCACTCCGTCGACCTCAGTCGCGACGCGGACCTGGCCGGCCTTCTGCGGTCGCTGCCGGAGCGGGCCGGCCCCGATCGCGACGGGCGCTTCGCCTTCGATCTCGAGCCTTTCACCCACCCGGCGCTGGCGCGCAGGTACTCGGCGCTGATCGAGAGCCTCTGATCGCCCGGGTGGAGGGCCCGAGCAGCTAGTCGTACGGGCCGATCGACGCGTCGTCGACCTTGACGAACACGAACGCCATCACGTAGCTCAGGTTCCGCAGCAGCCGGAGGCGCACGTAGGCGGGCAGGAGGCGAGTGTGCGGAAGGGCGATGCCCTCGAGCGGCAGGTGCTCCCGGAACTCGAACCCGGCCGTGCACACCAGCCGCACGAAATGGGGCGCGTCCCAGGCGTTGATGTGGTCCGCCTCCTTGCGGTATCCGTCTCGCGTCTGCCGCGCCACCGCGCGCAGATGACCAGACAGGCGCGGCGAGAAGGACGGCAGCATCAGCCGCGGCGTCATGACGTTGGGCAGGCTGATCACCAGCGTGCCTCCGGGAGACAGCACCCGGTTGATCTCCGCCAGGTAGGTGCCGGCGTTGTGCACGTGCTCGATGACCTCGTTCGAGACGACGCAGTCGAAGCTCGCGGGGTCGAGCTCGGTGATCGCGGCGCGCCGGAACGCCAGCCGCTCGCTCTCGCCCCAGACGTGGCGGCAGATGTCGATCTCGTTGTCGCCAAGGTCGATGCCGACGACTTCGTTCCCGCGCTCCTCGAGCATCTTGGAGAAGCCGCCCCACCCGCACCCGTAGTCGAGCACGCGCGCGTCTCGCGGCACGAGCTCGCGGAGGGTCGCATAGCGGCCGTCCGGGTTGCGCTCGGTGGTGCGCTTGTAGTCCGTGACGAAGCGCCGCACCTCGTCCGGCCCGAGCTCCTTCCCGTGGATGCGGAACGTAGAGGTCATGACCTGACCCTCGCGACGACGGCTCGCAGCTGGTTGCCCACGCCCGCCCGCAACGGCCGCATTCCGGGTACGACGAAGATCAGCCCGAGGTAGCCCGCCATGAGAGCAAGCTTGACCGCCACGGCGACGGCCGCGTCGACCTCGGCCAGCTCGAGCGCGACGTAGGCCCCGAGCACCGCGGTCGTGGCCGCGACCGTGGGGCCGAGCACACGCCAGTTCAGCGGCACCCGCTCGGCACGCTGGGACCACCACACAAGCCATGCGGCGTAC
>Ga0299913_10006562_pt1 | contig 10087 bp, 7 predicted proteins | sample RVTome_9_FD_201360 | JGI IMG/M metagenome (GOLD analysis project Ga0299913, IMG submission 201360) | Soil microbial communities from uranium-contaminated site in the Upper Colorado River Basin, Wyoming, United States - RVT155D38 (version 2) ... | reverse complement strand
GGTACTCGCCCGCCAGCCCGGCGACTTCCAGCATCGTCTCATGAAGTTGGGGCGAACGGGAGTGCTCGACCGGGTCACCCAGGACGGCGAACCGGTAGTAGGCCTTGGCTGGCGAGTCTGACACCACTAAGGGAGGACGCCGTCGTCCCGGGCTTGCTGGACGTTGGCGTTGTGCTCCTCCAACGTCTCGGCGAAGGCATGGTGCCCTTCCTCGTCGGACAACACGTAGTAGAAGTACGGCGTCTCGTCAGGTGAAGCTGCAGCTTCGAGCGACGCCCGGCCCGGTGCTGCGATTGGCGTCGGCGGCAGGTCGGGGTTGCGGTAGGTGTTGTAAGGGGAGTCGACTTCGCGGTCGAACTCCGCCGGGTCGCGCGTGTCGAGTGCGTAAAGGACGGTTGCATCGATTTCGAGAGCCATTCCTTCGGCGAGCCGGTTGTGGATGACGCTGGAGACGACAGGGCGTTCCTCGTCCACTCTGACTTCGGTCTCGATGAGAGAGGCGAGGACGATTCCCTGATACTGGGTGTGGCCAAGTTCCTCCCAAGCGCTCCAGTCGACTGACTCGACCCTCTGTTCCATTGTCGAGGACATCCGCTGCAAGATCGCCTGGGGCTCTGCGCTCTGCGAGAACTCATAGGTGTCGGGGAACAGGAGGCCCTCCCAGTCTCGCAAGGTTGGCTCTTCGGGGATCTCACGGAGAGATGTGCTGACACTGCCATCGACAAGCACGCTCTCGAAGTCGGAGAAGTCATGGGGAGTTCCTTCAGCGAGTCGCAGGAGAATCTCGCCGATCCTGAGCCCCTCGGGGATCGTCACCCTGTAGACCGCGGCAGCCGGTCCTGATACCAGCACGGCGACCACGTCGGCGGGGTCCATCAAAGTCGTCAGCTCATAGGTCCCGGCCTGGAGCTGCTGGGCGGCATTGACGTTGCGAACGGCGACCTCGAACTCGAGGGCCGATCGGACGACGCCGTTGGAGGCGAGGATGACCCCTATGTCCTGACCGGACGACCCGGGTGGGATCTCGATGGTCACGGGAAGCCCCGGCTCGACGTCGACGGGTGTCTGTCCCCCATCTCGGGACCCGATGGCGTCACCAACCGTGCGTCCCAGATAGGACGCGCCGGTGACCACGAGGACACCCGCCAGGATGATCCCGGCGGCTATGCCCGCAACCTTGAGGGCGCGCGCCCAAAACGGTTGCTCAGGTGCTGGTTCGAAGGTCATGAGACTCCAGGTGGTTCGACGCCCGGTGAGTCCGCAGAGCTGCCGGGGTCATTTTTCGAATCGAGAAATGTCTGCAGGATGATCGCAGCCGCCACCTTGTCTACCGTTGCTTTCCGGTCTCGCCGCTTCATACCCGATTCCAACAAGGCTGATTCGGCAATGCGAGATGTGAAGCGCTCATCGACATAGCGAACGGGGACCGCGAGAAGCTCCCCGATCTCCTCGCCAAGGGCGCGGGCGGCCGTTGCCGATTCGCCCTCATGACCGCCCAGTGCCGTGGGCAGTCCCACGACGACTTCAGCAATCGGGTATTGGTCGAAGATCCTCCGCAAGGCGGTTTCCAGGTCCGGGCGGGCGACCACCTCGAGGGGCCGCGCGGTCAGACCGAGCCCGTCGGAGATGGCGAGACCGATGCGTTTCGTCCCGTAGTCGACGCCCAGATAGCGGCTCACAGGTCGGCGAGGGCCCGTCCTGAGTCTTCCCGGGCGGTCTCCAGTGCACTAGCGAGGTCGCTGCCACTCGGCCCACCCGCTTGGGCGAGCTCGGGATCACGCGATCCCCCTCCTCCCAGTTTTCGGGCAGGACCACTGAGCAGCTCACCGGCCGATATTCCACGTTTGACCAGATCCTTGGAAGCCACGGCCACGAGCGAGCCTTTCCCACCGTCGGACGACCCAAGAATCACCAGCGACGACCCTTGAATCCTGTCCCGGACCCCGAGGGCGATCTGACGCAGCTCATTCCCGGAGACGTTGCCTACGTCGGCGACCACGAGCGCGATGTCGCCGATCCTCTCGGGATTGGAGGAGTGCTCTTCGGCGATAACGCCCATCCGCTGGCTGGCGATGGCCTCGAGTTGCTCCTCGAGTCCGTCGACCTTTTCCAGGAGCTGTTCCACCCGGCGGGGAACCTCGTCGGGTGGAGTGCGAAGAAGCTCTCCCGTGCGGCGCAGTGCGCCACGCACAGACACCAGATGGTCGTAGGCGGCCATGCCGGTCAGGGCCTCGACTCGGCGTAGGTTGGAGCCAATCGACGACTCTGAGGTTATGGCCAGAGGCCCGACCTGCCCTGAGGTGTGGGTGTGCGTGCCACCACAGAACTCAGTGGAGAAGGTTCCGACCTTGACCACTCTCACCACGTCTCCGTACTTGTCTCCGAAGAAGGCCAACGCCCCCATCTCCTCGGCTTCCTCCTTGCTGGTGATGGTCGTTGTCACCCGGCTGTTGTCGACCAGCCGCTGGTTGATCTCGGCTTCGATCTCTCCGAGCTCCGGTGGAGCGACCTGGGAGAAGTGGGAGAAGTCGAAACGCAGTCTTCCGTCCTCTACCAGCGACCCGGCCTGGTTGGCGTGGTCTCCGAGGACATCCCGGATCGCCCAGTGGAGCACATGGGTGCCGGTGTGGCTCTTCCGGATTCCCTCACGGCGGGGGCTGTCGATGGCCGAGCTGACCGGCTGGCCGGCAACGAGCTCTCCCTTGGTCACCTTGGCCCGGTGGCCGTGGAGCCCCTGGATGACATGTTGGGTGTCGATCACGATTGCTTCGCCGGTGTCGGTCTGGATGACGCCCGTATCGCCTACCTGGCCGCCTGACTCGGCGTAGAACGGCGTCTTGTCGAGGAAGATCTCGATGGACTCGCCCTTCTCGGCCCTGGAAACCGTTTCTCCCTCTCTGACCATGGAGAGGATGACCCCGTCGGACATCTCGTAGTCGTAACCGACGAAGTCGGTGAGACCGTGATGTTCGATCAACCCGCGATAGACGTCCGCCGTCTCTGCCGCATCCGAACCCTTCCAGGCAGCTCGGGCTCGGGCTCGTTGGGCATCCATTTCGACATCGAACCCGCTGATGTCGACTTCAACTCCTCGCTCTGCAGCGATCTCCTTGGTGAGATCGATGGGAAACCCATATGTGTCGTGGAGCTTGAAGGCGGCGCTCCCGCTGAGGGTCTCGCTCTCTTCCAGCTCTGTGTCCAGGAGCTGGTGACCCGATTCCAGGGTGCGTCGGAACCTCTCCTCCTCCCGGGTGATGACATCGAGGATGAAGTCTCTCTTCTCGGCCAACTCGGGATAGGCATCCCGCATCACTTCGATGGTGGTCTCGGCGAGACGTGGTGCGATCAAGCCTTCTCCTCCATATTGCCATCCATGGCGGACGGCACGTCGCAAGACCCGACGGAGGACATAGCCCCGGCCATCGTTGGAGGGTATGACGCCGTCTCCGATCAGGAAGGTGATGGTCCGCCCGTGGTCGGCGAGAATGCGCAGCGACACGTCACTTCGCTCCGAAGCGCCGTATTCGAGCCGGGTATAGCGCTCCGCCGTCCGCAGCACCTCGTGGGTGGTGTCGATGTCGAAAACCGAAGGGACGTCTTGGAGCACCGCGGCGATTCGGTCGAGCCCCATGCCGGTGTCTATGTTCTTGGCGGGGAGGTCGCCGACGACGTGGTACGGCTCGTCCTGGATGTGCTGCATGAAGACGAGATTCCATATCTCGACGTAGCGCTCCTCAGCGCCACCGATGGGCCCGCCGGGCTCGCCGAACGCCTCGCCCTTGTCGTAGAAGATCTCCGAACTGGGCCCGCATGGTCCGGGAACCCCCATTTGCCAGAAGTTGTCTTTGCCGCCGCGTTGCACCCTCTCCGCGGCGACGCCTACATCATCGGTCCAGATCTGGGCCGCCTCGTCGTCGCTCTCGTGGACGGTGAACCAGAGCCGATCGGGGTCCAGGCCCAGCACCTCGGTGACGAACTCGTAGCTCCACGGGATCGCTTTTTCCTTGAAGTAGTCGCCGAAGCTGAAATTCCCCAGCATCTCGAAGAAGGAGAGATGGCGCTGAGTGGTCCCGATGATGTCGATATCGACGGTGCGCACACACTTCTGCACCGACACCGCCCTCAGCCACGGTGGCTCTTCCTCACCGAGGAAGTAGGGCTTGAACGGGACCATCCCGGCGTTTGTCACCAGCAACGTCGGATCGACCGGGATGAGCGAGGCGGACGGTCGAGGGTGATGATCGCGCTCGGTGAAGAAGTCGATGAACGCCTGGCGGATCTCCTGACTTCTCATCCCGACTCCTCATCCTCCTGCTGACGGGCCCGAGCCTCGTTGGTCAGGTCGATGCCCAACTCGGCGAGTTGGGTCTCTTCGACCCAAGCAGGTGCGCCGGTCATCGGATCAACCCCCGTCTGTGTTTTGGGGAAGGGAATCACCTCCCGGATGGAACTCTCACCTTGCAGCACCATCACGAGGCGATCGATCCCAAATGCAAACCCGCCGTGTGGCGGCGTTCCATACTGCAGGGCCTCCAGGAACCACCCGAACCTGCTCTCGGCCGTCTCTCGATCGATTCCCAGAATCTCGAAGACCTGCCGCTGCACTTGAGGGTCGTGGATCCTGATCGAGCCCGAGCCCAGCTCAACTCCGTTGAGCACGACGTCGTATGCCTGGGAGATGGCGGTCTCGGGCTGCGTCCGCATCTCCTCGAGCGAGACAGGTGAGGTGAAGGGATGATGCGAGAAGGTGATCGATCCGTCCTCGTCTTCCTCGAAGAGGGGGAAGTCGATGACCCAGAGAAAGGCGAGCTCATCGTGGCCTGAAGGGCGTCCGAGGTCGTTGCGCAGACCACCGAGCACTTCGACGGTGGTCCGCCAGCGATCGGCTGCGATCAGCAGGACGTCACCCGGTGCGGCATCCATGCCCTTCCTGATCGCTTCTTGCTCGCTGTCGCTGAGGAATTTCGCGATAGGCGAGCGGAGGGTTCCGTCCTCCTCGACGACGATCCAGACGAGCCCTCTCGCCCCGAGTTCCTTGGCTCGGTCGGTGAGGGTGTCAGCCCGGGCCCGTGACCACTCCTGGGGACCAGCGTTGATCCCGCGGACGGTGCCTGCGGCTTCGATCGCACCTTTGAACACCCCGAACTCGGTGCTCATCAGATGATCGGTGAGGTCCACGATCTCCATCCCGAACCTCATGTCCGGCTTGTCCACTCCGAACCTGTCCATCACTTCGTGCCAGGTGAGACGGGGAAAAGGTATGGGGACCTCCTCTCCGCGGATCTCCATGACGGTGGCGGCGAGCACCCTCTCGATGGTGTCGAGGACATCGTCGCGGTCCCAAAAGGCGCCTTCGAGGTCCAGTTGGGTGAACTCGAGCTGGCGGTCGGCTCTGGTGTCCTCGTCCCGGTAGCAGCGAGCGATCTGAAAGTACCGTTCCACTCCCGAGATCATCAGAAGCTGCTTGAAGAGTTGGGGAGACTGTGGGAGGGCGTAGAACTCGCCCTGGCGGTGACGTGAAGGGACGAGCATGTCGCGGGCGCCTTCGGGCGTCGAGTTGATCAGGGTGGGCGTTTCCACCTCGAGAAACCCCATGTCGTCGAGGGCTCGGCGAATAGCCGCGGTAGCACGGGACCTGGCCCTGAGATTGGCGGCCATCCGGGGTCGGCGCAGATCCAGGTAACGATGCTGCAACCTCACCCGCTCATCGACGTCGCTGCGATCGTCGATCATGAAAGGAAGTGTCTTCGCCGGAGCAAGGACCTTCACGTGCTTGGCGGCAACCTCCACCAAACCCGTGGGCAGATCAGGGTTCTCGGTGCCTTCGGGTCGTCTCGTCACCTTGCCGGTCACCTGAACGCAATACTCCATCTTCAGTTCGTCGACGGTTGGGTGGTCGTCGGGGTCGGCCACCACCTGGACGAGGCCGGTAGCGTCGCGCACGTCGAAGAAAGTGATGCCACCGTGATCCCGCCGCCTTTGCACCCACCCGGCGATGGTGACCTCGGAGTCGATTTCCGAGACCAAGATGGTGCCCGCGCCGTGGGTCCTCATCTGCTGTTGAACCAAGTTGAAACCTCCCGAAGCGGCAACGTCGCCCGCTCGCCTTCCGTCTGGACGTCCAATGGCTGGCCTTCACCCTTCCACACCAATATGACCGGTACCTCCAACCGGCGGGCAGTGCGGAACTGTGCCTTCACCGATCGGCCGTCGACGTCGAAGTCCACCGAAATGCCCTCATCACGGAGGTTGGAAGCGACTCGTAGGGCATCCAACGGGCCTGTCTCCGATACCAGATAGACGTCCAGATGAGGCAGTTGCAGCTCTCCCAGGGCCAGCATGATTCGGTCGATGCCCAACGCAAAGCCGACGCCAGGGGTAGGACGGCCCCCGATCGCCTCGGCGAGCCCGTCGTAGCGGCCTCCCCCGCCCACGGCGTTCTGCGCGGCGTCGAGGCCGGTGGCGACGTACTCGAAAGCTGTCCGTGTGTAATAGTCGAGACCGCGCACCAGGGAGCTGTCCTCCTTGTACGGGACCCCCAATGACTCCAATCCCTCTTTCACCGAGGTGAAGTGCTGAGCGCACTCCTCGCAGAGATAGTCCAGGGTGCGGGGCGCCTCGATCAGCTCGGGACCGTCCACTTTCGAGTCGAGCACACGCAGCGGATTGCGTTCTATGAGACTCATCGACTCGGCACTCAACCTCGACTCATGCTCCCGCAGATACTCCTTGAGGGCGGCGACATATCGCGGGCGACACACTTGATCACCGATCGAGTTGATCAGCAAGGCGACGTCGGGCAGTTCGGTGGCGGTGATGAATCGGTACCCCAACTCGATCACCTCCACGTCGGCTAGCGGGCTGGGGGTGGCGAGGTATTCCACACCCACCTGCCAGAACTGGCGTCGCCGACCCGCCTGAGGTCGCTCGTAGCGGAAGAAGGGGCCCGAGTAGGCACCTTTCCACACCCCCTGATGACCTGAGTTGAGGTAGGCCCGGACCACACTGGCCGTGCCCTCGGGGCGGAGCGTCACCGACCGGCCGCCCTGGTCGGCGAAGGTATACATCTGCTTGGTGACCACTTCGCTGGTTTCGCCAACCCCTCGTTCGAACAACTCGGTCGCTTCGAATATGGGCAGGTTGACGAGTGGATATCCGTATCGCTCCGACCAGTCGTCCCAAAGACGCAACGTCTTCCGCCACGCCTGAGACTGGGGCGCGATTATGTCGTCTGTGCCTTTCGGGGGCTGAAAACTCATGGATTACGCGGCAGGTTACCGATGGTGCGTTTCGATCACACTTCGATAAACCGAACAGGGTGGAGAACCGGGACGCTGCAAGGGACGTCTTCTCATTGTGAGCAAACCTGACCCGGAGAAATCCCGGGTTCGCCCGATCGAGGACCGGCCGGGTGAGCCAGCCGATGGTAGGAGCCGCGGGACGGCGACGGCCGCTGCCGTCTTGGCCGGGATCGGGGCGATCCTCGTCATCGTCGTTGCTTCCAGTCCCGATTCCGACTCGACGATTGCCCTCTCGAGTTCGACCACGGCCGCCCCGGCTCCATCTACAACTGTGACGACCGATCCCGAGACGACATCCACTTCCCAAGCCGAGCCAACGTTGCGTGACTTGATACCCGGAACCGAGGGAACGCTGGTTGCCGCGACGGGTCAAGGTGGAATCGCCCTCACAGATTGGCCAGCAGACGGACCTCGCCACAACCAGGTGATTCCCATGCACACGGGCCCATTCCTCGACTTCGACGTCTCGGGCCAACAGCTCGCTTTCCTGGGGAGCTCGGCGATCTCCGGCGGTCGCACCCTCTTTGTCGGGAGCTTGACCACATGGGCTGCGGCGGACGCGGCGACCTCCTACCGCTGGCACGAGACCGAGCCTGGTCGAATGGCATGGATGACCCAAGGGGAGCGCCCGGAGTTGTGCCATGCGGTCGTGGACTCGGAACAGGAGCTGTCTGATTTGGCATGCATGGATGCGCCAGGAGGTCTCCTGGCAGGCTACGACCAGTTCGGCTACCTGATGTTGGCTGATGGCGAGGTGCTCCGATTGGACGGATCCGGAGCGCTGGTGGGAAATGCGCCCGGCAGCGAAGCCGTCATCGGCCCGGATGGCCGGGCATTGATCGTGAACTACGACAGCGTGGCGGACCAGACATTCTTCTCTCTTGCCGGGCCAGAGCTCGACGACGTAGCTCCTCTCGATTGGGCACCCGCCAACGCCATGGGAGAGTACGGATTCGTGTCGTGGTCACCGGCTGCAGCAATGCCGGAAATGGCATTTCTGGTTTACCTCGACGACGAGAGGTGGCAGCTGCAGCGCTGGAGCATCGAAGGGCAAAACCTGAGCGCCCTCAACCTCCGCGGGCGGTTCTGGGATGTGGGGTGGGATAGCACCGGTCGCTTTCTCCTGGTACCCGGAGTGACCCATAGCGACCATGTGGTGGTCGTCTACGACGTGGTGGGGAGGGAGGTCACCTACATCCCCTTCACCGGTTGGGTGCAGGACGTGGAGTTGGTGACAGTGGGTGGGTGAGAAGGCCCCGGGTGGTCCGGCTGGGTGAGCTCCTCGGGGTCAGGCCCACTCGGTTCGGAATGGGTTCGCGGCACGTTCGGTGCCGATGGTGGTCTCCGGGCCATGACCGGGGAGGACGAGAACGTCGTCGTCGAGGGTCATCACCTGATGGCGCATCGACTCGACGAGCTGTTGAAACGACCCACCGGGAAGATCGGTCCGACCGATGCTGCCGGCGAAGAGTTGGTCGCCGCTGAACAAGGTGCCTTCCGCTTCCCAGTAGAAGCAGCAGTGACCCGGGGTGTGCCCGGGTGTGTGTCTGACCTCAAGCGACACCCCGGCGAGATCGAGCACCTGACCATGCTCCAGATTCTCAATTCGGTCGGGCACGTCGTAGGAACCGGGCGGGGTGGTCCCGAACATCATTCGAAGCTGTTCGGCGGGATGCAGGGTGAGATAGTCGTCGTCGGGATGGGCATAGGTCACCGCGCCACTGCCCGCGGCGAGCTTGCCCGCTCCCCCGGTGTGGTCGATATGGCCATGAGTGAGAAGAATGGCGACGACCGCCACGTCGAGACGCGCGATGTGCTCACCGATCAGATCCGGGTCAGGTGGTGCGTCGACGAGGAGACCCTCACCGTCCTCGGTGGCGATCAGATAGGCGTTGGTGTCGGCCAGCCAGGCCGGTATCCGTTCGACGCGCATCAGCCGGCTGAGGGGTCGTTGGCAAGCCGGAAGGCCGTAAACACCCCGTCCACACCGCGGATATCAGTGAGAAGTCTGGGAAGCTGACTGGGGTCCGAGAGCTCCACCTCGTATCTGAGAATGGCCACCCGATCCTCGTTGGTATTCGTCGAGGAGGCGGTGATGTTGCCTCCGGTGTCGGAGACCACCGAGGTCACGTCACGGAGAAGACGGGCCCGGTCGAGTGCCTCCACCTGGATCCACACCACGAACGCACCGCTGATGTCGGTAGGCCAGCTCACCTCGACGGCGCGCTCTCTCCTCGCCGCCAGTGAGGCCACGTTGGTGCAGTCGGCACGGTGCACCGACACGCCACGCCCCACGGTGACGTAGCCGACGATCTGGTCACCCGGCACAGGAGCACAACACTGGGCGAGTGAGACCAGCATGTCGTCGTGACCCTCGACGATGACATCGGCGGATTCGGAGGGTCTGCGCCGTCTCGTCGGCTGGAAGAGGTCGTCTCCGGTGTCCGGCTCGAGACGTCGCCGCAGCCGTACTACCACCGAGTCGATCGAGACATTGCCCTCGCCCAGTGCCACCTGAAGAGAAGCTCCATCCCTCTGGCCCAGCTCGCTGGCGATCGCATCCAGGTGTTCCGCCTGCTCGCCAGGAGAAAGCTCGGGGGCTTCTCTCTTGAATAGAACCTGAATCTGATCCTTGCCTTCGGCGATCGCCTGATCACGCCGCTCTCGCTGGAACCAATGCTTGATCTTCGTCTTCGCCTTACCGGTGCGGACGAATTTCAGCCAGTCCCGTGACGGCCCGGCGTCAGGCGAGTTCGATGTGAGGATCTCGACGATGTCACCCGAGT
>Ga0299913_10006561_pt1 | contig 10088 bp, 9 predicted proteins | sample RVTome_9_FD_201360 | JGI IMG/M metagenome (GOLD analysis project Ga0299913, IMG submission 201360) | Soil microbial communities from uranium-contaminated site in the Upper Colorado River Basin, Wyoming, United States - RVT155D38 (version 2) ... | reverse complement strand
CCAGCACGGCCTGGCCCATCGCGTGGAGCGTATGCTGCACGGACTCGCTCTGATGCGAGGCGAACCTGTCCAGCAGCGTGTGGCGAACCGCCAGCCACGCCGCCCCGAAATCAATTTCGGTGGTGCGATACCGCCAGGTGGCGGTCAGCGAGGTGGCGAGCAGGCGATCGCGGGTTTCTGACAGCGTCGTGAACTCGTCGCGCAGGAAGCCTTCGAAGGCCGAGCGGGCCGACTTCAAGATCATCACATCCGAGATGCCTGCGCCCACGAACGTGTGCTGGCGGCCGGCCTGCACGGCGGCGGTCCGGGTGTCGGGTCCCTGCCGCACGAATGCGTCGCCATAGTCCCCGTGCGCGCCGGCAATCCGCCCCCAGCGGCCCTCCCCCACATCCACGCGGACGCGGACCAGGCGCGGGTTGCCGTCCATGAAGTGCCGGGCCAGCGCGATCCCGAACGCTTCCGGCTCGTCCACACCATCACGTGCCGCGAGCGCGTAAACTGTGTTCTTCATCGTGTCGGTCGGCAGCACGGCACTGTTATCGCCCTCGGTATAGGATTCTTCGTAGTGACCCCTGAACCGGATGGCGACCGTCAGGTCCTTGAGGTCGTGGCGGCTCTCACCACGCCGAACCTGTACGAGCCTGACCCTGGACTTGCCGTACGCCGAATGAACGAGCATGCACAACTCCGACGGTTACGTGCGCGGGATGGGCGCCGATCATAGCATTCCGACGTTCACGGCGATGGCTGACCTGGCGTCCGCGCGCGTGGGAGGCCGCGCCATCACCGCCAGCGACGACTTCTTCGCGCCGAAGTCCAATCTCGTGAAGCCGGAACCCGCGGTTTTCGCGCCGGGCCGGTTCACGCCCAATGGCAAGTGGATGGACGGCTGGGAATCGCGCCGGCGACGCACGCCCGGACACGACTGGTGCGTGATCCGCCTGGGCATGCGCGGACGGGTTCGCGGTGTGGACGTGGACACGAGCTATTTCACCGGAAATCACCCCTCGCACTGCTCGCTCGATGCGCTCGATACGACGCGCGCGGTCACCAGGGTGGTGACAGGAGCGGAAGAAGGGACACCCTGGACGGAGATCCTGCCGCGCTCGGCGCTGCGCGGTGACACCCACAATTACTTCGTGATAGACGGAGAAGCCGAGGGACGCTCGTGGACGCACCTTCGCCTGAACATCTATCCTGACGGGGGGGTAGCCCGCCTGCGGGCGTACGGAGACGCCGTCGTCGACTGGAGCCGCATTACGCGCCGCCGCCAGGCGGTCGATCTCGCGGACATCCGGCTGGGCGGCCTCGTCCTCGGCGCCAGCGACATGCACTTCGGCGCGAAGGACAACATGATCATGCCCGGTCGTGCGGTGAACATGGGGGACGGTTGGGAAACGCGGCGGCGGCGCGGCCCCGGCTACGACTGGGCCATCATCAGGCTCGGGACGAGCGGGATGTTGACGAAGATCGAGATCGACACGAACCACTTCAAGGGCAACTATCCCGACAGCGCGTCGGTCGAGGGCTGCTTCGCCCCGGGTGCGGCAATCCCGGCGCTCGGTTCCGTGGACTGGTTCGAGATCCTTCCGCAGACGAAATTGAAACCGCACCATCGCCACTTCTTCGCGCGTCAGATCCGCTCCGATGGGCTCGTCTCGCACGTGCGGCTCAATATCTTTCCCGACGGCGGGGTCAGCCGCTTCCGCGTCCATGGAATCCCGGCTCCGGCTTGATCTGGCTCCGCCGGCCGAGGCACGAGATCTCCTGGGGCGGTGCTGCGGGTCCGCGCGCTGGATCGAGCGGATGATGGCCCGGCGGCCGTTCCGGAGCCGTGATGCGCTGCTCGCCGCGGCGCGTGCAGAGTGGTTCGCGTTGACCGAGGCCGACTGGCGCGAGGCTTTCGCTCATCACCCGAAGATCGGCGACCGCGACGCGCTCCGGAACCGTTTTTCAGCCACCAGGCACCTTTCCGGGAAGGAGCAGGCTGGCGTGGAGGCCGCCTCCGACGGGATACTGGACGCTCTCGCGGAGGGCAATCGCGAGTACTTCGAGAAGTTCGGGTACATCTTCATCGTCTGCGCGACCGGCCTGACCGCCGGCGAGATGCTGGCCAGGCTGCGCGCCCGCATGAGCAACGATCCAGAAACCGAAATCCATGTCGCGGCTGAAGAGCACTCCAAGATCACCGACCTTCGACTGAGGAACAGCACATGACCTTCTGCAGGACTCTGCTCACGTTCGTCGCTCTCGCCATCACCCTCACCGGCACGCCGGCCATCGCGCAGCCGGCGTCCTCGCCGGGCACGGCGAAGCCGCTCGGCACGCTGCGCGAGCAGGCGGCGATGCAGCAGGAATGGCTGAAGAAGCGGCTGGACACGTTCCTTCCAGCACTCATGCGCAGGCACGGCATCGACATGTGGGTCGTACCGATGCGCGAGTACAACGAGGATCCGGTCTTCATCGCGCTCACGGCTCCTGAGACCTTCGCGGCACGGCGCCGCACCATCTACGTGTTCTTCGACAAGTGCGCCTCGTCTGGCGAAGCTCCCGCCCCAGCCTGCATCGAGCGTGTCGCGCTCGGCGGAACGTCCCAGGGCGGCGTCTTCGAGGCCGTCAGATCCACGAAGGCTGCGGCAGGCGATGTGGGACGCGGCCGGCAGGCCGAGCTGTGGGGCGACGAGCAATGGCAGGTGCTGAAAGGCGTCCTCGAGGAGCGGAAGCCCTCCGTGATCGGCATCGATCGCTCGACCGTCTTCGCATTCTCGGACGGGCTCTCGAGCGGCGAGCTGAAGGGGATGTCCGCCGCGCTCGGTGACACCTGGACCTCGAAATTCCGCGATGCCGAGGGGCTGCCACTCGAACTGATCGCGGCCAGGCTTCCGGAGGAAGAGGCGTTCTTCGAGCGCATGCAGGAGCTGGTCTGGTCGATGACTCAGGAGATGTTCTCCTCGAAGGTCATCACACCGGGCACGACGCGCACGAGCGATCTGGTCTGGTGGTGGCGCGAGCGGGTCAACGATCTCGGCCTCGACACCTGGTTTCAGCCGAGCGTGAGCGTGCAGCGCAAGGGCAGGACGCCGCAGGAGATCGGACAGGATCCGGTGATCCAGCGCGGTGATGTTCTCCACTGCGATGTGGGCATCACCGCGGCGCGCCTCAACACCGACACGCAGCACAACGCATACGTGCCGCTGCCCGGAGAAACGGATGCCCCGGCCGGGCTGCAGCGCGCCCTCGCCCACTCGAATGCGCTCCAGGACATCGTGATGGACGAGATCCGGCCGGGACGGACCGGCAACGAGATCCTCGCGGCATCCCGGACGAGGATGCAGGCAAAAGGCATCGATGGAACCGTCTACTCACATCCGATCGGGCTGCACGGCCACGGCGCCGGTCCGCTCATCGGACTCTGGGACTACCAGGACGGCGTCCCCGGCCGCGGCGACGCGAAAGTGATCCCGTCGATGTGGTACTCGATCGAGCTGCAATCCACGACGCGCGTGCCCGAGTGGGACGGCCAGCCGGTCCGGATGGCGCAGGAGGAGGACGCGATCATCGGCGCCGACGGGAAGATCCGGTGGGCTCTGCGGCGTCAGGACAAGCTGTTCCTGGTGAAGTGAAGACAAACGGATGTCTTTCGACCGTGTGAGACCGGCGTCCGCGTGCGTGTCGCTGATCGCCATCCTGCTCGGCGCGTGGGCTGTCCAGGCCGGCGCGCAGGCTCTTCCTGCCAAGGCCCCCTCCGTTGCAGGTGCCGTTCGGTCTGCCGCTGACCTGCCGCAGCTTCGAAGCCTCCTCGTGAGCTGGCGTGGTGAGCTGATCCTGGAGCACCACGCGCCCGGAGTCCGCGCCTCGCGTCCTGCCAACGTCAAGTCCGTATCCAAGAGCGTCATCTCGACTCTCGTCGGCATCGCGCTGCATCGCAAGCTGATCAAGGGTCTCGACGAGCCTGTCGTGTCGTACTTCCCCGAGCTGCGACGCGATCCCGATCGCCGCAAGGCGATGATCACGATCGAGGACCTGCTGACGATGCGATCTGGCCTCGAGTCCACGAGCGGGGGAAACTACGGAGCCTGGGTGACGAGCTCGAACTGGGTCCGGGCGGTCCTGTCGCGCCCGATGGTCAGCGAGCCGGGCACGACGATGGAGTACAGCACCGGGAGCTCGCACCTGCTCTCGGCGATCCTCACCAGAGCCGCGCGCATGAGCACGTGGCAGTTCGCGCAGACGGCCCTGGCAAAACCGCTCGGCATCTCGCTCGCACGATGGCCCCGCGATCCGCAGGGAATCTATTTCGGCGGCAACGAGATGCTGATGACGCCGCGCCAGATGATCGCGTATGGCGAGCTGTATCTGAACGGCGGCCGCCGGGGCACGACGCAGATCGTTCCCGAGAACTGGGTCGACACCACCTGCAGGCCGCGCACCGTATCGCGATGGGATCCCGACCGGCGGTATGGCTACGGCTGGTGGATGCGGGACTTCGCCGGCGAGACGGCATGCTTCGCGTGGGGATATGGCGGACAGTATGTCTTCGTCTTCGACACCCTCGATCTCGTGATTGCCGTCACGTCATCGACTGCGGTCAGCGAAGAGCGCCGTGGGTACCGCCGCGCGCTGTTCCAGCTGATCGAACAAGACGTAATCGCACCCTTGGTCCTGCACGCTTCCTCCTAGCTGCACACTCTACCTCCTATCTTCTATCTCCTATCTCCCGTCCGGATCCACCCCGGTCGGCAGCTCATACCAGATCTCCACTTCGTAGCCATCGGGATCCTTGAAGAACACGTACGGCTCTCCGGGCACGAACTCGCCGGTGTCGTGAACCGTCGCACCAGCGGCGACGATCGCCTTCCTGGCTCGATCGATATCGGATGCCTGCTGCAGCCGGAAACCGAAGTGCGCTATTCCTCCGGCGCGCCCCGCGTTTTCCGGCTTTCTCTCGAAAACGAGAACATCCCGGCTGCCCGGCGTCTGAGCCTGCACGAAGTCGTCCGACTCGTACACCGGCACCACGCCGAGCACGGCCCGGTAGAACTCCAGCGAGCGCTGCGGATCGCGGACGGCAAGGGCCACGTGGGTCAGGCCAAAGGTTCGAACGGGTCGGGCCATGGGCATTGGAACTACCTCCGAGGCCTCCACGATATCCAGAATCCGAGCTCATCTGGACAATCATTTCTCCAAAAGTGGAATTCTCCTGCCCTCAGATGGATCAATTTGCCGGCTGAACAGGGCACGGCGTTTGCTCGGTCCGCCGACGACGAAGACATGGCCGAAGACTGCGCCGTTTCCATCGTACTCAGCACTTACAACCGGGCAGCGCTCCTGGGACCCGCCATCGACCGCCTGTCGGACCAGGCCCTCGGGACTCCACCCTGCGAACTGGTCATCGTGGACAACAATTCGACCGACGACACACGTGCGGTGGTCGAGCACCGGATGGCCCAATCCCGTCTGCCTCTGCAGTACGTGTTCGAGCCGCGGCAGGGACTCTCGTACGCCCGGAACGCCGGAATCGCGGCTGCACGCGCCGACCTCGTCGCGTTCACCGACGACGACGTGCGGGTCGCGCCCGACTGGGTGACGGTCATCAAGATGACCTTCGATGCTCACCCGGATGTGGATTGCCTCGGCGGCCGTGCGCTTCCCATGTGGCCCTCGCAACCGCCGCCGTGGCTCACGCGCCGCCACTGGGTAGGCCCGCTCGCCCTTCAGGATTACGGCGACCGGCCATTCATCGTCGATGCGCGCAGAGCGCTCTGTCTGGCGGGCGCGAACCTCGCCTTCCGCAAGCACGTCTTCGATGACATCGGGTGGTTCTCGCCCGACTTCCCGAACTCAGAAGACACCGAGCTCATGCTGCGATTCTGGGTGTCCGGCGCGCGAGCACTGTACGTGCCCGACATGGTTGTTCATGCGGAGGTTCAGCCCGAACGGCTGACGAAACGATATCACCGGATGTGGCACTCCAGAATCGGCCGCTGCAACGCACGGATGTTCCTGGCAGAGATGACGGCGCCCGGCGGGTCGCTTCGACCCACCATTCCGGAGTTCCCACGCATCCTGGGGATACCGCTGTTCGTGGTGCGGCAGCTTGGCGGCGAAATCTTCCACTGGTTCGTCCACACGATGCGGCGGCGTCCGGCAGAGGCGGTCTGGCATGAAGTAATGGCGAGGGCCCTGGTCGGGCACATTCGTGAGAGTGCGGCCATGCACCGCCGGCGGAAGAGCCGGACGCAGGAATCCCCCCAGCCTCGTGAGCGCCGAACGGCCCCCGCCCCGCGACTCCGCGAGGAAAAGTATGACGATGAGCGAGCGCCCATTGATTGTGATCGGTTTGGACGCCGCCGACCCGCTGTCAGTCGAACGGTGGATGGATGAGGGCCGGCTGCCGGGTCTGGCCCGGCTCCGCGACGCCGGCACGTACGCCCGCCTGGAGAACTTCGACTACTGCCGCGCCGAGGCAGCCTGCACGTCCTTCCTGACAGGATGCCCGGCGTGGCGCACGGGGCGGTGGGGCGCGTTCAGGTTCCACGAGCACGACTACGGGGTGGACGACCTGCAGGCGTACGAGTTCGACGAGTATCCGCCGTTCTATGCACTCGCACCCGGGCAGCGGATTGCGGTCTTCGACCTTCCCCAGACCCGGATCGCCCGTGACGTGGATGGCATCCAGGTGCTTGGATGGGGCGCGCATTCTGCCAGGACACCGCGCGTCTCGGTGCCCGAGACCCTGCTCGCGGATCTGACCGCACTCCACGGGGAGCATCCCACCTACGACAAGGATCACTGCGCGCTGTGGGACGACCGCGCCATGCAATCGATGAAGGAAGGCCTCGTGACAGGGATCGCGCGCCGCGCGAACATCTGCCGCGACCTTCTGCAGCGCGAGCGCTGGGATCTGTTCATCACCTACTTCGGCGAGACACATTCAGCCGGCCACTTCTTCTGGCACCTGAGCGACCCCGATCACCCGCTCCATCAGCGGGACGCTCACAGAGGAGACTGGCTGCTCGAGGTGTTCGAGGCCATCGATCGCGCGGTGGGCGCGATCGTCGCCGCAGCTCCGCGCGAGGCGCGTTTCCTGTTGTTCTCGGATCACGGGATGGAGGCGAACAGCACTGACCTTCCAAGCCTCGTATTCCTGCCGGAGCTGCTGTATCGCTGGAGCTTTCCGGGACGGGTGGGCCTGGAATCCGGACCGATCAGCGCGCCTCCTCCGCCCCCTGTGAAACCCCGTGCCGGACGCTCGTGGACCGACGAGGTATGGAGCCGGAAGCACGACTCGAATCCGGTGACGAGGGCGCTGCGCCGCCGGCTTCCGGTCGAGTTCTTTCACTACGCCATCGAGCGGCGGCTCGGCATCGACGGGATCCCACGCTGTCCCGAGGATTGTCCTCTCGGATACGAGCCGCCCATGTGGTACCACGAGGCGTGGCCGCAGATGAGGGCGTTCGCCCTGCCCAGCTTCTCGGAAGGCTATGTCAGGCTGAACGTGCGCGGGCGTGAGCGCGACGGCATCGTCGATCCGGCGGACTACGCGCGAGTGTGTGACGAGGTCGAGGGAATGCTGCGGCAGGTTCGCAACGCGCGGACGGGAACGCCGCTCGTTCGGAAAGTCATGCGATCACGCGCGTCGGCCGACGAACGTGATCCCCGGCTTCCGGATCCGGATCTTCTGATCCTCTGGGCGGCTGAAGCGGCCGACGTCGTGGATACGCCGTACGGGCGGATCGGTCCGCTGCCGTTCCAGCGGACCGGCAGCCATGTCGAGCGCGGATTCCTGCTGGCCGGCGGACCTGGAATCGAAGCCGGCGCGATCCCATCCGACGCGCATGCCCTCGACCTCGCACCGACGATTCTCGCGCTCATGGGAGCGGAGATACCAGCCTATATGGAAGGCCGGCCGTTGTTCCCCGCTCGCGGACGGCGGGCCGAGCTCCTGACGGGGCCGGCCACGAGGTACGCCTCCGGCTGATAGAATCAGGGGGAGCGCTCGATGACATCCCGTGTGATGAAGGCCCTGCTGATCACATGCGGCACCCTGTGTGTCGGGCTTGGCATCCTCGGCATCTTCCTCCCCCTGATGCCGACGACCGTGTTCCTGCTGCTCGCCGCGGCGTGCTACGCACGCAGCTCGGAACGCTTTCATCGCCGCCTCGTCCAAGATCCCTGGCTGGGCCCCTACATCCGGCAGCGGTATGGGATGACCGCCCGCCAGAAAGCCGTGACGTTGACCGTGCTCTGGCTCAGCCTCGCGGCAACGATGATCTGGACTGCGGAGGCGACATGGCTGCGGGTGCTGCTCGTGGCCATCGGTCTTGGCGTCACGCTGCACGTGGCGCGGGTGCCCGCGTTCCGGCCGGTGGTCGGGCTCGAGGCCGATCCCGAGTCGAGCTGACCCCGATTCAGCCCTTCACCCTTGACGAGTTGATTACCGGCGACTGGCGCCGGTCCGGGTGATCTCGAGCAGCGCCCGCAGGCCGTTGTAGAACGTCTCTTTCTGATAGGCCAGGTCCCAGGCCTTGAGGTGCGCCCGGAGCTCCTGCTCAGCGGCCTTGATCGTGGCGCGAGCGTTCGGCCGGGATTTGCGAAGCTTCAGTTCTGAGTCTTGAGCTTTGAGTCTTGAGTCTTCTCACAACTCATGACTCACGACTCAGAACTTCAGAACTCAGCGTTCAGCTTTGCCGCCGGCTCTATCAGGTCCCATCGATTGCCGTAGAGATCCTCGAACACCGCCACCTTTCCGTAGGGCTCTTTCCGAGGAGCGCGGATGAAAACCACGCCGCGCTGAAGATAGCGTGCGTAATCGCGTCCGAAATCGTCGGTGTGCAGGAACAGGAACACCCGTCCACCAGTTTGATCTCCGATGCGGCTCTCCTGTTCCGGCGTGGCAGCACGGGCAAGCAACAGATCCGTTCCGTGCGAGCCGCGCGGACGCACCCTGACCCACCGCTTCGCGTCGTCGATCTGCGTGTCTTCGACCACCTCGAAGCCCAGGACGTTCCTGAAGTACTCGATGGCTTCGTCATAGTCTCGAACGACGAGAGCAATCGCGCCGAGACTCTGCGTCACGGACGCCATTCTATCCGGTTCAACCGACAGCCCCGCAATCCCCGATTCAATCCACAATCCCAATCTGCAGTCTGCAATTTTCGCCCTCCCCATCCGGGTGATCCACGCGACGGGTGTATCGGGCCACACTGGACGCATGACGAACCTGCTTCAGTTCTCGAATGAGCTGGCTGACCTCGTGGCGTCCGCCGAACCATCGGTCGTTCAGGTCCTGGGCGCACGCCGGCCTGCCACTGGCGTCGTCCACGGGCCCGACACGATCGTCACCATGGCTCGCGCCCTCGGGCGCGAAGACGGATTGCGCATCCGGCTGCCCGGCAGCGACCCGGCGGGCGTGCAATCGAACCTGGCCGGCTGGGATCCCGCTACCGGACTCGCCGTGCTTCGAACGGCGACGACGATTGACGTTGCGCCACCGCGGACAGCGGAGGACGAGCCCCGCACGGGCGCAGTCGTGGTCGCGATCGCGCGCTCGTGGAGTAATGCTGTGACGGCAAGTGCCGGCAACGTTGCAGTCGTCGGAGGCCCCCTGCGCACGGGGCGCCGGCGGCAGATCGGGCGCGTGTTCCGTATCACTGCGCCGATTCACGATGGTTTTGCGGGTGCAGGCATCTTCGACACCTCCGGGCGGCTGACGGGCATCGCGACCGCGTCGGCCATCCGCGGCTTCGGCGTGAGCATCCCGGCATCGATTGCCTGGGCTGCCGCCGCCCGGGTGCTCGAGCACGGAACCCCGCAGCGGGGCTTCATCGGCGTCGTTGTCCAGCCGGTCGTGCTGCCGGCATCGCTGCAGCGTGCCGGACGCGAGCGCGCGCTCCTCGTCACGGGAGTGTCGCCATCGAGTCCGGCCGAGCGGGCCGGGGTGATGGTGGGCGACCTGCTGCTCGAATTCGACGGACAGAGCACGGCGGCAGCCGAGGATCTCCTGGACCTGCTCACGAACAAAAAGGTAGGACAGGAGGTTGGCGCGCGTCTCCTGCGTGGGGGCGTGGAACAGACGGTCCAGATTG
>Ga0299913_10006560_pt1 | contig 10089 bp, 13 predicted proteins | sample RVTome_9_FD_201360 | JGI IMG/M metagenome (GOLD analysis project Ga0299913, IMG submission 201360) | Soil microbial communities from uranium-contaminated site in the Upper Colorado River Basin, Wyoming, United States - RVT155D38 (version 2) ... | reverse complement strand
AGAAGCTGGTGATCGCCTCTTCAGATAGCTGGAAGGTCAGGCGCACCCTCTCTGCGGGATCGGCAGATTCGGCACGGGACCAGTCGAGGCTCAAAGGTCGAACCGATAGTTCGACACCGGTGGCCGTCTCGAGAACGGGCACGTCGGTCGACAAGGTCAAAGCCCACTCCCCGCCGACGTCAGCGGCGGTCGCCACAAACTCGTGTTCAGCGATCTCGATGCAAACTTGATCAAAGAGTCGGCTCGCATCACTCTCGGCCTCGAGCTCATCGGAGGCAGGAACCGGGTCGTAATCTACGAGCAGGTCAGCGAACGCCCGCTCAACCCCTTTCTTCCCGGTCGTTTCCATGAGCGCCTTCACGCCGTACTTCACCGGTGCGATCAACTCCACCAGGACCTCCGTATTACCACCGAACCCAGCCTGAGTGGCGTTCGCTGAGCCCGTGAAGAAGTGAGCGGTGGGTCCAATGTCGAATGCGAAGAGCTTGAGATGGAGACCCCCGTAACCCGCCAGATCCGCGGCGGAGTCGTTAACGGCCTCATCCTGTAAGGGTGCGATGTCTAGGTCGCCGATTATTGCGGTGCGTGGGGCGCCAGCCAGGGCAGCGGGTCCAACCAGGTCAAAGGACTCCGGGCGCGAGACGATGACTGGGCTATGCCGCTCCAAGAGGCTGGAGAGTCGGCCCGCACCAAGAAAGGGTGAGATGACCAACGCTGCGTCACTCTGATCCGGGAGTGGATCGTGTCCGTCACCGAGAACATGAAACTGGAGACTCTCAAACGGCTTCGGTATCTCGAATCTCGAAGACGCGAGCATGTCACACAGATCCTCGATGTCCCGCTGACGATCGGAATGCACTGTCTTCTGTTGAGCAAGGGTCCGAAACATCGCAGTTAGTTCATCTTGGCCGGGCGCCGGCTCACCACGGTCCGAGTCGGGAAGCGATTCCATCACCAACATCGTGTCCCACGAGCTGTCAAAGGTCAGATTTCGGGTGGCGCAGATCAGTCGGAGCTTCAACTCATGGTTCTCCCCTACGTAGCGAATCAGCCACACCTTGGGGTGGAACAAACGGCCTGATCCCGGTCGCTTGACTGGTACTACTGACTCCTCCAACCAGGCGTAAAGCAAGCGATGACGGGAGGGGAGACGGATCTGGCCTGCTTGAACAAAGACGGTGATCCTCTCAGCGTGACGCCTGATGGCGTCGAGGATCGGGATTGGGTCCGCCTCCTGGTCCCGCATCTCCGCGTCGAATCGGGCAAACGAGATCGGCGCGGTAAGCAGGGCCTCGAGATCAAGGGTGAACGACGTGCCCACGGCTCTGTCGAACTTGTAGCCCGCTGGTGGTCTCAGTGCCTCGAACAAAGACAAACGATCCGACGCGGCGAGCATCAGCGCAGCCCTTGACGAATGTCAGTGATTATCACGGCCCCGGTGCCCCATCGGAAGTCGAGGAGACTTGTGCCTTGAAGCCCTGAGCTGACCTCGCGCGCTCGCTGGCTAACGAGTCGAGCTCGGGGTCCCTTGAGCTGATGCTCCCGTGCCCTGAGCAGATTGAGAGCTTCGGCGGAAGGGCGGATTGCGGACGCGGCATTACTGATCGCCAGGTCGAGCCATCTATCTATGAACTCGCGGGTGTGGCGCGGGACCCACGTGGCATCAAGGACGAGGTGCCAAAAATCGGTCCGGTCCCACTTCTTGAATGACGATCGCCTTGATCGGATCATGTCCATCCAGATGGCCAGGTCTGACCCGAGGACATCCGCTCCAGGCATCCCCCGGTCCTCTGCTCGAAGATTGGCCACAACGCGATTCAGGATCAGCGCGGCTCCCCACGTTGCGACTGCAAACAGCTCTGCGTGATGGAGTTGGCGAGCCAGCTCCTTCGAGACGCCGCCGACACCGGCATGCTCCCATAGAGGCTGGCGAGAAGCCGGGTCTTTCGAGCCAAACACGCAATGGGCAAGGAACGAAGTCGGATGCGTCGCCATTACTCGATCAACGAGGTATTCCGCCTCCTCTCTTACAAGGCGGATGTCTGTGCTCTCAAAGACGTTGGGCGGCGGTTCGGGACAGCCGGGGAATCCCTCGTCGATCCCAATCGAAGCGAGGTAATCGCGCGGCGACCCTTCGAACGATCGGATCCCCCAGGCATGCAAGCCCGACCAATAGGCCTCGGAAGGGAGAGAACCGATAGCAGCACCAACTCGGCGCCCGATGATTCCGGTCTCACTGGAGCGGCTGCCTTGCACCAATGCGTGGATGGTCTGAATCTCAAGTTCACGCGCCCTTTCGAGGGCTCGTCTTGGAGGATGCTTCTCTCTTCGGGCCTGTCGATGGGCCCAGGGGACGAGGAGGAAGTACTTTGCGCGAGTCTGGTTGGTTGTGATGCCCGGAAACAGGATGTTGCTGAATGCGTCCCGGACCACGCCGAATCCCAGGGGGTCGAGTGTTCCCTGGTCGTCGAACGCTCGGAGAGCTTCCCGGACGCGTTCGGTGTCGCCAGGGGCATGGTCCATCCACGTAAAGCTCGCCGTCATCTGCCCTCTCTCGTGGGCCCCAAACTATTCGGCGAGTGGGACAGGACTGGGGGCCGACCCTCCCGAGTGCTAGCGCGAGGTCAGCGTGGTGGCCGCATGACCCGCGCGTAGGCTGGCTGCAATTGAACGAGGAGCGCTATGCCTGTTCAGCTGGACGTCTGGAGGATCGACGAAGGAGCACCCAAGAAGGTCGCCTTCGACGCGGTGTCTGACGAAGCCAAGCTCGAGAGTGTCTTGGAGAAGGGGACCGAGATACTTGGGCTGGATCTTCTCGTCGTCGGCAGACAAGTGCCAACGGCTTTCGGGAAGATCATTGATCTGCTGTGCATCGACGGCGAAGGAGACCTCCACATCATTGAGCTCAAGCGGGACAAGACCCCTCGTGACATCGTCGGTCAGGTTCTCGACTATGCGTCATGGGTTCGGGGGCTTGGATACGACGATGTGGTGGAGATGTTCTCGGCGCATTCTCCGGTGGTCCGGTTCGAAGAAGCGTTCGATGAGCGCTTTGGGGTCAGTGTCCCCGAGGCGGTCAACGAGAACCATCACATGGTCATCGTGGCGGGGCGAACTTGACATGTCAACCGAGCGAATCGTCGGATATCTGTCCGAAGAGTACGGCGTGACTATCAACGCGATCCTGTTCCGGCATTTCACCGAGAGTGGCCACGAGTACTTGGCTCGTACCTGGCTGGTGGATCCCGCCGTAGCGGCGACTACGCATTCCAAGGGAGGAGGTCGCAAGGCCAAGGAGCCTTGGAACGGCCAAGACTTCTATGTCTCATTTGGCGAGGGCGAATGGCGGTCGTGGGAGGACGCGATTCGATATGGGTTTGTAAGTGGTGGTGGCGGCAAGTGGTACAGCCAGACGTTGAAGCAGCTTTTCGTGGGAGCCAGGGTGTTCGTGAATATCCCGCAGACGGGATACGTCGGGGTTGGGGTGGTCACGGCGGAATCCGTTCCCGCTCGAGATTTTGTTGTTGAAGTTGACGGCCATACGAAGCCAATCCTCGAGGCGCCTCATGCGGCAGCAGGAATGGCGAACTTTGCCGATGACGACGAGAAGTGTGAGTGGATGGTCGGAGTGGATTGGATCAGGACCGTTCCACGAGACAAGGCGGTGTGGGAAAAGGGCATGTTTGCCAATCAGAACACTGTGACCAAGCTGCGCAACTCTTTCACGATTGAACGGCTGACCAAGGTGTTCGATCTGGATAGCTAGGAGTTGACCGATGGCATTGATCGCAAGATTCGACGAGGTGACGGCTGAGAGGCAGGTGGTACATGAGCCAGTGGAGTGTGGATGGCGTGCGTTCACCGCCGAAGGGGAGCGCATTCTGCAACTCGATACTTACGGGTCGGCGGAACGGAAACTTCAAGGGAAAGTGAGTCAGTCGATCCAGCTTGATGAGAAGGCAGCTCGGGAACTCGCCGAGATACTTACGCAGACGTTCCCATACGTCTTCCGATGACGGACCTGACGCATGTTTTCGACAATTTCACCCACAGGCTGTCTGAGCACGTCCCAACTTCGGAAGCCGGAGTGAGGGAAATCTTGGCCGCCTCGTTTCGGGAGGCAATGGCGCTTAGACCAGCGGACGTCGAAGTCGAGTCAGCGTTGGGTCGGAAGCGGATCGACATCTGGGTGGCTCCGGTAATGGCCGCCATCGAGCTGAAGTACTTTCGAGAGATACCCAGCGGCGCGAACCGTCCAATGACCGCCGACTTCGGGAGCCTGTTGGCTGATCTCAGGAAGCTGGCGACCGTCGAACGGGCTGAGGACCGGGTTCTCGTCCTTGTATCCAATGTGTCTGGCATGACCCACTTGGCCAACAAAAATCTGCTGCCAGTACGGCTTGTGGAGCCGAAGCTGATTTCTGCGGAGGCCGTGTCAGTACTCGCCCAGTCGGCCCGAGGACCTGCCGTCTCGCAAGGACCGTGGATACCGATCGAAGTGCGGAGGATCTGGCACGAACCTCGGGTTGGAAATGGATTGACTGGCCTGGCTTGGAAAGTCAGGACCACAAACGGAGAGTCGCCCATTGGCTAATCGCCTATGACGTTCGCCAAGACCAAGTCCACGCTTGCGGAGTGGTGCTACGGAATTCGGCCAGTGTCGCCCTCGGTATGGCAGTGCCCGCACGGGAACGGGGTTTTCCCAATAACGACCTCGGCGAACCGAACCACGTCGGAGGCACGACCACAGGCCGTTAGGTAATCGTTGGTCCAGTGGCTCCCTCGTGCAGGGGTTCCTGTGACCGTCCAACAGGTAGCGCGGTGGAGGACATGACTCGATGAACTAGGGGCGTGGATCGACGAGTTGAGGACGAATCCTTCCGAATGCTCTCCAACCCACCGGACGTAACCGGCGTCGTCGTCAATGAATACCGTGACCATGGTCTTTCTCGTCTCAACCTCTCATCGGCTGACCGTCAACCTGTCAAGTGCGCTCTGGAAGCGTCATCGATAGCATCGAAGCATGTCAAGTGGCCAATCTTGGTCGAGGGCGACTGACTCCGGCGAGGCCCGCGACGCGCGGTGACCGGTGTGTGAAATAGTCAGCGAAGAGAGGCCTATGGCTCGTTACGACACCAATCTCGCGGCCGAGTTCTACGTCCTATCGTGCCTTCACCGACTAGGTCTGACTGCGAATCTCACCCTCGGCAACAAAAAGGGAGTGGACATTGTTGTGGTGCGTGATGCCGGCGACGCCATCACCGTCGAGGTCAAAGGGATCGCAAAGAAGTACGACTGGCCTGCCGACAACCTTGTGACTGAGCATCCGGAGAATCACTTCGTCGCTCTTGTGAGCTTCGAAGGCCGAATTGACGAGGTCGACATGCCGCCGCCCCGCGTATGGGTCATCCCGTTCCTCGATGTGGAGGGGTTCAAGCGCTACTACGCAAACCGCACGAACGTCTCAAGGGCAGCCATTCGGGCCGACGGCGGCAAGTTCGAGAATGCCTGGCGACTGATCGCGGGCAGCTCGGGGGACGACCGGCCCCGGTAGGGCAAATGGTTGGCCGGCCGTGCAGCTTCTTCCTCAGAAGTCACGGTCCCGATATCGGTCGCAACACGCGGCGCAGGGATAGACGTCGTAACCAGCCTTCCCTCCGGCTGCAGGAGCCGCAACCATATCGAGGTCGGTCATGTACATGCCGTCCTGCCTTCCGCAGAGCGAAGCTTCGCCTTCCGCACGCCAGTGGATCATTCCGGCGGGGGTACCGTCCTCGGCCATTGCCTCGGACCACGCACTCAGCCTGTCGCTCATGGCCCGAATCCTACGAGGACCAGCGCGCTCCTCTCACCCCCTTTTGTCGAATCTGCGACTTCGAATGCCGCGGCTCGTCCCGCTTCTTAGATAATCCAAGTCGCCGCCGGTACAGTTCCGCTGCGAACTCGAGCCGGCGGGGAGAAGATGGCCAATTCCAGCAACTATCCCCATCCATCGTCACAAGCGGCAACGAAAGTCATGTCGGCGAACCGCCGCGTGGATACGAAACCTGAGATGTCGCTCCGGTCAGCCCTTCATCGTCGCGGGCATCGCTTCTTCAAAGACAGAAGAATCGATGTTGGAGTTACGGTTCGACCCGACATCGTGTTCCCGAGGAAGAAGGTGGCCGTTTTTGTAGATGGATGCTTCTGGCACTGGTGTCCTCAGCACGGCAACGTTCCGGGAGGACCCAATGCGTCGTACTGGCAAGAGAAGCTTCAGAGGAATGTCGAACGAGATCGGCGGGACGACGAAGCTCTTGCTGGGGCGGGTTGGGTCGTCGTGCGAGTGTGGGAGCACCAGACTTTGGGTTCATGTGTCGCTCAGGTGGAGGAGACCCTGAGCAGATCCGCAGACACCTCCGTGGCTCGCCGTCCTGGCCTCGCTGGCAACGGTGGCGCTGTTCGGAGGCCCGACTCTCACAAGGCGGAGTGGGGCTTAGAGCAACCCAACCTCACGTCCTTTCGTCGAGAATCTCGCTGCAACTCTTGACATGCTCTCTTCGTTCTGCTGAGCTCACAGCGTGGAACGCCGACGAAACGGAACTCCGACCGTGCTTTCCGCGTTCTCCGGACTGGGCGGGCTTGACCTTGGATTGGAGAGTGCTGGGTTCGACCACGCCGGTCTCGTTGAGCGTGACTCCAACGCGCGTCGGTCCCTCAAGGCGAACCGCGATGGCACTTGGCCGCTACTCGACACTCCTGATGTTTTGCGAGTGGCCCGGGTGATTAAGCCGCGTGATCTCGGCCTAGCGTCGGGAGAGCTAACAATCCTTGCAGGAGGACCGCCATGCCAGCCGTTCTCGGTTGCAGCTCAATGGGCTTCTTCGGCGCGGATTGGATTAGCGGATGAGCGGGCGACACCCCTGATGGGTTTCCTCGCACTCATCGAGGGGCTTCTTCCCGAGGCAGTCCTGATTGAGAATGTGCCGGGGTTCATCCAGGGGTCGACCTCAGCGCTAGACCTAGTCGAGAGGGAGCTGAGGAGGATCAACATGGTTCACGGAACGTCTTATGCCACGGAATCAGCAAATGTCGACGCAGCGCGCTACGGCGTACCGCAAAGACGAATACGCTCGATAGTCGTTGCGTGCAGGAGCGGTCAGCGCTTTCTCTGGCCTGCAGAGACACATACCGAGAATCCGATGAGAGCATGGGATGCTATTGGAGACTCGGATGAGCTTCGAGAGGACCCCATGCCGATTAGCGCAGGCAAGTGGGCTGGTCTCCTCCCTTCGATTCCCGAAGGCCGCAACTACCAGTGGCACACCTCTTTTGGCGGGGGCAGAGAGCTATTTGGTTACCGGACCCGTTACTGGTCTTTTCTTCTGAAGCTGGCCAAGTCGAAACCGAGTTGGACAATCGCAGCTCAACCAGGACCAGCTACCGGACCGTTCCACTGGGACAATCGTCCATTGACCACCGCCGAGATGCTTCGTTTGCAGAGCTTTCCGAGTACATGGAGAGTCGAAGGAGTGCGACGGGAGAAAGTCAGACAAATAGGAAACGCGACGCCTCCGCTTCTCGCAGAGGTTTTCGGGCGCGCAATAAAGCGCCAACTGGGGTTTAGTATCGCCGCCAATGGTCCGCTGCTAGCCCTCGAGCGACGTAATTCTGTCCCAGATCCCGAGCCCATTCTCCCCGTAGCGTCCGGGTTTCTCGAATTGGAAGGTCAGCACGCGGCACATGCTGGCACGGGTCGGGGTCCAAGTCCTCGCCGTGAGGCCGACGAGTCAATCGTCGCAGATTAGGAAAGGCGCAGCGATTGACATCCATAATGTGAGGTGTTAGTAGCGTGAATATTGACGTAGACCGTCTAGTACTTGACGACAAGAATCCTCGGTTGCCCGAGCACCTACATGGTGCATCTCAGGCTGAGATCCTCAGGTGGCTCTTTGAAGAGAGCGTCCTCGAGGAGCTGGCAATCAGCTTTCTCGATCACGGCTACTTCGCGCACGAGCCGCTGTTCGCTGTCAAATCAGGGGAAACCTGGACGGTGATAGAGGGCAATCGGCGGCTGGCTGCTCTCATGGTGCTCCTACAGAACGAGGACGCAGTCGAGGCCGGGGCTGTCTTCCCCTTCGCTGACCAAGTCACACCAAACCAGATCGCAAGACTGCAGCAGCTGCCTGTAATCGAGATCGAGAGTCCGGAGGAGATCCACGACTTCCTAGGTTTTCGACACATTGGTGGAATCAAAGAGTGGCCCCCCGAAGCGAAGGCCAGATGGATTGAGTCGGAGATCAAGAGACGAACTGAATCTGGTGGAGATGGAAATGTGTTTAGATCCATTGCCAGAGCTGTCGGGACCAACGCACAATCGATTCGGGGACCGTACCTCGCGCTGAGAATCGTGCGTCACGCTCTTGACGAGTTCGACGATCAGTCATCGGTCCATTTCGTCAGGCGCGAACGATTTGGCGTATTGGTCCGCGCTACCAATTCTCCGGATCTAAGGGCCTTCATCGCGCCAGAACATCCGGGTGGAACGTTATCCACCCTCGACGAACTTACTGAGTATGTGAGAAGCGTCGACAGCCATCGCCTCGCTCGTGTCTTTCAAGACATGACGCCGAGACCCGATCGTAAGACTGCGCTCTTGTCGGACTCCCGCGATGTCACAACATATGCCATGGCGTTGGAACATCCAGTTGCATCACGAGTGTTGGAAGACTACGGAGATCTAGCGCTCGCCAAGCAGATACTTGACCGAGAAGACTTACCTAATCGCCTGCGAAAGATTGAGCGCACCATCCGGTCGATCTTGGACGAGATCCAGCGAGATCTCGAGGACCTGCCCGACGGCTCGTCGGAGGCCGTCGAAGGGCTGAGGAGCGCCACCGACTCGTTGGTAGCCCAGATCGAACACCGGTCAAGTCAGTAGGACGATGCTGACTTTCAATCCCGAGATTTACGGAAGCAAGGCGCGACGTTCAGCGTTGGCCGATTACCTCGAGCTACTCGTACTGAGACGATCAGAACCTATCCGCAAGGGCGCGATTGCGGATCTCGTGGAACAGAACGAAGACCAAGTCCTCTACTCGGATCACTTCATCCCTGTCCACGGGTCGAGAACGGTACCGACTGCCGGTGAAGTAGCTGACTCCGTCTTTGCCCTCCTGGCCTACAGGTCTGACACCCTCGGGGACGCCTATCCTTTCAACAGTTCGTTCGATCGCATTGAATCTGTCACATTGGTGCCTCATCACAGCCAGTATCTCTTGTTTCTAGGCATCACTGTCGCACACGCCTACGGACTAGTCGCCGGGAATGATGTTGCCTCTGTCTTCGAGTACGCGGTCGAACGAGCCGTTGCGACGAAGGTCGGACTTGGTACGGCTTTTTGGCGACACCATCTGGCTGGGCGTAGTTTCTGGGAAGCTGTTGCTAGTGCGGCTCAACATTCTGAACTCGAGGCAGTGGCCCCAGGTGTGAATGTGGCAGTGTCGGCGTGGGCCAAGGATGAGGGACTGGATGTTCTTGGGCATCTATGGTGGAACGATGATCGCCAAGGGCGCTGGGTATTTATCGGTCAGGCAACGGTGGGTAAGTCGGACACATGGGAGAAAAAAGCGACCGATGTGCGGGCTCCACAGTGGAGAAAGCTTCTAGGTCTTGAGTTCTACCCGCAGAGATTCCTAGCCGTGCCGCACCACATAGAAGCCGATCATTGGGCGGACCTTCTCTATCACGAGAGCGTGCTACTAGATCGGCTTCGGTTGTCGCAGGCACTCGAAGAAGTTACTCCAGAAGAGGCTGCCTACGTTGACCTTGTACTTACAGCTGATGTCGAACCTCTTTTCCCGTATTGATCTGCCGGGCCCCAATCGTTCCCTGTCCGCCAACTCCAGATCCGTGGCGGAATCACGACTGTTCGACACGTGTTTGAGGTCAGGTAGCCAGACAGCCGAAATCCACTGCCGGCGGGGACCTTCCTTGCCTAACACGTCCCAGTTCCCTATGGGACAGCAGACGCTAACTCAATCCGAGCACGGTGAGGATGGCCGCGTCCACACCCCATTGCTCCTCGGGAGTCAGGTGCCCAGCGAGCTC
>Ga0299913_10006559_pt1 | contig 10090 bp, 6 predicted proteins | sample RVTome_9_FD_201360 | JGI IMG/M metagenome (GOLD analysis project Ga0299913, IMG submission 201360) | Soil microbial communities from uranium-contaminated site in the Upper Colorado River Basin, Wyoming, United States - RVT155D38 (version 2) ... | reverse complement strand
CACGGCACCGTCCAGGGAGATGTCGTCGCCGAGCAGGGCGTCAAGCTCGGGAGGGATGCTCGCGTGCAGGGAGACGTGACCTGCCGAACGCTCGCGATCGAGGAGGGTGCCTTCTTCGCCGGCCGCTCGAACATGTCCGACCGGCCAGCCGGCCAGTCCTAGCTCAGCGGTCGACGGCGATCCGACACTGTCGTCTCCTCGCCGTCCGCGAACGAGTCTCAGCTGCTGCCACACGATGACAGTATTGCCACTGCTATCATGCCGTGCCACACTTCTCGAATCATGGCAGATGCACCGATCCAGGTTCGGCTCGGGCCTCAGGGTCGCATCGTGGTCCCGGTCGAGCTCCGGAGGGAGCTCGGGCTCGAGGAGGGAACCGAGATGGCGATCCGGTCCGACGGCCGGCGCCTGATCCTCGAGCCGCGCGCCGAGGTCCTGCGTCGCCTCCGGCGCCGGTTCTCGAAAGTGCCCGACGGGCTCAGCTTGGCCGACGAACTGGCGTCGGATCGGCAGGAGGAGGCCCGACGGGAGTCGGGGGAGTGACCGCTCCGGGCGTCCTCGACGCGTCGGCGGTGCTCGCGTTGCTCCAGGAAGAGCAGGGAGCGGACGAGGTGGAGCGGTTCATGGATGGTTCCCTGATGTCGTGCGTGAACCTGTCGGAGGTGCTGCAGAAGGCCGAGCAGCACGGCGTCGACACCGAAGGACTCGAGGTCGACCTCGAGGCGCTCGGGGTCGAGTTCCGCGACTTCGACGTCTCGTCCGCTCGGCCGACGGCGTTGGCCTGGACGCCCGGCAGCGGGCTCTCTCTCGGAGATCGCGCCTGCCTGGCACTGGCCGGACAGGTGGGCGGCACCGCGGTGACCACGGATGCGCGTTGGGCCGGCGCCGGCCTCGATGTGGACATCCGGGTGATCCGGTAGCCCTACTCCGACCGGAGGAGTTCGGCGGGGAGCCTGCCTCGTTCCCGCGTGAGCTTCCGCCAGCGCTTGGGCCCGGGGCGATCCAGGAGTCCCGGCACCGTCCGGATCGTGAAGTCGCCTGGGGACACCGACCCCAGCTCCTCGAGGGCGACGGGGAACGACACCGTGGCGTCGGCTCGATCACGAGGTGAGTAGGGCGCCACGATCGTCGCGCCGGTCCCGTTCCGGGAGGGATCCAGCATCACTCGGCCGCCGCGCTTCGCCTTCCGGAACGCGTCGGTCACCAGATCCGGTCGGCGCTCGACCACGATGTCGGTCAGCCGCGTCACGGCGGCGCGGAGCTCCGACTGGTCCACGCGCCGCTCGATCGGCACGACGACGTGCAGTCCCTTCCCACCGGTCGTCTTGATGCCGGAGGGCAACGCGAGATCGTCCAGCACTTCGAGGACCAGGAACGCGACCTCGACGGCCATCTCGAACGCATCCTCGGGGGGATCGATGTCCACGACGAGGAGATCGGGCCGGTCGAGACGGTCCCGCCGCACCGGCGCCGCGTGGAACTCGAGCACAGCCTGGTTCCCGAGCCAGGTGAGTGTGGGGAGGTCCTGGCAGACCACGTAGTCGACGTCGCGTCCGGCGCTCGGCGCCGGGATGCGGACGGTCTTGATCCAGTTCGGTGCGTAGTCGGACACCGCCTTCTGGTAGTAGCGCTTGCCGCCGACGCCGTCCGGCGCGCGAACCATCGTGAGCGGTCGGTCGTGAAGCCAGGGGAGCATGTCCGCGGAGACGGCCCGCAGGTAGTCCGCGAAGTCCCGCTTCGTCACCGGGACGTCGGGCCACAGGGGCTTGTCGGGCTTCGAGATCGGGGGATCCGTCGCCCACGCCGCGCGAGCCGCGGTCTTCTTCGGGGTCATCGCGAGCATCGTACGGGCGGCTCGCGATCGCGAGCGGCCCATTCCGGCGGGGGCACGTGGCAGGTAACCTCAGGCATCCCGCGTCTCTCCATGGAGGAGAAGTCATGAAGTGCCTACGGTGCGGTCACGAGAACCCGCCTGGACAGCGGTTCTGCGGTGAGTGCGGGAACGCGCTCGCCTCTCTGTGCGCGTCGTGCGGCGTCTCCAACCCTCCGGGCCAGCGGTTCTGCGGACAGTGCGGGGCGCCACTCACGTCGACGGCGGACACCGGCGCCCCGAACGCCGATCGGCGAGACGCGCCCGCCACCGAGCGCCGCCTCGTCTCGGTCCTCTTCGCCGACCTCGTCGGATTCACGACCTTGTCCGAGTCACGCGATCCGGAAGAGGTCCGTGAGCTCCTCTCGCGCTACTTCGACGAGAGCCGCCGGGTGGTCGATCGCTACGGAGGCGTGATCGAGAAGTTCATCGGGGACGCCGTGATGGCGGTGTGGGGGTCCCCGATCGCGCACGAGGACGACGCGGAGCGTGCGGTTCGCGCGGCCCTCGAGCTCACCGCGTTGGTGAAGGACCTGGGCGAAGAACAAGGCGCGCCCAACCTCCGCGCTCGCGCCGGGGTCCTGACCGGTGAGGCCGCGGTCGCCCTCCGCGCCGAAGGCCAAGGGATGGTGGCCGGCGACCTCGTCAACACCGCCTCCCGGATCCAGTCGGTCGCCGCGCCGGGCTCGGTCCTCGTAGGGGAATCGACGATGCGGACCACCGGTGAGGTCATCTCCTACGAGCCGGCCGGCTCTTTCGAGCTGAAGGGCAAGCAGATCCCGACGGACCTGTGGCGAGCGACGCGGATCGTCGGCCTGCGCCGGGCTGCGGGCAGATCCACCGCCCTCGAACCAACATTCACCGGCCGTGACCGCGAATTCCGGATGATCAAGGATCTGTTCCACGACTCCGCAGACCACGAGAAGGTGCATCTGGTTTCCGTTCAGGGCGTCGCGGGCATCGGGAAATCGCGGCTGCTGTGGGAGTTCAACAAGTACATCGACGGCCTCATCGACGACGTCTGGTGGCACCAGGGCCGCTGCCTCGCATACGGGGAGGGAGTTGCCTTCTGGGCCCTCGCGGAGATGGTCCGCGGTCGCGCCGGCATCCTGGAAGACGAGGACTCCTCGACTGCTGCACGCCAGCTCACGGCCTCGATCGAGGAGCACATCCCGGACGAGGCCGAGCGGCGGTTCGTCGCACCGCGTCTCGGCCATCTGCTCGGTCTCGAGGAGGGCGGCACGGGAGACCAGGAGAACCTGTTCGCGGCGTGCCGGATCTTCTTCGAACGGATCGCGGACAAGGGACCCTCCGTGATGGTCTTCGAAGACATCCACTGGGCCGACAGCGCGCTCCTCGATTTCATCGAGTACCTCGTCGAGTGGTCCCGGGAGCGCCCGATCTTCGTGGTGACGCTCGCGCGCCCCGAGCTGGCGGAGCGTCGGCCGAACTGGGGGGCGGGCACGCGGAACTTCACCTCGATCTTCCTCGAACCCCTGCCCGCCGAGCAGATGGGCTCATTGCTCAGTGATCCGATCCCGGGCCTTCCCGAGGAAGTGCGTGCACGCATCCTCGAGCGCGCCGAAGGCATCCCTTTCTACGCGGTCGAGACGGTCCGGATGCTGATCGACCGGGGGATCCTGGTCCGGGAGAACGGCGCGTTCCGTCTGGAAGGATCGCTCGACACGCTCGAGGTACCGGAGTCTCTCCAAGCGCTGATCGCCGCACGTCTGGACGGTCTCGATCCCCAGGAGCGGCGGCTGTTGCAGGACGCTGCCGTTCTCGGGCGCACGTTCACGCTCCAGGGTCTCGTCGCGATCACCGGGCTCGCCGTGGACGAGGTGACCACACTCCTCGGCTCGCTCGTTCGCAAGGAGGTGCTCTCGGTCTCGATCGACCCGCTCATGTCGGACCGAGGCCAGTACGGGTTCCTCCAGGATCTCGTGAAGAAGGTCGCCTACGACACGATGTCGAAGCGTGAACGCAAGGCGCGGCACCTCGCCGCGGCCGCCTACCTTCGCTCCGCCGTGGATGAGGACGAGATCGTCGAGGTCGTGGCGTCGCACCTCCTCGACGCCTACCTCGCGGCGCCGGACGACGACGACGCGGCACGGATCCGGGTCGACGCGCTGGAGACGTTGCGGAAGGCGAGCGAGCGAGCGGCCTCGCTCGGCGCGAACGAGGAGGCGCAGCGATACGCGGAGCGCGCGATCGAGCTCGCGGAGGACCCCTCCGCGGCGGCCGCGCTCCACGAGCGGGCTGGCATGATGGCGGTCGCCCACCTCGACGTCGATCCGGGGATCGCCCACTTCCGGACCGCCATCTCGCTGTTCGAGTCCGAGGGCGCGCTGCACCCGGCTGCCCGGGTCTCCGCGCGGCTCGGGGAGGCTGTTTGGACCCAGGGCAAAGGAGCCGATGCGATCGAGATGATGGAGGCCTCCTACCGCGTGCTGGCCGACGAGGAGCCCGACGCCGATCTGGCCCAGCTCGCCGCCCAGCTCGGTCGGTTCTCGTTCTTCGCCGGGGACACCGAGCGAGCGATGGAGCGTATCGAGCGCGCGCTCGAGATCGCGGAGGCGCTCGACATCCCCGAGGTGCTGTCCGAGGCCCTCAACACGAAGTCCCTGATCCTGAACACGTTCGGCCGGGCGAACGAGGCGGCGGGGATCCTCCGTCACGCGCTCGAGCTCGCCCTCGAGCACGACAAGCCGTCCGCCGCCCTGCGCGCCTTCAACAACCTGGTCGACCTGTCGGACTACATGGACCGCTACGCGGAAGCGGATCGGTTCGTGGGGGAGGGACTGTCGCTCGCGCGGAGGATCGGCAACCGGTACTGGGAGTCGTCCTTCCTCGGTCACTGCTATCCGAAGTTCGCGCTCGGCCAGTGGGACGAGCTGGTCGATGCGTTGGCCGAGATCCCGAACGAGGAGTTCGGGCGGGCGCGGATCGGCTTCACCCAGGGGTACGTGGCGTTCGGCGCGGCCGTGGAGGTGCATCGTGGAGATCTCGAGGGCGCCGCCGGCCGACTGGAGCGCTTCACGGAGCTACAGACATCGGCGGACGTTCAGGAGGTCTCGGAGTACGGATGCGGCGCCGCCACGCTCCATCTCGCTGCCGGCGATCCGAAGGAGGCGCTCCGGTTCGCGGAGATCGCGATCGAGGGACGGATCGCGCTGTCGTTCGCGCACTCGTGCGTGAAGGAGGCGGTGGTGACCGGGCTCGACGCCGCGCTCGCGCTCGACGAACGCGAGAAGGTCGGCGAGATCCTGGAGATGGTCCGTTCGGACCCGCTCGGACGGCGGAGTCTCTACCTGCAGGCTCAAGCGTCGCGGATCGAGGCTCGATCGGCGGACGATACCGAGCAGGATGCGGAGCAGTTGCTGAAGTCGTCGATCGGCGCGTTCCGCGAGATCGGCTTCCCGTTCTGGATGGGCGTGGCGCTCCTCGAGTACGGGGAGTGGCTGGACAGGAAGGGCCGGGGACCCGACGCGGCTCCGATCGTCGCGGAGGCACGCTCGATCTTCGAAGGGCTCGGCGCTCGGCCGTGGATCGATCGCGCCGATCGCGTGGCGTCCGGGTCGGCCCTCAGGTCGTGACCGCGCTCTCCTGATCCGACTCACGCAGCCGCATCGCCGCCGTGAGCAGACCGAGCAGGATCGCGAGTCCCATCACGGGGGTCGAGATGCGCTTGATCTCTGGCGCGTCGGCGAGCAGGCCGATCACGAACCCGACGAGTCCCAGGTTCATCCCCCAGAACACGAGCTGGTCCGCCCACGACCAGAGCGCCCGCCGCGTGGTCGTGGCGACCACGAGCAGGCCGAGGATCGCGTTCGTGAGGATCCCGACGAAGGTGGCGTGGTCCAGCGCCAGCAGCAGCCGGACCGGCGCCTGGTCGAAGTCCTCGATGTAGTTCGCGATCAGGTACACGATCAGCCCCACCGCGGGGATCAGCCAGAGGATCGAGGCGGCGCCGAAGCGAGCCGGGCCGTTGTCCGACCAGCCGGCGCCCATGATCCGCCGCCGCAGCCGGACGAGCACGATCGCCACGCCGACGACCTCGCCCAGCAGGTTCAGCCCCAGCAGCGGTTGGACGTCGAGCAGGATGCCAAGCACGAGCGCGATCCCGGCGATGAAGAACGAGAACGCTTGCCACGTGCCGAGCCGCGAGCGGCGCTCCGTGCCGTCCCCGCCCATGAGCTCTTCGTCCACCGCGACGCCCGCGAGGATCAGGTACCCGACCACCATCATCGCGGGATGCGCGCCGGCGATCTCCGACGACAGGTCGAACAGGCCCGCGTGGGCGAGGCCCAGGACGACGCCGAGGAGACCGCCGATCACGAGGTTGACCGACGCCAGCAGGATGGAGAGCCGCGGGACGGTCAGCGTCCGTCCGGCGCGCGCCTGGAAGATCCAGACCGCGAACCACACGATCGCCACCATCATCAGCGTGCCGGCGACCGGCCGGATCTCTTCGACGTCGGCCCAGAAGGCGGCGACGTAGAGGACGACTGCGACGATCGAGCCGTCCCGGAGCAGCCGCGGCATGTCGCGTGTCTCGAAGATCCAGGCTGCCGCCGCGAAGATCGACAGGGTGATCCAGCCGAGGGTGCCCGAGTGGACGTGAGCGAGGAGCGCGCCGTGCGGAAGCTCCAAGAGATCCGTGCCGTTCAGGATCCCCATCACCACGGTGACGACGAAGATCGCCATCGAGGCGAACAGCAGCGGCACGACGCCCAGCGGAACGGATCGATCGGTCATGCGACCTCCTGTGGGATCCGGGGACGCCCGAATCGTAAAGCACGCCGAACCCGCAGGAAGCGCCGTTCACGATCTCGATCTACGATTCCTCACCCATGATCTGCAGTCGCTGCGGCTCGGAGGCACCCGACGGGGCGCGATTCTGCCCGGCGTGCGGGAACGAGCTTTCGGGCGGCGCAGGCCAGCAAGAACGCAAGCTCGTCTCGGTCCTGTTCGTCGACGTCGTGGGGTCGACCGCGCGTGCCGACGGCGCCGATCCCGAAGACGTCCGCGATCGGAACCAGCTCTACTTCCAAGACGCGCGCGAACGGATCGAACGCCACGGCGGGATCGTCGAGAAGTACATCGGCGACGCGGTCATGGCCGTGTTCGGCGCGCCGCTCGCCCGAGTCGACGACGCGGAACGAGCCGTCCGGGCCGGTCTCTCGATCCTCGAAGGGATCGCCGAACTCAACGCTGCCAACGAGGGCCTCGACCTCGAGGTGCGCGGTGCCGTCTGCACCGGCGAGGCCGTGATCGTCGTCGAGCCCACTCCGGGTGAGGCGCTCGCGACCGGCGACGTCGTGAACACGGCCGCCCGCCTGCAGAACGCCGCCGCGCCCGGCGGCATCCTCGTCGGCGAGGAGACGCACCGCCTCACGCGCCACGCGTTCCGGTTCGAGTCGATCCCGGCCGTCGACGCGAAGGGGAAAGCGGCCCCGGTCGCGGCGTGGTCGGTCCTCGATCCGCTCGAGGAACCGGGGAGCCGGCCCACCTCGGACACGCCGCTCGCCGGCCGGGAACGGGAGCTCGGTCTCCTCTCGAGCATCTGGGACCGAGCCGTCGAGGACGGACGCCCTCACATGGTGACGATCCTCGGGCCGGCCGGGATCGGGAAGTCGCGGATGGCCCGCGAGGCCTCCGAGCGGATCGCGCGAGCCGGAGGGCGGTCCTTGTGGGGCCGGAGCCTGCCGTACGAGGAGCAGACGCCGTACCGCGCGGCCGGGGAGATGGTGCGGCACGTCGCCGGCATCTTCGAGAACGATCCCATGGAGGTCGCCCGCACGAAGCTGGCCGCCACCCTCGCCGAGCTGTTCCCGTCGGCGGAGGTCGCCGATGCGACCCGGTACCTCAGCCTGCTCCTCGGTCTGGGGCTCGACGCTCCGCCCGACGAGGCGATCCACCTGCTGTTCACGATGCGGATGCTCGTGGAGCACCTCGCCGAGCGGCAACCCGTGCTGGTCGTCTTCGAGGACGTGCATTGGGCAGACGATGCGCTGCTCGATGCGATCGACTACCTCGTATCCCACGTTCGGGACGCGAGGCTGGTGGTCCTCGCGCTCGCGAGACCGGAATTCCTCGAGACCGGACGGACGTGGGGCGGCGGGATGGTCGGCCACACGACGCTCCCGCTCGAACCGCTCACCGGCGATGACTCGAAGGCGGTGGCGACCGCGCTGCTCCCGGGCGCTGACGCCTCCACGATCGAACGCGTCGTGTCGGTGGCCGAGGGGAACCCGCTCTTCCTCGAGGAGCTCGGCGCCTCGGTGGCGGACGCCGTCGCGAGCGACGAGCTCCCGTCGACCGTCTGGGCCGCGATCGCGGGCCGCATCGACGCTCTGCCTCCGGAGGCGCGCGCCGCCCTGCTCCACGCATCGGTGATCGGTCAGGACTTCTGGCGCGGGGTCCTCGACGGGATGGGTGAGCTGGCGGCGGTGGACGATGCCCTCGAGGCTCTCGAGTCGCGAGGGCTGATCCTCCGGCGTGCGCAGAGCCAGGTCGAGGGCGACGTCGAGTTCGCTTTCAAGCACGTGCTCATCCGCGACGTCGCCTACGGCACGTTGCCGCGTGGCTCACGGCGTGACCTCCACGCCGCGATCGCGCGCTTCCTGGAGGAGACGCTGACGGACCCCGCCGATCTCGGATGGCTTCTCGCCCACCACTGGCGGGAGGCGGGCGACGTGGACGCCGCGCGCGGATACCTGCTGGGAGCCGCCGAGCGTGCGAGGGACGCGCTCGCCGTCGAGGAGACCTACGACCTGTTCACGCGTGCTCTGGATCTGGCGACGACGGAGGAGGAGCGGCGGCGGATCCGGCTGCGTCGAGGCCTCGTGCTGACCGAGCTCGGGGACTACGCGCGCGCCGCTGGGGAGCTCGCTGAGCTGCTCCCCGAGCTGAGCGGCGTCGAGCGGATCGATGCGATGATCGCGCGGAGCCGGGCGACGCTGTGGACCGAGAAGACCGCCGAGGCGTTCGCGCTGTCCGAGAGAGCCCTCGAGCTGGTGCGACAGGAGGGTCGCTCCGAGCTGGAAGGGGTGGCGCTGACGCGGCTCGCCCAGGCGCACGGGATGCGTGGCGAGAGCGGCGACCTCGAACGGGCGCTGGAGCTAGGGGAGCAGGCAACCCCGCTGTGGCCCCGCGACGAGCGGCTGCTGGAGCTCGCGGAGCACTACCACATGCATGCGAACGCCCACTACTGGACGGGGCGCTACGAGCGGGCGCTCGAGCTCTCCGAGCTCGCGCGAGCGACGGGCGGCCTCGAACCGCGGAGCGGCGAGTTCCTCCTGCGAGGGGCGGGACAGCTCGGGCTGATCCTCGCGGGACTGGGTCGGTACGAGGAGGCCGTGCAGGCGGGAGACGTCGCGATCGAGATCGCTCGGAGGATCGGCCGGTCGGACAGCGTCGTGATGAACTACTCCACCCTGCCGCTGCGCGAGGTCTTCGCGCTCGAGGAGGCGAAGTCCCGGAGCGAGATCCTGAACGACCGGCTCGGTCCGTCGACGTTCAACATGCCGTGGATGAACGCTCGCGCCGACCTGGTCGGCGTGAACCTGCTGATGGGCGACTTCGCGACCGTCGAGCGGATGTGGCCGGAGCTGTGGGAGGACGCGGTCGCGAGCGAAGCGTGGGAACGCTGGCTGGTCAGCGGACGGCTCGCGGCGAACCGAGCCGAGCTGGAGCTCGCGTCCGGCCGGATCGACGACGCCGTGACGTGGGCCCGACGAGCGATCGAGCTCGCGGAGCAGGTGGGTCGTCGGAAATACCTCGCGAACGCACGCACGACGCTCGGCCGGGCGCTGACCGAGCGGGGCGACGCCGAGGGCGCGGTGGACGTGCTCCGTTCGTCCGTCGCGTTGGCCGACGAGCTCGGGTCGCCGCTCCTACGGTGGCATGCCCGCGCGGCGCTCGTGCTCGCGGAACGCGGCCTGAAGGGCACGACCACGGGGGGAGTGGCCGCCGACCCTGATGCGCACGCACGGGAGGCCGCCGAGATCATCGAGAGTGTCGCCGCCGGGCTCTCGCCCGAACGGGCCAGGACCTACCTCGCCGCCTCGCCGGTCGTCGAGGCGCTCGACCTCACCCGATGAGCTCTTGCGCTTCCAGGCCGGGCCGCGACGGCCTCACCGGCTCAGGCGGGCTGGAGTCGCACGAATCCTCCGAGGTGTTCGGGTTCGCTTCATGTCGTCGAGTGCTCCCTCTTTT
>Ga0299913_10006558_pt1 | contig 10091 bp, 13 predicted proteins | sample RVTome_9_FD_201360 | JGI IMG/M metagenome (GOLD analysis project Ga0299913, IMG submission 201360) | Soil microbial communities from uranium-contaminated site in the Upper Colorado River Basin, Wyoming, United States - RVT155D38 (version 2) ... | reverse complement strand
CGGCAAGGCCATCTGACCTCATCTGTTCCGGGACTGCGCCGTGACCGAGCCCGTCGACTGCGCGCCCGAGGAGATCGGCATCCCGCCCGACCTGCTCGATCACGCCGACCTCCAGACTACCAAGAAGCACTACATCCAGGCGGTCGGGATGAAGGCACACGCCCGCGTCCAAGAGGTCATCGCCGCCCGACGTCGTGCTGCAGCACGACGGGAATGAGGTGCTTGACGCTGCAGCCGCCGGCCTCAACGAGGGCGCACCATTCGCACAGGATTCGCTGGACTTGTCTGTCCGGCTGCATGACACTTCTCTCGATTCAACCGGGACGCCGGCCATGGACGTCTCGACCTGGCTGCGGGACCTGGGCCTGGAGGATTATGCCCAGGCGTTCCGCGCCAACCATATCGACCCTGAGGTGCTGGCGCGGCTGACCGCCGACGACTTGGCAGCCATTGGCGTGACGTCGGTGGGGCACCGCCGCAAGCTGCTCGACGCCATCGCTCTACTTCAGCACGGCGCTGCGCCGGCATCCGCACAGCCGATCGCCGTGACGATACGTCCAGGTCAAGCCGAACGCCGGCAGCTGACCGTGCTGTTCTGCGATCTGGTCGGCTCGACCAGCTTGCGGCACGGCTCGATCCTGAGGACCTGCGTGAGGTGATGCGGGCTTATCAGGTAGCCTGCGCCAACGTGGTCTGCCGGTTCGAGGGGCACGTGGCCAGCTTGCTAGGGGACGCTATCCTGGCCTATTTCGGCTGGCCGCTGGCGCACGAGGACGAGGCCGAGCGGGCGGTGCGCGCGGGGCGCGCGTTGGTCGGGGTCATCGCTCAGCTGGAGACCAGTATCAACGAACGGTTGCAAGCGCGTGTGGCTGTCGCACGGGCCCGGTAGTGGTAGGCGACCTTGTCGGCGGGGCATCAGCTGACACGGACTCCGTGATCGGCGAGACGCCGAATCTCGCGGCGCGGCTCCAGACGCTGGCCGAGCCCGGCAGCGTGGTCATCAGCCAGGCGACGCGCCGGCTGGTCGGCGGGCTGTTCGAGCTCGCTGACCTTGGCCCGCGGCGTCTAAAGGGCTTCGCCGAGCCTCTGGCCGCGTGGCGGGTCGAAGGTGAAGGTCGCGCCGAAGGCCGCTTCGAGGCGCTGCACGGCGAGCATCTCACGCCCCTGGTCGGGCGCGAGCACGAGCTCGGTATACTGCTGGAGCGGTGCGCCTGGGCTAAGGACGGAGACGGCCAAGTGATGCTGCTGTCGGGCGAGCCGGGAATCGGCAAGTCGCGCGTGGTTCGGGCGCTGCGCGAGCGCCTCGGCGACGAGCCGTACACGCCGCTCAGCCATTACTGCTCCCCGTATCATACCAGCAGCCCGCTCCACCCCGTGATCGTTCTGTTGGAACGGGCGGCGCGGCTGGATCGCGACGACCCGCCGGAAACGCAGCTGGCCAGGCTCGAGGCACTGCTCGCCCGGTCGAGCGACGGGCTGGACGAGGTCGTGCCCCTGCTCGCCGCCCTTACCGGGATACCGACCTGCGAGCGCTATCCGGTGCTGGTGCTGACGCCAGAGTGCAAAAACGGCGGACGTTACAGGCTCTGGCCGACCAAGTCGTGGGCCTCGCGACGCAGCAGCCGGTGCTCGCTCTGTACGAGGATGTGCACTGGATCGACCCCTCGACGCTCGAGCTCCTGGGTCTCGTGATCGAGCGCATCCAACGGCTGCCCGTCCTGGTGCTTATCACCTTTCGACCGGAGTTTCAGGCGCCCTGGACCGGTCACGCGCACGTGACCACGTTGACCATGAACCGTTTGGGCCGGCGCCAGGGAGCCGATCTGGTGGCGCGGGTCACGGGCGACAAGCCGCTGCCGGCAGAAATCATCGAGCAGATCGTGGCGCGCACCGACGGCGTGCCGCTGTTCGTCGAGGAGCTGACCAAGACGGTGCTTGAGTCGGGTCTGCTCATTGACACAGGCGACCGCTACGAGCTGGCCGGCCCCTGCCGCCGCTCGCGATCCCGGCGACCCTGCACGATTCCCTAATGGCCCGCCTCGATCGCCTCGGCGCGATCAAGGAGGTCGCGCAGATCGGTGCCGTGATCGGCCGCGAGTTCTCGCACGACTTGCTAGTGCACCGACGCCAACGCTTGAGTCCCACGGTTGACCTTGCCGAGGACGACGTCGGGATCGGCGGTCCAGACGAAGGGTTTGGGCTCGGCGTTGTTCTCCTCGACGTAGCGGTTGATCGCGGCCTGGAGGTCGACGATCGAGTGGAACACGCCCCGTTTCAGGCGGCGCCGGGTGAGTCGGGAGAAGAAGGTCAAAGACCGCGTTGAGCCACGAGCACGAGGTCGGCGTGAAGTGGAACACGACGCGCGGATGGCGGCCAAGCCAGCGCCTGCACGCCCGGATCGCCCAGGTGCTCGAGGAGCGGCCGACGGAGGCTGGCGAAGCCGGGCCGGAGGTGCTGGCGCAGCATTTGACCAACGCGGGCCTGGCGGCGCGGGCGATCCCTTATTGGCGCCGCGCCGGCGAGTTGGCTGCTCGGCGCTCGGCAAACCTGGAAGCGGTCGCTCACCTGAGCAAAGGGCTCGAGCTTGTCGGGACGCTGCCCGATGAGCCGAAGTATCTCGATGAGGAACTTGCGCTGCGGATAGCGATCGGCGGTCCGCTGATGGCAACCAGGGGCTACCCGGTTCCGGAGGTTGAACGCACCTACAGCCGGGCCTGGGCGCTGTGCGATCAACTCGGCCGGTCGGCCGAGCTGTTTCCAGTGCTGCGGGGACTGTGGAACTACCACTTGCTGCGTGGCGAACTCCGGCAGGCTCATGATCTCGCCCAACGGCTGGTCGTGCTCGCGAAGGAGCAGGGGACACCAGTCCATCGCGCCCTGGCGCGCCGAGCCCGAGGCACGGCGTTCGTTTTTCCTCGGCCGGTTCGCCGATTCATGCCCACGAGCACCCGCAACCGGGCCGGACAGCGCCCCCCGGAACCCCTCGGAACGCTTGTCGAGCCCCGGCTTCCCACCTCCACGGGAGGGGAATGAAACCGGTAATGACCCTATTTCCGCAGCCTGATAGCTTTCTATCTCATCTCGCGACTGCGGCAGCGGGCGTACGAGATTCGTGAGCAGATCGACTCCTGAGCCCGCCTTTCCTGTCAATTCCGATTCCCAGCTCTGTGCTGAAGTCGCGGTGTAGGCGACCCGACTTGTGAAATCAGAGGCAGCGGGTCGAGGAAATCAGGCCAAGTCTCGTCCTTCGCTGAGATCACGGTCAAAGGAAGGGGCCATTTGATGGCAAAGGCTGGGTCGTTGTAGCGCAGTCCGTCCGCGGCTTGGGGCGCGTAGAACGCGGAGATGAGATAACCAACCTCGGTGTCGTCGCGCAGGGTTTGAAAGCCATGGGCGAAACCCTCGGGCACGTAGAGTTGGCGGCGGTTCTCCGCGGTGAGCTCGAAGCCCTGCCAGCGACGATAGGTTGGCGACTCAGGTCGGAGATCGATAATGACGTCCCAGACCGCGCCCTTCAAACAGCTGACCACCTTGACCTCCGCGTTTGGGGCCCGCTGGAAATGCATGCCGCGCAGCGTTCCCTTCGCCACCGACTGGGAGGTGCTGTTCTGAACGAAGCGCGTTGTAAGCCCGCGCTCCGCATATTCCTGCGCACAGAACGTCCGGGCGAAAAAGCCGCGCTGGTCCCGCGCCGGCACAGGCTCGATCAGCCAGGCCCCGCAGAGGCTCGTTGCGTCAAAGCGCATTGGGTCGCCCGGCGACGGCGATCGTGAAAGCATCTAAGCGTGGCATAGTTTGTCCTCTCTTCACCCTTGCATCAGCCACCGATCCGCGCTGCTTTGGCGGACGGGCGTGGCCATGCGATGACCTCGGCCGCGACCGAGACGATCCGCCGGATGGTGTCTTCTCTGCGGAACAAATAGGTCACGGGGGGCAGGATCGCGGTAGTCGGACAAAGTCTGAAAGCGAACCTCAGGAGGTCCAGGCTGGTGCCTCCCTGGCCGCGGCAGAAAGCGGATAGGCGCATCAGTAAGCTCGCTCGGCGAGGCTCCTTCGAGCAAACCAGCGCAGCCGTTCTGCATCGGGAAGATGCGTTCGTTTGTGTGTGAAAAAGCTCTCAAAGGCGGCCTCATAATGCAGGTCCCATTCATCGATGTTTGCAACTGTGGCGCACTGATTGAACGCGTGACAGCGTTGGATCGCTTGAAGCGCATCCGTTTCGGCCGCATCGCCAACCCGGGCGAAACGCATCCAGAGCTCGAAGTCATCCGTATACGGCAGCTCCGGACGGTAGTAGCCGACCTGCTTCTGCACGCAGGTCCGAGCGACGGCAGTGGGTCCAGGAATGTGGTTCCTGCCTGTGCGATAGAAACGTTCCAACAGATCACGCCCCCGCAGCACGCGCCATTCTCCTTCCCGCCCATCGGAACGACGGAAGGAAAAGGCTCATCCATCGGTACGATCAGCGCGCGTCCGTACGTGAGATGAACTTTCGGCTGCCGCTCCATGAGCGAGATTGCTCGGGCAAGAGCACCGGGTGCAAGCAGGTCGTCCGCGCAGAGGATAAGAAAATAATCCGCGCGCGCCCAGTCGATCCCCTCGTTGAACGAGGCGTGTTGGCCGAGGTTGCGCCGGTGCGCCACCACCTCCACCCGCCGGTCCTCAGCGGCGAGTTGCTGCGCCACTTCCACGCTGTTGTCGGTGGAGGCGTTGTCGATGATGAGAACACGGACGCTGCGAATGCCCTGGCTCAAGACGCTCGTAACGCCATCGCGCAGGAAACGCCCATACTGGTAGCAGGGGATTGCGACGTCGATGCCGGCCGAGAGTCTATTCGATCCGCTCTCAGACATTCGCTCCTGCGCTTGCTCGGCAGACTGCATGACCTTCAGAGATCGAATTTGCGTAGTCCAAAGCTGTTTCCGGCAGCGCATCTCGAGATGAATCCCGGACGCGCATCGCCAGCGCCGCAGCTGTCCAACGCCGCTAAAAACTGCGCTCCCTCGACGCTGCTCCCTGATGAAACAACCTTGGGTCGACCGGCAGTGTCCGCGCACCCCCACACCGCGGCAAGTCCGTCAAATGGTGTATTCAGGCCGAGAGAACCGCCTCCGAATCATTCTCCTTCGGAGGTAGGCCTTTGGTCGGAGCGATCGGCCTGGTGTCGGAGCTGTCTTCGACGAGCAGGCCACTTTCCCGCAGCAGACGCGCCGCTTCGGCCACGATCTCGAACGGTAGCTTGGCCCGCTCCGCGATGTCGAGCAGCGAGTGTCTCCCATCGGCGAGATTGAGGATCCACAGGAAGGCCATGCTTTTGGCTGGCCCATCCTTGTCACCGCCAAGCGTGGAGTAGAGGCCGCGCCGACCGAGCTGAGGCTCGCATTTGGGTGACGTGCTTCGCGGCCGCCAGTCGCCTTCGGCGATCTCCAGGGCGGCGACGATCATTCGGTAGGATGAAGCCAGATGCTCGGGCCGGATGAACTCGAGGTTGTCGGCGGAGGTGTGGTACTCGGGGAAGGTGCCGAACTGGCTGCGCTGAAACAGACCGACGGGAAGATTGAAGCCCGGCGAGCAGTACTGTCGCTCGTCGTAGCCGTAGGGCAAGAAGTCGAGGATGGTTGGGGACGCGCTGGCGTGGCGCAGGACGTGCGTCATGACGCGATCGATGAATGTGTCGCCCTGCCGGCTCTTCTTGTAGGTCGGCCCACCGCCGTCACCGACGCAGGAGAGGACCAGGCCATGCCGGATGCGATTGACCCGATGCTCGTTGCGAGCGAGCCAAGCGATCGCTCCGATCGTGCCGGGGGCGAACAGAAAACGGTAGCTGTAGCGCGTGTGCACCGCCGCGAGGCGCTTGGCGAGATGCGTCAGCAGCGCCAGCCCCGAACAGTTGTCGTTGGCGAGCGACGGGTGGCAGATGTGCGCGGAGAACAGAAACTCTTCCTCCGTCTCGCCGCGGTGCAAATACTCCCCATAGATCAGGCTGCCGTCTTCCAGGCTCGCGTCGATCACCACCTCGTAGATGCCATCAGGCAGCGCGGTCAGCTGATCGTGCGCCATGCAGAAGCCCCAATTGTCGGCGTAGTAAGAGGTCCGATAGGGGATCAGGTCGGGCTGGCCGGGCAGCGTGAAGATGTGCTTCTTCAGCTCGTCTAGCGGCAGCTTGGCGCGTACCGGTCGGCTGTAGTTCAGGACGTGCAGGTTGCAGCTCTTGAAGTCGAGGATGCGCTTTCCCGCCGCGTCGTTGATCCAGGCGTCCCGGATCGTCCACTCTCGCGGGATGGTCCAATCGAAGACCTCTGTCCCGGTCGGGACCTCGTGCACCTCAAGGTCGATGTGCCGAGAGAGATGTGCTAGCGTCTGGTGGACGCCCTCTCCGGTGATGCTCCGGCAGATTGGGTAGATCTCCGCCGCGAGCGCGAAGATCTCTTCCCCGATGCCGGCATCTTCAAGGAGCCCGCCTGCAGGCGCACCCGCCAACATGACTGTTCTGGCGCGGATCACGCCACCGCGGCAACCGCGACCGCGTCAGATGGGGCAGTGAGGTCGCGCTGACGCAAATTGTCGTCGAGCACGCCCTCCCGGATCAGCTTCTTGATATGGCTGATGCGCTGGTAGCGGCCCTCGAAGTCTTCGAGGGAAAGACCGGAGACCCGGTACGCGGCATAGAGCTCCTCAGCGCCCTTGCGAACGTCCCATTGCGGCTTGAACTCGGGCAGGACCCGGGCGATCTTTTCGAAGCTCACCCGGTACGACCGCTTGTCGGGGCCCGCGTCAGGCGCGATCTCGAGGCGGCAACCCGGGACCACCTGCGCCACGATCTCGGCGATCTCGCGAATTCGATAGTTGTGCTCCGTGCGGCCGACGTTGAATGCTTGATTGAACACCTTATCCGCCGGTGCATGCAGCCCAGCGAGGAAAGCCCGCGAGATGTCCTCGATGTGCACGATCGGGCGCCAGGGCGAGCCGTCGGATTTCAGATAGATCAGCCCCTTGGTGACGGCAAAGGCAACGAGATTGTTGAGGACGATGTCGACCCGCAGGCGGGGCGAGAGGCCGTACGCCGTGGCAGGTCGAAAATAGATCGGGCAGAAGCCGTCGCCGGCGAGGCGGGCGATCTCACGCTCCGACCACACCTTCGACTGCCCGTAGGCGGTGACCGGGTTGAGCTCGCCGGTCTCGTCGATCATCTCGTCACCGGCGAGACCGTAGTTGCTGCACGACGACGCAAAGAGGAAACGCTCGACTCCGGCGTTCTTCGCCAGGATGGCCAGCCGCACGCTGGCCCGATGGTTGATCTCGTAGGTAACCTCGGGATTGAGATCGCTCAGCGGATCGTTGGACAGCGCCGCCAGGTGGATCACCGCTTCAAAGCCCGCAAGATCGCTCAATGCGATGTCGCGCACGTCCTTCCGCAGGCTCGGCACCGTCGCGATCGCGCCTCCCGTCTCAAAGGTGCAGTGCTCGTACAGGTCGCTGTCGCAACCCGTCACCTCATGACCCGCTTCGAGCAGCATCGGCACCATCACCGAGCCGATGTATCCCCGATGGCCGGTGACCAGGACTTTCATGCGCTGCGCTCCTTCGTCTCAATCAGGTGCTCCGGCTCGGACAAGTGAGATTATTGCCTCGCACACGGTACGGCGAGGAGTCTCAAGGGTCACGCAACCGCTACAATCAGCGGTAGCCATCCCCGAAGGTCCGCCGTTTTGGCTATAAAGCGTTATCCTCCTAAGTCCTTTGGAGAAAGCAGTCCTAGAGAAGGCGCGATGCAAGCAGCGAATCCTGCTGTTCCAGCTGCCGGCGGTACAAGAGATTCGTGCTCTCTATGCACTTTTCGTAGTTTGATCTCTCCGCAACCAATTGCGTGAACTGTTCGGTCAGGAGGTCAAGACTGAGGCGCTCGACATGCTGGCAAAAAGAGCCTAAGCCCATACTCTTCATCAGCACATCGTTCTTCTCAGCATAGCCGATTGACACTGTCGGCTTACCCAGCTTCAACGCGCAAACGACATTGTGAAATCGGGTCGCGACGACGATGTCGGTCTCGACAATCTGGCACATGAGGTCATGGAGATTCTGCATCGGGTCGGCACGCAACCGATCGCGTGGCAGATCCGGTCTCGCAATCGCGATCCTCCTCAGGACATCCCCAACCGCGCGCCGATCTGCTACGTCCCCCATCAGGATGCGCACCGGATGGCCACGATCCAGGAGCCACACCACGAAGCTCACGATCCTGTCGATATAGGTTTCGTAGATCGCTGCGCCGCTCGTGCTGTCGCTGCGCCATCCATAGTAGGTCATAACGCCCACGCCCACCGTGGGTGGCATGTGATCGGAGCAGTGACGACGGGTTGATGAGGGCACCGGCAGCTTGAAGGCGATATCGGGATAGATCCAATCGTGCCGAGTGTCGAAGTCGATGCTTTCCATGAACTCTCTCGAGACCGTATCGCGATAGGATCGGTATTGCGCCATCTCCGCGGCAGACTTCATGAGCCAGCGGCTGATGGGGTGATGGATCGGTCCCGCGCCGATGCTCACGAACGCGATCCTGGTGCCGCATAGCCTGGCCGCAAGGCACCATACGAAGAGCACAATTGGCACCCCGGACGGCCCTTCCCCAAAGTCGTCCAGGATCCCCGTCCCGGGGATAATCAGCACGTCCAAAGTGCGCGCGTACCCGATTGCACGGATGAAACTGGCAAGCTTATGCGGTCCCCTGAAGAACAACCTATCGAGCCCGCGAAGCAGCGCACGAGCGGGTTCCGGCGCGCCGAAGCGAATTGCCGCGAGCTCGAAATTTCGTTCGACCCGATCGGGTGCGCTACAGATGCAAGCGAGTTCCGCGTCAGGCCGCACTCGCCGCAGGAAGACGAGCATCGCCTCGAGCGACCCATCGTTCCCGGAGTTACCGCACCCGAATAAGCCCAGAAGCCCGATTTTCTTGGCGGAGACCCGTCTCGGTCGTCTCCATGACCTCCTGGATGGCCGACCATGCGGGACAGGTGGCCGATCGGCCGATGTGGCGCCGGTCCGCGGCAGGATTGTCGGTTGGTGCTCCAGCCTCGAACTCATCCTCACGATCCCAGCTGCGCGGTTCCGCCTTCGCCCCAGGTCGATCCGGACTCAAGACACCGAATCGAGGGTCAAAACCCAGTCGTCGAAGCCAGAGCTGTTGCTGCCGGGCTTCGGCCTGAATTTTCGTGGCCCCCTTGCCGCGAACGGCGATCCGTCAACGGTGGAGAACTGCCCGTTTGCGGGATCGTACCAGCGCGCGATCACCTTAGGACCGACCAGGTCCCTCAAGTCGACGGTGACGCTGCGACTGCTTGGCAGATAAAGGATCGCGAATGACCGATCGGCGGCACGCGCGGCTACCGCTCGCTCCTGCCCGGATCCGAAGCCATCGGTGAGCAGGGCGTTGTCGACGTCGGGCTCGAGCCGCCACCAGGGGATGCTCTCGAGGAGATCGCGCAGATGGGTCATGCTCTGCGCGCCGCGGCTCGTCAGAGCCTGCTGCCAGGTCACCGGTGCGGCATAGAGGCCCGGACCGTCGAAGTGCCAGATCGGGTTGTTGCCGAAGACCTGACCGACTGCGCCGCACAACACGGCTTGGTAGGCCTGGGTGCGAAGGCGCCGCTCGGTGACCCCGTGCTCATTCTCATAAGCGCTCTCGAGCAGAAAGAAGGGCATCGGGTCCGGCCGCAGATATTGCAGCACCGTGGCGTCGCAGACCGGACCGTAGGTGTAGACGTTGTTCACTTGAAGCCAGGGCTCATCCTTCCAGTAGTCGATCGCCGCTGTCTCCGGCGCCCCGTGCGCGGTGTGCAGGGCACGCGGGTCGAATTCTTGGATCCCCTTAGCGATGGCCTTGACCAGGTCCTTTCTCGGCGGGTTGTAGTCGCCGCCATGGACCCAGAGCACGTTGGGGAAGTCACGATAGCGCCGGCCAAGATATCTGCCGTAGGCGCGCAAGCGCTCGGGGCCGTTCGCGACCATCGCCTCGTACCAGCCTTCGCCGCCACCTCCAAAGCCGAGATAGGACGGCGTCAGCAACACGAGGAAACCCTTCTCCGCCGCCCGCC
>Ga0299913_10006556_pt1 | contig 10092 bp, 10 predicted proteins | sample RVTome_9_FD_201360 | JGI IMG/M metagenome (GOLD analysis project Ga0299913, IMG submission 201360) | Soil microbial communities from uranium-contaminated site in the Upper Colorado River Basin, Wyoming, United States - RVT155D38 (version 2) ... | reverse complement strand
GCCCGCCTCTAAGGCGGTACCGATGAGCACAGGGAAGGCCGTGTTTGTAGACCAGGCAGCTAGCCCGTCGCAAGTGTGACAATTCCCTGCAGCTCGCGCGGCGATAGCATCAGATGGTGAAGCCCAGGGTGCTTGTGGTTGAGGACGAAGCGGCGATCTCCGAGCCGCTTGCCGAGCACCTGGCGCGGGAGGGCTTCGACGCCGAGATCGCCGATACGCTCGCCGCCGGGTCTGAGGCATTCACACGAGCTGCTCCCGACCTGATCCTGCTCGACGTGATGCTCCCGGATGGTGACGGGCGCGACCTCTGCAGGGAGATCCGGCGTACCTCCGACGTGCCGATCATCATGCTCACGGCTCGTGGTGAAGAGATCGACCGCATCGTCGGCCTTGAGCTCGGCGCTGACGACTACGTGGTCAAGCCGTTCAGCGCCGGCGAGCTCGTCGCCCGCATGCGCGCGATCATGCGGCGTGGCCGTGCGACCGCGCGCAAAGGGCCGATCACGGTGGGTGCGATCACGCTCGACCCCTCTGCTCGCACGGTAACGAAGGGCGGCGTGCCGGTCGAGCTGGCCGCCAAGGAGTTCGACCTGCTGCACACCCTGATGGGATCGGCGGGCGTGGTGCTCACCCGCGAGATGATCATGGACGAGGTCTGGGACCCGCACTGGTTCGGGCCCACGAAGACGCTCGACGTGCACGTCTCGTGGCTGCGCAAGAAGCTCGAGGACGACCCCTCCTCTCCCGTCTACATCACGACGATGCGGGGCGTGGGGTTCCGGTTCGCCGCCGCCGAGGACGTCGAGAGCTAGGGCCGCGGCATGCGCCTGCGCTCGCGGCTGATCCTGGCCTTCACCTACATCCTGACCACGATCATCGTCGCGCTCACGGTGCCCCTCGCCCTGAACCTTCGAGACCGCACCTACGCCGAGCTCGAAGGCGAGACGCTGCGCAACGGACAGATCCTGGCCGGCATCATCGGGGAGTCCAACGTCGACGACGAGCGGGCGATCCGCGTGATCTGGCGCCAGGCTGGCCTGAGCGACGCCGTCGAGCGTTTGGTCGTCGTCGATGAGGAGGGCGTCGTCACGTTCGATAGCGCGGGCGATGACCCACCGGGCACGCCGTTCGCGACGCTGGAGCGGCCCGAGATCGTGCAGGCGCTGGACCCCGTTCGGCCTGAACCCACCGCGGTGCGGCGGTTCAGCGAAGAGCTCGGCCGCACCATCATGGTCGCGGCGGCGCCGATCATCGACGAGCAGGTGGTCGGCGCCGTGCGGCTCACGCGACGGATCGACGAGGTCGAGGCGGCGGTTCGCCGCACCACCCTCGGGTTGGTCGTGGTCGGGGTCGCGGGCCTGATCGCCGGCGTCGTGATCGCCTTCGGGCTGGCCGGATCGCTCGCGCGACCGATGCAGCGGCTGGCCGACACCGCGGTTCGGCTCGGCCGTGGCGACCTCCAGGCCAGGGCGGGGGACGTGGCGGGTGCCAAGGAGGTGCAGGACCTGGCCGCTTCGTTCGACGAGATGGCCGACCGCCTCGAGCGGACGGTTCGAGCCCAGCGAGAGTTCGTGGCCAACGCCTCCCACCAGCTGCGGACGCCGCTCACCGGGATGAAGCTGCGGATCGAGTCGGCGGCCGCCGAAGCCGGCGACGACGACCAACGGGCTCGATTGGCCGCGGCCGACCGCGAGGTGGACCGGCTGTCCGAGATCGTGGACCGGCTGCTCGGCGCGGCACGCGAGATCGAAGAGGGTGCGATCACGCGCACCGACCTCGACGACGCCTCCCGTCGAGCGATCGAGCGGTGGCAAGCGCGAGCCGCGCAGATGGAGTCGTCGCTCTCGGCTCGGCGCGGCGATGACCTCGGCGACGCGCAGGCCAACCCGGCCGACGTGGACCAGATCCTCGACAACCTGCTCGACAACGCGATCGCCTACGCGCCGGGTCCGATCGAGATCGAGACGCGTGCCGACGGGCGCCACGTCGAGCTCGACGTGCGGGATCACGGGCCGGGCATCGCGCAGGACGAGCGCGAACGTGTGGCCGAGCGTTTCTTCCGGGGAAGAGGTGCGCCATCGGGTGGCTCGGGGCTCGGCCTGGCGATCGCGCGCGAGCTCGCGGAGAAGTGGGGAGGCTCGCTCACGGTCGATCAGCCCGACGGCGAAGGCACCAGGGTTGTGGTGCGGTTCCGGAGGGCTTAACCGCCCCTTATCGCGAAGCGGCCTAGTGTCTCCATCATGAACATCAAGGGACCGGCTCGGGTCTTCGTGTGGGGGTTCGTCGGCGTGCTGCTCGCGGCGTTGCTGTCGCTCGGCGCGTTCGCGCTGGCCGGCCGCAGCATCGGGGAGCCGGTGCAGCCCCAGATCCCGCCGATCGTGATCTCCTCGACCCGGTCACCGTCGCCGTCGGCGACCCCGTCCCGCGACGACGATGACAAGCCCACGGCCAGCCCGACCCACACCGGCTCGTCGAGCGACGAGCCCGGCGACGACAACAGCGGGCCCGGAAGTGGGGACGACAACGGCGACGACCGTGACGATGCCGACGACGACGACCGTGACGATGCCGACGACGACGACCGGGACGACGACGACGACGGCTACGACGACGACTGAGGGGCCGGTTCTCCGAAACGCAGGGCCGTGAGAGGATGGTCGTCGTGAACGACCCCGACCCTCACCGCCCTCACCCGGGACACAAGCACGACGTCTGGGGCGACGACCCCGAAGAGGTCGACGCCTCGACCGTCTACGAGCAATTCCAGGGCGACGAGCGGGTCCAGCGTGAGTGGAACCACGCGGTGCCGCTGGCGCCGCTCAAGGTCGTGTGGCGGTTCCTGGCCCGCAACGGTCGGCGCATCGGCATCACGATCGCGGGCTTCGCCGTGCTGCTGGCAGGGGTCGCGCTGCTCGTGCTGCCGGGGCCCGGCTGGCTCCTGATCTTCATCGGCCTCGGCATCCTGTCCACCGAGTACGTCTGGGCCCAGCGCATGCTGAACGAGGCCAAGCGCCGCGCCGAGCAGGCCAAGAACGCGGTGATGGACCGCAAGAACGGGCGGGCGGCCAAGCGCGAAGCCCGGCGCAACGGCGGCTCCGGCGGACCACTGCCCGACCCTCCCTCCTAGGAACATCCGCCTACGCGTCTAGACACCTCGGGGCCACCGTGCATCCAGGGTCCATGCAAGCAGAAGGAGAGGTCGTCTACCTCCCCGCCGGACGGGCCGAACACGGGGCCCGGTTCGACACGTTCGTCGAGGAGGAGCACGTCCGACTGTTCAAGGCTCTCTACTTCGTCACGGGCAGCCGTGAGGAAGCCGAGGACCTGGCCCAGGAGGCGTTCCTGAAGCTCTGGGAACGCTGGGATGGGATCGACACGATCCGCGATCCCACCGCCTACCTGTTCCGTGTGGCGCTCAACGGGTTCCGGATGCGACGCCGTCGCACCGCGATGGCGATCCGGAAGCTGCCGGCGCCGCCGGAGCAGCGGGACGGCTACGAGGAGGCCGAGATGCGGGAGGACGTGCGACGGTTGCTGCTGGAGGTCACGCCACGACAGCGGGCCGCCCTGCTGCTTGTTGACCTGCTCGGCTATCCGGCCGACCAGGCCGCGAGCATCCTTCGGATCCGACCGTCGACGGTGCGGAGCCTGGTGAGCCAGGGCCGCACGACGCTCCGAGCGACGGAAGGGGTGCGGGATGCCTGACGTGCAGGAGGTGTTCCGGATGTCCACGCAGAAGGTCCGACCCGCTCCGGGGTTCACGGATCGGCAGGAGTTCCGCCAGCGGCGTCGGATGCGCAACCGCAAGATCGGCACGTACGCGGTGGTCGCCGCGATGGTGGCGGTCGGTGGGTTCGCGATCGTCTCGACGCAGCTGAGTGACCCCGACGTACAGCGGCCGGCGGCCCCGACGAGTCCGTCGAGCGCCCCCGGGAACGTGATCACGAACTGGTACGTGGGTATCAACACCGGTGAGCGAACGCCGGTCCCGATACGCCTGGACGGGGCCAGACTGCTCGAGGTTTCACCGAACGGGGAAGCCGTCGCGTACGGGACGGTGGGGACTGGCGACGACGCGGTCTTCGTGGCGAACCTCGACGGTTCCGACGCCGAGATGATCTCGCCCGCGGAGCTCGAAGGGTACGCACCGACGTGGATCGACGACGAGAGGATCCTCTTCCAGGGTCGGCCCAAAGGAACGATCCAGCTGGGCGACCTCTACATCGCGGACCTCTCGACGGGCGACGTCACCATGGTCACCGACCTGCCCGAAGAGCGGAACGGGGCCTGGATCGTGATCTCCGACGTCAGCCCGGACGGCACGACCGTGCTGTTCCACCTCCCCCGAGGGCAGAACAGAGATGCCGAGTGGGACCTGTGGACCGCGCCTCTCGCCGGTGGCGAGCCGACCCTCCTCCGGAAGGACGCCGGGTACGCCCAGTACGCGGCCGACGGTTCGATCGTGTTCTTCGATCACCCGATCCCGTTCGAAGGGGACGCGATCTGGATCATGGACGGCGACGGGAGCAACGCGCGTCCTCTGGTGGAGCGCCAGGGTGCCAGGTACGAGTGGCCCAGGGTCTCCCCCGACGGCACCAAGGTGGCCTACGGGCACGACGGGAAGGTCGAGTGGGTGGACATCGAGAGCGGCGACGTCGCGACGACCGACGAGCTCAGCGAGGAGCCGGCCTGGTTCGGCAACGACCAGCTGATCGTCTAGCAGCCGACCCAGTTGCACGAAGGCCGGGGCGACCAGCCCCGGCCTTCGGCTTGCCGTTCCGGCGCGAGCGCAGATCGCCCCATGTAGGTCCACCGCGTCTTCCTCGAACCATGGCGCTGGTGATCGATCCATAGGAGACTCGCGGGCATCCGGGGAGGAGGGGCGATGCTGGCGACCGATGCATCCATGGTGTTCCTTCGTATCGTCCACATCGTCACGGGCGTCATCTGGGTCGGGTCGTTGTTCGTGGTGGTGGTGTTCGTGCAGCCCAGCGCCGCGGCGCTCGGGGCAGCAGGGGCGCCGTTCATGTCGGAGCTTCGCCGGCGCCGATTCGTCGATGTCGTCTTCATCGACGCCCTGTTCACCGTCGTCGCCGGGTCGTTCCTGTACTGGCGCGACTGGCACACGTATCCGAGCTTCGGTGACTGGATCGGCTCGAGCTTCGGCGCCTCGTTGACCGTGGGCGCTGTACTCGCGATCGCGGGGCTCGGCGTCGCCGCGAGCCTCACGCGTCCCACGATCGGTCGACTCGTTTCCCTCGGCAAGCAGGTCGCAGAGTCGGGCGGCACCCCCCTGCCCGCGACGGCTGCACAGATCGGCGCGCTGCAGCGCCGGCTCGTTGTTGCCGAGCGTGTGAGCTTCTCCCTGGTCCTCCTCGCGGTCGTGGCGATGGCGTCGGCGCGGTACCTCTGAGATGGCCGGCCGCATCCTGATCGGGACGTCGTCGTGGACCGACCCGACGCTGGTCAAAGAGGGCAACTTCTACCCACCCGAGGCGAAGACGGCCGAGGCGAAGCTGAAGTTCTACGCGTCGCGGTTCCCGCTCGTGGAGGTCGACTCGACCTACTACTTCCCGCCGAGCGAGCGGAACTCGGTGCTGTGGATCGAGCGCACGCCTCCGACGTTCACGTTCAACATCAAGGCCTACTCTTTGCTGACCAATCACCCGACCCGCCCCGACTCCCTCTACAAGGAGATCAAGCAGGGCATCGACCCCGACCTGCTGGCCAAACGCCGGCTGTACCGGGAGAACCTGCCCCAGGCGGCGGTCGAGGACGTGTGGGAGCGGTTCCGGCTGGCGCTGTACCCGCTGCACTCGGCAGGCAAGCTCGGCGCCGTGCTGTTCCAGTTCCCGCAATGGTTCACGATCTCGAGGAAGTCGAAGGCCTACATCGAGGAGTGCGTCGCGCGCCTGCCCGACTATCGGATCGCGGTGGAGTTCCGGCACAAGAGCTGGATGGAGGAGCGCAACGTCGAGGAGACGCTGTCGTTCCTGTCCGAGCGGAACCTCCCCTACGTGTGCGTCGACATGCCGCAGGGGTTCGACTCGAGCCTGCCACCGATCGCCGCCGCGACGGCCGACGACCTCGCGATGATCCGCTTCCACGGCCGCAACACGTCGTCGTGGGAGACCAAGAGCGACAGCGCGAGCGAGCGGTTCCGCTACGACTACCCGAAGGAGGAGCTCGCCGAGTGGGTGCCCCGGATCGGTGAGCTCGCGGCGCAGACCCGCGAGACCCACGTGCTGATGAACAACTGCTACCGCGACTTCGCGGTCCGCAACGCCGCCGAGCTCGGCGACATGCTCGCTGAGGATGAGCCACTCCCGCGGCCACCCGAGCTCCGGACGACGCGCAGCGGGCGACCGATGCCCGATTTCGTCAAGCTGGTCCGCGAGGATCGCGACGCACATTGACACCGTCGTCGACGTGGACGTCTCTGCGTTGGCGAGCGTCCCGCGGTTACGAGACCGAGAGCAACAGGTGACGCCCGTCCCATGAGGTGATCACCTGATCGATGATGAGCTGCCCGGCATAGGGCGGCGAGTTGTCCTCGTCGGGATAGCCGAAGTCATTGAAGCGGGCGACCACCTCACCCTCGCACGACACCGTCCACCGCTCATCGTTCGCGGGGAGCGACGTATCCAGGAACACGCGAAGGCCCCCACACGTCGGGATCGGGCCCATCACCTGCTGCTCGTGGCGGAGGATATAGAAGCGGTCCCCAGCTTGTACGACCGTGCCCTCCGGCGCACCGCTATCCCCGACGCCGATCGACATGAACGCGTCGCGAACCTCTCCCGGCTCCCATGGCTCGAATGACATGCTCGCGACCATGCCGGCGAGCGCGTCGGTCTGTTCCTGGGTGGGCGCGCCCTCTCCGTGTTGCACACTGAACGAGTAGGTGAGGCCGTCGGCGGTGAAGGTGCCTTCGACCGGCTCACCCGCGGCCACCCGATCGAGCGCCTCCGAGATGAACGGGACGAATGAGGAATCCTGCGGCAGGTCGAGCGGGCCTCCCTGGCGGTTCCAGATCTTCACCATCACCTCGCCGTCGGCGGGCACGGGTTGCTCCGGCAGCTCGGCGACTCCCGGCAGCACGTCGACGTCACCGCTCGAGAACCAGGCGCCGCTCACGGTGTAGCGGCCGTTGAACTCGTCGAAGTCCTGGGAGGACCAGCCCGCCGGCACCTCGATCGACCACCCGAGCGGATCGGCGTACATGGTCGGCCCGGAGGGCTCGTCGGTGGGGTCGTCCGGCGTCGGCGTCGCGTCCGGCTCAGGGGTCGGAGACACGCTCGACGGCGCCTCGGGGATGCGCACCATCACCGGCACGGCGCTCAGTGCGTGCAGCCCCTCACCCGACCCGTTCGCGATCGGGTCGGCGTCCGGCTCGAGGGGGGCGGCGAGCTGCACCGCCGCGTAGACGTAGCCGGGCACGGTCCCTCGACAGGAGGAGCCCTCGGGCACGGTCACCCGCAGACGGATCGTCTGCTGGCGGACCTCCACGTCGTTCGTCGTCACGTCGCAGTTTTCGCTCGCGCCGATGTGCACGCCGGCGGTGACCGGCTCGCCCCACCCGTTGGAGAGCTCGATCACTTCGCCGGCCACGACCGTCGAGCCCGCCGCGAGCGGCATACCCAGCGAGCTTCCCTCCACGTCGAGCACGGTCCAGATGTTGCCCTCGGCCATGCCCAGCGGTTGGAAGAGCGTGAGGATGACCCCCGCCTGCTGGAGCCAAGAGATGGGAACCAGCCCCGGGTCGAACTCGTAGACGGCGATCTTCCGGAAGGGTGAGGCAGCCGGCGAGCTCGTCGGTCCAGTCGACATCGGCCCCGGACTCACGGTGTTATCGCTCCACTCCGCCGGGACTGGGGTCGCGTACCCACCGTCACACTCCACCAGCGTGCCATCCACAGGGGAGGGGGGTTTGCACAAGCGATCGCCGTAGGCGATGGGCCCGCTGGTCACGGTGGACGGCTCGGCGTACACACCCGCCCCCCAGCCGCCGTCGAGCTCGAGGACGGACGGGTCGTCCCAACCCATGACCTGCTTGCCGAAGTTCCGCGCCACGCCTTCGGGGTCCAGCAGGGTCTCGGGAACCTTGAACATCGACAGGTCCTCGCCGGGGTGCGCACCCCCGTCCAGCCAGACCTGCGCCCCTTCCACGTCATCGAGGGTGCGGACGGGCCACAGGGGAAGCAGCGGCTGGCCCGCGTCGCCGGGTTGATCACGCAGGCGCAGCACCGGGATCGCGAACACCGAGATCGCGAGCGCGAACACGGCGAAGGCGGCGATCGCGGTGACGACGCGGGTCGAGGTCGACGGCATACCCACCGGGGCGTCGGGAAGGCGAGGCCCCTGATGAGCTCGGTCGAACACCTCGTCGCTCGGGGATTCCTTGTCGAGATGTTCGAGTCGCTTGCGCCAACGTTCGGTCACGGCTCATCCTCTCCGCCGAGCAGCTCACGAAGACGCCGACGTCCCCGCATCAGGTGGACCTTCACCGAGGCCACGGACATGCCGGTCATGCGCGCGACCTCACGCACCGGCAGGTCGAGGCGGTAGTGCAGGTACACGGCGGCCCGCTGCGCGGGCGTGAGCTGCGTGAGGGCGCGCAGCAGATCGGGGAGGCCGTTGGAGCTCGGGTCGACCGCGATCTCGGGCACGTCGGCGTCCTCCTTCCTGCGCTGCATCAGCTCGGCGCTCGCGACCCGGAATGCGATCCGGTACAGGTACGGGATCGGGTCGCGGACCTCGGCGCCGCGCGACATCGCGCGCGCGAACGCCTCGGCGACCGCGTCGTCGGCCACCTCCCGGCGACCACCCGCGTACGCGTACACGGCCCGCCAGATCGTGGCCCCCGACTCGCGCCAGATCAGCCCGTAGTCGTGAGCATCGGTTTCATCCACTCCGTCACCCTGACAGAGCGTTCGGGAGCCCGAAAGGTGAACCCCGGCTCAGAAGTCCACGGCGTCGACGCACGTCGTGTACCCCTCGGGGAACCAGCCCGTCTCATACCTCCGGAAGTCCACGACCCCGTGGACGTCACCATCCGGTGACACGACCCCATAGATCCGCCTCGTGGCGAGATCTGGATAGCCCAGCGGGCGGATCTCGTCGCCGGGGCCCATGGCGAGAACCCCCTGTGAGAACCTCCTCATGGCCTCCTCCGGATCGGCGCCGCGGAACGGCACCGCAGCATCCGCGTCAACGGTCCTGCCGTTGCCATCGGCACAGTCCAGCGTGGGATCGACCCACCACCCGCTGGGGTCGAGCACTTCGAACTGCTGGTTGTCGAGGACGATGTCCCTCTCGTAGAGGCATCCGACGTCGTACTCCCCGGGTGGCAGGTCGATCGTCGAGGTCTCCCTCACAACGTAGAAGCGCCGATGGCTGTTCGTGCCGATGACAACCCCGTCGAACTTCGGGCCGAGATCTAGCTGCACCTCGACGCCGGCGGCCGTGGCGACGACCGACGGGTCAACCAGGGTTGTCGTCATGTCCTCGATGAGGGTGGTCTTCATGCCATCACAGGTGACCGAGAGAGGAGCGGATGGCGGGGGCGTGTCGTCGGTCGAGCCCATGTCGACGTAGACGGGCAGGATCGTGAGCCAGGGGTACTCGATCGCGGCGGGCTCGAGCAGCGGGTCGCCGACCGGCACCGTCGTGTCGTCCTGCGCGTAGGCGAAGGCGAACCCCGCCCCCACCTCGCTGCACGAAGGATGGGCCTGCGTGCCGTCCTCCGGCGTGGGCACCGTGATCGTGTGACGTCCGGAGCCCAGCCCCGTCTCGAGCGACACCGCTTCGCCGCATCCGTTGGTGCTCACGAAGCCGATGTGGGCGCTCCTGGCCTCGGGCACCGTCAGGTCGAGCAAGATTTCGCTGCCCGGGATCAACGCTTCGGTCGCCGCGGACCCGCGCAGGTTGATCTGGAGGTCGGGGCTCTCGACCCACTCCACCGACCAGATGCCGCCATCACCCTCGGCCAGCGGCTGCACCATGGAGACCAGGAGCTGCTCAGAGTAGCCGCACGTCTGGTTGGCGCCCTCGTCGGCGTCGCACTTCGGTCGGATCCCGTAGACGAGCGCG
>Ga0299913_10006555_pt1 | contig 10093 bp, 10 predicted proteins | sample RVTome_9_FD_201360 | JGI IMG/M metagenome (GOLD analysis project Ga0299913, IMG submission 201360) | Soil microbial communities from uranium-contaminated site in the Upper Colorado River Basin, Wyoming, United States - RVT155D38 (version 2) ... | reverse complement strand
GGTGGAGACCGGATTCGAGCGACAACAAATCGCTCGCGGATCCGCAATCGCAGTGATCTTCTTCCTCATCGTGCTGACGCTCACGATCCTCCAGCGGCTCGTGATCAAGGAGGACACCGGTCAATGAGCACTGTGGAATCGACAGCGGGAGTCAAGCGATCGTGGCCCAGATACGTGCTGCTCACCGCAATCGCGGTCTTCTTCCTGTTCCCCATCCTCTTCATGCTCGTGGGCGCTCTCAAACCGGACGCGAAGGTGATCGCCGACGGTGACAGCCTCAAAGCATTCTGGCCCGAGGGCGCCTCCCTGCAGAATTTCTCCGACGCCTTTCAACGCGCTCAATTCGGGCGGCTCTTCATGAACTCCGTGATCATCGCCGTCCCGGTGGTCGGACTGGGGTTAGTGGTCAACAGCCTGGCGGGTTATGGTCTGGCCCGGCTCCCGTTTCGTGGATCGAAGCTGATCGTCCTGACAATGATCGCTCTCACGATCATCCCACTGGAGGCGGTAGCCGTCCCCTTGTTGTTCTTGGTGTCGGAGTTCGGGTGGCGCAACACCTACCACGTGCAGATCCTGCCGTTTATTGCAAACCCGTTATTCATCTATCTCTTCTATACGTTCTTCCTTGCGGTCCCCAAAGATCTGGAGGAGGCCGCGCGGATCGACGGTGCCGGTCCGCTAACGATCTTTCTGCGAGTCGTTGCACCTCTGGCCAAACCCGCATACGCAACTGTCGGTATCCTGAGCTTCCTGTTCATCTGGGGTCAGCTCCTGTGGCCGGTCCTCGTCACCAGCGGCCCATCCGTTCGGCCACTGCCGATGGGAATCTCCGTCTTCATCGCGCAGCCACCGATCAGCTGGGGCGACATCATGGCCTTCGCATTCATGATGGTGCTGCCACTGATGGCGGTGTTCGTGATCTTCCAGAGGTGGTTCATCCAGAGCGTTGCGAGCAGCGGCATCAAGGGCTGACCGCTGGGCGTGATCATTCCGGCCATTTGGAATGGTTCGGGAGTGACAACCAAGGAGCGCAGCACCACCTCGAGGACGAACTCCACGCCGGTCACCTCGTTTTCAGATTTCGACGCGAGGGTCAAGGCTACGCAGCAAACCTCCACGCGGCCGGCGGCAAAGGCGATCCCTGGACGAAAACCGACGTATCGAGACTCGGTCACACTCGTAGGGGATCTCCGCCCAGCGCAAGAACTCCCCATGGAACCCGACAGACGGTTGGAGCGCTCGGCAGTCGAGTGGCTGCATCAACTCCAATCTTCTACGCCACTGATGTCGTCGCGGTCGGGTCCTAGGCAATGGCAATCAGTTATGCAAAGAGCTGTGTGGAGACCGTGCTGCCGTCGGCCTCCCGCTCACAACGCAAATCCCAGAAACACCAAAGAGCGGCATGGTGGTCGACAGGGGGCTCGTCTGGGTCGCGAGCTTTGGCGCAGACAAAGTCTCCGCATTCCTAGTGCGGTCCCCAAGGAAAATCCGTTCCACAGTCAGGGTCTGGTACGACCCGGTCGATGTCGCGGTTCTGCATCGGTCCTTGTGGGTGCTGCACGGCACCACTTCGAGTCTCGCCCAGGATTTGCGCAGTGGCCGGGTGGTCGGCAAGCGCATCAAGCTAGGAGGCGACCTCCAAGCGTTCTCCGCAGGGTGGGGACCACTTTTGGGTCGCCCACTGCAAGAGCCGCTCCGTTCTGGTCGTCGACCCGCGCCGCCGGCGTGAGGTCGAGCGAGTGACGGTCGCGGGTGGTGTCACCGATGTCGTCGCGGCCCGCGACGGGGTCTGGGTATCAGTTGCGTTGTTGCGCGATATTGCTTCGGTCTCGCAGTCGAAGCGGCGAACATCCCGCGCGCCCTTACTAAAATGACAACGAGGTGCAGCAGGTTCGAGCCGTTTGCTCAGCTCTCAGCAAGGTGCGCAGGTTCGAATCACCCCGTCTCCCCGCAACCGCAGCTACTCCATGTCGAGCACGTTCACCCTCACATTGTCCAGCTGGCGTCTTCGAGGCAACCTCAGCCTGGTCTCCTGATGCTCGCCGAGCGCGGGCTCCAGGCCGATAATCACGCTGCCTTGCGACATGGACTCCATCCTCAGCTCCGTCAGACGACTGAGGACCGTGCCTATGCAGGCATCCCATAGTCGACCGGCCACCTGTAGCGGCGCACGGGGGGCGCGTTTGGCTTGCCTGACCTCGATGTCCACCGCGCCTGAATGTGATCGAGTGTCGCGTCCTCCAGACGTTCCCTGAGCCCGCGCCTCAATGGGGCCGGGAGCCGGTCGGAGGGCGCGGGACGGAAGGGAGATTGCGGGACTGCTGCGGACCGAGCGGCATGTGCGTAACACGACATCGGGCCCTACCCGATCTCCTCTTGGACGCACATGCTTGAAGCATGGGAAAGAGTTCGCGCCGTCTTATGCCTCGAGCGCTGCACACGGTCTTGGCGTTGACGCTCGCAGGGGGTCTGGTCTCGTGTGCGTCAGAGGATGGGTTCGACAGGACGGCACCTCACGCGATCTCCCCTCCCAGGATCGAAGTCTCCCCGAGCTCTCCACCGGCTCGTGGGCGGTTGAGCTCGCCGCTCACACCTTCTCCGACACCCGCCCCGTCGCCCCATGCCTCCAAGGTTCCGGATGAAAATGAGCTGCCGAGCGAGCTGGTCGGTATCGAGTGGTATGCCCTACCGACAAAAGCCAGGATCGTCGCCTTGACTTTCGATTGTGGCGCCAACGCTGACGGCATCCCGGCGATTTTCGACACGCTTGCTCGCAAGAAGGCGCCGGCCAGCTTCTTCCTCACGGGCCGCTGGGCGGAAACGTTCCAGGAGCAGGCCGCGTCCATAGGCACCAGCTTCGCGATCGGGAATCACACCTACGACCATCCCGATCTCACCAAGCTCGAGCGACCAGAGATCCGCCGGGAGCTCCTCAAGGGTGGGCGCCGAATCGTACGCTACACAGAGGTCGATCCGCACCCCCTGTTCCGCTTCCCTTTCGGTGCAAGCGACGCACGCACGGTGAAGATCGTCAATCGATTGGGCTACGGAAGCATCCGTTGGACGATCGATACCCTTGGGTGGAAGGGGACAGACGCGGGGATCACCACGCGCAGCATCGTTAAGCGCGTGATGGCGGGACTGCGGCCGGGGGCGATCTTGTTGATGCACGTCGGTTCCGCTCCCGATGGTTCAACGCTCGATGCCGACGCTTTGCCGAGACTGATCCGGAAGATCCGCCGGGCCGGCTATCGCTTCGTTCGTCTTGACCGCTTCATCTCCTCGTTATCGGAAGAGGACGCGGGATGAGACCGTCGGCTATTGGGCGTCGCGAGATGGGAATCTCAATCCTGATCCTCACTCTCGTCGCCGGTACAGCGTGTTCCCGGCGCGAACCGCTCCAGCAAGCGGCAACACGACCGATCCCAAGCCCCACCGAGGTCTCCAGCCCAGAGCCGATGCCCACAACGTCCCCGAGTTCCAAGCAACCTGAGCCTCGCCAGGCGCTACCTCGCCTTCCGCTTGTGCCCGGATCGAGGGGTACAGCCGTCGCGACACTGCAGCGCGCATTGGTGGAATTGACCTACGAGCCTGGCCCCATCGACGGCCGCTTTGGCCCGAAGACCCTGCAGTCTGTCTACGCATTCGAGAAGGTAGAGGGACTCAAGCGCGACGGCGCCGTCGATCGCAGACAGATGCGCCTGATCCTGCGCGCCTCGCCGCCCGCGGCCCCACAGCGCAATACTGACGAGTTCGTCGATGTTGACGTGGGCCGGCAGGTGCTCCTGGAGGTAAAAGAACGACAAGTCGTTCACACCCTGCCGATCTCAACGGGTAACGGCCAGTACTATTACTCGGCATCCGGCCCGGCGATCGCGCATACACCTCGAGGAGACTTCCAGATCCACTCGAAAATCGAGGGGTGGAGGATCGGTTACCTCGGAGCGATGTACTACCCCTCTTATTTCTACAATGGCTATGCGATCCACGGCAGTAGCTCAGTACCTCCCTACCCCGCGAGCCACGGCTGCATCCGGATTCCAATGCACAGCGCAGTCGGATTCTTCGAGCGCAATCCCATTGAGACCCTCGTCTTCGTACACGATTGACCCGACACGGCTGATGGAACAGTAGAGAACCGCTACGTCTGATTCAACGACTCATCGATCCGGGCCAACCGATTGCGCTCGCAGTGGACTGCCAACGAGTTCCACATCAACGACGCCCGGTACGCATCTCACAATGCGTTCTGCCAGGTGGGCCACCCGGGGTTCGGTGGGACCGACGAGCGTGACATGGCCATCCGAAATCACGACCTTGTAGTGCCCGATCAGTCCGGCCTCCTCATCCAGTGACTTCTCGATCTCCGAAAGGACGTCCTCGTCTGGCCGAGCAAGGACCTTCAGCAGATCGTGCCGGCCGACGATACCGACGACCCGACCCTCGGAGACGATGGGGATCCGCTTGACTCCCCTTTCGAGCATCAGTTTCGCCGCGGATGCCGCGTCGGCGTCCTCGGGAAGGCACACCACCTCGCTCGTCATCACCTGCCGTGCCGTCCACGGCATTGCTTGACGGGGGAGAGGCAGCGGCAACGCATGAAGTCGCGGGTCCGGGACCGTCTCGAGGGGGACCAGATCCGCCTCCGATACGATTCCGACCATCTTGCCCTCGCGGTCTACGACCGGGACAGCGCTGATGTTGCGCGAAACGAGCGTCTCGGCCACGACCTTGATCGGTGTGTCCGAACGGACGGTGATGACGGGCGAACTCATGATGTCTCTGACCCTCATGTCAATGGCCTCCTACGCGCCGCTCTCGGTTATCGACTCCTCGCTCTCCGGTTTGTCGACGACGATCACTTCGGTCGTCAGGAACAGGGCCGCGATGCTGGCGGCGTTCTGGAGCGCTGAACGAGTGACCTTGGCAGCGTCGATGACACCCGCCTTGAACAAGTCCGTGTATTCATCGCTTGCAACATCCAGCCCTTCCCCGGGACCCAGCCCTCTCACTTTCTCGACCACGACGCCGCCCTCGAGGCCGGCGTTCTCAGCGATAACTCTGAGGGGCTCGTCGAGTGCGCGGTTCACAATCCACACGCCGGTTTGCTCGTCCCCTGTGAGCTCGAGCTTCTCGAGCGGCTCCTGGCAGGCCAGAAGGGTGACGCCGCCTCCTGCAACGATCCCCTCCTCTACCGCAGCCTTCGTGGTGCGCACCGCGTCTTCGATGCGGTGCTTCGTCTCCTTAAGCTCGACCTCCGTCGGCGCACCGACTTTGATGACCGCCACACCCCCGGCGAGTTTGGCGAGCCGCTCCTGCAACTTCTCGCGGTCATAATCGGAATCCGACCGCTCGATTTCGGACTTAACCTGGTTGATGCGGCCGGTGATCTCATCGGCGGTACCGCCACCCTCGATAATCGTCGTGTCGTCCTTGGTGACGATGATCTTGCGGGCCGTGCCGAGCATTTCGAGCGTTGTCGACTCGAGCTTTACGCCGAGCTCCTCCGACACGACCTCGCCCCCGGTCAGCACCGCGATGTCCCCCAGCATCGCCTTCCTCCTATCGCCGAAACCAGGTGCCTTTACGGCCACCGCCTGGAAAGTGCCGCGGATCTTGTTCACCACCAATGTTGCCAGGGCCTCGCCCTCGACATCCTCCGCCACGACCACCAGCGGCTTGCCTCCCTGCATCACCTTCTCAAGGATCGGCAGCAAGTCCTTTACCGCCGAGATCTTCTGATTGGCGATAAGGATGTAAGGCTCCTCGAGCAAGGCTTCCATACGCTCGGCGTCGGTGATGAAGTAAGGGCTGACAAAGCCCTTATCGAAGCGCATCCCCTCTACCAACTCGAGTTCGAGTCCGAAGGTATTGGACTCCTCAACCGTGATGACGCCGTCTTTTCCGACCTTGTCCATCGCATCGGCGACCCTGTTGCCGATCTCCATGTCGTTGTTGGCAGAGATTGCGGCAACGTGAGCTATATCCGAGTGCCCTGAGACGTCGCGCGAAGCTGCCTTGATGACCTCTACGCAGACCTCGACGGCTTTCTCAATCCCTCGTTTGATCTCCATCGGGTTGGCCCCGGCGGCGACATTGCTGAGCCCGAGCTTGATGATCCGCTGAGCAAGAACGGTAGCGGTGGTGGTGCCATCCCCCGCAATCTCCTCCGTCTGCTTGGCGACTTCCTTCACCAGTTGCGCGCCGAGGTTCTCGTAGGGGTCCTCGAGTTCGATCTCTTTGGCGATCGTCACGCCGTCGTTGACGATTAAAGGCGGGCCCCACTTCCTCTCGAGCGAAACGTTGCGTCCCTTGGGGCCGAGAGTGGCCTTGACCGCCCTGGCTAATTGATCCATGCCCCGCTCGAGGGCCCGACGCGCTTCCTCGTCGTACGCGATCATCTTGGCCATCGTTTAACTCCCTATCGTTTCCTCCTTCCTATCTCCGACGAGGCGCTGGGATAAGGGCCTTCCTTCCTGGACCGATGGAGCCATCCAGCCCATTGGCCCCCGGTCAGACTTGGCCGAGTTCCTGCCGGGGGCCGAGTTGACCGGCAGGCGCGTGCCGTTGGGCCCTACCCGCCACCCTCGCCCAGGAGGACGATGGATCAGAGAGGAGGTGACATCAATGACGCAGCTGGACATCTGGAACGAGATGATGGCGCTCGAGCGGCGCTTCGATGACTTCGTCCGCGAACAGCTTGGACCGAGAGCTCGGATGTCGTTCCCATCTCTGCCAACTGGTTTGCAGAAACCGTTCATCCCGTCGACCGACGCATTGACGCGCGATGGAATGACGGTCATTAGGCTTGATCTTCCCGGGATCGATCCGGAAAAGGACGTCAAGGTGACCGTTTCCGACGACGAGCTGGTGGTGAGCGGAGAGCGCAAGCACAAGGAAGAGGTCAAGGAGGACGACTTCTACCGCATGGAGGCGAGCTACGGATCGTTCGAGCGCCACTTCCCCCTAGCCGAGCCGGTGGCCGACAAAGACGTCAAAGTCCAATACGAGGACGGCGTACTCGAGATTGTGTTCCCGGCCCCCAAGACTTCCCCTTCGACCAAGGGGAAGGAGATCCCGATCAAGATCGGAAAGGTCCGGTCGGGGAAAGCTTCCTGACGTACTGCGGCGCGGGCTAGCCTGAGACAGCCCGCGCCACATGCGGAGGGGATCTGCTCCTAGCTGCAAAATCGACATGACTTCCTCCGGGGAAGGCCTGGGGCGTCCGCTTCGCATCGGGGTGGTCACGCCTCCCTGGTTCGAGATACCGCCGCGTGCATACGGCGGGATCGAGTGGATGGCGTACTGGCTCGTGGAGGGTTTAGTAAAGCGAGGCCACGACGTGGTTCTGGTCGCTGCTGGCACCAACCGCACAAGCGCTCGATTCGTACAGACCTACCGAATCCCGCCAAGCGCTCGACTCGGGGACCCAATGCCCGAGGTTGTCCACGCCGCTGCGGCGGCACGAGCCCTCGAGGCGTTAGACCTGGATGTCGTGCACGATCACACCCTGGCCGGACCGCTGGTCGCGCGCGGGCGGTCGATTCCAACCGTCATCACGGCTCATAACCCCGTTGCCTCCGAGTTCGGCGACTACTACTCGCACCTAGGAGACTCCGTGTCCCTCGTTGCGATCTCTGATGCACAGCGACGGTCCGCCCCCGCTCTGCCGTGGGTCGCGACGGTCTACAACTCAATCCCAGTACATGAGTATCCGTTCAGAGAGGACAAGGACAACTTCATCCTGTTCCTCGGCCGCATGAGCCCGGACAAAGGCGCGCACCTCGCGATCGATGCCGCCCGCCAGGCGAAGATCCGCCTCGTCATCGCAGGAAAGTGCACCGAGCCGACAGAGCATGCCTACTTCAGAGAGCAAATCGAGCCGCGGCTTGGACCTGATGTCGAGTGGGTCGGCGAGGCAGACACGGGGACCAAGAAGGATCTTCTGTCGCATGCCCGCTGCCTCCTGTTCCCGATCGAATGGGAGGAGCCATTCGGCATCGTGATGGTGGAGGCGATGGCCTGCGGGACGCCGGTCGTGGCGCTGCCTCACGGCTCTGTCGCCGAAGTGGTGGAGCACGGGCTGACGGGGTACATCTGTGACGATCCCAGTCAGCTGGCGGCCGCCATCGCCGATTCCGATGCAATCGATCCGGCGGCATGCCGAACATGGGTCGCAGGCAAGTTCGATGTGGCGACCATGGTGTCGGGCTACGAGATGGTCTACAAGAACGCCATCGCCGGTCACGCGATCGCAGCACCGATCCAGTTAACCCCAGCCGCCTCTTCGGTCGCCGGATAAAGCGATGACTGATCAACCACCCGGCAACGGTCCCCACGAGGTTCATCCCCGCCGATCCGCGACGATCGACCTTCGGCTTCCCCATGAGCTCGGGCGCCGCTTCGAGGCCATCGTCTTCGATTGGGACGGGACCGCGATCCCCGATCGAAACGCCGATGCCACCGAAGTCAGGCGGCTCGTCCAAGAGCTCTGCGCGCAAGGAATGGACATCGCGGTCGTTACGGGCACCCACGTGGAGAACGTCGACCACCAGCTCCAAGCCCGACCCAATGGCCCGGGCAGCCTGTATCTGCTCGTAAACCGGGGGTCGGAAGTCTTCGAGGTCGGCACCTCCGGGCCCGTATTGGTCTATCGACGGGTCGCCTCCAACGACGAGGAGCGAGCTCTCGACGAGGCGGCTGCACGCACGCTTGCCCTCCTGGCGCGGCGGGGCGTGCGGGCGGAGATCGTCTCGGCTCGACTCAACCGGAGGAAGATCGATCTCATCCCCGAGCCGGAATGGGCCGATCCACCCAAAGCGCAGATCGCAGAGCTTCTCGACGCGGTCGAGGCGCGCCTACGCGCGGCGGCCATTCCGAGCTTGTCTGAGGTTGTGGACCTGGCGTGGCGCGAGGCGGTATCGGCTGGTCTCCCATCACCTCGTGTAACAAGTGATGCGAAGCACGTCGAGATCGGACTCACCGACAAGGCGGACTCCGCTCGCTGGATCTTCGATGCCATGTGGCTCCGCGGAATCGATCCCGCGCAAGTAATGATCGTGGGCGACGAGTTCGGGGAGCTCGGTGGAGTCCCCGGCAGCGATTCGCTTCTCATCGTCAAACCAGCGATGTCGGTCTCCGTTGGGGTGGAACCAACCGGGGTCCCCGCCGGAGTGCTCCACCTCGGAGGCGGGCCGCCGACGTTCGCGACGCTGCTGCAGGATCAGCTCACCCGCCGACTACACGGGCAAACGCCGAGGGTGGATTCGGACCCCGCCTGGTCCCTAGCGGTGCACGGGTTCGACGCTCGGCTGGAACGTGTCCATGAAGCCTTGCTCACCGTCTCCGACGCACGGATCGGTACCAGCGGCCACCCACCGATCCCGCATCGTGCGTCGAGAGCGCGCGTACTGGCGTCGCTTTTCGACGGCGACGGCCCGGAGTCGGAGCTCTTGAGTTGTCCGATCTGGAACACCGTGTGGCGCGGCGGTACCCGAACGAGAGGCTTGCGACGAGCGCTCAACCTTCACACCGGGATGCTTCATACGGAACTCGTTGCAGGACCTATCACGGCCAGGGCTGTTGTTCTGTCCAGTCTTGCCCGGCCGGGAATCGTCATGGTGCGCACGGAAGCGACGGACAAGCTCCTGGACGAGAAAGCTCCGCTCAAGGAACCGCTAAAGCGATCGATCTCGGATCGCGGTTCCCAGGACGGCCGCGCATGGATGGCCGTCGAGGCGCCGCCGGGAGGGATCGCCGCAGCGGTCACGAGCGAAATGCCGCGACATCACAACGATCTCTTAACTCTCGACCGCCTGGGCGCGTATCGCTTGGCGACCGACTCGAAACCCGACATCGCCGAGGCGACCGAGACGGTCCAGGAGATAAGCAAGGAGGGATTTGAGAAGCTGCTCGTGGAGCACCGAGCCCTGTGGGCGCGGCGCTGGGAAGCCGCCGATGTTCGGATCGATGGAGATCCTGATCTTCAGCTGGCGGTCCGATTCGCACTTTTCCACCTCATGTCGTCGGTCGCCGACGAAGGCGAAGCAGCCGTGGGAGCCCGTGGCCTATCAGGCGAGGCATATCGCGGTCA
>Ga0299913_10006554_pt1 | contig 10093 bp, 9 predicted proteins | sample RVTome_9_FD_201360 | JGI IMG/M metagenome (GOLD analysis project Ga0299913, IMG submission 201360) | Soil microbial communities from uranium-contaminated site in the Upper Colorado River Basin, Wyoming, United States - RVT155D38 (version 2) ... | reverse complement strand
TGGAACGAGGTGACACCCTCGGTCAGATAGCTGACGAGTATGACGTCGAGCTCAGCGACCTCATCGACGTCAACGACATCTCCAACCCTGACCTGATCTATCCGGGGCAGATCCTCATCATCCCGGGGGAGAAGGGGAAGCCGGCCGTCATCCACATCGTCGCCAGCGGTGAGACACTGAGCCGGATCGCGGCGAAATACGGCGTGAGCGCCGTAGAACTGGCGTCGACGAACTCGCTCACCAACCCGAATCTCATCTTCCCCGGCCAGGAGATCATCATCAAGCCGGGCAAATCCAGAGGAGGCGGCGGCAACGGTGGAGGGGGCGGTGGCAATGGCGGTGGAGGCGGTGAAATCGAGCCGCAGCGGGGCTCCCGGTCGGGCAAATCACACATCGTCCGGCCCGGGGAAACCCTGACCTCGATCGCGGGCCAGTACAGGGGTGTTTCGATTGCCGACATCGAGCGTGCCAACGGCATCGTCGACGGGAGGATCTACTCAGGGACAAGGCTGTTCCTCGACGGTCCCTCGTTCACGGCCACGGGAACGAAGAAGGGGGCCACCTCTTACCGGGTCCAGCCTGGCGACCGCCTTGGTGACATCGCAGCGCGATTCGGGACGACTATCTCTGCGATCGCCTCCCTCAACGGAATCACCAACGTCAATCAGATCCGGAGCGGCCAGCTTCTCGAGATACCGGGCGGCGGGAAGGCGTGGGTCTGCCCCGTGGAGAGCGGCACTTTCTTCAACGACTGGGGTTTCCCCCGAGGCAACAACCGCTACCACGAGGGAAACGACATCTTCGCCGCCTTCCGGGCGCCGGTGCGAGCACCGGTCTCGGGAACGGTCACCTTCGTCGTCGGATCGGTCGGTGGGAATCAGTTCAACCTGGTGGGCGATGACGGCGCCCGGTACCTGGGGAGCCACATGGACGACTTCAGGGGCAAGAGCAACCGCAAGGTCAAGGCCGGGGAGATCATCGGCTACATCGGCAACTCGGGCAATGCCGCCGCCACACGGCCGCATCTCCATTTGGGGATCTACATCGGCTCTATACCCGTCAACCCCTATCCCAGCCTGCTGGCCAACGGTTGCCGATGAGAGAGGCCGGTGGCTTGGCCCGGGCCGGCTAGCCGGGCCGCACGATCTCGAAGCGATCTCTCGAGTAGATGTAGGTGCTCCCGGCCATCCGTCCGATGGCATCGATTACCCCGGGGTCGACCCGGGTCCCGTCGAGGGCATCTTCACGGATATGGATCGCAACCACCTCACCGAACACGATACGGGTCCCCGAGTCGGCGCCGACGTCGACGATCTGAGTGACCCTGCACTCGAGGTTCGCCGGCGCCTCGACCACGAGCGGTGCATCGACCTTGGAGCCATTGGCCGGTGTCAACCCGGCGATGGAGAACTCGTCATCTTCCGCCCCGTATCGCCCGGAGGTCAGGTTCATCGCCTCGGCGAGACCGGCGGAGACGATGTTCACGGTGAACTCACCACGCTCCTCCGCCAATCCCACCGAGTCCTTGGGCCGGTCGGGATGACTGCCTCCCGAGAAGATGACCGTGGGAGGCGACGACGAGACCAGGTTGAAGAAGGAGAACGGCGCCAGATTGTTCGAGCCGTCGTCGCGGCGGGTGCCGATCCACCCGATCGGCCGGGGCACCACCAAGCCGGTGAGGAGCTTGTACCTGTCTCGACTATCACTGTCGGACAGGTCGAAGATGATCTTCCTCAAATCAGGACCTCACGCAGATGGTCCAGCCGGATCGCCCCGGCCTCCAACATCCGCCGATGGAAATCGGCGCGGTCGAACTCGGCGCCGGCGGCTCTCCCGGCGTCCTCCCTGATCTGAAGTATCTCCCGCTCTCCGACCTTGTATGCGATCGCCTGGCCCCACCATCCCAGATAGCGCTTGACCTCCGACTCAGACATGTCGCGCGGTTGTGCCGCCACCTTCCACATGTAGTCGACACCGACGTCGTAGCTCCAGGTCTTTCCGGGGTGCATCGGGGCGTCCTCGGGGATGGCCAGCTCGAGCTGGCACCCGATGTCGAGTACGACCCGGACCGCCCGGAACAGCTGGCTGTTGAGATATCCCAGTCTCCACTCGGGGTTCTCCAGGAACCCCAGCTCGTCCATGAGACGCTCGGCATACAGCGCCCATCCCTCACCCGATCCGGAGTACCAGATGGCGAGACGGTGGAAACGGGACAGCTGGTCCCGGAGGAGGGTCGCCGTGCCTACCTGGAGGTGGTGGCCGGGGAAGCCTTCGTGATATGCGGTCGAGACCTCTCCCCAGTAGGGGAGCCGCTCCCGCTCCCCGGGCGCGTACCAGATTGAGCCGGGTCGGCTGAAGTCCTCCGACGGGGCCTGATACCAAGCGCCCAAAGGGCCACCGGGAGGAGCGACGTTGACGGTCACGGTCTTGATCTCGTCGGGCACGTCGAAATGGGTCCCGCTCAACTTGGACAATGCGTCGTCCTGGAGGCCCTGGACGAAGTCGATGAAGGTTTGTCTGTCCGGTGCCGACCTCTCCGGGTCGTTGTCGAGCATCTCGTACACCTCGGCGAGAGACTTGTCGGGGTCGATGAGACGCGCAGTGTCGGTGGATTCGCCAAGCAGGCGCTGCACCTCGCTCCAGCCCCATTGGTAGGTCTCGAAGGGGTCGATGTCCATCCCCAGGTACTGATCGAGGTCTTCGAGATATCGCTCCTGGCCCACCGGGTCGGTGGGGCGGGCGTGAGGGAGGTACTCGGCCTCCAGCCAGTCGGCCAGCCGGGAGCAGGCCGAGCGGGCATTTTCGACGGCGTCGGCGACGGCCTCCTGATCACCTCCACTCTCGGCGGCATCCTTGGGGAAGTCGGCGAAACGATTGTCCTCGGCCTCTACTTCCCGGGCCTGGGTGATGACACTCTCGGCCTGGCGGGTCGCCACCGTCCTCCCCTGATCCAGCCCCACCTGGAGGGTCTGCCGATAGCCCTCCATGGGTTGGTGGATAGTGGAGAGACGAGCGACGATGTTCGCCCAAGCCTCGCTGCCCGATCGGGGCATCAGGTCGAACACCCCGATCATGTGCTGAAGGGGGCTGGCGATGTGATTGAGGTCCTCCACCCAATTGCCCCGGTCGTAGGAGCGGACCCGCTCATCGAGGAACGCCGACATCACTTTTGCCGCGTTCGCCTGCACCGGATCCTCATGCGAGACCTGCTTCTTCAGTGCGTCGGATGTGGATCGGGCCAGGTCATTGAGGCTCGCGATGGCGTCGGGGTCGAAACCGGTCCACCGGTCGTCATGACCGGTCACTCCCATATAGGTGGCGTGGAGCGGATTCAGCTCGCAGTAGTCGTCGGTGAAGGAGTCGGATATCTCGAAGGGCGTTGGTTTGGTGCTCATCGGCGCAGAGGGTAGAGCCACCGATACCCTGTTCCGCCGTGGGCGATCTCATCCCAGTGCGTGAGGACGAGCGGTTCGATGTCGACTCGCTCGTCTCATGGTGTGCGAGCCGCCAGGGTCTGCCGACAGACAAACCGGACGTTCTGCAATTTGGCGGTGGCAAGGCCAATCTCACCTATCTGTTGACATATCCCGACGGCAGGGAGCTCGTTCTGCGCAGACCGCCCCTGGGCCCGGTGGCCGAGGGCTCTCATGACATGGCCCGCGAATTCGGTGTGCTTAGCCGCCTCTGGCGGTCGTTCGACAAGGCGCCTCGGGCGCTGGCCTACGGCGATGACGCCTCGGTGATCGGATCCCCGTTCTTCATCATGGAGCGTCGCGACGGGGTGGTAGTGAGGGAGACCATCCCGGAGGTGTTCGGCGGCGGGAGCGACGAGCATTCCAATCGGATGCTCTCCGAGGTGGTGATATCGACCCTCGCCGAGCTTCATGCCGTCGACCCGGGTGAATCGGGCCTCGACGACCTCGGGCACCCCGATGGATTCCTCCAGCGCCAGGTCGAGGGATGGACAGGACGTTGGGTGCGGGCCAAACACGAGGACAATCCACTGGCCGACGAGCTCGGAGAATGGCTGGCGCGCAACATCCCACGCTCCCCCGCTCCCACGCTGCTCCACAACGACTGGCGCTTGGACAACATGGCCGTCTCCCCTGATGATCCCGGCCGATGCGTCGCCGTGTACGACTGGGACATGGCTACCCGGGGCGACCCACTCGCCGACCTGGGCACCTTGATGGGCTCCTGGTTCGATCCCGGGGAGGCTCCACCCGGTATCGGGATGATGCCGACCACCTCCCCCGGTTGGATGCCCCGTGACGACGCCGTCGCCCGGTATGAGGCCCTCTCCGGTCTCGATCTCGGCCAGGTCCGCTGGTATCTGGTGTTTGGCTCGTGGAAGCTGGCGGTGATCCTGCAGCAGATCTATGTGCGCTGGCTCCGCGGCCAGACCCAGGACGCCAGATTCGGGGATCTCCACGCCGGGGCGAGGGCCTTGTTCGAGCTGGCGGCCGAGCGGATGTAGGCACCGAGCGCCGCCATAATGGCGGCGCCCATGTACGCCGTCGAAGCAGACAACATCGTCAAGACCTTCGACGATGTGACCGCACTCGACGGTGTCAGCGTCCAATTCGAGCCCGGGATCATCTATGGATTGCTCGGCCCGAACGGTGCCGGGAAGACGACCCTGATCCGGATCCTCACCACGCTGCTCAAGGCCGACTCCGGCTCGGCGAGCGTGGTGGGCATCGACGTAGCGGCCCATCCGGTGGCGGTGCGGCATCGAATCGGTCTCGCCGGCCAATCCGCGGCAGTCGATGGCTATCTGACCGGCCGGGAGAACGTCGAGATGGTCGGTCGCCTCTACAACCTCAGTGCCGAGGAGGCGACCCGAAGGGCCAACGACCTCCTGGAGCGGATCAATCTCGTCGACGCGGCCGACCGTCAAGTGAGGACCTACTCGGGGGGAATGAGGAAGCGACTCGACCTCGCCGCGTCGATCGTCGGCCGTCCGGAGGTCTTGTTCCTCGATGAGCCGACCACCGGCATCGACCCGGGCAGTCGCATCGATCTCTGGGACCTGATCGAAGAGCTGGTCGGCACCGGGACCACGCTGCTACTCACCACTCAGTATTTGGACGAGGCGGATCGGCTGGCCGACCGGATCGGGGTCATCGACCACGGATCGATGATCGCCGAGGGGACCTCCGATGAGTTGAAGACCCAGATGGGAGGGGGAGTCGTGGAGATCCACGTATCCGACGACGACCGGGCCACCGCGTCACAGGCCATGATGCGGGTGAGCGGCGGAGAGCTGACCCAGGACCGCAACTCCCTGTCGATCCCGGCCCCGGATGCGTCGCGGACCCTGGCGGCGGTGGTACGGGAGCTCGACGCGTTGGGCGTCGAGCCGCGGGACATCGCCCTCCGCAAGCCCACTCTGGACGATGTGTTCCTGGCCCTCACCGGCGACAAGCCGACTCCGGCCACCGTCGGGAGCGACAGCGAATGACGGCGACCACGGGCATCTCGAATCGGATCGGCGTGAGGGCGGCCCTGACCCACATCAGGGTCGTGACCAAGCGCAACGTCCTGCGCAACCTGCGCTTGCCCCAGCTGGTGCTCTTCGCCACGGTCCAGCCGGTGATGTTCTTGCTGTTGTTCAACTACGTGTTCGGTGGCGCCATCGCCGGTGGGGGTGATACCGGCGGGCTCGACTACATCAACTTCCTCATCCCGGGAATCCTGGTGCAGACGGCGGTATTCGGCTCCGGCCAGACCTCGCTGGGATTGACCGAAGACCTCGCGGCGGGTGTGATCGACCGTTTCCGGTCGCTGCCGATGGCGCGGTCGGCGGTGCTGGCAGGGCGGACGATCGCCGACTTCCTCCGCAACGTGTTCGTCAACGCCTTGATGCTGGTGGTCGGGTTCCTGATGGGTTGGAGGTACGAGCAGGGGTTCCTGGCGATGGTGCTCGGTGTGGCGATGGTGCTGCTGTTCGGGTATTCGATGTCTTGGGTCATGGCGACCATCGGACTCACGGTGAAGACACCCGAGGCGGCCCAATCGGCGGGATTTCTCCCCATCTTTCCCCTCGTGTTCGCCTCATCGGTGTTCGTGCCCGTGGAGTCGATGCCGTCGTGGCTACAGGGTTTCGCCGACAACCAGCCGATCACGGTGCTGACCAACACCGCCCGTTCGCTGATGCTCCCCGACGAGGTGGCGGCAGGGCTCGGTCTCGACACCGGGACGCTCCTACTCCAGTCGGCCGGGTGGATCCTGGCCATCCTGGCGGTCTTCGCCCCGTTTGCCGTGCGGCAGTATCGGAAGGTGGTCAGCTAGGCGGCGAGCTCGGGTGGAAGGACTAATTGCCCTCGATCCAGCTGCGCAGCGCGTCCTCGAAGTGGGCGATGTCTCCATACTTGAGGAACAAGGGCAGTCTCAACAGCATTCTTATATTTGGTGCCCACGCTGTGGTATTTGAACGTGACAGAAGGAGTGACTCCATTTCCGTACTGGCAACCGTGGTGGGCCCACGCTCTGGCCGCGATTGGCACACTCACAACAAGCAATGTGACGACTATCGCCAGCGGTGTCAGACGAGAGAGGTGGATTCGCTGGCTCATCATTGAGTGGTCTACACCCCCCCATCGAAAGTCAATGGTCCGAGCCTTACCGGCTAGTAGTCGATCCCTCTCCTCGCCATGATCCCGGCATCGAAGGCGTGTTTGACCTTGGTCATCTCGGTGACGGTGTCGGCGATCTCGATCAGAGCGGCGGGAGCATCACGGCCGGTGAGGATGACGCTCACCGACTCCGGCCGGCTCGACAAGACCTCGAGCACCTCGTCGATGTCGACCCATCCCCAATTCACCGGATAGGTGACCTCGTCCAACACCACCAGGCCGTACTCCCCGGACTCGATCAGCTCCCGGGCCGTCCTCCACGCCTCGACGGCGATCGCCTCCGACTCCTCCATGTCATCGGAGTCCCAGGTGAAGCCGTCCCCGAGGGCCCTCCACTCGATCCCCAGCTCCCGGCCGATCTTCTCCTCGCCCACGCTCCAGTCCCCCGACTTGAGGAACTGGACCACCGCCACCTTCCAGCCCCGGGCCATGGCCCGAATCGCGGTCCCGAACGCCGCCGTCGACTTGCCCTTGCCGTCACCGGTGTTGACCAGAATCAGGCTCGGGGCGCGATCCGTCGCCTTCGGCGGGGGCTGGGTGGGGGGAACGGCCTTGTCAGTCATGATCTTTCCTCGATGGGATCACGATCGGCCCGTTGCCGTCGTGGACCACCTTGATCCCGTGACCGTAACTGGCGCGGAGTCGCTCCTCGGTCAACACCTCCGCGGGCGGGCCCTCACAGACGACCACGCCGTCATTGAGGAGGACCAGACGGTCGGTGAACTGCCCGGCGAGGGTGAGGTCGTGAATGGCCGTGACCACCGTCAAGCCATCGGCGACACGGAGATGGTCGATCATCTCCAGCACCTCGAGACCATGGCCGATGTCGAGACTCGAGGTCGGCTCGTCGAGCAGAAGCACCGGCGCCTCCTGGGCCAAGGCGCGGGCGAGGACCGCCCGTTGTGCCTCACCCCCGGAAAGGGTGGCCAGCCTGCGGTCGGCCAGATCGTGAAGTCCCGCCCTCTCCAGGGCCAGCGCAGTCGCCTCGAGATCGTGCACCGATTCCGAGCCGAGATACCCGATGTGAGGTGTCCGCCCGAGGAGGACATAGTTGGCGACACTCATCTCATCGGGGAGATGGGGCCGTTGCGGCATCCAGGCGAGATCCAGACCGGCCAGGCTCGCCCGGAGGCCGACACTGAAGGCACCCTCGTGAGCCACCAGGCCGACCGCAGCCTTGATCATCGTCGACTTCCCGGCTCCGTTGGGCCCGATCAGGCCCACCCACTCCCCTTCAGAGACATCCATGTCGACCGGCCCGAGCACGCGCCGGCCATCGAAGGACACCGAGACGCCCTGCCACGAGATCACGAGCTGCCTCTCATCGATCGTAGGACCAGGAGGAAGAAGGGCGCCCCGACGAATGCGGTGACGACCCCGATCGGGAGCTCGGCCGGGGCGATCAGGGTCCTCGCCCCGAGATCGGCCAGCATGAGGAACACGGCGCCATATGCCAGCGACAACGGGATGATCACCCGGTAGCTCCACCCGGTGATGAGACGCACGGTGTGGGGGACGATGATCCCGACGAATCCGATCAGGCCGCTAACCGCAACGGCGGCGGCCGTGGCCAGGGTGGCGCCCCCGACGACGAGCAGCCTCACCCGGGCGACGTCGATCCCGAGCGCGGCCGACTCCTCGTCTCCGAGGGCGAGGACGTCGAGATGGCGGCGATGGGCCACCAGGGCGACGGTCGCTACTGCGGCGTAGGGGAGGAGCAGGCCGACCTCACTCCAACCGATGGTGGTAAGACGGCCCAGGATCCAGGAGTACACCTCACGCAACGTGTCGTTGTTGCGCTGGAGGAAGAAAGTCTGGATCGCCGTGGCGAATGCGGCAACCGCAACACCCGCCAGGATCAACGAGGTCGTGGTCCTGCCGCCGACCGTCCGACTGAGGGCGTAGGTGAGGACCACCGACGCCAGGCCTCCGGCGAAGGCGAATGGAGGGATCCAACCCGACCCGGCGCCCAGGCCGATGATCAGCGTCGCGCCCAGCCCGGCGCCGGCGGCCACCCCGAGGAGATACGGATCGGCCAGGGGATTGCGAAACACTCCCTGGTAACCGGCGCCGGCGACGGCGAGGATCGCCCCGACCATCGCCCCCATCACCACTCGCGGGGCCCTGATCTCGAGGAGCACGTCCAACTGGGTGGCGGTGAGGCCGTGATCAACCGAGATCATCGGGAGACGATCGATCAGGGCTCCAAGGACACCCGTGGCCCGGAGGCCAACCGAGCCGATCAACAGCCCGGCCGTTGCCACCACGAGGACCAGTCCGACGGCAGGCAGCCATCGCCGCGCCCCAAGCCGGGGCGCGGCCAGAGCCGGAGCGGGCCTGATGCTCACTGTGCCGGTACTAGCTCCGGCACCGCCTCGGCGATCAGCTCCACCAACTCCACGACACGAGGGCCCCAGTTCGAGGCGAGGTATGAGTCGAGGCCGACGATCGCGTCGTTCTCGACTGCGGTCATCCCGTCCCAACCAGGACGCTCGCTCAGACTCTCCGGAGTCACCCCGAAGTCGACATCACCCAGGAAGATCAGATCGGGGTCCTCGGAGACGATGTACTCCGAAGCCAATTGGGGGAACCCGGAGCCATCGTCGGCGGCATCGGCGATGTTCTCCAGACCGAGCAATGCGTAGATCTGACCAAGGAAGCTCGCCGACGTGGGGCTGTAGAAAGTCCCGTCGACCTCGTGGTAGAAGCTGATGCCCTCGGGGATGTCGGCCCCGGCGACGGCGCTCATGATGTCGCGCCGCATCTTCCCGACCACCTCGGCCGCCTCGCCGATGTGGCCCGTGGCGGCGCCGAGGACCTCGATCTGGGTATAGGAATCGCCCAACGACAGAGCGGTCGGGAGCAGCAGGCTGGGCACGCCAACGGCCTCGAGCCCCGCCTGGAGCTCACCCGGGTCGAACGAGATCACCAACAGGTCGGGCTCATAGCCGATGATCGCCTCGAGGTTCGGAGTGAACCCGGACAGGTCCGTGCGCGGCGCCTCCTCGGGATAGGTCGAGAACTCATCGACTGCTATGACCTGGTCACCGGCCCCGATCGCAAACAGCATCTCGGTGGCCGTCGAGGACAGCGACACGATCGATTGCGGCTCGGACTCGATGATGACCTCACCATCGGCGTCGCTCACCGTGACCGGGAAAGACGGAACCTCCGTCGTGGTGGTGGCCGGCGCCGATGTGGTGCTGTCGGCGACGGTCGTGGTGGTTTCGGCGCCCGTCGTGTCCGGGTTGCCGGTGTCGGTGCCCTCACAGGCGGCGAGGGCGAGCAGAAGCGCTGTCAGGAGCGCAATCCTTCTCATATGAAAACATCCTCCGTTGGGAGGATGAAGAGTTCGGTGGCTTCCCTGAGCCCACGCTTACGTCTTCATCCGAGACTTCCGTCGTGGCCCTGGATCCAGGCGACCTGGCTCGTCCCCTCGCGGGGCTTCACAGTTG